>Ga0116215_1000018_pt1 | contig 125921 bp, 129 predicted proteins | sample Sb_taG_7_FD_89698 | JGI IMG/M metagenome (GOLD analysis project Ga0116215, IMG submission 89698) | Peat soil microbial communities from Weissenstadt, Germany - Sb_50d_2_FS metaG | ecosystem: Environmental > Terrestrial > Soil > Wetlands > Peat | place: Germany: Weissenstadt | collected 2010-09-21
CGACCAGGTGGCGGCAGAGGGCGGCGGCGTCAAGGAGTTGGAGATTGGGGTCACTCGTGCCTTGCATCCCCAGATTGACTCACACTCGAGCAATCCTGAGGCGAATTGCTCAGCAGTCTCCTAAGGAACGCCGTCCACAGACCAATCAACACCCCCGCCGGCACCGACGCCGTGCGAAGGACGCTCATTGCGCTCGTCTCGAGAGACATGAGCAGCATCACGATGGCTGCAGCCACACCGAAGAGCGCGCATTGCCAGAGCGCAAATCGGGGCCCCGGACTGCACAACCAGAACGCCGCGCAGGACGATGAGCTTGGGGGCCTGATCGTGACCGACATACCGGCAGTCCAGAGGCCGACTCCCACTCCCACGGGCACCGATGCGAGGCGAGCTACGCTCCTCAGGGTCGGCCTCATTCCGACGATGCTACCCCGGCCCGGCGTACCGGTTGCGGCGCGAATCGCTCAGGCTCAGGGGCTGAACTCAGCATCCCTCATCGAGGTAGATTTGCGAATGCTGGCATACACAAGCGACGGCGCGCCAGGACTGCCCCGGTTGGCCCTCAGTCGACTTTGAAAGAACCTGGCGACGCCAGCCGCGCTATGGCTAGGGAAACGAGCAGCAAGACCACCATCGCACCCGCACCAAAGGAGGCGCATTGCCAGGCAGCGAAGGTCGGCTCCGTCGCGATAGCGCAATTACAGATCGGTGCCCCAACCGGGCATCCGCAGCTGGGTGACACGAGGAGGGCGGTCCACACGCCAATCCCGATTCCCACCGGCACCGACGCCAAACGAAGCACGATCGTCGAGATGCGCCTCACGAATTGATGCTACTTCCTGGACGTTGTCTGCGACTGACCAATCACCCCCTGGTGACATTGGCGGACCCTCGCCTGCCCGAGACGCCTCACCTCAGGGACCGATGGACCAACGGTTCATGATCTCGGCATGGACACCGAGGACAACTGGCGCATCCGGATTCACGACAAGGAGATGCTGGAGTACTGGGAAGGCGACGACGGCTACGTCTTCGACTGCGCCTGGGGAGTGGCACCGGGCACGCTCTTCGTTCCGCCCGCATCGATCTGGGAGGATTCCGTTCCCTCATGGATGCGCGGCAGACGCGAAATCGTGCTCCAGCGGCTGCGCGAGCGCAGTGGACACGACGTCGTGGATGACGACCGCTCCTACCGTGACTGGACCACCAGGGTGCTCCGAAGCGCAGGGAAGTAGGGTCAGTCAGGGGTGCTTAGCGAGTACTGGCCTGCCCCACGATGGTCCCTCGCAGCATTAGGCTGCTGCGATGGAATACGCGGTTCGAGCGCTCGTGGAAGAGGACTGGGGTCTTCTGCGTGGTCTTCGGCTACAGGCACTCGCGGATTCGCCTCAGGCATTCGCCAGCACACTCGATGACGCCCGCAAGATACGGGAGGAGGGCTGGCGTGAGCGGGCGCGCGGGACAAGTCTTTCGGCCACCTTCATTGCGTTCACTGATAGTCAGCCCATCGCGTTGACTGCCGTGCTCGTCGAGGACAACCACTCCGCACAGGCGGTGAGCGTGTGGGTCCACCCGGACTACCGGAGACAAGGCGTCGCGGCCGCCTTGATGAAGGCCGCTGCCGCGTTCGCTTTCGAAGCGGACGCGAGGGTAATCCGAGTTTGGGTCACTGAAACGAACCTTTCCGCTCGCGCGCTCTATGAGTCACTGGGGTACAGAGTGACCGGCGCCCGCCAACCCCTACCCTCGGATCGTTCGCTTCATGAGTGCGAGCTAGTGCACCGGTCCTGAAATAGCTTTCGGCTTGGCGCTGACCAGGATCTGGGCCGCGGGTCGTCGTAGCACGGGCCGAACCTTGTGACGTTCGGCCCTATCACGACGCCTGTTGCTTGGATCACACCTGCACGACCACCAACACAACCAGAAGGGAGGCGTGAGATGCAGTTGCGGAACATTCTCCAGCTGGTGGCCGCCGGGAGCATCGCTGCGGGGGGCATGGCCTCGCTCGGCGGAGGGACCGCAGTCGCCGCTCCGTCGGGACCGGCCGCCGTGGCCCATCTGCTGCCAATGTCGGCCGGAGACCTCCTGGGAAGCGCAGACTCAACCGGACCGCCGACCACCTACCAGTGCGAGCACGGGAAGGTGATCACCGGGGTGGATTTCGCCTGCTACCAGCCGTTCCAGCTGCAGAAGGCATACGATCTCGCCCCGCTCTACGCTCGGGGCATCGAGGGCCAGGGGACGACCATTGTTATCGTCGACCCGTTCGGCGCGTCGACGCTCAGGCACGACCTCGCTACCTTCGACACCGCCTTTGGGCTGCCCGCTCCACCATCGCTGCGGATCATCCAGCCGGTGGGGGCCGTGCCGCCGTGCAGCAAGGATCCCTACGGGGTCACTGACTGTTTGATTTGGGGCGCAACGATGACCGTTGCCGTCGAGTCGGCCCACTTCATTGCCCCCCAGGCCAATATCCTCCTGGTCGAGACCCCGATATCGGAATACTCAGGGGTCACGGGCTTCCCGGACATCGTCGCCGCTGAGAACTACGTCATCAGCAACCATCTCGGCGACGTCATCTCGCAGAACAACATCACCGTCCCGGAGCCGGAGTTGGTGAGCTCTCCGGCGGGCTACGGGCTGCGCAGCGCCTACATCAACGCTGCCGCGCACGGGGTCACCGTGCTCGGGGCAACTGGGAACCAAGGATCGACAGGTGTTTTCTGCTCGCCGTCGGACCGGAACTGCGCCAATACTGTCTGCTGCTACTCGCACCAGGCGACCCAGTGGCCAGCTTCCGACCCTCTGGTGACAGCCGTGGGGGGAACCCAGGTCCACCTCAATGACCGCGGCCGAACGATCGCTCCGCCCAACGTCTGGAACGATCCCAACTCCCTGTTCTCGCCTGGGACTCCCGGCACCGCGTTCGCGAGCGGCGGAGGCCACTCCATCTTCTTCTCGCGACCGGCCTTCCAGGACGGCGTGGTCAGCGTGGTGGGCAACGCGCGGGGCGTCCCTGACATCAGCATGAGCGCCGCGATCAACGGGGCGCTCGACCTGTACGTATCCGCCGCTGGTGGGTGGACTTTGGGGGGCGGTACCGACCAGGCCACGTCAGAGTTCGCGGGCATCGTGGCCCTCGCCGACCAGATGGCGGGCCACAGTCTCGGCGACCTCAACCCCAAGCTCTACGCCCTGGGTGAGCAGGGAGGCGACAACGGCATCGTCCCGATCACAACGGGCAACAACACCTGCAGCTTCTGCTCGCCCAAGGTCACCAATTCCTGCAAGCTGGTCACCGTGCCCGGATTCTCGGCCAACGGCCGCTACAACATGGCCATCGGGTGGGGGACCGTCGACGCCGCGAAGTTTGTGCCGGCGTTGGCGCACTGACCGGTTTCTCGACTGACACAACCCTGACAGCAGCCAGGCGGTCGCCCGGAGCGGGGCGGCCGCCTCCACTGTGTGCTGCCGGCTCATGATTCAGCTATCTGGAGCGTGCTGAGGCTGGCAGGCTCTCGCGTGCATCATCGCCGCGACATGGCGTCCACATGACAGATCTTGCCAGCGTCAAGCCGAAAGCTACTTCCGGACCGATGCACTAGCGGCTCGAATCGGCTCACGACTCGATCCCTAGGTACATTGACGAGTATTGGCCTAGGCGAGCCTCATCTGCCTTGATGCCGCATGACACCCTATCTGACACCGTACGCCGCGGGCTCGCCCGGTTGCGGGTGACGGTGGGCGATGCCAGCTCGCACGATCCGCAGATCCAGATGGCTGAGGACACCGCCGCTGCCCTCGCCGCGGGACGCCGGCCACCTCGCTGGTTCCGAGCGCGCGTGCCGACATCGCCTCGTCGCCTAGCCCTTTCCTCATCGTCTACGACCAGCGCGGAAACGTGACGGCGTCATCTGCAGTGCTCGACGGGCGAACCCCAGGGCTTCCCCCCAGGCGTGCTCACCGCCGCCCGGAGCAGTGGTGAGGACAAGGTCACGTCGGAACCCGCGCAGGGAGTTCGCATCGCCGCTGTGGTCGTCCCTGTGAGCACTGGTGGATCCGTGCTCGCCGGCCGGTCGCCGCGCGTTGTCGAGATCCGTGAATCGGATCTGCTCGGCACCACGGTGCTCGCCTGGTTGTTCACACTCGGAGCTGTCGCCGTGGCGATTCTCGCGATTGAGTTACTCATCGATCGTCAGTCCGTGATCGCAGCGCGGGGCGGATCGCCTAGAGCGCCACGTCGCCGCTGTAACGTCGCCGGCGATCAGAGTCGACAACCTTGCTCTCGGGCTCCACGACCGGTATCTCGATGAGCGCTGAACCGGTCACGGTCCTGGCACCGTCCAGGGACGGCCCGCTGCCCGGTCGACCTCACTGATGAGAATGAGCGGTGGTCATAAAGGTCTGTTGCCCGACGTGCTGGAAGTGGACGGAATTGGGGACGGTGATGTCCTGTAAGCGCTGCGGTACGCCGCTCATCCTGCCGGACGGCCGTCGCGCCGAGGAAGTGGCGGCAGCTCCGCCAGTCGTGGCGTTTGTTGCGCCGCCTGAGCCCCCACCGGTCGAGGTCGCGCCCGTTGGCTGGTCTCTCCGCGTCCGCTAACCTGCTGATGTCTTTCACGCTGCCGTAGCGCAGATCTCCGCAAGCCGCCGTGACGCGATCGGGTCACGGCTCTGCCACCGTTCGCGCACAGTGACGGGCCGGCAATCGATCGCTGCAGAGAATGCGCCATGGCTGCCAGTGCGCCCGTCGCGGTTTGCTGCCCCAACTGCTGGCGGTGGTCGGAGCTCAAGCATTCGACCGCATGCAAACGCTGCGGTGCTCCGCTGGTCCTCCCCGATGGCCGGCGCGTCGACGAGGCTCTCGACGGCACCGCTCCCTCGGTGGTCTCACGCAACGCGCCGACGGTGTCGCTCTCGACGCCGATGGTCGGCATCGACTGGATCGCGATTGCCCGCTGGATCACGGCCGCGTACGGCGCCCTCACCATTCTCACCATCTTCGCCGTGGGGCTCCTCGTGCCAAGCCTGACCATCCCGGTCGGGGATCCGAACACGGGTCAGATCGTCGATCAAACGGTGAACATACGGCCGATCCTCGCGATCGCCGCGCTCATCCTCATCGCCTTTTATGCCGGCATCGTCGTCGCAATCGGGCACGGGATCGCTCGGGTCATCCTCATGATCGTCGTCCTGCTCGGAGCATTTGCGGCGCTCTCCCGGATCGGCGCGGAGCCGTCGACTGCGGTGGCGGGAAGCGTCGTCTCGCTGATCCTCGACGCGGGTTTCGCGTATGTGCTCGCGATGACCTTCATCGCGCCTCGTCGGGCAGCCCCGGCCGGCAGTGGCGCTCCGATCGCGATCGCGCCACCGCCACCACCGCCGCCACCACCGCCGCCGTCACAACCGGAGCCGCCGCCTCCCCCGCCACCGCTGCCATAGGGCACAACTCCGGGCCGGGCTACGACGCCGTTGCCGCTTCCACCATGAGTGCGCGGCGTGCATCGATCCGGCCGCTGATGAGCATGATGGCCCCGCCGGACGCCGTCGAGGCGATGAGACATCCACACCACAGCCACCCCTCACCGAGGTGTTGCAACGCGAGGGTGCCCAGGATCGGGGCGATCAGGGCTGCGGCGCCGAAGGACGTGCCGAAGACACCGTTGTAACGGCCGCGCAGGTGCACCGGTGCCAGGTCCGCCACAAGTGCCGGTCCAACGGCGTTGAACGCGATCTCCCCGAGGGTCCACACCAGGACGGTGGCCGCGTATTCGGGCACCGATCGCGCGAAGAGCGTCAGAAAGAACCCGAGGCCGAGCAACACCGCACCGCCGCTGAAGACGAGCACCGGCCGTTGTTTCGCCAACCATCGAATGGTCACCGGTTGCAGCACGATGACCGCGACCGGGTTGACCACATACGCGAGTCCGTACGCCGCGGGCCCGAGCCCGTGGATGCTCATCACCAGCGGCAGGGTCACGAAGGATTGCATGTACACAATGCCGCTGATGAACGCGGATGCCGCCAGGGCGACCAGCAGCCCGTCGGAGAGCGCAGCTCGGTATCCGCCCTGCTCGTCGTTGTGGCCACTCGGCCGCGTCTCGGGCAGCCCCACGAGCACGACGGTTGCGAACCCGAGGCAGGTTGCGGCATCGAGCACGAAGAGGAACCAGTACGAGTGCTGCGCCAGAAAGCCGCCTGCGACCGCGGCAACGCCGACCCCGATGTTCAAACCCCAGTACAGCAGTCCGTAGGCTTTCGCGCGGTTCTCGGATGGAACGAGATCCGCGACGATGGCGGCGACCGCCGGACGGTAGAGATCGATGGCGAGCCCGCAGACCGCAGCGGCGATGCCGATGGCGAACACCGTCGGCGCCAGGCCGAGCGCGATGAATCCAACCGCCGAGCCGGTCATCCCGGCGACGATGGTGGCTCGGCGCCCCACCCGGTCGGCCAGCATGCCTCCCAGCGGTTGCGAAACGAGGGAGCCACCGCCAAAGCAGGCGATCAGGACCCCGGCCACTCCGACGGAGAGCCCGCGCCCGTGCACGAGATAGAGCGCGAGAAAGGGCTCGACGACATACCCGAGCCGGTTGATGACCGTGCCGATCCAGACGACCCAGAACGAGCGCGGAAGATCGGCGCTGTTCCGCGACCACCAGACACGCCGGCGCCGAGGGGACGGCGGAACGGCAGTCACCGGATCCACGACGGGAGGGAAGGTATCAGCACGCGGGCGCTGGGCCGGGCATCGGAAACGCCGTGCCCGGCTCAGCGCCGCGTTCGGGGAGAAGCGAGGCTAGCCGACTGCCACCTCGAGCACGCGGGTTCCCCAGTTGCTCAGCCGATCGGGCGTCTGGCTCGAGAGCGGCGGGACGTACTCGGTGGCGAGCCACACCGCCGGGGAGGTGGGGTCGATGACCGCCCACGAGTAGTCCCCCCATCGGGTGGAAGTTCTGGCGTAGGGACCCGTGCCTGCCGCGGCGATGGTGATCGCGCCGAAGACGGGTTTCCCGGCGCCCAGCACGGCGTACGCCGCACTCGGATAGTGCGCTGATCCGGTCACCGTGAAGACCATCGCCACGTTCCCGGACGGCAGTGCCTGAAGCGCCGGATAGATGACGTTGTTGCCTGTTTCGACGACATATCCCTGGCGCTCGATCACCGACGCACCGATGTGCAGGCCGTTCAAGGTTGGCTGCACGCTGAACCAGGCAGCGCCTGCGCGATTGGTCGAGTCGTGCGCGATGCTGACGACGCTGGTCAACTCGCCCCAGAGCGTGCCGTTGATGTACTGCGTCTGCTGCATGCGATCATCACCTGAATCGATGGTGCTGGTCGCGCCTTTTTGCGCCGCCGCGGGTGGCAGGCCGTAAGTCTCCGACGTGATGACCGTGCTGGACAGCCTCGGGAGCTTGCCGTGCTGGAGGGCGGTGCGATCGGTCATCGCCCAGACCCCGAGGCGGTTGTCGGTGGTGCCGTTGGGGTCGAGCGAGCTCAGGAAGAACTCGGCACTCGGCGCACCGCTGCTGATCGCGGGCTGCACTGAGCTCGCCGCCGTGCCGGCGATCGTGAGATTCGAGAAATGGGCGAAATGGACCGGCTTGCCTGCGACCAGGTCCTTCTTGGAGAAGGCGAAGATCTGCGCGCCGTTGAACTGGGGTCCGAGGATGGAGAACTCGTTGGTGCTGACGTACAGGTTGTACTGATCGATGCCAAGCGTCGGCTGATCACCGAAGCACGGGCAGCCGTTCCCGCCGGCATCCGTCGTGTCGATCTCGTACTGAGTCCAGATGTTCTCGGGGTTCCCTGAGGAGTTGACCGCGATGTCCAGCTGCGAAGACTTCCCGTCCGGGTTCTCGCCGCCGCTCAGGAAGAGAATCGTGGCGAACCAGGTATTGGTCGCCGGGTCGTAGTAGCAGCGCGGGTCACTGGTGAACTGCGTCGACCCCTGGTCGAAGAGATCATTGACGTTGCTCGGTCCGACCAGGCTGTGGCCGTCGGTCCTGAAGATCCGGAACGCGGAGTTGACCGGCTCGAGGACATAGCCGTTGCCGACACAGAGTCCCTGGTCGGGCGGCTCGAACTCCTGGTTGAAATTGGTGCGCCGGCTGTCGTTGCTGCTGGTTCCGTTGAAGTTCTCGAGCAGCGCGCTCGATACCGATGCGGTTGCGGCGGCTGCCGTCGACACTGCGGCATGCGATGACGTCGCTCCCAACGTCCTCGGCGTCGCGCGAACGCCTCGCTGGGCGTGCGTGGCCGTCTGGCCGGCTGCCGCGGGGACGCCCTGGAATGGCGTGACCACGCCGGTGGTCCCCGTCGCGTACCCGCTGACGGTCGATGCCGCGGCGACGTCCGGTCGGGACAACGGCGCGGCAAGCGCCAGGCCCGTCGCGCCGATGATCGCTCCAAAGAAGACTCGGCGCACGTTGCTGACGCCCATTTTCACCACCTCCACTGGTCCAGTCCTGGCAGATCGCCGTGGCGACCCGACCCGATGATACGCAGTGAGTCACTCGCCCGCGGACCACTCGGGCTACGGCGAATGCAAATACTCGTGCAGATCGATGAGCCAGAGATGTAGCGCCACCGAGCCCGAGCGCAACACCCCGGTCCGAACCAGTTCCGCCCCGAACGGTTTCAGCGAGTCGAGGGATGCTTGGAAGCCCTGACCGGTGAGGCTCATCAGCAGGATCTGCGCCGGGTGCCGTTGTCCGAAGAAGTACTTGTCGAGCGGGGTAAGGTCGCCGAGCTGGCTCGGGATCGAGTCGAAGAACGCGTGGTAGATGCCGATCGGTTCGCGCAATTCCTTGATCTGGCTGACGTTCCACCACTGCAGGAGCTGCTCGCCGGAGTAGGCGGCAGGGCCGACGAAGGTGGGCATCTCGGTGGTGACGGCGTAGAGGTTCACCCAGGTCGAGTCGCTGCCCCAGGCCGGGTCGTCGCCACCGAGCGTGTAGGCATAGTCGGGGAAGGTGTCGTCAACGGTGCCGCGTTCGTGCTTGTGCTGTGTCGGCGTGACCGTGAGCACGAGGAGCCCGGCGACGATCGCCGTCAGCGCCCCGCCGACCAAGAGCCGCGACCGGCCGATGTCGTGCGAGGCGGCCTCCCGCTTCGCGACCCAGGCGAGCAGCACGATCGCGACGACGAGCAGCAGGCCAACAGGCATCCAGCCGAACTGCGGCACTTTGGGGGAGAGCTCGAAAACAAGTGGCACCGCGACCAGCATCACCGGGATGAGCCATCGGTACCTCGCGTGCTCGAGGATCGGCGCCCCCAGCTCCGCGATGGTGATGGCCAGGGTGAGCAGCACCGAGGCCCACAGCAGCGAGGAGAAGTAGTGCACCTCCAGGACCTGCGTGCTCCCGATGAACTGGAGGATTGCGTAGATGACGATCTGGAATGCGCACGCGACGCTCACGAAGAGCTGCGCCGTCGGGATGGCACCCAGGCGGCGGCTGATGCGCGCAAATCGATCTCTGGCCACGAAGTCCTTGAGCCGCCCGCCGAACGCGGCGTAGCACGCAAGGCCGACCGCGGGCGGCACGAGCAGATACGTGATGTAGGGAGCCCAGAGCGGGCTCCGCGAGTGGTCGGCGACGGTCTGTGACGGCTGTGCGAGGTAGATCAGCGACTGGATCGTCGTCAGCACGTAGTCCCACGGGCCGATCAACGCCGCCGAGGCAATGGCGAGGAGCCCCGTGACCGCCACGGCCACGCCGGCCATGAGCGAAAGGTCGCGCCACAGCTTGGGCCGGTCACGTTTGCGCCTGACCAGCCAGTAGGCCGCGATCGTGGCGAGGACGAGCGGCCCCGACGCGGCCAGTGCCCACACGGCGAGGGTGAACAGCAACGCCGAACCCATCAGCCAGCCGGTGCGGCGCCCGGAGGGCATCGCGAGGCATGCCAGGGCGCCGATGAAGTACGAGACGGCGGCCGAGTCGGGGAAGTCGGTCCCCCAGGCCAGGATGATGACCGGGCAGCTGAGCACCACGATCACGCCGATGACCCCGGCCACCCGGCTGTACAACCGTCGCAGCAGGAGGTACGTCGGGACGATCGCGATGAGCGCCAGGATGTACCGGAAGACGACGAACCCGGGAACTCCGCCGAACAGCAGGTAAGAGATTCGACCGGGCACCAGGAAGCCGACCCGTGCCCCTTCGCGCAGCCGCTCGGTGGGCTGAAAGGCGGCGGTGTAGCGGAGAAAGATCTCCTGCGGGTCGATGACGAACGTGGTGTGCATCGCCGGATCGTTCAGGTCCGGGGGTGCCATCAACGTCAGCCTCAGGCCGAAGAACGCCGCCACGGGCGCCACGGCGAGGAGCAGCGCCTCCGCGCAGATCCGCCAGGGCGAGCGCTGCTGGCCCGGCGCAGCGTCACCGAGCCGATCCTGGGGAGCCCGCACGGGCACAGGATAGGGGCTGCAGGGTGGCTGTCGACCCTGGAGCGCCGCTTCGCCGGACGGGCGGCGGCTTCAGCGCACGTGCCGGGGGGCGCCACTCCACTGATCGACGTCGACGATGAAGTCGATGAGACCGCGGAAGTACGTGACCTGGTCGTCGTACATGGACATGTGACTCCCGTTCCGGCACAGCAGGAATCTCCCGTGCGGGATCCTGCCGGCCACCATCTCCATGTGCGCCGGGTCCATCGTGTCGTATGTCGCGCCGATGACCAGCGTCGGTACGTTGATGCTCTCCAGGACGTCCGTCCTGTCCCAGGCGGCGAGGATTCCGCTCGCGCCCAGCTCGCTCGGACCCTGCATCGGCACATAGATCGATCGATTGGTATGCGCGAACGCGCGATTGACCGGGTCCGGCCACTCCTCAATCGGCAGGCGCAGCACGTGTTGCCGGTAGTGGTCCGTGAGCAGCTCCATGTACCGGGGCGTCTCCGTATCGCCGGACGCCTCGAGCCGCTGGATCTCAGCAAGCACCTCCTGGTCCATCGCCGGCATCAGCACGGTGCGCGCGTACTCGTTGTACGCGGGGATGCTCATCATCATGTTGGAGATCACGAGCCCTTTCAGATGTTGCTGATAGCGCAGCGCGTACTCGGTGGCGAGGATGCCGCCCCACGAGTGCCCAAGAAGAAAGAAATTCGCTGAGTCGAGGCCGAGCGCGACGCGCACCTGCTCCACCTCCTCCACGAACCGGTCCACCTGCCAGAGATCCGGGTCATCGGGCTGGTCGCTGTACGTCGAGCCGAGCTGGTCGTAGTAGTAGTACTCGATGCCCGCCGCCGGAAGGTAGCTGTCGCACGCCTCGAAATACTCGTGCGTGGCCGCCGGGCCGCCGTGCAGCAGCAGCAACTTCGCAGTCGGGTTGTTGCCGAAGCGCTTGGTCCACACGTGGAACTCTCCCTTCGGGGTCGTGATCGGAATGCGCTTCGCGCCACCGCCGAGAATGTCGTCCCGACCCGCGTTGCTCAGATACTCCTCGGCGTCCATTGATACTCCTCTTCGTAACGTGTTCGACAACTGCCGCAGGCGATAGCCTAGCGGCCCCTGCGCGGCTCGGATCTGCGGCAAGGAGGTTTCCTTGGAAACGCCGGACGGCGAGGTAGTGGATCGCCATGAAGGCGAAGTACCACCAGATGATGAAGCCGGGAAGACCGGGCTGGACAGTGAGTCCCCCGTAGGTCACCAGGGCGAGATCGAGCGCGGCGACCGCTGCTCTGTCGCTCGCGAGGATCCATGCGACTGCGCAGCGCACCGGGGCCGACGCCCACCTGACGGTCACCGACACCGGCATCGGCATTCCCGCCAAGGATCTCGATCGTGTGTTCGAACGCTTCTATCGAGTCGACGATGCGCGGTCGCGCGAGACCGGTGGCACCGGACTTGAACTCTCGATCGTGCGCCACGTCGCCGAGGCGCACGGCGGCTCGGTTCGCGTGCGCAGCACACCCGGCGTCGGCTCCGCCTTCACGGTCAGCCTGCCACTGACCTCCTGACCCCAGGCTCCTAGCGAGCGTAGCGACGATCGTTGCCCCGAAACTCGGCCACGGCCTTGGCGATGCTCTCCTGAAGGTACTGGTAGAAGAGCTGCCGCTGGGCCACGTCGATGGAGACGCCGACGTCCTCGCCCATGCGGCGCCGGGCGATCCACGGCGGGATTCCGTCGGCGACCATCTCGCTCCCGACATTGATGCGCACGAGCGCATCGTTCTCCTCGGACACGTTGACGCTGATCTTCAGCACCAGGCCCGTGCTCTCGACGAGCCGCCAGCTTCGTTCCCAGCGTAGGTTCCGATTGTGGTCGCGTGAGAGGTGCACCGCGTCATCCGCGACGACCGACTCGCCCTCCCGCGCGGCGGCCTCGAGCTGCGCCCGGACGTGACCGTCGAGCTCGCGCGAGATCCAGTTCACGAGCGACGGGGTCCGATCGTCGAGGTCGGGGCGGCCGTTGGGATCCGTCGCAAGCGGACCGATTGCCCGCACGGTGCTGGCGTGACGGCGGCAGTACGGGATACCGTCGATCACCACCCCGTGGTCGGCGCAGAAGGAGACCGAACAGAGGTGACCGCGTCGATCGCGGTACTCGCAGGTCAGCGCATTGTCGTTCGGGCATCCGGGCACACTGCAGTCGACGCCGGTGGGCTGGGGCTCCGGAGCCGGGGCTGGGGGTTCCTCCTTGCGCCGGCGCCGGAAAAGGCTGGTCATCGACGGAACTCCACGGAGCACCCATCCTACCCCGCAATACCGCGCAGGATCTGGCGCAGGCCATGAGCCTGCTCGTCGCCGCGAGTATGATTCGCTCTCAAACGCGCGTCGTTTCTCGGGGCTCCGGGAAGCCGGGCGCTCAATAGAGACGCGAGGGGGTCGGTAATGCGGCACGTTCCCTGGTTCGGAATCATCGCGGCGGGTGCCTTGTCGGTGGCCGCGGCGCCTCTGGCGTCAGCGGCTCCCTCGCTGACCTCGGGCGGCGCCGCGCTCCATGTCCACGGCGCCACGAGCGGGAACTGGTCGGGGTACGTAGCCACCGAGAAGCAGAAGAAGCCCTACACGTTCGTCGAGGCGAACTGGACCGAACCCAGCTACACCTGCGACGGCAGTTCGCCGGAGGCTTCTGTGATATGGGTGGGTCTCGACGGCTGGTCCGACGGCACCGTCGAGCAGGGTGGAACCATCGCGATCTGCTCCGGGAAGAACCAGGGAACCCACTACGCCTGGTGGGAGATGTACCCGCACAACTCGGTGCAGAAGGTCTTTCCGGTCAAGGTCGGCGACCACATGTACGCGTCGGTCACGTACAAGACCGGCCAGGCGGACCCGTACAACATCTTCGTGTGGGACGAGACCAGCGACGTGTCACTCACCAAGAACGAGGCCTGTTCGAGCACCTGCAAGCGAAGCTCCGCGGAGTGGATCGTCGAGTCGCCGGGCTTCGGGAGCCAGCTCGCCTTTCTGCCGAAGTTCAAGCCGATCGCGTTCACGGAGGGCAACGCGAGCATCGTCCCGAACGGGACCACCGTCGGCGTCATCGCATCATTCACTCACGTCGCCGTGACCATGACCGGATCGAGCGGCAATCGCGCGGTACCGTCTGCCCTCACGCCGGGCGGCAACGGGTTCACCGACAAGTGGGTGTCGAGCTCGCCGTAGCCGCACCGGTCCTGGCGCAATTCGAGGCGCCGTTCCTCGGCCCCGACCGGCTGGAGGGATCGACGCCGGTCAGGCGACCGCGGCCTTGAGGCTGCGATAGCTGCGCAGCAGGGAGCGGCGCATGTCGACGACGCGCGCATCACTGAGGTCACAGCCCGCGGCGACCCAGGCGTCGCAGATGCGCATCGCTTCAGCGCGCAGCTCGCCACTGTCTCGGACGTCACCGAAGGAACGATCGTAGGTGTAGGCGTAAAGAGCGGCGACGGCGTCACCGAGCTCGGTGGTGTCGCCGGCATCCCCGTGCTGCAGCGCGCGATGGATGCGCCACCACTCGACCTCGAGCCGTGCCGCCTCACGCGCGTCGAAGTGTGCGCCGGCGCCCCCGGCGAGCACGTAGAACCTCGTCATCAGCCGTCGTGCGCGGTCTGGATCGTTGTCCGGGTAGGGCGCCCACGCCTGATTTGCACGGAGGACGAGCCACGCACCCCAGAGCGTCTTCGGCCACGGCAACCCGAAGCCGCTGCGCACCAGGCCGACCGATGCGGCGAGGACTCGGAACCACTCGCGCCGGTAGTATCCGATCCACGCCGCGCTCTCCAGGCGCGCGAGCGCGACCGGGTCGAAGCCGCACGCGGCACGCAGACGCCCGTCGTGATTGAGAGACATCTGGGGCACGACGGAACCGGCCCCACTACCCCAGATCTTCGAGTCCGCCGGTCTCGGCAAAGATCAATTCCTCGGCGATATTCGTCACGCGGTCGCCAATCCGCTCCAGATAATGGGCGACGAAGACCAGCCCAGTCGCGCGCGGCGCCAGACTCCCGTCCGCGGTCATCTGATCGACGTAGAGGGAGAAGATCTGGCGATACTTCATATCGACCACACTGTCGCGCCGCGCGATATCCCTCGCTGCCAGGGTGTCGTGCGCCTCGAAAGCGGCGAGAATATCTCGCAGCTGATTCTCAGCCTGCTCAGCGAGCGCTCCAAGCGGCTCTGACGACGGGACGTCCGGCAACTCCGTCATCGACCTGCCGATCCTTGCGATTGACACACAATGGTCTCCCATGCGCTCCAACTCGGAGGCCATGTGGTCGAATCCATGAATGTCGCGCAGGTCGCGGGCGACGGGAGCCTGCGTGAGTATCACGTGGAAGCACGCATCGCGGATCTTGTGGTGATGCTCGTTGATGACCGCATCACCCTCGATGACCGACGTGCAGATGTCCGGATTCCGTTCACGGAGGCCCCAGACTGCCCGTTCGATGGCAACCTCAACCAGCTTCGTGAGCTCCACGATCGCCGAGCGAATCGCGTCCAGCTCGGCCTGAAGCACGGGCCGGTGGCCGACACTTGGATTTACGGGAGTCGACTGGCTCATCCGAATCTCCCGGTGATGTAGTCCTCGGTACGCTTGTCGACGGGGTCCTTGAACATCTCGTCTGTCTTGCCGAGCTCCACCAACTCGCCAGCCCTTCCTTCACCCATGAGCATGAAGGCGGTGTAGTCGCTGACCCGAGCCGCCTGTTGCAGGTTGTGGGTCACGATGATGATCGTCACCGTTCCGCGCAGATCTCGCATCAACTCTTCGATACGCAGGGTCGAGATGGGATCCAGCGCGGCGCACGGCTCATCCATGAGGATCACGTCGCTCCCTGCGGCCAGGGTGCGCGCCAAGCACAGGCGCTGCTGTTGCCCACCGGACAAGCCGGTGGCTGCTGCCTTCAGACGGTCTTTCACCTCGTCCCAGAGAGCCGTCTGCTGCAGGCAGCGCTCAACGGTCTCGTCGAGGCGCGCCCTGGTTTGGCGGCCGTCGAGACGCAGACTGTAGACGACGTTGTCGTAGATGCTCATCGGAAACGGTGCCGGCCGCTGGAAGAGCATGCCGACCCGCCGGCGGAGACTCGCGACGTCGATATCCGGCGAATACACGTTCTGGTCACCGACGAGGACCTCTCCGTCCAGAGAGAACGAAGGGATGAGGTCGTTGATCCGGTTGAGACTGCGGAGCAGCGTTGACTTGCCACAGCCTGACGGACCGATGATCGCTGTGATCTCGCCGTGCGGGGCGGAGATCGACACGTCACGAAGCGCAAGGAAGGACCCATAGCGCGCGTTGATGCGTCGGGTGCTCACGGCCGGGTTGTCCACCTGAACGATGCCCGGACGTGCTGGCCGAGCCTTGTCGGCCCCGTTCTCTGCCAAACGCGACACCATGCTCAATTCACTCGCCATCCTAGCCCACCCTCCCGCTCACATATGCCTCGGTCGCCGGGTTGGCCGGTGCTCCGAAGATCTGGTCCGTGGTGCCGAACTCGACCAAGCGCCCTGGATCGCCCGCCCGCTCAATGGTCATGAACCCGGTGTAGTGAGACACGCGTGCAGCCTGCTGCATGTTGTGGGTCACGATCATCACCGTGTACTGATCGGCGATCTCTCGGATCAGTTCCTCGATCTTGTATGTCGCGATCGGATCGAGTGCCGAGCAGGGCTCATCCATGAGCAGGAGGGCCGGATCAACCGCAACGGCTCGGGCGATGCAAAGACGTTGCTGCTGCCCGCCGGAGAGACTCACCGCAGGCTTGTGAAGCCTGTCCTTGACTTCGTCCCACAGCTGAGCTCGGCGCAAGGCGCTCTCAGCGATGTCGTCGAGATTTCGCGATCCAGCCGATTTGGCGAGGCGAACTCCGATGATGGCGTTCTCGTATATCGACTTGGTGGGAAAGGGATTGGGTCGCTGGAAGACCATCCCGATCTCGCTCCGTACCGAACCGGGATCGATATCGGGGTCGTATACGTTCTGACCGCCGAACATCACTCGCCCCTGGACACGCGCGCCAGGGACGATCTCATGCATACGGTTGACGCAGCGTATGAGCGTGCTCTTGCCACAACCAGATGGGCCGATGAGGGCCGTCACCTTGCCGGTCGGCGCCACAAGATCCACATCGGCGACGACGTGGTGCTTGCCGAACCACGCGTTCAGCTTCTCGATCGTGAGCCCTCGGTCGGCAGGTATGGAACCGCGACTTGCATCGCCCGCCGCCGTCGAAGAGGGAGCAGGTTCCGTGGCCACGTCAGGCATTCGACGTACGTACTCGGCGGCCGAAGAAACGAGCGATTAACGTGAAGATCAGCACGATCGCGATGAGTGTGAGCGCACCGGCCCACGCCCTTCCTTGACCCTCCTGGAACCCCGTCACCGCGTTGTCGAAGATCTGGAGAGAGAGCGTGGACATGCGCTTTGCCGGATTGTATTCGGTGAACAAGTCGTTACCGAGTGCGGTCAGAAGTATGGGAGCAGTCTCTCCCATGGCCCGGGCGACCGCCAGCATGGCTCCTGTGATGATTCCAGGCAATGCGGTCGGGATGCAGACACGCATCACGGTCTGACTACGGGTGGCGCCAAGCGCAAGGCTGCCTTCCCGGAGCTCATGCGGCACGAGCCGCAGCATCTCCTCGGTCGTGCGAGTCACCAGCGGCATCATGACGATGGCGAGCGCGAGTGACCCGGCAAAGCCGGAAAAGCCGAATCGGGTCACCCAGATCGCATAGATGAAAGCGCCTGTGACGATCGTCGGGATACCTATCAGTACGTCGTTGAAGAAACGGACCGTGGCGGAGAGCCGTCCGCGGCCATATTCGACCAGGTAGATGGCTGCGCCGACCCCGAGCGGGATCGCGATCAATGTCGCGATGCCGACGATGATGAGGCTGCCGATGATGCCGTTGTAGAACCCACCACCGGCGACGGCCGGGTTGCCGGGCGGGGTCTGTGTGAGAAAGCCGAGATTCAGGGCACCAGCCCCCTGAATGGCGACGTAGATGAGCACCCATGCCAGGACGCCCACCGCCACCACCACCGCGGCGATGAGCACGCCGATCAGCACCGCACTCTTTGCGCGCCGCCGGCGCAGCGCCGAACGGTTGCGAAGCCCAGGGGTGCCAAGGGCGAGCTGGCTCACAGCGCCACTCCACGACGCGCCACGAGACGGGCAAGGACGTTCACGACCAGGGCGACGATCAACAGCCAGAAGCCCACCACGAACAGTGCCGACAGGTGAAAGGGTTCAGTTGCCTCGGTGAACTCATTGGCGATGACGCTGGACATGGTCGCACCCTGTGAAAAGATGCTCGAATTGATGTGGAGCACCGCATTGCCGATGACCATGGTCACCGCAATGGTCTCGCCCAGGGCACGGCCGAGTCCGAGCAACGATGCGCCGACGATGCCGGAACGCGCCCGCGGGAGGACCGCGATGCGGATCATCTCCCACTTCGTCGCACCGAGAGCCAGTGCGGCCTCCTTCTCATTTCTCGGCGTACTCCGGAACACCTCGCGGCAGACCGCCGCGATGATGGGCAGCACCATGATCGCGAGCACCAACGCTGCGCTGAAGTAGGACACACCGAAGAAGGGACCCTGGAACGCGATCCCGATGACGGGCACCGTTCCAAGCGTCGTGGTCAGGAAGTCCACAACCGGCTTGATCGCCGGAATGAGCGCGAAGATCCCCCAGAACCCGTACACAACGCTGGGTACCGCCGCCAGCAGGTCCACGAGCGCCGAGAGCGGACCCTTGATGCGCTGCGGTGCTATCTCCGTGATCACCAAGGCGGCTCCGACAGCCAGCGGGACCGCGATGATCATCCCGATGATCGATGTGAGCATCGTGCCGTAGATGAACTGCAGGATCCCGTACGGATTCGGGTGCGTAACGTTGGGAAACGCGGTCGAAGGAGTCCATCGCGAACTCGTGACGAAGGAGAAGAAGCCGTAGTGCTGCATGGCCGGGAGACCTTCCAGCACCAGGAAGACGATCATCGCCGCGATCACGACCAGGACGATCGCGCCCATCATCGAAACGCCGGCACCGAAGATCCGGTCAGCGATTCGAGGACGGTCGCGCTTGAACAGGAGCGGCGGCACTCGAACGGCAGAGGCGGCGATGCCGCCGCCTACATCAGCTGGCGGCGGCATCGAATGCCACGACGGTCAACGTGGTTGTCGGTTCACGGCGAAACGGGGGTGCCGTTGACGGTGATCTTCTTGAGCTGGGCGATGCACAGGGCCTGCAGGGTCGGCCCCAGGGGCGTGTAGTTGACCGAGCCGGTCAGGTCTTGACCCTTGGTCAGGACCCATGAGAAGAAGTTCACGAGCGCGGCCGCGGTCGCTGCTTTGGTCTGGTTCTGGTAGACGAGTGCCCATGTCAACCCGGTGATCGGATATGCCTGAGGGTTCGACGACTGGTTGACGATATCGACCCGCAGGTCGGATGGATAGCTGGTGATGCCGACAGTGGCGGCAGCGGCAGTCTGCTGGCACGGCTCGACGAACACGCCCGCCTTGTTCTTGACGTCTGCGTAGGTCTGATGCTGGGCGATGGCGTAGTCGAGCTCGACGTAACCGATGCCGCCGGCGGTCTGGCTGACGACGGCGGAGACGCCATCGTTGCCCTTGCCGCCGATCCCGACCGGCCACGCCACCGTCTTACCGACGCTGGTGGTCGAGCCACCCAGGGCAGTCACCCAGGCAGGGCTCGTCTGAGTGAGGAAGTCCGTGAAGATGGCCGTTGTGCCCGAGCCGTCCGAACGGTGGGCGACAGCGATGGGGGTACTCGGAAGGGTGATCCCCGGGTTCAGGGCTTTGATCGCCGGGTCATCCCACGTGGTGATGCCGCCCGAAAAGATCTTGCCCAGCGTGTCGCCGTCAAATTTGAGACCGCTCGCAATGCCCGGAAGGTTGTACACAACGACGACTGGTGCCTGGACGAGCGGAATCTGGACCACGGGTCCTCCCTTGGCCAGGGCGATGTCGGAGTCTTTCATGTACGCATCCGAATCGCCGAAGTCGACGGTCTCTGCCTGAAGCTGCGCGATGCCGGCGCCTGAGCCGACCGACTGGTAAGCGACCTGCACGCTATTGGCGGTCGCGTATGCCTTCGTCCAGACGGACATCATGGGCGCGACAAATGTTGAGCCCGCCCCACTCAGTGTCGTCGCCTGGCCGGCCACCGTCGGCAGCCCGTTCGTATACCCGGGGTTCGCGGTGGTCCCCGTGCAGACGGGCGTGGGAGTAGCGCTCGGTGCCGACGTCGCGGGGGTGCTCGAAGATCCACAGGCGGCGAGGAACGACGTCCCCACAAGCAGTGTCAGCGCACCCTGAACGTTCCGACGTCGACGCCAGAATGAGCGCTCATGAGTCAACAAGGATTCGATCTCGACGGTCATGTCAGCCCTCAGTGCCCCAATTCCAATCCGCCGTCCTGGCGACTGCACCGCCCTATCGTGCCGATCGAATGGTTAACGGCGACACAGCGAGCGGGTTAAGGAGCGCTTAACGGTTGAAGCCTCAGGCGGTCACTGCCCGATGGGCCGGTGACGCCGATCGGAAACCCCTTGCGAACTCCCAGAGTTGCCGAGGCCCGCGAGAAGTGCCTTGACAGCGGCGCCCGGGTCGGTCGAAGCGGCCGCCCGCACGACCACGACGCGCTCGGCTCCGGCGGCGACGACCCCCGGGAGTGACCCGGCGTCGATGCCGCCGATGGCGAACCAGGGACGCTGGTCCAAGCCGTCTCGTCCGCGTTCGGCCGCATGGCCAACGATGTCGAGTCCGGTCGCCGGCCGGCCCGGTTTTGTGGGTGTCGCGTAGAGCGGACCGACGCACAGGTAATCGGCCTCCCGCGCCGCGGCGTCGAACTCCGCCGGCGAGTGGGTCGACAGCCCGATGAGCAGATCAGGTCCGACCACGCGCCGCGCCCACGCTGCCGGGAGGTCGTTCTGGCCGAGATGGACGCCGTCGGCGCCGGCTGCGACCGCGATGTCCGGCCGGTCGTTGACCACGAAGAGGGCGTCGTGCCGGTCCGCGGCGGCACGGAATTCCGTGCTCCAGCAAAGGACGTCCCCCGCCTCTGCGTCCTTCTCGCGCAACTGCACGATGTCCGCACCCGCTTCCAGCACCGAGTCGAGAAACCTGGCGAGGTCGCCCTGCTCGTCGCGGGCCCCGGTGACCACGTACAGGCGGGCCCGCGCCAGGCGCTCCCGCCTCAGGTCACGCGGACCCGGCATCATCGAGCTTGGACACCACCTTGGGACGCTTGCCGAGGTCCGCCAGGCCTTCCCACGATGTCGACGCCTCCGCGTAGAGCCGCTGGGGGATCCGTCCCGCCCGAAACGCGAGCCGTCCGGCCTCCACCGCGGCGCCGATCGCCCGTGCCATGAGCACCGGCTCCGCCGCGCGCGTGATCGCCGACGCGACCAGCACGGCGTCGCACCCCAGCTCCATGGCGATGGCGGCGTCCGAGGCGGTGCCCACTCCGGCGTCGAGCACGACCGGGACGCCGGCTCGCTCGCGGATGATCCGGAGGTTGTACGGGTTGCGAATGCCCGATCCGCTGCCGATCGGCGCGCCGAGTGGCATCACGGCGGCACAGCCGAGATCCTCGAGCCGCCGCGAGAGCACCGGGTCGTCGTTCGCGTAGGGGAGCACCACGAAACCGTCGTCGATCAGCTGCTCGGCTGCGACGAGCAGCTCCGCACCGTCGGGCAGGAGCGTGTCCTCGTCGGCGATCACCTCGAGCTTGATCCAGTTGGTCTCGAACGCCTCGCGAGCGAGCCGGGCGGTGGTCACCGCGTCGTGGGCCGTGAAGCAGCCGGCGGTATTGGGAAGGATCCGCCGCCCCGACTGCGCGACCACCGCAAGGAAGGACTGCGCGCCGGAGGGGTCCAGCCGGCGAAGCGCAACGGTCACGATCTGCGTCCCTGAGGCCTCGAGCGCCCGCTCCAGGATGTCGAGGCTCGGAGTCCCGCCCGTGCCCATGATCAGTCGCGAGCTGAATCGCTCTCCGGCGATGACGAGGAGGTCATCCACATCAGCCACCCTGGACGGCATGGAGGATCTCCAGACGGTCGCCGGCGAGCAGCGTCGTGTCCGGCCAGCTCGCCCGAAGCACCACGTCACCGTTTCTCGCCACCGCGATGCCGCGCTGCTCAGGTGGCAGCTCCATCTCGCGAAGCAGATCGGTGAGGCCCAATCCCTCGGCCACCTCGCGGCTCTCGCCGTTGACCACGATGATCATGCCCCGACCTCGGCCGTCCGGCGGAATCGTTCCGGCGACCAGGGACGGGTCGCCTCGGGCCACGTGCCCCCGGCGAGCACCGCGGCGACGGCATCGGCGGTGGCCGGAGCGAGCAGGTACCCGTTCCGAAAATGGCCGGTGGCTATGATCAGCCCGGGCGTCGTCGAGTCCCCCACCATGGGCATGTTGTCCGGGGAGCCGGGGCGCAGACCGGCCGACGCCTCCACCAGCTCCAGCTCGGCGACGTCGGGAACCAGCGCCCGCGCCTCGCGGAGCAGCTCGTACACCGCCCCCGCGGTCACCGACGCGTCGAATCCGCGCTCCTCCATGGTCCCTCCGATGACGAGACGGCCGTCACCTCTTGGAAGCATGTAGACGGCGCCGCCGCGGATGGTGCGCGTGATCATCTCGGGCGCCCCCCGCAGCCGGAGGATCTGGCCCTTCACGGGGCGCACCGGTGGGACGTCGTCGTCGGGCACGCCGCGAACGGCACCGGACCAGCAACCGGCCGCGAGGACCACGTGAGACGCCTCCAGCCGCTCGCCGCCGTCGAGACCCACACCCCTGGCACGACCGCCCTCGACGATCAGCGACGCGCGGCTGCGATGGATCTGCACTCCGAGGCGGCTGCACGCCTGGAGCTGGGTCGGGACCATGGAGCGGGGGTCGACCTGGTGATCGGACTCGACGAGCATGCCGCCGCGGATCGACGGCGCGAGGCCCGGCTCGAGTTCGCGGGTCTCGCGCGACGTCAGCCGTTTCACGGGGAGCCCGAGGTCCTGCCGGTAGCGGAACTGCCGCTCGAGCGCCATCTGCTCATCGGCATCGACGGCCACGTGGAGCGTCCCGGTCTGGCGGTACCCGGCCGAGCGGCCGGCGTCGAGCTCGAGCTCGGCAATGAAGGACGGGTAGCGCGCCGCGGAGTCGCGGTTCAGCGTGACGACGGCCTCCTGGCCGAACTCCGCCTCCCCGACCGGCGCGATCATCCCCGCCGCGAATCTGGATGCGCCGGATCCGGGATCGGGATCGACGACGGCCACGCTGAGGCCGGCTCGCGCGGCCCGCCAGGCCACCGAGAGACCGATGACACCACCGCCGATGACCGCTGCGTCCACGCGTCTCCTCCGATGCTGGGGTCGAGTTTACGGGGACTGGTCGATCGCGCCGATTCGATCGAGGCGGTAGCCGACACCGAACACGGTGGTGATCCGGAAGGGGATCTGCGCGAAGGGCTCGAATTTCTCTCGGAGCCACCTGACGTGGACGTCGACGGTCTTGGGATCGCCGTAGAAGCGGTTGCCCCACACCGCCGCGATGATCGCCTGGCGGGACAGCACCCGCCCGCTGTTGCGCAGCAGCAGGGAGAGCAGGTCGAACTCCTTCGGGGCGAGCCGGAGCTCCACCGTGTCGACGTGGATCGTGCGCGCGGCGCGGTCGATCCGGAAGCCGTCGAACTCCTCGAGCTCCGGCGCACCGGTGGGCCGGGCGCTCATGTCCGAGCGGCGGAGGAGCGCCGTGATCCGGGCGAGCAGCTCATTGAATGAGAAGGGCTTGGTCACGTAGTCGTCGGCTCCGAGCTGCAACCCGACCACCTTGTCCACCTCGGTCCCCTTGGCGGTGAGCATGAGAATCGGCGTCGACGACTCCTGGCGCAGCACCCGGCAGACCTCGAGGCCGCTCAGCCCTGGCAGCATCACGTCGAGAAGGATCAGGTCGGGACGCTCGGCTCGGGCGACGTTGAGCGCATCCGGCCCGGTGGCGGCCTCGACGACCTGGTAGCCCTCCCGCGCAAGGTTGTACCGCAAGGTCTCGCGGATGGCGTCCTCGTCCTCGACCACGAGGATACGTTTGGCGACGGTGGGCGCCATGCAACGAGCTTAGCGGTTCCCCTCGATGGCCGCCGCCGCACGAGCCTATACTCGCCGAGGTGGAGGCGTTGGGCGTCGTCGAGTTACTTTCAGGCACCGGCAGCATCGACGTGCTGCGGGCGGTGGGACTCCTCCTCGACCCCGGCATCGTCGGTCTCGATGCAGAGGGCCATGTGCTGCTTGCCAACGAGGCGGCCCGCAGGCTGCTCGGACTCGAGCTCGTCGAGGGCTCGGATTTCGTGGCCGGCGAGGTCGATTACCGCCTCATCCGCCTGCTCGACGCGGCGCGTGAGAGCGGGCGAGTCGAGGAACGCGCGATCACGCTGCACGACCGCGACTTCAACGCGCGAGCGATCGCGTTGAGCGGCGAGGTGGCGACCGTGCTGATGGTCCGCGACGAGACGCGCGTGCACCATCTCGAGCGAGTTCGGCGCGACTTTGTCAGTAACGTGTCGCACGAGTTGCGCACGCCGATCACGGCCGTCCAGCTCATCGCCGAGACGCTGGCGAACGGTGGCCTCGAGGATCCCGGCGCTGCCGCCGACTTCGTCCGGCGCATCGGGCAGGAGGCATCGCACATGGCGCAGATGGTCGAGGAGCTGCTCGAGCTCAGCACCATCGAGTCCGGGCTGCGGCCGATGGCCAGCGAGCGCGTCTCGATCGCCAGGCTGATGGGCAGCCTGGACCGCCTCCGCCCGCTCGCCGAGAGCAAGGGCGTCTCGCTCGAGGTGATCGTCGAGCCGGGTACGCCGGACCTCATCGGCGACGCCTCGCATCTCGGCCAGGTCCTTCGCAACCTTGCGCACAACGCGATCAAGTTCACCCCGGCCGGAGGCGTGATCACGATCAGTGCGGCGCCGGGAAGCGCGGGCCACATCGTGCTCCGTTGCCGTGACACGGGAGTCGGGATCACGCCGGCCGACCTGCCCCGGATCTACGAGCGCTTCTGGAAGGCGGACAGCTCGAGGCAGCGCGACGGCGAGGGCTCCGGGCTGGGCCTCGCGATCGTCCGGCACGTGGTCGAGGCGCACGGGGGGACGGTGACGGTGACCTCCGAGCCGCGCCGCGGTACCGAGTTCCAGGTGGTCCTGCCGGCAGCTGTCGAGGAGTGACGCGCGGCGTTTGACGTGCTTGCCGCCGCAGAATCCCGTTGGTTACCATTCGACGATAGTTACGACGTAGAAAGCTTCCTTGCAGGGGGAGGCCCATGGCGGAACGTGTTCTCGACATCGATGCGTCGCCGCCGATCGAGGGGCAGCCGGCGCTTCTCGACCGGCACACCGGACTTCTCGATGCCGGGCTCCGAAAGACGGGTCCACGCACTCGCGGACTGCTCCGGCAGATGTCCGCCTACCACATGGGGTGGACCGACGCCACCGGGCGCCCCGCGAACGAGTCCGCCGGCAAGCGGATCCGTCCCGCCCTCGCCCTGTGGGCGTGCGAGTCGCTCAGCGGCGATCCCGAGTGGGCGCTGCCGGCAGCAGTCGCCGTGGAGCTCATCCACAACTTCACGCTGATCCACGACGACATCCAGGACGGCGACCAGCTCCGCCGCCACCGCCCGACGGTGTGGACGATCTGGGGAACCGAGCAGGGCATCAACGCCGGCGACGGGATGTTCGCCGCCGCGCTGAGCGGACTGCTCGCACCCGGCCCGCGCCCCGGCCGGAGGATGCGCGCCGCGCACCTGCTGAGCGCGGCCGTGGTCCAGGTTGTCGAGGGTCAGTGCCTCGATCTCTCGCTGGAGGGCCGGGCCGGTGCGTCCCAGGCCACCTACCTGCGGCTGGTGACCATGAAGACCGGAGCGCTCCTCGGCGCCGCCATGGCTGCCGGGGCCGTGCTCGCGGGAGCGCCTCGAGCGGTGGCCGAGCGCTTCGACGCCGCCGGCAGGTTGCTCGGCCTCGCGTTCCAGGTTCGCGACGACTGGCTGGGCACATGGGGCGACCCTCAGGTCACCGGCAAGGGCCGGAGCGGCGACCTCCGCCGGCGCAAGCTCACCTACCCGGTCGTCGCGGCATATGAGGTCGCGACACCTGTTCGGCGTCGCGAGCTGCGGCGGCTCTTCCGCGAGCGCGAGCCCGGCGGGGAGTTTCGCCTGCGCGCGCTGCTCGACGACCTCGGCGGGCCGGCTCTGACCGCGGGGGTCCCGATGGTGCTGGCCCGCGACGCCATCGCCGCGCTCACCGGGCTCCCCGACCAGGCCATCACCGACTTTGCGGACCTCGCGATCCATGTTGCTGAACGCAACCGCTGACTCGAGGAGCGACGCGAGCACCGGATCGCGCACGGCCTCGCGCAAGGACGAGCACCTGCGCATCAACCTCGACGAGGACGTCGCCGCCAAGGGCATCGACGCCGGGTTCGACGGCTGGCGCTTCATCCACCGCGCCCTCCCGGAGATCGACCTCGACGAGGTGACGCTGGGGACGAGCCTGCTCGGCCACCGCGTCGACGCCCCGCTGCTGGTCTCGTGTATGACCGGCGGCACGGAGCAGACCCGGGTCATCAACCAGCGGCTCGCCCGCGTGGCGCAGGCGCACGGGCTGGCCATGGGGCTCGGCTCGTGCCGCGTGCTGCTCGAGCATCCCGATGTCCTGCCGACCTTTGACGTTCGCGAGCTGGCGCCGGATGTGCCGCTGCTCGCCAACCTCGGCGCCGTGCAGCTGAACCTCGGCGTCGGTGTCGACGAATGCCGCCACCTGCTCCGGACGCTGCGCGCGGATGCGCTGGTGCTCCATCTGAATCCGCTGCAGGAGGCGTTGCAGGCCTCTGGCAACACCGGGTTTGCGGGACTGCTCTCGCGAATCGCCGGGGTGTGCGCGGGCCTCGGTGCGCCGGTGATCGTCAAGGAGGTTGGCTGGGGCATCGCGGAAGACCTGGTGACCCGCCTCTTCGACGCCGGCGTGGCCGCGGTCGACGTCGCCGGCGCGGGCGGGACATCGTGGAGCGAGGTCGAGCGTCATCGGATGAGCGACCCGGTGCGCGCTCGCGTCGCCGCATCCTTCGCCGGCTGGGGCATTCCGACGACCGAGGCGTTGATCCGCGCGCGCAGCGCAGCACCGAGTGGTGTGCTGATCGCGAGCGGTGGCGTACGCGACGGGATCGATGTCGCCAAGGCGCTGGCGCTGGGCGCCGACTCCGCCGGCATGGCTGGGCCGCTCGTGCGCGCCGCGGCCGGAGGCGATGATTCCCTTGACGAGACCGTCATGGTGATCCTCGAGGAACTGCGGCTCGCGATGTTCTGCGTCGGCGCGAGTCGAGTCGCCGACCTGAGGACCGAAGCCCGCCTGGTCCGCTGCGATGGGCAGGCGCGCTGATGGGTCGCGCGGTGTCACTCCAGGCGGCGGACGCGTACTGCGGCGAGCTGGTGCGCCACTACGAGAACTTCACGGTCGCGTCGCGACTCTCCCCGCGATCACTGCGTCGGGATCTCACTCGGGTGTACGCGTTCTGCAGGTTCACCGACGACCTCGGGGACGAGAGCGGTGACCGCGCGGTCGCGATGCGCCGCCTGCGTCGCTGGCGCGATGAGACACGCGAGAGCTTCGACCACGACGAGCGCACGCATCCGGTCCTGGTCGCCCTCGAGGACACGGTTCGCCGTTGGGGCCTGGACGCGCAGCCGTTCGTCGACCTGATCGACGCCAACCTGCAGGACCAGCGCATCGACACGTACGAGGACTGGCCCGCTTTGCGCGGCTACTGCACGCACTCCGCCGCGCCCGTCGGCCGCATCGTGCTCCGCCTCTTCGACATGCGTGACCCCGCCGCGGTGGCCCTGAGCGACGACGTCTGCATCGGGCTTCAGCTCGCCAACTTCGCGCAGGACGTATCCGTCGACCGCCGGATGGGACGCACGTACCTGCTCCAGAGTGAGATTCGCGAGCACGGCGTGGAAGGAGCCACGCGCTCCATGTGCGATCGAGCACGGACCCTGCTCGCGTCTGGCGTCGCGTTGGAGGCGATGGCACCGGCGCGGCTGCGTGTGCAGCTCGCGCTCTATCGCCTCGGAGGCGAGGCGATCCTCGACGCCGTCGCCGCCGCCGGCTTTCATACCGCGACACGCCGCCCGGTCGTCGACCGCCCGGCGCGGGCGCGAATACTCGCTGCCGCCTTGTCGGCAGGCGTGCGCCGGGGTCACGCCAATGAGGTGCCGATGCCGGCGCAACCGGCCAGAGATCCGCGTGCTTGACGCTTCGCCGCTCCCCGACGTCCGCGCCCTGGAGCGCTACTGCGAGGACATGGCGCGCCGTGAGGCGGCGAACTTCTACTGGGGATTCATCGCGCTGCCCCGCCGGCAACGCACGTCCATCTACGCGCTCTACGACTTCGCGCGTCAGGTCGACGATGACGCCGATCTCGATGGTCGAGCGTCGCGCGACCAGCGCCTCGACCGCCACCGCCGCCGCCTTCGCGAGACCCGCCCGGGTGACAGCACCGATCCGATCATGGGGCTGCTCGCGATCGCGATGCGACGTCACTCGATTCCCCTCGCCGAGCTGGACATGCTCATCGACGGCGTCGCGATGGACCTGACCACCACGCGCTACGAGTCGTGGGATGACCTGCGCTCCTATGCCAACCTGGTCGCGTCAGTGGTCGGACGGATGTGCGTGCGCATCTTCGGCTTTCGTGACCCCGTCGCCCTGGAACACGCCGACGATCTCGGAGTCGCGTTGCAGCTGATCAACATCCTGCGCGACGTGCAGGAGGACGCCTCGCGCGGACGCATCTATCTGCCCCTGGACGAGCTCGCGGCGTTCGGCATCACCGAGGGTCACATCCTCGACGGCAGGGTTGCGCCCGGATGGAACGCGTTCATGGCGATGCAGATCGCTCGCGCACGGCAGCTGCACGCATCCGGGATTCGCGTGACCGAGTCGATCCCGAAGCAGCCGGCCGTCTGCGTCCGCACCATGGCCGGGATCTACCTCGGCATCCTCGACCGGATCGAGGCGGCGCCGGAGTTGCCCCTGCGCGGCCGAGCGCGGCTCTCCACGGCGGCGAAGCTCGGCGTCATGGCCCGCTCGTGGCTGGCTGCGGTATGACGCGGGAGCCACGCGTCGCCGTCGTCGGGGCCGGGCTCGCCGGCCTCAGCGCGGGACTCGCGCTCGCGAGGCGCGGCTGGCGGGTCGACCTGTACGAGCGCTCCCGGCTCCTGGGCGGCAAGACGACCTCGTTCGAGGTGGACGGTCACGAGGTCGACTGCGGCCAGCACGTGGTGCTCGCGTGCTGCACGGCAACGATGGACCTGATCGAGGAGCTGGGTCTCACCGACTCGCTGTACGTGCAACCTCGATTCGAGGTGGCGGTGCTCTCCCGTAAACGTCCGCCCGCCCGCCTGCGCGCGTCATCGCTGCCGGCACCGCTCCACCTGATGGCGGGGTTCGCCCGCTACCCGCACCTGACCACGCTCGACCGCCTCCAGGTCGGAGGCGCGCTGGTCGCCGCGCGAACCGACGTGACGCCCGGGGGCGACATGGCCGCCTGGTTGCGGCGGCATCACCAGAGCGCGCGTGCACTCCGGGCGTTCTGGGAGCCGTTCCTCGTGCCGGCACTGAACGCGCCGCTCGACCGAGTGTCCGCGGAGATGGGGCTCTTCGTCATCCGGACAGCGTTTCTCGGTGATCGCGACGCTGCGCGCATCGCGTACCTCACGGTGCCGCTCGCACGGCTCGCGGAGGCCGCTGCGGCGCGCCTCGACGGCGTGCACCTCCGTCAGGCGGTGGTCGGCCTGCACCGCGAGGGCGATCGCGTGACCGGTGTGAAGTTGAGCGGCGGGGCCGGCGCCGCGTGCGACGCCTGCGTCATCGCCGTGCCACCCAGACGGCTCGGCGCGATCCTCGGCGATGCGCCCGCATCGGGCGTGGACGGGCTCGACGCCTTCGCCGCCATGCCGATCGTCGACGTGCATCTCTGGTACGACCGGCCGGTGCTCGGCTGCGACTTCGCCGCGGTGCTCGACTCGCCGGTGCAGTGGGTCTTCGAGAAGTCGCCCGGCTACGTGTGCTGCAGCCTGAGTGCGGCTGAGGATCTCGTTCAGCGCCCGGAGCGTGACCTCGTCGAGCTCGGCCGCCGGGAGCTGGCGTCGGTGCTGCCCGAGGCGGCGCGGGCTCGCCTGGTGCGCGGCGCCGCAACGCGTGACCCCGAAGCCACATTCATCCCCGCTCCGGGCGTGCGCCGGCCCGGCCCGGCGACCGCCTGCTCCAACCTCGTCATCGCGGGAGCGTGGACCGACACCGGGTGGCCGGCGACGATCGAATCAGCAGTGCGCAGTGGTCGCACCGCGGCGCTCACGCTCTTCAGCAATGCGGCCGGATGGTCGTCGTTCGCCGCCAGGGGAGCGATCGGTTCGACGCAGGAGGTGGCCCGTGCCGTCTGAGGCGCTTCGCTCGGCCGTCGACTGGCTCCTCGACCATCAGGATGCGGCCGGGTGGTGGAGCGGCGAGCTCGAGACCAACGTGACGATGACCGCTGAGCACGTGCTCCTCCTCCGTTTTCTCGGCGCCTCGCACGACGACATTCGCGACGGCGCGATCCGTCACATCCTCGGTGCGCAACGCGAGGACGGGACATGGGCCCTGTATCACGACGGTCCGGGCGACCTGAGCACGACCATCGAGGCGTACGTGGCACTGCGCGTCCTCGGGGTCGATGCCGCGCAACCCGCGATGCGCATGGCGCTGCGCATGATCCTCGACCAGGGTGGGCTCGTCGAGGCGCGCGTCTTCACCAAGATCTGGCTTGCGCTCTTCGGTATCTACCCGTGGGACGGCGTGCCGAGCATGCCGCCGGAGCTGGTGCGACTCCCCGCGTGGGCGCCGCTCAACCTCTACGACTTCGCGTGCTGGGCTCGCGGCACCATCGCACCGCTGCTCATCGTCATCACGCGGCGACCGGTGCGCGACCTCGGAGTCGGCGTCAGCGAGGTGATCGCTCCCGGCAGCGAGCACCGCATGCATCGTGTCCCCGGGTCGGGGGCCTTCCTGTGGCTCGACCGCGCGCTCAAGGTCTACGACCGTCTTCCCCGCCAGCCGGGTCGCGCGGGGTCGCGCCGCAAGCTCGTGCGCTGGATCACCGAGCACCAGGAGGCGGACGGCGGCTGGGGCGGCATCCAGCCGCCATGGGTGTACTCGCTGATCGCGCTCAACCTCGAGGGCATGTCACTCGATCACCCGGTCATGCGCCGCGGCCTCGAGGGGTTCCGCCGGTTCGCCATCGATGACGAGAACGGGTGGCGGCTCCAGGCGTGCATGTCGCCGGTGTGGGACACGGCGTGGGCGATGCTGGCGCTTCGCAGGGCGGGGATTCCGCGCGAGCACGTGGCGTTGCGCCGCGCCGTGGACTGGCTGCTTGCCGAGCAGATCGGCGGTGGTGGTGACTGGCAGGTCAAGGTGCCGCTCGACACGTGTGGTGGATGGGCGTTCGAGTTCGACAACGACCTGTACCCCGACGTCGACGACACAGCCGTCGTCGTCCTCGCGCTGCTGGAATCCGGCGATCCCGAGCGCGTGTCGAAGCCGGTCGCCGACGCGGTGCGGTGGTGCAGGGCCATGCGATCACGCAACGGCGCGTGGGCCGCATTCGACAAGGACAACACGCGAGCGCTCGTGTACAAGCTGCCCTTCGCCGACTTCGGCGCGATGCTCGATCCGCCGTCCGAGGACGTCACGGCGCACGTCATCGAGATGCTCGCGGGTGCCGGCTGCGACCCCGATGACCGCGATCTGCCGAGGGCGCTCGCGTACCTCCGCGCCACGCAGCGCCCCTGGGGGTCCTGGTATGGACGGTGGGGCGTGAACCACATCTACGGAACGTGGTGCGTGGTCAGCGCGCTGGTCGCGATTCACGCCGGCGCCGACATGGTTCACCACGCGGCCGCATGGATGCGGAGCGTGCAGAACGAGGATGGCGGCTGGGGTGAGTCGTGCCACTCGTACGTCGACGAGTCGTTCGCCGGTCGCGGTACGAGCACGCCGTCGCAGACTGCCTGGGCGATGCTCACGCTGCAACTCGCGGGGTTGCACGACGACCCCGCCTGCGTGCGTGGCCGCGAGTTCCTCGTCGAACGTCAACGAGACGGAACCTGGGATGAACCCGAGCACACCGGCACCGGGTTTCCCGGCGATTTCTACATCAACTACCACCTCTACCGGCATGTGTTCCCGACCCTCGCCCTCGCCGGCGGCGAGACCGTTGCGACGGCGGAACGCGTTGGCGAGCGCGAACTCGTCGCCCACAGATAAGTCCACAGCGCGAGAAGGAGAGAGTCATGGCGGTCCCCCTGCGACAGGCGGTGCGAGTCGGGAGCTACGTGGCGCGGCAACGCCTGCGCCGCAACGAGAAGTTCGCGCTGGTGCTCCAGCTTGAACCGCTGTATCAGTGCAACCTGGCGTGTGCGGGCTGCGGCAAGATTCAGCACGAGGACGCGATCCTCCAGCGGCGGCTCACCGTGCAGCAGTGCATCGACGCCGTCGAGGAGTGCGAGGCGCCCATGGTGTCGATCGCGGGCGGAGAGCCTCTCGTGCACAAGGAGATCGACCAGATCGTCGCCGCGTTGGTCGCGCGCAAGCGCTACGTCTATCTCTGCACCAACGCGCTCCTGCTCGAGAAGAAGCTGCATCTGTTCACACCCTCTCCGTACTTCTCGTTCTCGATCCACATCGACGGCCTGCGCGAGCGCCACGACGAGTCAGTGTGCCGCACCGGTGTCTTCGACAAGGCGATCGCAGCCATCGCGGCGGCCAAGGCTCGGGGGTTCCGGGTCACCACCAACACCACGTTCTTCGACCAGGACGACGCGCGCTCGATTCGTGGCGTGCTCGACTTCCTCAACGACGAGGTGCAGGTCGACAGCATGCAGATCTCGCCCGGCTACGCCTACGAGAAGGCGCCCGACCAGGACCACTGGCTGAACGTCGAGCGCACCCACGCGATCTTTCGCGACGCGTTCGCGGACGGCCGGCGCAAGAGGTGGCGGCTCAACCACTCCCCGCTGTTTCTCGACTTCCTCGAGGGCAAGGTGGACTTCAGCTGCACCGCATGGGGCATCCCGAGCTACTCCGTGCTCGGGTGGCAGCGTCCCTGCTACCTCATGTCCGACGGATACGCAAATTCCTATCGCGAGTTGCTCGAGACCACCGCGTGGGAGCGGTACGGTCGAGGCCGGGACGAGCGCTGTGGAAACTGCATGGCGCACTGCGGTTACGAGCCCACCGCGGTCGTGGCGACGTCGGCCTCGCTGCGCGAGTCGCTGCGCGCGGCGAGCGACAGCTTCCGGCCCCGCGGCACCAGGACGCATCTGAACTGACGTGAATGCGGCGCACGCGGCGCCCGGCGGGGGTGACGTCTTTCTCACCGGCGCGTCGGGCTTCGTCGGTTCGCACGTGCTCGACGCACTGCTCGCGCGCGGCTACCGCGTCCGCGCGCTGGTGCGAGGCGGGTGGGACGCGCCGCCGGGCGTGATCAGCGTCGCCGGGGACCTGCGCGACGCGGGTGCGCTCGTCTCCGCACTGTGTGGATGCCGCTACCTGATCCACACCGCCGCGCTCTACTCGTTCTCGTCTCGGGATCGGGCGGCGATCGCCGCGGTGAACATCGGCGGGACGTCGGGCATCCTCGAGGCGGCGCGGATGGCCGGTGTCGAGCGCTGCGTGGTGACGTCCAGCTCGTCTGCGCTTCCCCCGTCATCAGCCTCGCACCCCGCCACCGAATCCGACTGGGCGAGCGCACCCCACCGGGGCTGGTCGTACCACGCGTCCAAGCTCGCCGGCGAGCGAGCAGCGCTCAGCGCACGGATCCCCGTGACCACGGTGCTGCCGACCGCTCCGGTCGGTCCGCGCGACCGGCGGCCGACACCGACCGGCAAGATCATCGTCGACCTGCTGCGCGGTCGCATGCCCGCGACGCTCGGCGGCGGGCTGAACGTCGTCGCGGTCGAGGACGTGGCCACCGCCCACGTGCTCGCGCTCGAGCGCGGACGCCCCGGCGAGCGCTACATCGCCGGCGGCGTCAACGTCAGCCTCGCCGAGCTGTGGGGGCTCATCTCGAGAGCGGCGGGCAGACCGGAGCGAACCGTCCGCCTCCCCTATGCCGTCGCGGTCGCCGCGGCGCGGATGGATGCCCTGCGCGTCCGGCTCACCGGCGGAGAGCCGGCGATCCCCCTCGAGGGCGTGCGCATGGGGCGCCTCGAGATGTACTCGTCCAGCGCCAGGGCGGTCGCCGAGCTCGGATACCGTCCCTCGAGCGCGGATGACGCCATCGATCGAGCCGTGCGCTGGTATCGCGAGAACGGTTATGCCGCCTGACACACCTGTTCACGCCATCTGCGCGATGAGCATCGAGGCATGGGGCGTACGCCGGAGAGCACGGCACATGCGCGTCGTGCAGGTCGGTATCGGCGGCAGACCCCCCGTCGGGATGACCGGCATCGTGATCAGCGCCGGGCTCTGCGGCGGCCTGCTCCCGGAGCAGACCCCGGGCACGGTGGTGATCCCGCACCAGGTCGTCGACGAGCGCGGGGCGACCCACCGATGCGACCCCGGCGTCGTCGCGGCCCTCGAGCGGGCGGCCGACTACCTCCGGTTACCGGTGGCAAGCGGGTCGCTCATCTCGACGTCGGCCATGGTCACCGGAGCCGAGCGCGGGACGTGGGCCGGTCGCGGCCACGTCGCGGTCGACATGGAGTCGGCGGGGATCGCCGAGACGGCCGGGCGCTTCGCCGTGCTCCGGGTCATCCTCGACACGCCGTCGCGGGAGCTGTCCTCGGCGTGGGCCGAGCCGGCGCGCGCCATCCGGCAGCCGGCGAACTGGAGCGAGGCGATCTGGCTCGGTATCAACGCGCCCCGCTATTCGCTCCGCGTGGGGGCGATCCTAGAGGCGGCCTTCCTCGGCAATATCGACCCCGAGGTATAGCTGCACGGCCCCGCGGAGCATCTGCGCCACCCCGGGGACGTCGAAGTCGACCGCCATGTCGTGCAGAGCGGCACGCTGGGCGTGGAGCGCGGCTTCGACCACGCGACACCCGGCCTCGGTGAGACCGACTCGCACCATGCGGCGGTCGGGCGCCGACCGGAGGGTGCGGACCAGGCCCCGGGCCTTCATCTCGTGCACCATCAGCGAGACCCGCGCCTCGGGCGCCTGGATCAGCTCAGCCACGTCACCCTGGACGCACCCCTCGGTGCCTGCCGCCCCCGCCTCGAGGAGGAGGTGATACTGGAGCGGGCTCAGGTCGTGCTGGGCGAGCGACCGGTTGATCTGGATCATCGCCTGCCGGAACCCGCGCCGGAACATCGCGGCGAGGCGCAGATCGTGGATCGTCGCGTCCTGGAAGAACTCGGTGCCCCGAGCGTCCGGCTCGGCCTTCGCGGCTAGCGTCACTCTCCGACTTTACAAGGTGCCGGAGGGGCAACTGGCGGGCCCGCAGGCAGGGGTTAGCAAATGTTTGTTAATGCACAGTAAAAAATGGTGAAGCTTACGCGGTGCGGTTCCATGCCCTCGGACGGGCGTTGTCAGGATGCTCGTCCAGGGGCCACATCTGAGGGGGGTTGCCAGCCAGGGGGATGGTGCCTAGGGGGCGGGGCCCACCGGACGGGAGCGCAGCCCGCGCGAGCGGGCTACGTCTCTCTCCTCCCTCCTCAGAGCAGGCTGGCTCGCGCCTTCAGGCGGGAGCCGCGATATCGTGCCCGAGGGCGCGAAGTGCCCGAACGTATTTCGGGGTGCTGTTCGGCCGGCCGACGCCGGCGTCACGCAGCCGGGCCATGACCGCATCGATCAAGGCGGAATCGGCGTCGAACAGCTCCACCTCGACCTCCCGGAACGTCTCGACGATCGCGGCGCCGGAGCGCACCGATACCCGGTCATCCGCCACCTCCGCGCGACGCGTGTCGCCGGCGATCAGGTCGACGGTGTGCCGGTCGGTCACCAGCTGCGCAACCGGGTGGAGGGTGACATCGCCAACAGCTGCGCGAATGACGTCGATCGCAGCCTGGGGTGGCCGGTCGGGCGCACCGGGGAAGTCCGTCTCCTCGCGCGAGACGGCGTGCCCGACCATGCGATCGCCCGCCTTGATCGTCCACCTCCCCGGCTCACCCGGCGCGCTGCGGTGGCGCAGGCCGAGCTTCGCGTGGAGCAGCGTCAGCTCATCGGTGTCCCAGTACGTGGCCGACAGCTCCACAGTGCCGCGATCGACGGCGCGCGTACCTTCGACGATACCGTCGAGGTCGGGGAGGACGAACTGCGCATCGACCGGGATCTTGATCTCGCGCTCTTCGGGCATCGCCGACAACTGTAGTGAGCCGGGCGCGATCGCGTCGGCGAGCGTCGGCCGTGCCGCGGACGCTGAAGACGGCGTGCTGGAGGGCACGACCCGGCCCGGCGATGCCTTTCAGCATCAGGCTGCGGTTGCCGGCGTGCTACAGGAACTCCTCGAATCCGGGCCAGGCTGCGACCATCTGCTCGCGCAGGTCGTCGGAGAGCGGCAGGTATGTCCCGGTGGCCTCGGCAACGACACCGACGTCGGGAAGCAGCACGCGTCCCTCGGTCTGGAGGACACGGCGCTGCAGGCGGGTGATGCGACCCTCGACACGCAGCCGGGTCCCGAGCGGCGCCGCGCGCCGGAAGCGCACCTCGAGACGGCCGGTGACCACCCAATGACGGTGCAGCGCGGAGCACCGTCCCATGACGTCGTCGAGTACCGCGCTGATGATGCCGCCGTGCGCGAATCCCGGGAACCCCGCGTGCTCGTCGCCCGGTGTCCAGTGCGTGAAGACGAGGCTCCCGTCGAGCTCGTACTGCAGGTGCAGTCCCGACGGGTTGCGAAGACCGTGCACCCAGTTCTGCTGGAACTCGCTGCGATCGTTGAGCCAGGCCGGGTCGATGTCCTCGTTGATCACGGCGCCGTCAGACGGTCGAGTCCACCGAGGTAGGCGCGCAGCGGTTCGGGGATGACGACCGTGCCGTCCTGCTCCTGGTAGGTCTCGAGGAGCGCATCGAACGTGCGCGGCACGCCGAGCGCACTGCCGTTGAGGGTGTGCACGTGACGGGGTTTCTCGCCGGGAGCGGGACGGTACCGGATGTTGGCCCGCCGCGCCTGGAAGTCGGCGAACACCGAGCATGACGAGACCTCGAGCCACTGCCGCAGCCCGGGCGCCCACACCTCGACGTCGTACTTCTTCCACTGCGCGAATCCCAGGTCTCCGGTGCACATGAGCAGGACGCGAAAGTGCAGGCCGAGCCGTTGCAGCACGTGCTCCGCATGCGAGGTGATGAGCTCGAGCTCGTCGAGCGACGCCTCCGGCGTCGTGAACCGCACCATCTCGACCTTCTCGAACTGGTGCAGGCGAATGTACCCGCGCGTGTCCTTGCCGGCGGCGCCGGCCTCGCGCCGCCAGCACGGCGTCAGAGCGACATGCGCGATCGGGAGTTGCGCCGCTTCGAGAATCTCGCCGGCGTAGAGGTTGGTGACGGGCACCTCGGCGGTGGGAATGAGGAACAGCCCGTCGTCGGCGTGGTACGCCTCGTCCTCGAATTTCGGCAGCTGCGCAGTGCCGACCATCGCCTCGCGGCGCACCAGGTACGGCGGTGCAACCTCCGTGTAGCCGTGCTCACGCGCGACGTCGAGCATGAAGGACGTCAGCGCGCGTTGCAGACGCGCCCCGTCGCCACGAAGCACGACGAACCTCGATCCGCTGATCTTCGCCGCCCGCTCGAAGTCGAAGACACCGAGACGCTCGCCCAGCTCGTAGTGCGGCAGCGGATCGAAGGCGAACGACGGCGCCTCTCCCCATGTGCGCGCCACCACGTTGTCCTCGGGACCGCCGCCGTCCGGCACGCTCTCGTGCGGGGGATTCGGCATCTCGAGCAGCAATGCCTCGACGCGTTGATCGAGCTCCGCCAGGCGCGCCTCACCGTCCTGGATACGCTGCTTGAGCGCGGTCAGGGACGCGAGCTGCTCGTCCGACGGGCGGCCGCGCACCGCACCCGACGCCGAGCGCTGCTCGGCACGCTCCTGTTCGACCGTGGTGCGCAGGCTGCGCGCCTCGCTGTCCAGCGCGAGCAGCTCATCGATCGGCGCCGTCTCCCCTTTGCGCCGAGCACCGTCGCGCATCGATTCCGGGTCGTCGCGGATGCGCTGGATCGGCAGCATCAGAACTCACCCCCGCGATGCTGCGGGCGCATGGTGGGAAACAGCAACACGTCGCGGATGGTCGCTGAATCGGTGAGCAGCATGACGAGCCGGTCGACACCGACGCCGAGTCCGCCTGCGGGCGGCATGCCCACCTCGATTGCTTCAAGAAAGTCCTCGTCGATCGGGGGGATCTCCGAGTCCCCGGCGGCGCGCAGCCGTGCCTGCTCCTCGAAGCGGGCGCGCTGATCGATCGGATCGTTCAGCTCGCTGAACGCGTTGGCGAGCTCGCGACCGGCGATGATCAGCTCGAATCGCTCGACAAAGCGGGGATCGTCGCGCCGCCGCCGGGCCAGCGGGCTGACCTCGGCGGGGTAGTCGAGCACGAAGGTCGGGTCCCAGAGCTTGCCCTCGACGCGCTGCTCGTAGATCTCGAGCAACACGGCGCCCGGGCCGAGACCGGGCGCCACCTCGACGCCGATCCCCGCCGCGGCCGCATGCATGCTCTCCCACGACACGCGGGCGTCGATGCCGGTGTGCTCGAGCACGAGGTCGACCATGGTTGCCGTGCGATACGGCGGGCGCAGGTCGAGCGACCGGCCGAACGCGGTGCGCAGCAAAGGATCCCCGCACGGTGCACTGCCACCCTCATCCTCCTCTGCCACCTGCGGTCCGGCTGCGTTGGCGGCCGCGATGACCAGCGATTCGGTGAGCTCACGCATGTCGTCGTAATTCGCGTATGCCTGGTACGCCTCGAGCATCGTGAACTCGGGATTGTGCCGCGGTGACAGTCCCTCATTGCGAAAGACGCGACCGATCTCGTACACGCGCGCATAGCCACCGACGATCAGACGCTTGAGGTGCAGCTCGATCGCGATGCGCAGGTACACGTCGGTGTGCAGCGCGTGCCAGTGGGTCTCGAATGGCAATGCATGCCCGCCGCCCGGAATCGGTTGCAGGATCGGGGTCTCGACCTCGAGAAACCCTCGCTGGTCGAGCGTGGCACGCAGCGCGCGAATCACTCGCGTTCGTGTCGCGAAGTGGCGGCGCTGCGACGCGTTGCTCAGGAGGTCGAGGTAGCGCTTGCGATACCTCGTCTCCTGGTCGTGGAGGCCGTGGAACTTCTCGGGTGGCGCGTGGAGCGCCTTGACGAGCAGCGTCACCGAGTCGACGAGCACGCTCGGTTCGCCGCGTCTGGTGCGCGTCAGCGGCCCGCTGATCCCGACGATATCGCCGAGGTCGAGCTGGGCGACCATCGCATGGGCGCCCCCGGGACGGTCGGCGCGGAACCACATCTGCAGACGCCCCGTCTCATCCTCGACGTGCGCGAACGCGGCGCCACCGAGGTCGCGCAGCTGCATGATCCGGCCGGCGACGGCGACGACAGGACGATCCTGCGAGTCGACGGCCGCGTCCGGATGCTCCGACTCATATGCGCCGAGCATCCGGCGCGCCTCGTCGACGGTTGCAGTCGGCGCGAAGTCGACGCCGTATGACGGCACCCCGCGCGCGGAGAGCTCGTCGACCTTGCGCCGGCGTTCTGCGAAGAGGTCGTCGGATGGCATGCGGCCTATCTTCCCCGGCGAGGCTCGCCGCGTGCGCTTGACGCGCCACGCCGCGCGCTAGTTGATCTTGACGATCTTGATCTGGCGGGAGCCACCCGGGCTGACCACGTCGACGGTGTCGCCCACGCCATGACCGAGCAGGGCCTTGCCGACCGGCGACTCCATGGAGATGCGTCCCTCGGCGACATCGACCTCGGCGGGACCGACGATCGTGAGCGTGTGCTTCCCGAAGTCGTCCTTGACGTCGACGGTCGTCCCGACACTGATGATGCCGCTCTCACTGCCCTCTTCGATGATGACGGCATTGCGGAGCATGTTCTCGATCACGAGGATGCGGCCCTCGAGCATTCCCTGCTCGTTCTTCGCCTCGTCATACTCGGCGTTCTCCGAGATGTCGCCGAAGTCCTTGGCGTACTTGATGCGCTCGGCCACCTCGGAGCGACGAACCGTGCGCAACTCTTCCAATTCGTTCTCAAGCTTGACGAGGCCGTCTCGCGTGAGCAACACAGGTTTGTCCATGCAGTTCCCTGTACGACTGTTAATTGGGCGGGTATCGGGTGACTTCCGCTCTGCGGAGCCCGGAGTATAGGTGAGCAACATCCAACGCGGCGTAACAAGTTGTCGTTATTCCTTGACGGAAATGGCTCCGGTTCATATGATCCGTCGCGAGGTCACGGTAGGGATCTCTTTAACCGCCCCCCCTCTCGGGGCGTCTCTGGTTTCCAGAGGCGCCCTTCTTTTTTTGCTCGACTAGCCTTCGCCGCTGACGAACACCGGCTGGAACCATCCCTCCGGCCGCGGTCCGGCTGCGAGCGCGCGGTCGAGCAGTGCATCGAGGCGCTCGCGAGTGTCCATCGTCTGGACCTCCGCGCGGAGGCGCGCGGCGCCCGCGCATCCGCGAATGGTCCAGGCGACGTACTTGCGGCCGATGCGCAGCGCCCGGCTCTCGCCGTGGTAGGTGCAGAGCATGTCGAGGTGACGCCGAGCCAGCGCGATGCGGCCGGCGAAGTCGAGATCGGGAAGCAGCGTCCCCGTCGCCAGCCGGTGGACCGCCTGGCGGACGAACCAGAAGTTGCCGAGCATCCCGCGGGCGATCACGACGCCGTCGACCATCCCCGAATCGATGCGCCGCGCGAGGATCTCCACGTCCACGACGTCACCGCTGCCGAAGACCGGGACGCCGACCGCCTCCTTGACCCGAGCGATCTCCACCCAATCGGCCGCGCCCTCGTACTTCTGGGACCTGGTCCTGCCGTGGACGGTCACCGCGGCGACGCCGGCGTCCTCCAGGGCGCGCGCCAGCTCCGGCGCATTGATCGTCGAGGCATCCCACCCGAGACGCATCTTCACGGTGACCGGCACGCGCACCGCCTCGACCATGGCCGAGATCACGCGCGCGGTCGCATTGACATCCCGGGCCAGCGCGGCGCCGCTCCCGCGGCTCACCACCTTGGACACCGGGCACCCGAGGTTGACGTCGACAAGCACCGCGCCCCGCTCGACGCACACCTGGGCGGCATCGGCCATCACGGTCGGATCGCACCCGACCAGCTGGGCGGCGACCGGGGTCACCTCACGGGGGAAATCGAGGAGGTGCAGCGCCGCTTCGGTGCTGCGGACCAGCGCCTCGGCCGCCACCATCTCGGTGGAGACGAGCCCGGCGCCGAACTCCCTGCACAGCTCGCGGCAGGGCGCATCCGTGATCCCGACCATCGGCGCGACCAGCACCGGTGACGAGAGTTCGAGCCCGCCGACCCGGAGCTGGCGGCGCGCGGTCGCTGCGAGAGCCATCGCCCCATGGTACGGGCCGGGGTCCGCTCGCCTCAGCGATTCTGCTCGTGGATGAGACGGAGCCCGTAGAGCGTCAGCCGCTCGTCGACGACGTCGATCGCCGGGATCAGCTTTGAGAGCGACGGCGCGAGCCCGCCGGTGGCGATCACCTTCGGCTGCCCCTCCATCTCCTTGCGGAAGCGGCCGACCAGCCCTTCCACCAGACCGACGTAGCCGAAGACGATTCCCGACTGCATGCTCCCCGTGGTCGAGTGGCCGATCGCCTCGACGGGAGCGGTCAGCTCGACCCGGATGAGCATCGCCGCATGGCTGACGAGCGCATCGTGGCTGAGCTGGATGCCGGGCGCGATCGCGCCTCCCAGGTAGTCCCCGTGGGCATCGATGGCGTCGAACGTGGTCGCGGTGCCGAAGTCGACGAGGATCGCCGGCCCGTGGTAGAGGTGGTGCGCGGCGATCGCGTTGGCAATGCGATCGGCGCCGACCCGCCGGGGATCGTCGTACTGGATGCGAATACCGGTGCGGGTCCCAGGACCGACCACCATCGGCGGCCGGTTGAAGTATGTGTGGGAAAGTTCGTCGATGCTCCGTGCGAGCGTGGGAACCACGCTGCTCACCACCACGTCGGTGATCTGCCCGGGTGCCAGCTGGCGACGGCCGAGGAGATCCACGAGCACGAGACCCAGCTCGTCCCCGGTGAACCGGTCGTCGGTATGGATCCGGAAGTCGGCGATGAGCAGTTCGCCGTCGAACACCCCGACCACGATGTTCGTGTTCCCGACGTCGATCGCGAGCAGCATCGCGGCGAGTGTAGGCATCATCGCCGGGTGATCGCGCTCCTCGACATCGGCGGCACCAAGATCGCCGCCTCCGCGGGTCGCGGCGCCGCGATCGGGACGGTCCGGCGGATCGCGACCCCGGTGGACTCACCGCTCGCGACGCTGCGGACCCTCATCGAGAGCGTGATGGGCGGCGTCCTCCCCGAGGCGATCGCCATCTCCGCGCCCGGGCCCTTCGACCGTGCCGCGGGAGCGCTCCTCAACCCGCCGGGGATGCCGGCGTCCTGGCACGGTCTCGAGATGGCATACCTGCTCGGGCAGCGCTTCGACTGCCCGGTGGTCGTCGAGAACGACGCCAACTGCGCGGCGCTCGCCGAGGCGCGTCTCGGCGCGGGAGCCGGCCACCGCACCGTCGTGTACTGGACGGTCTCCACGGGCATCGGCTGCGGCATCGTTCGCGACGGACGGATCGTGGTCGGCCGCCATGACACCGAGGGCGGCCACATGGTGCTCTGGCCGGCGTGGCTCGGCGGCCCGCCCTGCCACTGCGGTGGCGCCGGATGCCTCGAGGCGCTCGCCAGCGGGCGCGCGATCACCCGGCGGTACGGCGTCGCTCCAGAGCACCTGAGCGACCCCGAAGCCTGGGTCGAGGTCGGCCGCTGGATCGGCCTTGCGACCGTGAACGTCACCGCTGTGCACGACCCCGACGTGGTGATCTTCGGCGGCGGGGTGTGCGCGAGCTGGAGCCGGTTCTCGCCCTCACTCTTCGAGACGGTGCAGCGCTACCTGCACCTCCAGCCGCAACCCGAGATCGCTCGCGGGACCCTCGGAGAGGAGCGATCCCTGCTCGGCGCGCTCCTGATCGCCGAGGACAACGGCGAGGATCCGGCGAGACTGCTGACGGCGCGCTAGGCTACGGCGCCAGTGCCTTCAGTCCACCTCGTCTGCGACAGCACCGCCGACCTCGACCCTGCGTTCCGCGCCGCGCACACGGTGCGGGTCGTGCCGCTCAAGGTGATCTTCGGCGACCACACCTACGCCGACGGCGTGGACATGACCGCGGAGGAGTTCTACGCGCGCCTCGCTGCCCCCGGACCGTTTCCGCGCACCTCGCAGCCGACGCCGGCGGAGTTCGAGGCCGTCTTCCGGGAGCTGGGCGCCGATGGAGGCTCGATCGTCTGCACGACCATCTCCGCCGATCTGAGCGGCACCTATGCGTCGGCCACGCAGGCGCGGGCGGCGCTGCCCGACCTGGACATCCGTGTCATCGACACGCGAAGCGTGGCGGTCGGTCACTACGCGGCGGTCGTCGAGGCGGTGCGCGTCGTCGAGGCGGGAGGCGACGCCGATCAGGTCGAGGCGGCGGCTGCGGCAGTGCGGAGTTCGGAGAAGGTGCTCTTCACCGTCGAGACCCTCGAGTTCCTGCGCCGCGGTGGGCGCATCGGCGGCGCCCGTGCGCTGCTCGGCTCCGTGCTCGACATCAAGCCGATCCTCGAGATCCGCGACGGGGTCATCGAGGCGGTCGGACGCGTCCGGACCTATCAGCGCGCGATCGACCGCCTCGTCGACGAGTGCAGGCTGGCCGCCCTGGCCTGGGGCGGCGCAGACGTGGTCGTCGCCCATGCCAATCGCCCGGAGATCGCCGCGGCACTCGTCGAGCGGATGCGTCCGCTGGCCCTGCGCGAGCCGTCGCTGACCGTGGTGGGCCCGGTGGTCGGCTGCCACAGCGGCCCGGGCGCCATCGGGGTTGGCTTCCACAAGCCACTCGGCTAGCGACGGCGCGGTTCAAACCGCGTCACCCGCGTTAGCATTCCCGCTCAGGTTGAACGCGTGAGAGATTTCGCCACGATCAGCGCCCCGGTCAACGGCACGTCCGGCCAGGGCGCCGATGTCGACGAGGCCGGCCGGAGAAGCCAGATCGTCCGCGCGGCGGCCACCGTGCTCGGCCGCCAGGGCTACGCGGAGACGTCGCTCAAGGACGTCGCGCGCGAGGCCGGAGTGGCGCCGGGCCTCCTCCACTACTACTTCGAATCCAAGGAGGAGCTGCTCCTCGAGGTGGTCATCGTGACCGAGCGCCAGATGGTCGCCGAGTGGAAGGCGGTGGTCGAAGCGGTCGACGACCCGCTCGAGCGCATCGTGACCGGTCTCGACCACGCCGAAGCCCGCTGCGCCGATCAGCCCGAGTTCTTCCGGATGCTCCTCGACCTCTACACCGTGAGCCTCAGCAGCCCGGCGCTGCGGGTGCGCTGCGCGGCCCTCCGCAACCATCTCGTCGACGAGGTCGAGATCGAGGTCCGTCAGGTGCTTGGACGGCTGCCCGCATACTCGCTGGTCTCGCCGCATGAGCTCGCGGGTGCGATCCTGAGCGCCATCGACGGGATCGCGCTCTCGGGCCTCGTCGTCCGGCAGCCGGTCCCGGCGCCCTTCCACGCTCTCAAGGTCCTGCTCCTGTCGCTGGTCGTGACCGCCTACGTGACCGCTGGGCAGGCGCCGCCCGTCGCGCGGCTCGGGGAGATGCTCAGCCGCCACCCCTGACGGCGCCCGCCGGGAGCGGCGGGAGGATGGCGACGGTGGCGCCGATCGGACCCGGCTCCTCACCCGCGGCCCTGCCCCAGAAGCGCGAGAACCGTCCGTCGTAGCCCAGCACGAGACCGCCGTGCAAGGCGATCGGCGCTGCATCCCAGTGCGGGGTGTGCCCGTGGACCACGCGGCGGACACCGAAGTGCTCGAGGTAGCGCCGCAGGCGTTGGGGGTCGTCGAAGCCGTGGCGCCCGATCGTGTAGCGCAGCGACTGGAACGCCCCGCCCCGGGTCGCGAGCCACGCGTGCACCGCCGTGTTCACCGATTCCACCGAGTCGCCGATCTCGGCGTAGCGGTCGTCGTCGGTGTGCTGCGCAAGGGTCCCGTCCTCGAGCTCAACCAGGAACGGGAGCGCTCGCAGCCATTCCTCGAGGCGAGGGTCCGAAGCGACCGCGTTGAGGTCCGCCCAGTCTCCGCGCCGGCTCAGCCACAGGTCCTCGATGCTCAGGCCGTCGCGCGTCCGCCAGGCACCGAGCTGGTCGCCGCCGCGCGAGCGCTCGAGCATCACCAGGAGGAACAGATCGTGGTTGCCGAGGACGGAACGCGCGTTGCGCCGTTCCATGGCGAGCTTCGCCGCCGCCGCCCCCCCACCGGCGCCGGGCTCGCCCCCCTGGAAGAAGTCGCCGAGAAAGACGGTGTCGACCTCGTCTTCGGCAAAGGGCTCGAGCGCCTCCCGGAGCCGGTCGACGTCGCCCTCGACATCGCCGACGATCAGGGTGGGACGCGTCACGGAGTCAGGATACGATCGCTCGCCGGGTCAGCCGCCCGCCGCCGCTCGCCGCGTACGAGCCACCAGTGCTCGTCCCCGAGTCAGCTGCCGGGTCACCGAACGTGGTCCGGGCCCCCCGGGGATGTCGCGGCGCCGCAGCGCCGCATCCGGATCGAAGAGGTCCACGACGCGCGAGTCGAAGCGAGCCGACGCGGCCTGCCACTCGGCGAGGTCGAGGTCGGCGAGGGTGCGCCCCGCGGCGAGCGTGCGTGACACCAGCGCACCGACGATAGTGTGCGCCTCACGGAAGGGCACGCCGTTGGCGACGAGGTGCTCGGCGGCGTCGGTGGCCTGGAGCGCGGGATCGGACGCCGCGCGGCGCATCGCGTCGACATCGAAATGCAGCACGGCGATCACCTCGGTGAGCATGCGCAGCGTTGCCGCGGTGGTGTCGACCGCGTCGAAGAGCGGCTCCTTGTCCTCCTGCAGGTCGCGGTTGTACGTGAGCGGCAGGCCCTTGAGCACGGTGAGCAGCGCGACCAGGTCGCCGATGACCCGTCCACTCCTTCCCCGGGCCAGCTCGGCGACGTCCGCGTTCTTCTTCTGCGGCATCAGTGACGACCCGGTGGCGTGGCTGTCGGGCAGGCTCGCAAACCCGAACTCCGCGCTCGACCAGAGCACCAGCTCCTCGCCGAGGCGTGAGCAGTGGATCATGGTGAGCGCGCAGGCCGCGGTGATCTCAACCGCGAAGTCCCGGTCGGCGACGGCGTCCATGCTGTTGGCGGCGATCCGCCCGAAGCCGAGCTCGTGGGCCACTCGGTCGCGGTCCAACGGCAGCGTGGATCCGGCCAGCGCCCCGCTGCCGAGGGGGAGCTCGTCGCACGCCGCACGAGCGGCGCCGAGCCGCAGCGCATCGCGGGCGAACATCTCGCCGTAGGCGAGGAGGTGATGCGCGAGCGACACCACCTGGGCGCGCTGCAGGTGCGTGTACCCGGGCATCGGCGCCGAGCGGTGCTCGGCGGCGCGCGCGACGAGCGCCTCCTGCAACCCGGCGACCGCCACGAGCAGATCCGTGCACGCACGCCGCGCCCACATTCGCAGGTCGGTGGCCACCTGGTCGTTCCGGCTGCGCCCGGTGTGGAGCATGCCGGCCACCGGTCCGGCCAGCTCGAAGAGCCGGCGTTCCACCGCCGTGTGGATGTCCTCGTCACCCGCGGCCGTGACGAAGGCACCGTTCGAGAGCTCGGCGGCGATGGCGCGCAGTCCGCTGTCGATGGCGCGATGCTGCGCGGCGGTGAGCACACCGATGCCGCGGAGCATGCGCGCGTGAGCGCGCGAGCCCGCGACGTCGTCAGCCCCGAGGCGGCGATCGGCGGCGAGGCTCGACGTGTAGGTCTCGACGCGGTCCGATGTCGGCGCGCTCAGCCGGCCCGACCACACCTTGCTCGCGCGTGCGCCGCCGCGCGCGCGCCGGTCAGGCGTCGCCACGCCGCTGCGTGCGCCGCTCGACATGGAGTGGCGCCGTGTCCTCGAGCGCCCCCTGCACGCGCGTCTGCGTGCGCAGGGGGAGCCCGAACAGCTCGATGAACCCTCGCGCCGCGGCATGGTCGAAGGTGTCGCTCACCCGGTCGTAGGTCGCCAGGTTGTTGCTGTACAGCGATCGTTCCGCGCGCCTGCCGACCACCTGGGCGACTCCGTCCTGGAGGCGCATCCTGACGGTGCCGGTCACGTGCACCTGGGTCTCCTGAACGAAGGCGTCGAGCGCGGTGCGCAACGCGGAGAACCAGAGCCCGTCGTAGACGAGGCGCGCCCACTCGTCGGCGACGATGCGCTGGAATCGTGCGACGTCACGAGTGATCGTCATGCTCTCGAGCGCGTGGTGCGCGGCGTGCAGCGTGACCGCGGCAGGCGCCTCGTACACCTCGCGGGACTTGATGCCGACGAGGCGATTCTCGACGTGGTCGATGCGCCCGACGCCGCGCGCACCCGCGGTGACGTTGAGCTCCGACACGAGCCGGTCACTCTCGAGCGCGCGTCCGTCGAGCGACACAGGCACCCCGCGCTCGAAACCGATCTCGACGACCACTCCCGGCGCGCGGTCGTGCGCGGTCCACTCGTAGACGTCAGCAGGCGGCTCGACCCACGGGTCCTCGAGCACGCCGGCCTCGATGCTGCGTCCCCACAGGTTGGCATCCACCGAGTACGGGGAGGTCCTGGTGACCGGGACCTCGATGCCGTGCGCGGCGGCGTACTCGAGCTCCTGAGGGCGGCCCATGTCCCAGTCGCGCACCGGGGCGACCACGCGCAGTTCGGGCGCGAGCGCACCGACGGCGACATCGAAGCGCACCTGGTCGTTGCCCTTGCCGGTGCAGCCGTGCGCCACCGCGCTGGCACCCTCCTCGCGGGCGACATCGACGAGCAGCTTGGCGATGAGCGGCCGCGCGAGCGCCGTGGCAAGCGGATAGACACCCTCGTACACGGAGCCGGCGGCGAGGGTCGGGAAGCAGAACGAATCGACGAATACCCGGCGCGCATTGGCGACATGCGCGCTGAGCGCGCCGGTGCGCAGCGCCCGCGTCGCGACCGCGTCGACATCCTTGGACTCACCCAGGTCCGCGGTGAGCGTGACCACGTCGTAGCCGAGCTCCTCGCGGAGCCACTGGATCGCCACCGACGTGTCCAGGCCGCCGCTGTAGGCGAGCACGCAGCGCTCGCGCGCGGTCACGCGTCCTCCTCCGACATCGAGGTGAGACGGAGCAGGAGGCGCTGAGCCGCCGGCCTCGATCGCGCAATGACGAGCACGGTGTCATCGCCGGCGATGGTGCCCGCGACCTCTTCGAATCGCGAGCCGTCGAGGGCGCCACCGACCAGCGGCGCGCATCCCGGTGCGGTGTGCACGATGCCGAGCAGATCGACGAACTCGATCGCCTGCACGTGCTCGCGCAGCGCGTTGCGCAACCGCTGCATGGTCTGCTCGACGTCCAGCTCGGCGACCGGCGCCATGTAGCGGGGACCGGCGTCGTCGTGGACGCGGAGCAGGCCGAGCTCACGGATGTCGCGGCTCACGGTCGCCTGCGTGACCGGGAAGCGCCGACGGTGCAACTCCGCGACCAGATCCTCCTGGGTGCGGATGATGCCGCCGCGAACCAGCGCGAGGATGGCGCGGTGGCGAGCCGGTTTCGCCGCGGGGCCGATCAACCTGGTTGCGCTCGTGCTCATGCGACGCCGGACGTGGTGACGGTGTCGAACGCCCTGCTCAGGCGGCGCACCGCCTCGTCGACCTCGTCGCGCGTGATGATGAGCGGCGGCACCAGACGGAGCGTGCGGTCGCCGATCGCGTTGACGATGAGCCCTTCATCCAGTGCGGCGGCGGCGACGTCGCGGGCCACGTCGCCGCTCAATGCAACGCCGAGCATCAACCCGCGTCCGCGCACACCCGCGACCGGCGCGCCGCGATCCGCGAGCGCGCTCAGCGACTCGGCGAGGTAGTCGCCAACCTCGGCGGCGTGCTCGACGAGTCCCTCGCGCACAACGGTGCGCATGACCGCGACCGCGGCAGCACAGGCGAGGGGTCCACCGCCGAACGTCGACCCGTGGTCACCCGGTTCGAAGACATCCGCGCGTGGCGCGGCGAGGATCGCGCCAATGGGCATACCGCCCCCCAGCCCCTTGGCGACGGTCATCACGTCAGGGGCCGCCGTCTCGTGCTGGTGTGCCCACCACCGGCCCGTGCGTCCCATGCCCGTCTGCACCTCGTCGAGAATGAGGAGCACGTTGCGCTCGTCGCAGAGCGCCCGAATCGCACCGAGGCGTCCCGGCTCGAGCGGGATCACACCGCTCTCACCCTCGATCGGCTCGAGCATCACCGCGCAGGTCGCGCTGTCGATCGACTCCTCGAGCGCGCCGAGATCGTCGTAGGGGACGTGCACGAACCCCTTCGGCAGGGGCTCGAACGGCTTGCGATAGCGAGGGTTGGCGGTTGCCGCGAGCGCGCCCATGGTGCGTCCGTGAAACGCGCCCTGCGCGCAGACGATGACGTGTGCACCGTCACGGTGGAGCTTGCCCCACTTGCGCGCCAGCTTGATCGCACCCTCGTTCGCCTCGGCGCCGCTGTTGCAGAAGAACACACGCGAGGGGAATGCCGATGCGATCAGGAGTTCGGCAAGCTCGAGTTGCGGCTCCGTGTAGTAGAGGTTGCTCGTGTGCATCAGCGTGCCCGCCTGGTCAGCGATCGCCTCGCGCAATGCCGGGTGGTTGTGACCGAGGACGTTCACCGCGATGCCCGCGACGAGATCGAGGAACTCACGTCCGTCATGGCTCGTGACCCAGACGCCGTGACCGCTGCGCAGCGAGATCGGCTGGCGCTGGTACGTGTCCATGAGCGATGCCTGAGCGCGAGCGGCCAGCGCGCTGGCCGCCGGTGCGGGGTTGGCGGTCATGCGTCCGCCACGTCCGTGAGCATGGTGCCGACCCCGCGCTCGGTGAGCAGCTCGAGGAGCAGCGCATGGGGCACGCGCGCGTCGATGATGTGGGTCGCGCAGCCGCCGTCGGTGGCCCTGATCGCGGCCTCGACCTTGGGAATCATCCCGTCGCGGATGACTCCCGCGGCGAGCAGCTCACGAGCGCGAACAGCGTTCAGCTCACTGATGAGCCTGCCGTCACCGTCGCGGACACCCTCGACATCGGTCATGAGGATGAGCTTGCTTGCATGGAGGGCGACCGCGAGCTCGGCGGCAACCGTGTCCGCGTTGACGTTGTACGCCTGCCCGTCGTAGCCGAGGCCGATCGACGCCATGACGGGAATGCGTCCCTGGTCGAGAATCGCGATGAGCGGCTCGGCGTTCACCTGCGCGACGTCTCCGACGAAGCCGAGATCGGCACCTCCGGCGTCCGATCGCGGCCGTACCAGCAGGGTTGGTCCGTCCTCGCCGGAGAGCCCGATCGCTCCGGCGCCGAGCGTGTGAATGCGCGCGACGATGTCGGGCCCGACCTTGCCGGTCAGCACCATCTTGGCGATCTCCATGGTCGGCGCGTCGGTGACGCGGAGCCCGTTCACGAACTTGGTCTCGATGCCCATCCGCTCCTGCCACGCGCTGATCTCGGAACCGCCGCCGTGCACGATGACCGGCCGCATCCCGACGAATCGCAGGAGCACGACATCCTCGAGAAGCGCGTCGAGGTCGGTGACGGCGCCGGCGGCGCCGCCGACCTTGATGACGAGGATGTGACCGGCGAAACGCTTGATGTACGGCAGTGCCTCGATGAGCACCTCGGCACGATGGATCCGCTCGTCGATGGTCTGTTCAGGCATGGTGCTTCTGGTGGTGCTCCGTATCAGGTGGTGTAGTCGGCGTTGATGCGCACGTAGTCAGCGGAGAGGTCGCACCCCCACGCGTGACCCGAGCCATCGCCGGAACCGAGATCGATGGCGATGTCGAGGCGTGGGTGCGAGAGGGCGACCCGGATCCGTTCGGGGTCGACCTGCTCCGGTGCGCCGCGATCGAAGACCACGAGGCCCCCGATGGCGACGCGGCAGCGATCGAGTGTGAACTGTGCGCCGCTGCGCCCGAGGGCGGCGACGATGCGGCCCCAGTTCGGATCGCCGCCGTGGATGGCCGTCTTCACGAGCGGGCTCTGCGCGACGACGCGGGCGGCCACGCGCGCCTGGCCCGAGTCGGCCGCGCCGTCCACCGCGACCCGGAAATGCCGCGTCGCACCCTCGGCATCGGCGACGAGTTGCTCGGCGAGCGAGTCGCAGACCTCGAGCACCGCGGCCTCGAACGCCGCCGCTGCGCTCGACCCTTCGCCGAAGGGCGCACCGCCCGCAGCGCCGTTGGCGAGCAGGATGCACGAGTCGTTGGTCGAGGTGTCGCCGTCGACGGTGACGCAGTTGAATGTGCTGTCGGTGACGCGCGTCAGCCCTGGTTGGAGCACCGTCGCGTCGACCGGCGCGTCGGTGGTGATGAAGGCCAGCAGCGTGGCCATGTCGGGGTGGAGCATCCCGGCGCCCTTCGCGGTGCCCCCGACCGTGTAGGTCACACCGTCGACGCTGAATGTCGCCTCGGCGACCTTGGCCACGGTGTCGGTGGTCATGATCGCCCGCGCGACATCACCGCCGGCCGACGGTGACATGGCGAGCGCGGCCGCGCGTATGGCGCGCACCACCCGGTCCATGGGCATCGGCCGGCCGATCACGCCCGTGCTGCACACGAGCACGTCACTCGGGTCGAGATTGAGCGCATCACCCGCGGTGGTGCACATGACCAGGGCATCGCGGAATCCCTGCGCGCCGGTGCAGGCATTGGCGTTCCCCGCGTTGACGACGATCGCCGAGATCGGCGTGCCGCGTCGAAGCGTGAGTTGCGAGATCACCACCGGCGCCGCCTTGACGGTGTTGCGCGTGAAGACCCCCGCGGCGGCCGCCGGCGTGTCGGATCGGATCACCGCGATGTCGGTGCGGGTCTCGTTCCCATCACCGCGGATCCCGGCCGCCGCGACGCCGCCGCGGAAACCGAGTGGCGCGCACACTCCGGCGCGGGTCCGGGTCGCAACCGGCGCGCTCACGGCCACAGGACGCGGGACTCCAGCCCGGCCGTCTCGTCGAACCCGAATCGAACGTTCATGGCGTGCACAGCCTGGCCGCCACCGCCCTTGCCGAGGTTGTCGATGGCCACCGTGACAACCGCCATGCCGTCCTGCCATCCCGAGTGGATCGCCGCCCGGTTGGTCCCGGTGACGCTCTTGGTCGGCGGCGGAGCGTGGACGTGGTCGAGGAACGGGCTCGTCTCACAGAGCGCCGCGTAGAGCTCGTGAAACTGCGCCTCGGTGACCCGCGGACGGGGGCGCAGATAGGCGGTGGCGAGGATGCCGCGGGTCATCGGAATCAGATGTGGCACGAAGGTGAGGCGCACGTCACCGCCCGCCGCCGCACGCAGCTGCTCGAGCATCTCGGACTTGTGGCGATGTCCGCCGACGCCATACGCGTGCACCGACTCGTTGACCTCCGAGAAGAGGTTGGCGACCTTCGCGTCGCGGCCCGCGCCGCTCACGCCGCTCTTGGCGTCGACGACGATGTCCGTCTCGATGAGCCCCGCGCGGAGCGCCGGGACGCAGGCGAGCAGGGCTGCCGTCGGATAGCACCCGGGCACCGAGATGAGATTGGCGTCCAGCAGGCGCTCACGATCGAGCTCCACCATCGCGTACACGGCTTCACCGAGCAGGTCCGGGGCGGGGTGCTCGGCGCCGTACCACCGCCGATACGCGGCGGCATCCCGGAGGCGGAAGTCCGCCGAGCAGTCGATGACGGTTGCGCCGCCGGCGAGCCACCCGGGCGCGAGCGAGGCCGCGACGGTATGCGGCAGCGCCGCCATCACCACGTCCACGGCACCGGGGTCGAGGCTGTCCTCGATGACCAGGTCGACCGGGCTACCTGGGACGACATCGCAGTACCGCTTCCCGGCATTGCTGTGCCCGAGCACGCGCGTGAGCTGCACGCGCGGATGACCGGCGAGCAGGGCGGTGCACTGCATGCCGATGTAGCCGGTCGAGCCGACGACGGCGGCGCGAAGCGGGGTCGCCTGGGACATGACCGAGCAGTATACGGTCTATCTGCATACTTATGCAGTGGATCCGGGGCGCTCAGCCCTTGCGCAGTCCCTTGACCCCGAGGGTGCGCTGACGGGCCCGCTCCATGTTCACCGCGGCACCCACCAGGGCGAGATGCGTGAATGCCTGCGGGAAGTTCCCGAGCAGCTGTCCGCTGCGCACGTCCACCTCCTCGGAGAAGAGCCCGAGCGGCGAGCTGAAGTGCAGCAGTCGCTCGAACCTGCGCTCCGCCTCCTCGAGCTCGCCGCAGTGCGCGAGCGCGTCGACGAGCCAGAAGGAGCTGAGAAAGAAAGCGCCTTCGTCGCCACGCAGCCCATCGTCGCTCTCGTCCGTCCGGTATCGGTTGACCAGCACGCCTTCGCCGAGGTGCTGCGCGATGGCACGAACCGTCGAGTGCAGACGCGGATCCCTGTCGCGGAGGAACCGCGCCTGGAGCATGCGCAGGATCGAGGCGTCGAGCGCGTCGCTGTCGAACTCCTGCGTGAAGGAGTGGCGATGCTCCGACCATCCCCGAGTGGTGATCGCGCGGTGGATGCGCAGACGCGCGCGCCGCCACGCCGGCTTGTCGTACGGCAGGTCGTAGCGATCCGCGATGCGGATGCCGCGATCGACTGCGACCCAGCACATCAACTTGCTGTACACGTACTGGCGGCGCTCGCTGCGCACCTCCCAGATCGACGAGTCGGGCTCCTCCCAGCGCCGGATCGCGATCTCGACGATGTTGCTCAGCTCCTCCCAGAGCGTTTCGCTGATGACGCCGCCGCCGAAGCGCGCGAAGACATAGGCGCTGTCGAGCACCTCGCCATAGACGTCGAGCTGCAGCTGATTGACGGCGGCATTGCCCAGTCGCACCGGCCTGGAACCGCGATAGCCCTCGAGGTTGTCGAGGGTGTGCTCGGTAGCGTGGGCGTGCCCGCTCAGGTCGAAGAGATTGGGGATGTCCGTGGACCGGCGGTCGGCGAGGTGCCGGTGGGTGAGCCAGTCGAAGTACGCGGTCGCCTCAGCGGTGAGGCCGAGTTGAAAGAACGCGTAGAGCGTGAACGCCGCATCCCGCAACCATGTGTATCGATAGTCCCAGTTGCGCTCACCGCCGATGTCCTCGGGAAGGCTCGTGGTGGGAGCCGCGATGATCGCGCCCGTGGGCGCATAGGTCATGAGCTTGAGAGCGAGCGCGGATCGCCACACATGCTGCTGGTAGGGGCCGTGGTAGTCGACCTGGCCGACCCATCGCCACCAGTAGCGCTGACTCTCACGGAGCGAGGCACGGGCACGCTCGACGCTCCAGGGTCCCGCCCGGCAGGCCCCGGCCACCCCGGTGTGCAGTGCGAAGGCGACGGCGTCGGTCGCGCGGATAGGGAAGCTGTCGTCCGGGCCGTCCAGCTCAACGGTCGAGCTGAGGCAGAGATGGAGCTTGTGGGCATCGGCGTGGAGCTGTCCGTCATCGAGTCTGAGCGTCACCGGCAACCGGGCGAACCCCGGGGCGGGATCGAAGACGTGGTGCATGGTCATCTCACCGGCCAGGCACTCCACCAACCTGATGACGCGGGGATGGTTGTGCGGCTTGGCGTGCTGGACGACGCTGTGCTCATCGACCGGCATGAAGTCGGTGACCACGACGACGCCGGTTCCGGTGGTGAAGACGGTGTCGAGCAGGTTGGTCCGGTCCCGGTAGCGCTGATGCACCTGATGCGGCTCGTCCGGATGGAGCTGCCAGCTCCCGCCCCTCCCGGCGTCGAGGATCCTGCAGAAGAGCGCGTCGTCGTCGAATCGGGGCAGGCAGAGCCAGTCGATGCTGCCGTCCTGACCCACCAGAGCCGCGGAGCGGCAGTCGCCGATCAGCCCGTAGGCCCCGATCGGGAGATACCCGTCGATCCGCTCGTGCGAGACGGTGCGACCCCTGGGCTCCTTGCGGCTAGTACTCGTCCTCGGGACGCGTCTCATCGTCATCGTCGGTGTCGGCTCCGGGCGGCGACTCCTCGGCATCGGACTGGAAGGTGCTCATCCCGAGCTCCCCGAGGTCGTCCTCGGCGTCGTCGGCGGCCGCTCGGCCGATCGTCTCCTCACCGTCGTCGTCCAGCGGGGTCGCATCGATCTCGCGAGACGACAGCAGCGAGTCCTTCGCATAGGGACGGAACTCCTCGCGACGGCCGCCCTTGGCGAGCGGGAACGACGACTTCCGGGCGTTCTCGGCGGCCTGGTACGTCTCACGGAGGATGATCTCGACCCGCTCGTCCTCCAGCCGGGCCACGGCGGCCGAGTAGCGGTTGCCGGTCTCCATGAGGGGAACCAGCCGGCGTGCGATCTTGGTGTCGACCTCACCGAGGGACACCCCTCGCGAGGTCTGCGCCCGAAGCGTGGACCCCTCCCGGTAGAGCTCGACGACGTCTCCCGGGGCGATGGAGACCGTGGCCGACTTCGACGGCGCGCTGAGCACGGTGATCGCGCTCTTGCCGGGCTCCTCGGTGAAGAGCTCGACGTCGATCGCGGCGGCCGAGCCGGCGGCGGTGCTCTTGCTCTCGAGCATCGCCGTGAGCTTGCGCACGTTCTTCTGGGCGATCAGGTTCAGCGGATTCAGCTGCAGCGAAGCCGAGTACGACGCAAGCGCCTCCTCGCGCTGGCCGAGCTCGGTGAGCGCCTTGCCGATGCGATTGAGGGTGTCCTCGTCGGCCCCATGGCGCTCGATGAGGGCCTGGTTCACGGCGAGCGCTTCCGCCCAGCGGCTTTCGAGCGCAAGCGCGATCGCCTCGTCGACGAACAGGCTGCGAGGCTTCACACGTTCTTCAGACACCAAACACCACTCCGGATTCAAGGGTCAATGACCGCTGCAAGTGCACTTGCTCCCGACCCACGGCCGAGAGAGGCAATCGGGTTCGCTATGATACCTGCTCAGTGAGGCGCGCCCGTTCCTTTTGCGATCTCTTGACACCGCGCCAGCCATGACGCGGATCATTTCGGTCGCGAATCAGAAGGGCGGTGTGGGCAAGACCACGACCGCCGTCAACCTCGCCGCGGCCATCGCCGAGGCCGGACCGAAGGTGCTCGCGGTCGACCTCGATCCGCAGGGTCATCTGACCATCAACATGGGGTGCCGCCGGCCCGACGAGCTGGAACGGACGATCTACGACCTCCTGACCGACCACCGCGTCAGCGTCGCCGACGTCCTGCTGGCATCCGAGGGCATGGGGCTCGATTTCATCCCTGCCAACATCGATCTCAGCGGCGCCGAGCTGCAACTGGTGACCGAGTTCGGTCGCGAATCGATTCTCAAGGAGAAGCTCGAGCCGATCGAGGGGCGGTACGACTACGTCGTCATCGACTGTCCGCCGTCGCTCGGGCTGCTCTGCATCAACGCGCTGGTCGCCTCGACGGACGTGATCATCCCGCTGCAGTGCGAGTACTTCGGCATGAAGGGGATGCAGCAGCTGCAGCGCACCATCGATCGCGTGCGCGCCAAGCTGAACAGCCATCTCCGAGTCGCCGGCATCCTGCCGACGCTGTACAAGTCGCGCACGCTGCATAGTCAGGAGGTGCTCGACCTCGTCAAGAGCGCCTACCCGGACCTCGTGTTCCCGATCACAGTCGACTCCTCGATCCGGTTCGCAGAGACGCCGCTCGCGGGCCAGTCGATCCTCGAGTACGCCCCGAACTCGCCTGGGGCTCGCTCCTATCGGGCCCTCGCCAAGGCCGTCATCGCCCAGGATCGCGACGACGACAACATCGAGGTCTCCGGGAGCGCGGAACGTCCACGCGAGCGGGTGCGCGCGGCCCGAGGGTGATGCGCGGATTCCGCCGCGCCCAGCTGCGCGGCAGCGACGAGCTCTTCCGCTCCGCGGAACCCGAGCAGCTCGACGCCCCACTGTCGCCGGGTGTCACCGAGGACGCCGTCCATCCGGTTCCGACCGCGCCGGCGCCGCACATGCGCTCGGTGCGGCTGACCGATGACGAGCTGCGGATCCTCTCGGATGCCGTGCAGCACCTCAAGTTCCCCAGCAAGCCGCCGACCCGGCCGTCCGTCGACGACTTCGAGAAGCTGGAGGTCCTCCGCCAGAAACTGCTCGACGCCCTGTGAGGGTCGGAGGGGACGGCATCGACAGAGTCGGGCACGGGGTCGGAACACCTTCGCCGTTCCGCCCCTCAGGTCTCGCCGGGGGGTCCACCCCGGCTCCGACATGTCCCGCCTCCATCGATGCCGTCCCCTCCCCCTAGCTCCATATGGTCATCGGCACACTGACGGTCACCCTCCAGGTCCCGGACAGCGCCTCGCTCAAGGACAAGCGCCAGGTGGTGCGATCGCTCACCGCCAAGCTCCGCAACACCTTCAACGTCGCCGTCGCGGAGGTGGACGACCAGAATCTCTGGCAGTCGGCGGTCATCGGGGTCGCCTGCGTCAGCGCGGACAGCAGGCATGCGGACGAGATGTGCCAGAAGGTGCTGCGCTTCGTCGACGACCACGGCGAGGCGCTCGTCCTCGGCTCGCATTTCGAGCTGATCCACGTCTGAGCCGGCGCCGCTGACGCGGGATCTCATCGAGGCGTACCAGGCGACGCTGCCGTTCCGGCTCGACGAGTTCCAGCGCGAGGCGATCATCAAGCTCGAACGATCGCGGGGCGTCCTGGTGAGCGCGCCGACGTCGAGCGGCAAGACCGTCGTCGCCGACTACGTGATCTGGCGCCGCCTCGACGCTCCCGGTGCGCTGCGCCGGCCGATCACCGATGCGGCCGACGTCGTGTACACCACCCCGCTGAAGGCGCTGAGCAACCAGAAGTACCACGATCTCTGCGAGCGGTTCGGCGAGCACCGCATCGGCTTGATCACCGGCGAGCACACCCTGAACGACGGCGCACCGGTGATCGTCATGACGACCGAGATCCTTCGCAACGTGCTCTACGACGAGCCGGCGCGCGTCGATCGCGTCGGCGACGTCGTGCTCGACGAGGTTCACTACATCGACGACTACCCGAGGGGCACGGTGTGGGAGGAGCTCATCATCGAGGCGCCGCACCACATTCGCCTCATCGGGCTCTCCGCGACCATCAGCAACGTCGGTGAGGTCGCGGCGTGGATGTCCGGCCTTCGCGGCACCATCGAGACGGTCACGCGCACCGAACGTCCGGTGGCGCTCGAGATGTGGCTCGCCATCGACAACGCGCTCCACCCGCTCTTCGACCAGGCGGGCAACGCCGCGCGCGGCACGCTCGAGCTCGCGCAGGCGGACGCGGTGCAGCAGCCGCGATTCCGTGAGGCGCGGCACGCACCCGACAACGACATGCTGCAGGTGGTCGACGTGCTCCGCCGCCGCTCGATGCTCCCCGCCATCTACTTCATCTTCTCGCGTCGCGGATGCCGCGAGGCACTGCAGCGCTGCGGCGTGCACGGCATCGACCTGACCACCGACGAGGAGAAGGAGCGCATCGATATCGCGATCACCGAGCGCATGGCGGTGTTGAATGACGAGGACGAGCGTCAGTGCGTGCTCCTCGAGCTCGACCGGCGGCTGCTGCGCCGAGGGCTTGCGATGCATCACGCGGGCCTCCTCCCCTACGCCAAGGAGACTGTGGAACGGCTCTTTCAGCAGGGCCTCATAAAGGTGGTGTTCGCCACCGAGACGCTGTCGCTCGGCCTCAACATGCCGGCGCGCTCCTGCGTCATCTCGACCTTCACGAAGTTCGACGGCGTGAGCTTCGCGTCACTCACCAGCGGTGAGCTCACGCAGCTCATGGGGCGCGCGGGCAGGCGCGGCATCGACACCGTCGGTCACGGCGTGATTCTCAAGGAGAGCGACGTCGACCTGCGCGACATCTACGACGCCGCAATCTCGGGTGAGTTCGCCGTCGACTCCAAGTTCTCACCGACATACACGATGGTGCTCAACCTCCTGCGCACGAGATCCGCGGAGGCCGCCGAGCTCCTGCTGGACAGCTCGTTCGGGCAGTACCAGGCCGTCGAGCGATCGGCCAGGTGGGAGCACCGCAAGGCGAACCTGGAGGGGGAGCTGAACGACCTCCGCCTGCGGCGCTTCCAGCATCCGCGCGTCGCGTGCACCGAACGAACGCTCACGTCATACCTCACGACCACGACGCAGCTCGGTGAGGCCCAGCTCGCGCTGCGCAGATCCAGACGCGGACACTGGACCGACGCGCGCCGCGGCCGCTACGGCAAGGCGGGGGCGGATCCGGGCCAGCGATACGAAGCGTTGCGCCGCACCGCGAAATCGCTGCAGGACCGTCTCAATGATTCCCCCTGCCGCAACTGCCCGTTCTTCGGCGAGCATCGGGCGCATCACCACCGGATCGCCGACATCGAGACAACGCTCGCCGGTGCCGAGGAGGAGCTCGAGCGCTCGCAGCACCGTTTCCGTCGCGAGTTCCGGGCGCATCGCGCGGTGCTGCGCGCCGCGGGCTTCCTCGACGGCGACGAGCCGACCGACCTCGGGCGGCTCGCGGGATCGCTCTACGGGGAGAGCTCCCTGCTGGTTGCCGACGCGATCGTCTCCGGCCTCCTCGACGGCCTGAAGCCCGAGGAGCTGGCCGCGACCCTGGTCAGCCTCGTCGCCGAGGACCGCGGCCGCGAGCGCCCCCAGCCGTCGCGCCGTCACTTTCCGACACCGCGCATCGAGGAACGCCACCGCCGCCTGCGCACCGCGATGCGCCGCTTCGCCGAACTGGAGCGCGAGCACGGCCTGGAGACGATGCCTCCGCTGTCGCTCGAACAGATCCGGCCTGCCTACGAGTGGGCGTCCGGTGTGCCGCTCGCCGATATCGAGCCACCGCCCGGGGCCGACACCGGCGATGTCGTCAAGGCGGTGAAGAGCCTGTACTCGCTGCTCCGCCAGATGGAGCAGGCGCTTCGCGGACACGCGTTGCACCCTCTCGTCGCGCTGACTCGCGAGCGGGTCGAGCGCGATCTCATCCGCCGCATCTGAGGACGACAACAGCCCTGTCACCGCGGACACTTGCGACCGAGCGCGCAGTCCGTGTTAGCATGCCCGCACTGTGCCGACGCCAAGAGACGTGCCCGCAACCATGATCATGCCCCGCGGAGGTTTCCGAACGTAGGGGCACACGCGCCCACGTTGGGAAGCCTCCGGGACCACAAGCCCCGGAGGTTTTTTTATGTCCACCATCAGCCTGCTCGAACGCTACGGGCGCGCCCCGTCCGGTGCCCACGTGAGCTGTCTTGTCTGCCGCGCGTGCGGCCACGAGACGCCGATCGAGGCGACCAACATCTGCGATCGGTGCTTCGGCCCGCTCGAGGTGCGGTACGACTACGAGGAGGTCGCGCGGCGCATCTCGCGTGACAGCATCGCCGCGGGACCACCGAGCATCTGGCGCTACCGCGACCTGCTCCCCGTCGATCTCGAGGAGACGGAACCGATCACGCTGGGCGAGGGCTTCACGCCGCTCATCCACGCGCGCAATCTCGGCGCGGAGCTCGGGCTGCGCAACCTCTATCTGAAGAACGACACGCAGAATCCGACGGGCTCGTTCAAGGATCGGGTCGTGAGCGTCGCCGCGACCTGGGCACGCGAACACGGGCTCACGACCATCGCCTGCGCGAGCACCGGCAACCTCGCCAACTCCGTCGCCGCGTACGCGGCGCACGCGGGGCTGCGTGCGGTGGTCGTGGTTCCCAGCGACCTCGAGCCGGCGAAGATGATCGGGACGTCGATCTTCCGTCCCACGATCATCGCGGTCGACGGCAGCTACGACGACGTCAACCGGTTGTGCACCGAGCTGGCCGATTGCGTCGACTGGGGGTTCTGCAACCTCAATCTGCGCGCCTATTACAGCGAGGGGAGCAAGACGCTGACGTTCGAGACCGCGGAGCAGCTCGGCTGGCGGCTGCCGGATGAGATCATCGTGCCGGTCGCCTCGGGGTGCCAGTTCGTCAAGCACCGCAAGGCCGCCGGTGAGCTGATCAATCTCGGACTGGTCGAACGCGGATCGCGCGTCCCGCGCCTCACCGGCGCCCAGGCGCTCGGGTGCTCGCCGGTTGCCACCGCGTTCGCCTCGGGCGAAACGGCCGTCGTCCCGGTGCGCCCGGCCACGATCGCCCGCTCGATCGCGATCGGCAACCCGTCGGACGGGGCCGACGTCCTCCGGATCGCGCGAGAGACCGGCGGCGTGGTGGCCGGGGTCACCGAGGAGGAGCTCGTCGAGGGCATCGAGCTACTGGCGGCGAGCGAGGGCATCTTCGCCGAGACCGCCGGCGGGGTCACCGTGGCCGTGCTGCGCAACCTCGCCCGGGCAGGCCGCTGGGCGGGCGATGAGACGGTGGTCGCGTACATCACCGGCGCGGGGTTGAAGACGGCCGACTGCGTGGCCTCGAGAGCGCCGGCCCTCACGCCCGTCCCCGCCTCGTTGCGAGCCGTTCGGGAGCGCTACGCCGGTCTGATCTGATTCCCGCCTGAACATCGGTTTGCCCCGGCATCCGCCGTGGCATAGTGAAAGCGATGTATCACCAGATCGCCCGCAACAAGCGCAAGAGCGTGATCGTGGTTGCCGCCTTCTTCATCATCTGGGCGGCGATCGGGTACGTGATCGGCTTCATCGCCTCGGGTGTCAGCGGCGGTATCTCGGGCGTCATCATCGCCGCGATCCTGGCGCTCCTCGTGGTGCTCTGGTCGGTGACGTTCGGCCAGGCAACCGTGCTCGCGGTCTCGGGCGCGCAACCGGTGACGCAGCAGCAGGCGCCGGTGCTCTACGACATCGTGTCGACACTCGCGATCGGCGCGGGCCTGCCGATGCCGAAGGTCTACGTCATCAACGACCCTTCGCCCAACGCGTTCGCCACCGGCACCAGCCCCAACAAGGCTGCGATCACGTGCACCACCGGGCTGCTCGCGATCATGAACCGGGAGGAGCTCGAAGGCGTGATCGGCCACGAGATGAGCCACATCCGCAACTACGACGTGCGCCTCGTCCTGATCGTTGCAACGTCGGTCGCGCTCATCGGGCTGCTCGCGAGCCTGCTGTGGCGCTCACTGTTCTTCACCCGCGGCGGCAACAACCGCGACAGCGGCTATCTGATCATCGTCCTCATCGCCGCGGCGGCGCTGCTCTCCGTGGTCGCGGTGATCGTCGGCCCGCTCATGCAGTTGGCGCTGTCACGGTCGCGCGAGTCGCTCGCCGATGCCAGCAGTGTCGAGCTCACGCGCAATCCCGCCGGTCTGCTCCACGCACTGCAGAAGCTCCAGCAGAACGACAAGCCGTTCGTCAAGATGACCCACGCCACCGCGGCGATGTGCATCGACGATCCGCTCCAGCATCACAGCGGCTTCACGCATCACCTCTTCGACACGCATCCTCCGATCGCAGAGCGCATCGCGGTGCTGCAGGCGATGCTCCAGGTCAAGGAGACCTGAACCGGCGCCGAGTCAGGCAGGCGGTCCGGCGCTGAGGAACGCGACTGCGGAGTGAGGTGCTCCGTGCGCATCGCGCCAGGTCACAGTGACGTCGTCGCCGGGTCGCCGGTCCTGCATGACGATGGTGAAGTCCGTCATCGACGTGACCGGGATGCCCCCGACCGACGTGATCACGTCCCCGGCGCCGAGCCCGGCCGCGGCGGCGGCCTCTCCGGGTGTGACCGCCGTGACCACGCACCCGGTGACTCCCGTCCTGCCGGCCACGACAGCGCCGAGAATCCCGCGATGGCCTGAGTCGATGTAGGGAGACGCTGTGCCCGACTCGATCTGCTGCGCGATCGCCATCGCGCGCGTGATCGGGATCGCGCAGCCCCACTTCGCACCCGCGGCTGCCGTGTTGTTCAACGAGCCGGCGGTATCCATGCCGATGACCCGGCCATCGGCATTGAGCAGCGGGCCCCCTGAGTCGCCCGGCTGGATCGGCGCGTTGAAGCAGACCACACCGTCGAGCGTCTCCATGATCGTCGCCTCCTGGTCCTGGACGAAGATGGTCTCGTCGAGCGAGGTCACGGTGCCCTTCGCCGCCACCGGCGCGCCGTCGCGGCCGAGGGCGTTGCCGAGCCCTGTGACCCGGTCGCCGACGCCGAGCGAGCCGGACAGGTCAAAGGGCGTGGTGGGCAGTCCGCTCGCACCCTCGAGCTGGATGACGGCGACGTCCTGGGTCGGATCCACCCCGAGCACGATGGCGTCGTAGATCGGGCCGCGGCCCGCGAGCTGTGCGGTGAGCTTCGTGGTGTCCGCCACCACATGGTTGTTGGTGAGCACGAGACCGCCCGAGGTGAGCACCATGCCGGTCCCCGCGATGAAGCCGCCCGGCACGGCGCCGTTGATGTTGACGATGCCCTGGTCGCTGACGGCCGCAGCGACCGGTGCCGTCGGCGCCGCACCGTGGTTGCCGCTCACGATCAGCCACGCGAGCGCGAGCAGCGGAAGCGCCGCGGCCGCGACCAGAAGACCGATCACATATGGACGGTTTGGACTCGCTCCCGGCGCGCGTGGCGGTGGAGGTGGCGGATCCGGCCAGACCGGCGGCGGCAGGGGCGGGGCGAGCGTCGGGGTCGACACGATCAGGAGGACGGAGGGACGACGGCCGGCGTGGGGACGACGACATCGGTGGCCTGCGGCGCCACGCCGAGCGTCACCGTGACCTTCCACGTGGAGACGTCGATGACGAAGAGCTTCTGCTGGCTGGTGTCGAGCACGTAGGCGTGCGCGTTGTCCGGCGACAGCGCCACCTCGTCGGGGCGCGTCCCGACGGCGAGCGATCTCCGGGTCGCGAGCGTGACCGGGTCGATGAGCAGCACCGCCGCGCCGGAGTTGTCGACGGCGAGAATGCTGCGTCCGTCGGTGGTTTCCACGACAGCGACGAGATTCGCGCTCTCGGTCACGCTCTTGGTGACCTTGTCCGTGTTGGTGTCGATCGCTTCCAGCCCTTCGTCCTCGACGACGAGCAGATTCGAACCGGTCACGGGCATGACCAGCGAACGCACGCTGGGAACGCTGAGCACTGTTTCGATCGTGTAGTCGGGGAGCTTCACCGGCAGGATCGCCGACGAGTCCGCGCATGCGACGAACAGCTGCGTGTCATCGGGCGTGACCGCGAGATCGGTCGGCCCGCAGGGGAGTGGAATGATCCCCTTGACGGTCCAGTTGGGAATGTTGATGACGATGACCGCCCTGTTCACGTAGTCGGCGATGAACGCGATGTCGCCGGCCGGAGAGAGTGTCAGGTTGCGTGGGTCCGCCCCGACCGCGATCGGGCTGCTTGCTTTGGATGTCGTGGTGTTGATGGACGTGAGCGCGCCCGGGTGAACGCCGTCGCCGAAGCTGAGCACGAGCAGGGAGCTCCCGTCCGGTGTGAGCTTGAGGTCGCTCGGCGCTTCGAACACGGGGATCGGTGGCCCGGCGCTCTGCCCGGCGGCGTTGATGCGCTGCACGGTGTTGCTGAGGGTGTTGGCGACCCAGCTCGTCTCCGACCCGGTTCCGACCAGCAGCCCGGGTCCGTTGCCGACGTGGATGGAACGACCCAGGGGGCCGGTGCTCCCATCGAGGAAGTTCACGCTGCCGTTCGAGCTCGGGAACAGCACCCAGGCGCTGCCATCCGCGGACGGGAGCGCCAGGTCCGCGGGCGCATTGTCGAGCGTCAGCGCCGTGCCGGGATGCCCCGTGCTCAGATCGACAGGCACGAGCTTGTGGTCGAGCGCCGACGCGACCCATGCGGTCTTCCCCGCGGCATCGATCTCCAGCCCGTTCGGCGAGGCGCCGACGGCGACCGTCGCGCTGACGGCGCGCTTGGCGAGATCCACGATGGAGAGCGTGTTGTCCGCCTGGTTGGCGATGACCGCTGTCAGGCCGTCCGGCGTCAACGCGAATGCCCCCGGCTCACCTCCGAGCTTGATCGGCGTGCCCGGCTTGTGGCTGGCCACGTCGATCGGGATGAGCGCTCCGGGCTCGCCGTTGGTCCCCGCCTCGATGATCCAGACGGTCGTCCCGTCCTTGCTGTAGAAGGCGGATGCCGCCGGGTTGACGCCGACCGCGATCGGCGTGCCGGAACCCGTCGACGGGTCGTAGAAGCTCACGACACCGGGCTGGCCGGCACTCGTGTCCTCCCCGACCACAGCCGCGGCGGCCGTCGGAGAGGGAACGTAGAAGTCGACCCCACGCGCCAGGGGCTGCGCCGGCTCGACGCGATCGTTGGCGACGTTGATGGGGATGACCGTCCCACCGAGGTTGTCGGTGACGTAGAGCGTCGACCCGTCGGCCGACATCTCCTCGTCGACGGGGAGCTTCCCGACTGAGATGGCGGCGCCCACCCTGCCGGTGACCAGGTTCACCGGGGTGACGTCACCGCGCGCGGTGTCGAGGAGAAAGGCCCTGGAACGATCCGGCGTCTGGAGCAACGCGTCCGGCGCCCCGGAGAGCTTCAAGGTCCGGGTGGGCGCACCCCCGGTGAGCGATTCGAGCACGAGCTCCGCCGGACCGGAGTGGACCACGGCGACGGTCGCGGGCAGCGGCGTGCTGAGCGGCGTGACGGGCTGCGGATCGCGCCCGAGCAGGAAGACGGCGCCACCGGCGATCGCGGCCACGAGAACGATGGCGACAAGCGCGGTTCTCACGTTGAGGGGGCTCCGCGCCGGAGCCGAAGGCGGCGGCGCGATCTGCGGCGTTATCGGAGGCGGTGCGGGGGGCTCGGCGAAGTTCCCGGGAAGCGGCACCGGTCCGGAACCCGGCGGTGGTGGCAGGAGCAGCGGCGGTGGGGCCGGAACCGGCCGGGCATCCCAATCGTCCTTGGGTGCGTCGCGAACCCGGACGCTCCATCCCGGAGCGGGCTCGAGCTGGGGTTGTTCGGAAGCCTGAACTTCGTCCGCCATGAAACCCGACGCTAACCGAGCCGTTCAGCCGCCGGCCGGCGGTATGTGGATCGTTGCAGGCTCGTGTCGAGGTGGCATGAGTAGGCTGACACCTCGCAGATGACTGGTCTCTCCGTGGGAACGGCAACGGTGCTCGCATGGGTGCTGCTCGCCGGTGCCGGCGCCGCCGGGATCGCGATCGCACTCGCCCCGGCGCCGGGGGGCTCCGGCGCCGGGCGCGTCGCCGTGCGTCTGGTGGCGGTCACGCTCGCCGCCCTCTGCCTGCGGGCGGCCGTGTCCCTGCTCTTCGACGGCGGCACCTACGACATCTTCTTCGCCTACCGGAGGCTCGGCAACGAGCTGCGCCTCGGTGGCGACGTCTACGGTCCTCCCTTCTCGTCGCTCGCCAACTACCCGCCGGTCATCTACTGGTGGTGGTCACTGGTCGCGACCTGGTTTCCGAGCGGCAGCCCGCACCTCTTCGCCTTCGTGGTGCGCGCTCCGTACTGGATCGTGGACGCGGCCATCGCCCCGGTGCTCGCGCTGCTCGTGCGAGGACGGTGGCGGTGGCGCACCGCCTGGCTCTACGCGCTCAACCCCATCACGATCGCGGTGCCGACACTGCACGGCCAGTTCGACAGCATTCCCGCCCTCTGCCTGCTCCTGGGCATCGCATTCCTCGCGCGCCACCCGGCGCGCGCGGCATGGCTGGTCGGAGTCGGCGCCGCGGTCAAGGTCTGGCCCGCGTACTTCGTTCCGGCGCTCCTTGCGGGTGTTCGCCGCGCCGAGTGGCGCGGTTTCATTCTCAGGGTGATGGTGCCGGCGCTGGCCGCGTTCGCGCTGTACGCGCTCGTCCATCCCGGCCACATCCTGCAGGGCATCGTCGGCGTGATCATCTACGTCCCCCACCGCCAGGGACTGGGCACATCGCACCTGTTTCCCGCTTCCTGGGGAGACCCGTTCATCGTTCCGGTCGACATCGCGCTCGCATCGTTCGTGGTGTGGGTGGTCGTCCGGTGCGCGAGACGTGGAGTCGCGGTCGTCGACATCGTGGCGCTCGCGATGCTCATCGTTCTCGGCCTCGCCCCCGCGATCTCCGATCAGTACCTGATGTGGCCGATGGGCGTCCTGCTGCTCGGCGGACACCGGCGCATCGCGGCGTTGTTGAGTGTCGCGCTCACGCCTGCGACCCTGCTCATCGACATCACGTCGGCGGGTCCGAACACACCGGTGCCCGTCGCGGCGCCGCTGCTCGCCACCGCGGGGACCATCGTCGCCGCCCTCGTGCTGTGGCGCGAGATCTGGGCCCGAGCCGAACCAAGCCTCAGCGCTCCTGGCGCGCGTCTCGGCGCCACGACGCTGCCAGCAGAGTGACGCCGGCGGTGCCGAGCAGGATCCCCGGCAGAACCGAGAACCGCGTGACGAAGAACTCCAGCACCTGGGCGACCTTGTAGGTCAGATTGGGGTCGCCGGGGACGGTGATCTCCGAGCGCCAGATGAGCGCCGCGATGGCGACGGTCGCCAGACCGGCGGCGACGATCCCCAGGGTTCGCGCCTGCTGCCGCGTGAGGCCGGCGGCAGCGGTGAGAATGATGAGCATGTCGCCCGTGAACACGGTCTCCGCCAGGCCTGAGCGCGAGGTGTTGGTGGGGAGCAGGAGCATGCCCGCGACGAAGCCGCCCACGATGACCCAGACGAACGGGGGCGGCAGGCGCGGCCAGCGGCGTCCCACGATCAGTACCGGCAGCAGCGCGGCCGTGGTCGAGAAGAAGAACAGCGAGATCACCGCGTCGAGCAGCGGGGTGCCGAGCCGGAGGGGCGGGATGCCCCAGAAGGTCGACGCCAGGAGCACGGGCCGGCTCATCAGCCACTGACCGAGCGACCCGTCGTATTGAGCGGGAATGGAGCCCGACCAGAGGACCGCCGGGGAGAGCGTGTGGGTGAACGCCGCCCAGGGAGCGATCAGCGCCACCCCAAGAACGCCGGCGATCACGGTCAGCTTCCAGTCGGGACGCCGGAACAGCACCCAGAGACCGAGCCCGGCAGCCAGGCCGATCGCCCCGATGTGGGTGAGGAGCGCCCCGGCAAGCCCGACCCCGATCGTGATCGCGGCGATCCGCCCCCGGCCGAGCGCTCCGCAGAGCGCGGACAGCACGAAGAACGAGACGAGGCCCCAGGGCCACGTGTACACGGAGTAGAGGACGATCATCGGTGTCAGCCCGACGACGAGCACACGCCGCGGGTTCGCACCGAGCGTCTGGAGCAGGTGCTGCGCGGGCCAGAGCCACAGGGAGTTCAGGAAGACGCTCACGATCTGGAACACCCAGTACGACCTCCCCCACACCAGCACGCTCCCGGCGAGAGCGTCGAAGAGCGGCGTGCGCTGCCTGAGGTCGACGAGATGCACCGTGGACGGCAAACCGGCGTAGGCGCGGCCGAGCTGGTAGTGGAGGTCCCAGTCGCCGATGCGGCCGCCGCCGGTCTGCAGCGGCAGCACCATCTCGACGGCGAGACAGAGCGCCACGAGCCCGAGCACCACCGGGGCCGGACGGGCGAGCGCGATCGTCGCCAGCATCGCGGCCACCGCCACAACCGATCCAGCCTCCGGGTGATGGAGCAGCGTTGCGCAGAGTGCGAACGCCCCGGCGAGCATGAGTGCCGCCATCGCGACGGGGAGGCGCCAGAGCTCGCGGTCTCCGCCGGCGACGGTCGAGCCCGCCACCCGATGCCGGGTCAGACGGGAGGCGTCGCAGCCGGAGGCGGGGGCGCCGCCGCCGTGGGGGCCGTCGGGATGAATGAGACCGTCGGCGCAGCGCGTTCGGAGTCGACGACCGCGAAGAATGCGAACGGCTGGAAGTGCAACATCTGGCCGAGGATGTTGGTGGGGAAGGTCTGCAATGCGGTGTTGAAATCGCGGACGTTGCCGTTGTAGAAGCGCCGCGAGAACTCGACCTTGTCCTCTGTTGTGGTCAGCTGCTCCTGCAGGTTCAGGAACAGCTCCGACGCCTTCAGCTCGGGGTAGTTCTCGGCAACCGCGAGCAGCTGCCGGGTGGATCCGGTCAGCGCATCTTCGGCGCCGGCCATCGCCGACGGGTCTCCGGTCTTGGATGCGGCAAGTGCGTTGGCACGCGCGGCGGTGACCGCCTCGAACACGCCGCGCTCGTGCGCGGCGTACCCCTGCACGGTCTGCACCAGGTTCGGGATGAGGTCGTAGCGGCGCTTCAACTCGACATCGATGTCGGACCAGGCTTCCTGGGTCCGCGTCCGCAGCCGGATGAGCCGGTTGAACCGGTACGCGACGTACAGCACGGCGAGGACGACGATGACCAGCACGATCACCAGGACGGTCATGACGTCAGTGTCTCACTCCTCGCGCAGCATCGCTTCGGGGACGCTGACCACCCGATACGGCATGTCGGTGATGTCGTAGTAGCGGATCGGCTTCTTGAGCCGCTTGGCGATGCCGATCTGCACCTTGACTCCGAGAGACGGGTTGCCGAACACCCACATCTGGTCGCAGCGCACGATCAGGTTGTTGAACGCCTCGCGCACGACGTCCTTCGGGACCGTGTGCACGAGGTAATAGTCGAAGAGCATGAAGGGGACGATCGGCACCTGCCCTTCGTCGAGCACGAACTTGGTGATGTGCTGACGCCAGTAGAAGTTGCGGTTGCTCAGCGCGCAGTAGATCAACTGCTTGGGCCGCCGCAGCGCCCGCTCCGCCTGCTCCGCTGGACTCGCCTTGGGCGTCGGCGCGAAGATGCGCTCGAGAATGTCCTCGGCGTTCTTCACGGCAGGCTCAGCGGGCGATGCGGCCTCGTCGCGAATCAGAGGTGCGCTGTCACGACGCCGCATACCACGTTGGCGCAACCTTTCTCCCCGTCACAGCAATACGTGCGAGTGCCGATGATAGCATCGGAATAACCTCGCGAAAGTCGAGCCCGTTCGCCGAGATCAGCCCCGCGGTTAGGCCCATGCGGTCATCTCGCGCAGGGTGACGAGCGCCCGGTCCAGGAGCGCGAGACGCGCCGGATCATTGAGCCACCTGCTCTGCCCCGATGGATGGGGCAGTGGCACGAGGACGGGCGACCCTGCGGGAATGCCTGCGATCACCTTCCCCGAGCCATCGTAGGCGGCGCCGATCACGTCGTCGAGACGCCTGCCCGGAAGAAAGCGCTCGAGCGCCAGCGAACCGATCGGAATGATGAGCCGTGGCACGAGCCGGGCGAGCACGCCGTCGAGCCAGGGTGCGCAGAGGGCGACCTCTGCGGCACTCGGACGCCTGTCCCCCGCTCCGTCGGGCCGGCGGCCTGGAAAGCACGTGGTCATCGCCGTCATGTAGATGCGATCACGCACGTCATTCTCGTCGCGGAAGCCCGCGCGAATGAACCAGCGCATCAGCTGCCGTCCGGCTCGTCCGGCGAAGGGCCGGCTCTGGTCGTGCTCAACCGGACCGGGTGCCTGTCCGACGAGCAGGATGCGCTGACCGATGTGGCCGCTGAACACCGGATGCGCTCGAGCGATGAAGCCGGCATCCGCGCATCGCGTGCACGCGCGTTGCTCGTGTTGCAGCGACCTCAGCGAGCGTCCGCGCGCGGCTTCTCCCGGCATGTCGACCCGACTCTGACTCGCCGAGGTAGCGTCGCCGAAGCCCAGGCGATATCATCTCCTCACCGCTCGTCAAACCATGCGTCATCGTTGAGCGGCCGTCGTGGTCAGCCGTCGTACACCGAGGCTCCATGTCCGACGAGTCTTCGCGCTCCGCCCGGCCTTATGGCCAGCGACGAAACGACGGCGCCCCAGCGTGGTGGGGCGCGCTCGATCGAGTTGACCTTCCCGATAACGAGCTCGTCCCCGCGGCCCGTCGCCGCTGGTACGAGGACGGCGAGCCCGCTTCGCCCCGGATGGAGCTCACCGGCCGCGCGCTCGCGGAGCCGGCCCGTCGCGGATGGCTGGTGGCTCTGGTCATCGCTCTTGCGATCGTCCTGGTGCTCGGGATCGCGTGGGCGGTGTCGTGGGAGGCGCTCACGGTCACGCTCCTGATCGGGATCCCGGTTGGGCTGGCGGCCACCGTCACCATCGTGATGGCTCGACGGAGCGGCTGACCCCGCGCGATCAGTTCGGCACGCGTGTGACCGAGGACACCCGGCGCAAGGACCATCTGCGAAGGCCGCGGCGTGCGCACCTGGACCCGACCCCGGGTCTCGCGCTGCCAGCCGGCGACGACGAGGCCGCAGCCCCCACACTGCGGGCGCGCTTCGAGGCGGCAATGGAGCCGGGACCGGCCGACGGCGCAGCCCCTCGGGATGCCGAGATCGCCAGGGCTCTCGCCGAGGCGCAGATCGAACGCATCGCGGAGGTGGTCTACGGGAGCAACGGCGTCTTCCTGCTCGAACTCGACGCCCCCGACCCGGCGAAACCCGCCGAGCCGCTGCGCGCCGTGTACAAGCCCGTCCGAGGCGAGCGCCCGCTCTGGGACTTTCCCCGCCGCACGCTGTATCTGCGTGAGGTCGCGGCCTACATCGTCGACTCGGCACTCGGCCTGCACCGCGTTCCGGTGACCGTCCTGCGCGACGGTCCACTCGGCCCGGGATCGGTGCAGCGCTTCGTGCACGTGCTCGTTGAGCCGCTCACCGCCGACCGCGCGAAGCCGCTCGACTCGCAGCTGCACGCCGTCGCCGTGCTCGACGTGCTCATCAACAACGCGGACCGCAAGCGGACGCACCTGCTCGTCGTCGACGGACCGAGCGTGAAAGCGATCGACAACGCGCTGAGCTTCCTGCCGTATCCGCGCCAGCGCACGGCGCTCATCTCGCTCGGTGGCTCGCAACTTCCGGCACGGCTGGTCAAGCGGGTCCAGGATCTTGCCGGCGACGTGCCGCGGATGGCCGCGCTGCTGACGAGGTTGCGGCGTCTGCTCAGCGAGGTCGAGGTCGAGGCGTTCGCGCACCGGGTCGCCGAGCTGGCGGCGGACCCGACCTACCCGATCCTCGATGCCTGGGACGGCCGCCCCTTCGACTGGTGGTGAGGCGGCCCGCCGGATCGGCGGGCCGCCTTGAGGGGGAGGAAGGGACGCCTAGCCCGTCGTGCTGGTCGAGCCGCCCATGTTGGGACACGTGGTCGTCGAGGGCGTCTTGGTCGACGGCGTCGCGGTGCTCGCCGTCAGGTTTGCGGCGCTGCTCGACGCCGTCGTGGATGAGGCAGCGTGCGCGATCACGAAGCTGCCGATCCCCGTTCCGGCGAGCAAACCGACTGAGAGCAGCGCCGTCGCCGCAATCTTGCGTAAACCCGTTCCGTGCCGTTCCGGCTCCTCCGGGGGCGGGGGCGGTGGGATGAACTGGTTGCCGTCCATGGTGTCGTACCTCCTTGGGTGGACTGACGATTGACGTCGATCAGCATCGCGCCCGGCCGTGGGAACGGCGTGGGCGTCACCTGGGAGATCACTGAGAGGTTGCGAGCGCAGGGCGCCTGGCTACCCTGATCGTGTGCGTGCACCGCGAGGAGATCGATGAGCTTCGTGCTGAGCCATGCGGGCGATGCCCTGCGTCTCGCCTTCGACATGTTCTGGGCGGTGCTCTGGCCACTCGCGCTCGGGTTCCTGCTCTCCGCGTGTGTCGAGACGTTCGTCTCGAAGCAGGCGATCTCACGCGTTCTGGGACGCGACGGGCTTCGGCCGGCAAGCCTCGCGACCCTGTTCGGCGCGGCATCGTCGTCCTGCTCGTACGCGGCGGTGGCGGTCGGCAGGACTCTCTTTCGCAAGGGAGCGACGCTCCCCAACGCGGTCATCTTCGAATTCGCCTCGACGAACCTTGTCTTCGAGCTCGGTCTCGCGCTCCTGATCCTGCTCGGGTGGCAGTTCGTCGCGGCCGAGTTCGCCGGGGGGCTGATCATGGTGGCGCTGCTCGCGATTGCCTTCAGGATCACGCTGACCCGCCGGCTCACCGAGAGCGCGCGGTTCCAGGCCGAGCGCGGTCTGCTCGGGAAGATGGAGGGCCATGCGGCGATGGACATGGCGGTCACCGACGGTCCGCTGCTCCGGCGCATTGCCTCGCCGCGGGCGCTGACGTCGGTGAGCCACTACTTCTTCATGAACGTGTACGGCCTGTGGTGGGACCTGCTGCTCGGCTTCCTCATCGCGGGCGCCATCGGCGCCTGGGTGCCCGCGACCGTCTGGTCGCATCTCTTCCTGACCGGCACCGGTTTCCTCCCCGCGCTGGTCAGCGCGCTGCTCGGCCCGCTGGTGGCGATGCTGAGCTACGTGTGCTCAGTCGGGAACGTGCCGCTGGCGGCCGTCCTCTGGCGCAACGGCATCGGCTTCGGCGGGGCCATCGCGTTCATCTTCGGGGATCTGATCATCATCCCCATCCTCAACATCTACCGGAAGTACTACGGCCCCCGCGTGGCGATCTATCTGTTCGCGGTGTCGTACGCGACCATGGTTGTCGCCGGGCTGGCCGTCGGCGCCCTGTTCAGCGCAGCCGGGCTGGTGCCGGGCAATCGGACGGTGACCGCCTTCTCCACCGCCATCGCATGGGACTCCACGACCTTTCTCAACATCGTCGTGCTGGCGGTCATCGCCCTCCTCCTGGTGCGGTTCCTCGGCACCGGAGGTGTGGGGATGCTGCGCATGATGGATATGCCCTTCGATCACATGGCGCATCACCACGAATCCGGTGCGCCTCACGAGTCACTCCTCGGCGGCTGAGGTCGGGCGGACGCCATCCGTGACGTGCGCCGTCGGCGTCATAAAGCAGGTGTGGTACGCCCGGAGGGACTTGAACCCCCGCACCCGGCTCCGGAGGCCGGCGCTCTATCCAACTGAGCTACGGGCGCCCGTCGCGACTCGCCGGGACAACCGTGGCCAGTATACGGCTCAGTCCGAATCGTCCTCGGACGTGAACATCAGGCTGTCCTGCACATCGTAGAGGGCGTCCATCCATTCCGAGATCATCAGCTCGCGCGGGGCGCGGCCGGCCAGGTGCGCCTCGTTACCCACCAGGGCCACCGCTCTCCCGACGAGCTCGTAGGGCACCTCCACCTCGTCGGCGAGGTTGAGCTTCTCGAACTGGTCGATGAGCTCATCGATGTAGCGGATCTTCTGCCGGCGCGCGTTGCGCGCTTCGCGTAGCGAAGTCCAGCGAGCCTCAAGCTCGCCAATCTCCACGCAAGTCTCCTGGATCATCTAGCGCACCACCCTCACAACCTCTACCCCTGTAATAAGTTGCATCGTATGTCGCCACATCGGGCCGGTCAAGAACCGCGTTTTCCGAAGCTGCACGTGACCCGCGTCGCCAGGACCGCAAGCACCCAGGATGTCGTGCTGCGCGCCGCTCGAGAGGGTGCGGACGAGGGATTCTGCTGCGTCGCGGCAGAGCAGACCGCCGGCCGGGGGCGCCAGGGCCGCGCGTGGATCGCTCCGCCGGGCGCTGCGCTCCTCGCGTCGGTGCTGGTCCGCCGCTCCTCGAGTGTGGCGACCGGGATTCCCTTCGCCGCGGGGCTCGCTCTCGTCGACGTGCTCGAGGCCACCTGGAACGTCGCGGCCGCCCTGAAGTGGCCGAACGACGTCCTGGTCAATCGCCGCAAGCTGGCGGGAATCCTCTGCGAGGTCGAACCCGGCGTGCCGGGCGATGAGCGCGTTGCCGTCGCGCTCGGCATCGGCGTCAATCTCCACGTCGACCGTTTCCCCGACGGCATCGAGGCGGTCAGCCTGCACGCGCTGGTCGCAAACCCTCCCAGCGCCGAAGTACTGCTCGAACGCTGGGGTGAGGCGCTCGGCGCCCGAATCGCCGAACTCGAGATCGGGGGCATCCGGGCCGTCCTCGACGACTGGCGGCGCTTCGCAGTGGGACTCGGGGAGCCGGTCACCGTCTTTGGCCCGGCAGGCATCATCGACGGGGTTGCGGTCGACGTGAGCGATGACGGAGCGCTGCTCGTGGAGAGGTCAGGTGAGTTGCATCGCTTCCTGGCCGGCGACGTCCACCTCAGGGCCGCGGAGCCCGGCTGACAGGCACACCACCGCCGCGGAAGGCGGCTGCTAAGCCGCCGGGGAGGGGGTCGCTGAAGCGGAGGGTGACGCACTCGCCGACGCAGAGGCGGAGGTGGAGGCTGATGGCGAGGACGCCGCGCCCGACCCGGTGACCGTGATCTTGCCCGCCATGTTGGGGGCATGGATGGTGCAGAGGTAGTTGTAGGTGCCCGGCTGCGTGAACTTGACCTCCCAGGTGCCCCCGGGGGCGAGCGTGCTGTCGGTGAGGCAGGAGTCGTTGTTGTCCTGGAAGGTGACCGTGTGCGGCACCGAGCCCGTGTTCTTGAATTCGATGACGTCACCGACTGCGGCGCTCGACGATGCCGGGACGAAGACGAGATCGTCGGTCGCCTGGATGGTCATGGTCGCGGTCCCGAGCGAGCTTGCCGCAGCCGAGCCGTTGCACACGGCAGGTCCGCTCGATCCGCCGCCTCCAGGCTGGCCGTTGCCGCAGGCGAACAATCCGATGGCGACACACACTCCCAAGCCGGCCACAAGTGTGCGCAGGTGGGTCATGTGCATATCCAAAGGCATCTTAAAGGATGGGTCCGACGGCACGCCTCAGCGTTCACCGCAGCGCCTCGGCGATGCGATCGGCGGCCATCTCCTCGTCACGTCCCGGGTCGCTGAACAGGCGCATGAACACGACGATGATCGCGATGAAATAGACGATGTTCCCCACGCCCAGCATGATCACCCCGCCGTACTGCTGATCGGTCAGCGCCGAGAGTCCCCAGAGGCGTGGCGCCTGCACGTAGAAGCTGTAGAGCGGTGCCGGGGCGAGGGCGAACACGATCCCCAGGACCGTGGGCGGAATCCCCGCGACGCTGAGCGCGGCCATCTTGGTCAGCGGGCTCACCGTCACGGTTCGCTCGTCGCGAATCGGGTCGACCACCGGCCACCAGACGATCAGCCCGACCGCGATGAAGCTGAGGTGCTCGACGATGTGCACCGGGACCGTGGTGAGCGTGGTGTCGTACAGCGACGGGATATGCCAGAAGAGGAGCACCGCGTTGAAGATCACCACGGCCGCCCAGGGCCGGGTCACCGCCCACCAGATCGAGCGAATCGTGCTATGGCGCTCGCGCGGCGCCGGCCGGGCTCCGGCGATGCCGAGGAGGAGCAGCGGGGGCGCCACCATCATCAGCAGCATGTGCTGGACCATGTGGAGCGAGAACAGGTAGTCGTCGCCGCCCCGATCGATCGGCGATTCGAGCGCGATGAAGGTGATCAGCAGTCCGGTGCCGAAGAGCACGGGCCGCCAGCGCTGATGGCGAAACCAGGGTGAGACGTCGTCGTCCGGCCCCAGCGTGCCGCGGCGAATCGCGATGACGTAGCCGGCGGCCACCGCAACCAGGCCGCAGATGACGGTGGGATCCCACGTCCAGTCGCCGAACCCCAGGTGTGGCGTCAGTGCCCTCCGTCCTCCGGGAGCTCGAGGTACTCACTCCTCGCCCCGCGAGCCCAGAAGAAACACGTGACGATGAGATAGATCAATCCGATGCCCCACATCGCGGGCCCCACGGCCGCGCGGATGTCGGTGAGGAACCCGGTCAGGGTGATCGCCAGCGCCAGCGCCAGGTTGATGGGAACCGCGCTGGGCGGTGGCAGGTGCGGATGCTCGTGCCCGCCGTCCTCGTCGTGGGTCGCCGTCGCCACGGCGTCGTCGCTCATCTCGTCGACCTCACTTGGTCACGGAGAGGAAGATCGCCGCCCACACGAACGCCGCGCCCATGAGGACGAGCAGCATGATGAACATCGCGACGCCCATGCGCATGTTCCGGCGGGCGAGCTTACGGTTCATCGGCGCTGCCTCCTCAGAGCCCTGTGACGCGGTCGATCGCCATGACCGCGAAGAGCAGGGCCAGGTAGATCATTGAATGGTAGAAGAGCCGGCGGGCCGAGTGCGCCGTCGGGCGACGAGCGGCGACCACGGCATCGGTGAGCAGGATCCCGTCGAGCACCGCCGCACCCCCCAGGTAGACGGCTCCGAAGGATCGGGTGAGCAGGGGGAGCACCGTGACCAGGCACAGCACGATCGTGTAGAGCACGATCTGGTAGCGCGTCTGGCGGTCCCCCTGGACGACCGGCATCATCGGCACACCGGCCCGGGCGTAGTCGTTCTTGATGAGCAGCGAGAGCGCCCAGAAGTGCGGAGGGGTCCAGTAGAAGACCACGGCGAAGAGGAAGACCGCCGTGATGTTCAGGCTCCCCGTCACCGCCGCCCAGCCCACCAGCGGCGGGATGGCTCCGGCGGCACCGCCGATGACGATGTTCTGCATCGAGGAGCGTTTCAGCCACATCGTGTAGACGAACACGTAGAAGAGGAGCGCCAGCAGCGCCAGGCTCGCCGAGAGCAGGTTCACCGTCGCGGCCAGGAGCGCGAACGATGCGGCGCCGAGGCCGGCCCCGAAGGCGAGCGCCTGGCGCGGCTCGATACGGCCGGACGGCAGGGGGCGGGTCCGGGTGCGCCCCATGGTCCGGTCGATGTCGCGGTCGAACCAGCAGTTGATGGCGTTCGCCCCCGAAGCCGCAAGCCAGCCGCCCGCGACCGTGAGGAGCACGAGACGCCAGCCCGGCCATCCGCGGTCGGCGATCACCATGGCGGCGACGGCGGTGACCTCGAGCAGGACGATGACGCGCGGCTTGGTGAGCGCGATGTAGTCACGGGCGACGTCGCCGACGCGCCGGCGCGGGATCGCCTCAAGGCTGACCGCGACGGTCATGATCCGGCCATGTTCGCCTGCGGCCGCAGCGCGTCGCCGCGCTGCGTGGCCGCCGCCGGGGCCGTCTCCCCCACCGGGAGCGTGCTCAGCACGGCCACGGCGACCACCGAGCCCCAGAGCAGCGAGGCGAGCGCGATATGCAGCGCGCGCACCCATGCCGGAAGACCGAGGAGCACGACCAGCGCGCCCGCGGCGACCTGCAGAACGAGGAGCAGGTTGACCGCCATGACACCGATGCGGACGACGCGATCCCCGCGCCGAAGGCGCCCGATCATGGCCATCAGGCCGCCGAGGATGAGCACGACGATCAGCGCGACGACGCGGTGGGCGACATTGATCGTCGCCGCCTGACCCGACGGAAGTGAGAATCCGCTTCCGCAGAGCGGCCAGCTCCCGCAGCCTCCTCCCGAGCCCGTCTCGACAACGAATGCGCCGCTCAACGCGACCGCGTAGGTCACGACGACCGTGACGATGGCCGGCCACTTCACCGACCACGCCGTCGCGCCCGCGAGGCTCGGACCTCGCGCCGGTGTTCCCTCGGTGCATGCCACCACCGCGACGTAGATGAGGACGCCGAAGAGCAGCAGCGCGTTGGCGAGATGGATCATCACCACCCCGCCGGGCAGGTTGTATTCGACGGTGAGCGCGCCGAGCGCGATCTGGACCACGAAGAGCGCGGCGGCGATGGTGGTGCCGACGAGGATGCGCCGCCGGTGGCGGTGCCAAGCCCACGTCGCCACCGTGAGGATGATCACGAGGAGCGTGCACACCGAGGCGATCCACCGATGTGTGAACTCGATGAGCGTGTTGATCTGCCACGCGGGGAGGAGCGACCCGTGGCAGAGGGGCCACTGGTCGCTGGTCCCGCAGCCGTTGCCACTCCCGCTGACACGCACGATGCCGCCCCACACGATCAGCAGGTAGGTCAGGACCGCGGTCCACACCGCGAGGCGGCGAAACCCTACCGACGGCCGCGCTGGGATCACCGTGCCACCAGCGCTACGCGGGCGCTCCCGACGCGGCCTTCTTGCGCGCGATCCGCCTGTCGCGCACCGGCCGGAGACTCAGCACCTCCTGCTCCTCGTCGAAGTTCCATGCCGGCGGCGGCGACGTCGTCGCCCACTCGAGCGTGTTGCCTTCCCATGGATCATCGGGTGCCGTCTTGGGTGCGCGCATGCTGATGACGAAATTGATGATGAACACGGTCACGGAGATGGCGATGATGAAGGCGCCGAACGTGATCAGCGAGTTGAGGTCGCCCCAGCCCCGGTTGTCGAGGTAGGTCGCGATGCGCCGCGGCATCCCGAGGAGACCGAGCGCGTGCATCGGCAGGAACGTCAGGTTCATGCCGATGAACATCAACCAGAAATGCAACTTGCCAAGCTTTTCGTTGAGGAACCGCCCGGTCACCTTCGGGAACCAGTAATAGAAGGCGGCGAACACGCCGAAGACGCTGCCCCCGAAGAGCACGTAGTGAATGTGCGCCACCACCCAGTAGGTGCCGTGCACGAGACGGTCGACCGCCAGGCTGCCGAGATACACGCCGTCAATGCCACCGATCAGGAACATCAATAAGAAGCCGCACGCGAAGAGCATGGGCGTGTCGTACTTGATGCTCCCTCCCCACATCGTGGCAAGCCAGCTGAAGATCTTCACCCCCGTGGGGACACCGATGACCATGGTCGTGAAGGCGAAAAAGGTCTGGACCACGAGCGGCAGGCCGGTGACGAACATGTGGTGCACGAACACGATGAACCCGAGCACGGCGATCGCGGCGATCGATGCCGCCATCGCCTTGTAGCCGAAGATCGGCTTGCGGCTGAACACCGGGATGATCTCGCTGATGATCCCGAACGCGGGCAGGATCATGATGTAGACAGCCGGGTGCGAGTAGAACCAGAACACGAACTGGTACAGCAGCGCGCTGCCGCCGTTGACCGGGTCGAAGAAGTTGGTGCCGATCTGACGGTCGAGGAGGTTCATCGCCAACCCGGCGGCGAGAAACGGCGATGCGAGCACCACCATCGCCGCGGTGATCTCCTGCGCCCAGACGAACAGCGGCAGCCGTCCCCACGTCATGCCCTTGGCACGCATGTTGTGGATGGTCGCCAGGAAGTTGATGCCGCCGAGCATCGACGAGATGCCGACCAGGTGGAGTCCGATGATCCACAGGTCCTGGCCCATGCTGCAGCTGTAGTGACTACCGGTGAGCGGGACGTAGCCGGTCCAGCCCGCGTCGCCGGGGCCGCCCGGGCAGAGCAGGCCGGCGTGCGTGGTCGCGGGAACGAAGAAGCCGGAGTACATCACCAGGCCGCCGAGGGGGACCAGCCAGAAGGACAGCGCGTTGATGCGCGGAAACGCCATGTCGCGCGCGCCGATCATCAGCGGGACCATGTAGTTGCCGAAGCCGGCCCACACCGGGATGATCCACAGGAAGATCATCGTCGTCCCGTGCATCGTGAAGATCTGGTTGTACTGCTCGGGCGTCAGAAACGTGTTCTGCGGCTCGGCGAGCTGGATCCGGATCAGCAGCGCCATGATGCCGCCGACCAGGAAGAAGACGAAGGTCGTGAACAGGTACATGATCGCGATCTTCTTGTGGTCGACAGTGGTGAGCCAGCCGAGGATGCCCTTCGACTTGTCGACTCGGGCGAATCGCGCCCGGGGAAGAGTCGCGTCCATGACCGCCATCAAGATCCTCCGAGGGTGCAGGCTTTGTTGGGGGGAACGTCGACCGTGCCGCTGGGACTCCCGAAGACGCAGGACTGGAACTGGTTCGCGGGCAACGAGATGACAGTGAAGGTCATCGTCGCGTGGCCCACGCCGCAGAGCTCCGTGCACTGCCCGTAGTACGTCCCCTCACGAGCTTCGATCGGTGCCGTGTTGACGTCACCGGGAATGGCGTTCATCTGCTGGCCGAGCGACGGAGCGTAGAAGCTGTGATTGACCCCACAGCCCTCGTTCGAGATGGCCTGCGCCAGCGTGCTGCCCGATGGCACTGACGGGCTCGCGTTGCACGGCGGGTCGGTCGACACGATGTTGAGCGCGACGTCGGTGTTCTCCGGGACGTACAGCGTGCCGAAGCTCCGGACGCGCGAGCCACTCGTGCTGGCACCGTAGTCGAACGTCCAGCTGAACTGCTGACCAATGACCGTGACCGTGTACGGCGTGCCCGCGTGGATGTTGTTGATGAACGGCATGTTCGCCGCGGTCAGGCCGAAGAGCGAGAGGAAGGTCGCCAGCGGGACGAGCGTCCAGGCGATCTCGAGCCTCGTGTTGCCGTGGAACTGCGGTGGATCGTCTGCGTCGCTGCGACGGCGGAATTTGACGAAGGCGTAGAGCAGCAATACCGTGACGATGACGCCGAGCACCACCGACGCCCAGAACACGGCGGTGTAGACGCCGAGCGCTCGATCGCTGATCGTGCCGCCATCGCCGAAAGCACCGGCATTGTTGACGCAACAGGTGGACTGTGCGAGCAGGTTCATCCGCGGTGCAGGATGATCGCATAGCGGCGTTCAGGCGGGCAATCCGAGCCGCCTGGAGCCAGGGGTCGCGTGCGCCGGATCAACGCTGCCATATCTTCGTCTTGGTGTTGATCTGACGTTTCACCAGCTCGGTGATGTCGGTGTTGATGAGTGCCGCGCGATCCCAGGGTCCGCGGTTCCCCGGCGGGACGGACGGGTCGGGAAGGACCTCCCCGGTCGCCGCGGATCGCTGGCGCCGCCGCAGCCTCCCCAGCAGCGACTTCCTCGCGTCGCTGCTCACAGCCGGAACATCCTGCGCTGCGCGGCTCGCTCGGGGTCGCCGGCGCCGAGAGCGAGCGCGCTCTGGTACGCGTCGATCATCGAGCTTGCCCAGTTGAACAGGCCCGCGAGAAACAGCCCGATGAACACGAAGACCGAGACGAGCGCGATGAGCAGGAAGAGCGCTCCGGCGCCGTGGGTGAGCAGCTGGTGCCCGATGGTCTGCCCGGCCATGATCAGCAGGACAGCCGGGCCGATCGTGAAGACGGTCCAGAACACGTAGTAGAGCGCCTTGCGCGGGTGGCCGTTGTAGAGCTGGCCGAGTCCGGGAATGATCGACAGCCCCGCGGCGAGCCCCGGATTCGGCCGGCGCAGAGGGGTGACCCCTCCCGCCTCAGACGCCATGACCGGCGCGGGGACACGTCCGTAGGGCGCGGCCGCCCAGCAGAGCAGTTCCCCTCATCGTCCGACGAAGGCCCGGTAGAGGTAGTACGCCGCCAGCAGCAGCGTGCCGAAGGCCCAGATGGCGACGAAGAGAACGTCTCCCCAGCCGGCCTCCCCCGGGTACAGCTCTGCAAGCAACGGTATCGGCATCGACTCAGTGCGCCTTGAAGTTCTCGAGCAGGAACTCGCCGTAGATCAGCACGAAGGTGAACACGAGCAGTCCGAAGAACACGATCAGCGTTCCGATCAGGTCCCGGGCGAATGTGCTGCGGCGCTTCATGGCTGAGTCCTCATGGGAGGGTGCTGTAGTCCTCCCAATGGCGGATGAACTGGACGAGGATGTTGATCTGTGACGGGCTCAGGACGGGTGACGTGTTGAGCAGCGCGCCCGCTCCCGGCGGGTTGGTCTGCTGGTTGTAGTCGCTGGCGATCCCACCCCAGTTGGGCATGATGCTGCCGTAGTGCTCGAAGTCGGTGAAACCGTATTCGATGCACCGGTAGTAGTAGTCCTCGTTGAAGTACCCGAGACGGTCCTGGTTGTTGAGTGGCGGCCCGGCACCGCCCTCACCCTGGCCACCGTGGCAGCGGGCGCAGTTCGCGTAATAGAGCTGCGCGCCCTCGGTGAACGCGTACTCCGGGTTGACGATCAGATTCTGGTGTGCGTTGGTCTCGTCGAGCCCGAGACGGTTGCCGTTGTGGCAGACGATGCATCCGATCTGGTCGATGCCGAGCTCACCGGTTGCGGGCCCCGCCTGGCCGTAGTTGCTGGACGGATCGAGGAAGGCGGGGAGCGGTCCGGGCTGCGCGACCTTCACGGGTGCGGCCGGCGCGGCGCCGGGGGGCGTGTACGGGGTGTAGGTGAAGGAGGTGAACCCGTCCGGTCCGTAGGCCGCGAAGCTCATCGACGGCGGGTAGTTGCTCCCGGTCGCGCTGACATACGCGGGGTGGATACCCGTGAGGTGGTACTCGGCGGTCAGCTGCTTGGCATCCGGCTCGTACTTGAAGAAATCCTCGCTCAGGCGCTTGGCCGCCTCCACCGGTCCGATCGTCCCGATGTCCGGAACGTGGCACGAGATGCACCGCTCCACGCGGTACGTGTCTCCCTCGATCGTCGCCTGTGGAAAGCTCGGGAAGAGCTGCTGGACCTGGACGTTGAAGTCCGAGCTCGGGTAATCCTTCAGGTACTGCTCCTGGATGGTGATGTAGGTGCGGCTGCTCGAGTCCTTGAACGCCGCCCAGCCGACCAGTCCGAGGAGTACCACGCTCAGCCCGACGAAGATGATCCTCGTCCTCATACGGGAGAGCTCAGTCCCGGGTGACCGAGGATCAGGGTCCAGTCCCAGTTGAACGCCTCACCGCGGAAGAACTCGCCGATGACCACGAATGCCACCGCGAGGCAGACGTAGATGGTGAAGAGCACGATCGCAACCTTGCGGTCCTGGGGACGCCGGCTCGGGTTGCGGTCGAGATACGGGGTCAGGATCATGAAGATGATCACGAAGCTGGGGAACGCGACGCCCGCCATGATCGGTGGGAAGCGTTCGAGCAACTCCTGGAGCCCGACGAAGTACCACGGCGCCTTGGCCGGGTTGGGGGTGATCGACACGTTGGCCTTCTGGAGCAGTGGCGCGTTGACCTGGATCGACACCAGCATCAGGAAGACGAAGGCCGCGAGCCCCGCCAGGAACTCCCGCCACACCAGGTAGGGGAAGGTGACGACGGTCTCCTCCTCCTCGCGACGGCGGATGACCAGTGGCGTGCTCGCCAGCTCGGGCCCCGAGACAGGCAACTGCGGCCGCGGCGTCACCGCCCCACCGGGGTCGCGTCCTCCCTCGACGACAGTTGCCATCAGAGGCCTCCTGTGAACCCGTCTTTACGGACGCGCCAGAAGTGTACGACCATCAGCAGGAAGCCGATGAGGGGCAGGGCGATCACGTGTAAGACGTAGAAGCGAATCAGAGCACCTTGTGCTACCTGGTCGCCACCGAGCAGGAGATATCGGGTATAGGGCCCCACGATCGGGGCGTACTTGGCCATGTTGGTGCCGACCGTGATCGCCCAGATGGCGAGCTGGTCCCAGGGAAGGAGGTATCCGGAGAACGACAGCAGCAGCGTGATCAGGAGCAGGAATGTCCCGATCACCCAGTTGAACTCCCGGGGTGGCTTGTACGCGCCCTGATAGAAGACGCGAGCCATGTGCAGCCAGACCGTGATCACCATCGCGTGCGCCGCCCAGCGGTGCATGTTGCGGATGATGTCGCCGAAGACCGCGACAAACTGCAGGTCCTTGACGTTCTGATAGGCCGTGTCCACCGACGGGATGTAATAGAACATCAGGAACAGGCCGGTGATCGTCAGCAGGATGAAGAGGAAGAAGGACAGCCCGCCGAGGCACAGCGTGTAGGAGACGCGAACGGCGGACTTCTTGACCCGCACCGGGTGGATGTGCAGGAAGAAGTTGGTGAGCGCGGTGCGCGCGGCGACCTTGTCGTTGGTCGGCAGACCGTGGCGGAACACCGATCCCCACAGCTGCGCGACAAACGCGCGAACCGGATTCGCCTGTCCGGGGGTTGCGCTCATCGACCAGGTCCCCTCATTCGCGAAGCCCGCCTCCTCACTCAGACCCCGAGGGTCTTGCCGTTACTCTTCTGGGTGTCGACCAGCAGGCGCCATTGTGGCGCAACGTTGTTCCCAGGTCCACGGGTCGCGACGAGCGTCGCCCGGTCGACCGCGAAGAAGCCATCAGGGGTGACCTCGATGTTCACCCAGTCCATCGGCCGAGGCGCCGGGCCGTAGAAGTTCGTCGAGTCGATGAAATACCGGCTCCCATGGCAGGGACACGCCCAGCCGTTGGGGAGCCGCTGGTCCGATGCGCGCACGCCGCGTCCTTCCGCGACCGAGGGCGAGACGCCGGACCCGGTGGTGACGTCGGTGACGTAGTTCGGCGTGCACCCGAGATGCGTGCAGACCAGGTAGACGGCGTAGATGCCGGCATCGTCGAGCACGACGGTGACTCGCTTGTCCGTCTCGGAGAGCACGTTGACCGGCGTGACGGCCTTGCCGCCGACGACGCCGCCGGTGAGCTGATCGAAGGTGAACGAGGTCTTGAACAGCGCGGGCGCGTTTCCCGACGCCTGCGGGAACATGAAGTTGAGAACCTTGATGCCGCCGAGCAGGCTCGCCCCGGCTGCGGCGAGGCCGCCCATGATCATGAGGAACTGGCGTCTGGTCGTCTCGGCGCGAGCACGCATCCTCCCTCGCGGCGATTCGTACGGGTTCAGCGCCATACAGTCCTCAGGAGGGGGCTCGTACTTGCGGCAAGTTTACGATCACGGGCCACGCAGGCCGCCTGACCGGGGGTCGCGTTGAGCGTCATCCCTGCTTACAGAAGTGGGTTGCTTGCTGGAGGCGTGAGGATGTTGGCGAAGACAATCGCCGAAATCATGATCACGACGAATGCCACGATGATGGCGAAGCATCCGAAGTCAGTGCGGAGAGCGACGATGAGGCGTTCCATATCTCGTGTTCGGAGCGTCAGACGGCCGAAAGGATACGTCACCGCACGCACCACGCCGCGCGCAGCGTCGCCGATGCCGCCGGCGGCCACCGCGGAGTAGCCTTTGGGGCCTGTGAGCGGATGGCGTGAGGTCGAGATCTACGGCACCTTCATCCGGTTGACGGGCGAGCTCGAGGTCATCGGTGCGGAGCGCCTCAGCGACAGCATCAACCGGTTCGGAGCGTTCCTTCAGGTCAGGAACTCGCGCGCCGAGCCGCTCTCGACCAACTACCCGGTGCTCAGCCGGCTGGAACCCCGCGTGACCATCGCCAAGTCGGGAGTCATCCTTGTGTGCCCGCTCGAGGAGGTGCCGGACGGCAACTCGGCGATGTGGCGGGAGACGGTGCCCTACGCGGCGTCGATCAACACGTCGGCGATCTCGCTCGTCGGTGACGTGCACCTCTCGCCGGGCAATGACCTGCAGGATCACCTCGAGCGCCATCCGGGTGACTTCCTGCCGGTCACCAATCTCTCGGCCCTCTGGATCACCGCGATCACCAACGAGACCCACGCCGTCCAGCGCGCCTTCGCGCTGCTGAACCCGGCCTCGATCCTCTCCTTTTCGTTGCGCTGAGTTCGTCGAGGCTGAGCCGCAGCCTCGACGAACCTAGACGGCCGCGAGGACCTCCTCGCGTATCGCGCGGTTCTGCCTGGAGGCCTGGGCGAACCCGGCCGCCATGCAGACCACGGCGATGAACGCGAAGCCCATGCTGATGAACGCGTTGATGCCGCGCTGGCTGATGCCGAGCGTGGCCAGCGAGTTGGTGGCGAGCCAGGTCTTCTCGGCGGGCGCGCTCCACACCGTCCCGATGAACGCCATCAGCATCCAGAGCACGGCGATGAAGTGCCAGATGGCGGCCGTCCGAACCACCCCGTGGCGCGGTTTCGACGTGAAGTAGAAGCCGACCATGGCGATCACGATCAGGACGACGTACGCGTTGAACAGGACGAAGTCGATGAAGAAGGAGATGATCTGGGCCGTGGTCAGCCCGGTGAACCCGCTGATCGAAAACGGGAACGGGTTGTTGACCGCGATCAGGCTCCCGAGCATCTCGACCGGGAAATGTACATCAGAGCAACGGTGGCGTAACCCCCGACGCTCGCCTAAGCTTCTGTCCAGATGGCGATCCTCCACGCCCCGAGGCCGGCGCCGGTCGGCGTCCCCCCGGGCTCCACCCGGACCGCGGCCATCCTGGGCATCGCGTCGTACGTGCCCGACGAGATCATCACCAACGCGCATCTCGAGGCGATGGTGGACACGTCCGACGCCTGGATCCTGGAGCGAACCGGGATCCGCGAGCGCCGCAAGATCGCGTCAGGGATGACCACCTCGATGATGGCCGCCGAGGCCGGACGCCGCGCGATGACGGCGGCGGGGGTCGACAGCGTCGATGCGCTCATCGTGGCGACCGTCTCGCCAGATTCACCGCTCCCCTCCACCGCGTGCCTCGTGCAGCGCCGGCTCGGGCTGGCGGGGATCCCGGCCTTCGACATCGCCGCGGCGTGCGCCGGCTTCGTCTACGGCGTCGCGATCGGTCGCGGCCTGATCGTGTCGTCGGGCATGAACCGGGTGCTGGTCATCGCCGGCGACGCGCTGACCTCGCTCATCGACTACAAGGACCGCTCGACCTGCGTGCTCTTCGGCGACGGCGCCGGCGCCGCCGTGCTCGGCGTCTCGGAGGACGGCGGCATCGAGGGCATCCAGTGGGGCGCCGACGGCGGCGAGGCCGACCTCATCTACTACGGTCCGAAGGCCGGCGACGAGGATGGCGAGAACGGCCTCCGGATGTACGGCAAGGGGACATTCCGGCTTGGCGTCGAGCGCATGGCCGATGCAGCGCAGACCGTGTGCGCCGAGGCCGGCTGGTCGCTCGACGACGTGACCCTGCTCGTCCCCCACCAGGCCAACCTGCGGATCATCGAGGCGGTCGCGAAGCGTCTGAGCATGCCGCTCGAACGGGTCGTGATCAACATCGATCGCTACGGCAACACGAGCGGCGCATCGATCCCGATCGCGCTCGCAGAAGCGGTCGAGACCGGCCGGATGCGCCAGGGTGACAAGGTGGTCTGCGTCGCGTTCGGGTCCGGGGTCGTGTGGGGTGGTATCGCGCTCCGATGGATCGCGCCGACGCGGTGACGTCGCGGCGACAGGCGCCGCGTAACCGGCTGCAGGCGCCCGGACCCGAGCTGCGGCCCACCGCTCCCACCACCGGGACGGTCGCCTGCCCGCGATGCAAGCGCCGGTTCGTCGCCGAGCGGTACGCCGCCGACCTCAACGTCTGCTCGGAGTGCGGCCATCACGGCGTGGTGGGCGCGGCGCAGCGTATCGAGCAGCTCGCCGACCCTGGCACCGCGGAGACGCTCGCGATCGAGGTCGGGGACCGCGATCCCCTCGGGTTCGACGACGGCGTCCCCTACCCGCAACGGGTCGCCCGCGCCCGCGAGCGCACCGGCCTGCACGAGGCGTTCCTGACCGCGAGAGCGTCGCTCGCCGGCAACCCCGTGGTGCTCGCCTCCATGGACTTCGAGTTCCTGGGCGGATCGCTCGGCAGCGGCGCCGGCGAGATCTTCGCCCGGGCGTGTGAACTTGCCGTGGCGGAGCGAAGGGCGCTGGTGGCCGTCTGCACGTCCGGTGGCGCGAGGATGCAGGAGGGCATCGCGTCGCTCGCGCAGATGGCCCGATGCTCGGCCGCGGTCGCCGAGGTGGTCGCGGCGCGGCTGCCGTACATCAGCATCCTCGGTGACCCGTGCTTCGGGGGAGTCACCGCGTCGTTCGCCGTCCAGTCCGACGTGATCATCGCCGAGCCGGGAGCGCGGATCGGTTTCGCCGGCGGGAGGGTCATCGAGCAGGCGACCCACGACAAGCTCCCCGACGGCTTCCAGACCGCCGAGTTCCTGCTGGCCCACGGGATGGTCGACGCGGTCGTCGAGCGCGGCCGCCTGCGCGACACGGTCGGGACTCTCATCCGCATCTACTCGGGACGCGCATGAGCAGCACCACCGAGACCACCGAGCGCGAGCGGATCGCATTCGCGGCAGTCGAGCTTGCGCGCCATCCGGAGCGCCCCCGCGCGCTGCAGGTGATCGCCGCCATCACCGGCGGGTGGACGGAGCTTCGGGGCGACCGGCTCTTCGGTGACGACCGCGCCGTGGTCGGCGGGCCGGCGAGGCTCGGCGGGCGCTCGGTTATGGTGATCGGGCAGGAGAAGGGGACCGATCCGATGACCCGCGCGCTCCACAACTTCGGCATGCCCCACCCCGAGGGCTACCGCAAAGCGGTGCGGCTGATGCGCCAGGCGGAGAAGTTCTCCATGCCCGTGGTCTGCCTCGTCGACACGCCCGCGGCGCACGCCGGAATCGGGGCCGAGGAGCGCGGTCAGGCCTGGGCGATCGCCGACGCGCTGCTCTGCATGCTCGGGTTGCGGACTCCGACCGTGAGCGTCGTGCTCAGCGAGGGCGGCTCAGGCGGTGCGCTCGCGCTCGCGCTCGCCGACCGCGTGCTCGCGCTGGAGAACGCGGTGTACACGGTCGCTCCCCCCGAGACGTGCGCGGCGATCCTGTACCGCGACGCCGGCCAGCGCGCTCGAGCGGCGGCAGCGCTGCGTCCGGGGGTCGACACCGCGAATCGCATCGGACTCGTCGACGAGCTCATCCCCGAGCCGCCCCCCGGTGCGCACGCACACGCGCCGCTGGTCATCGCCGCCATCCGCGGGGCGGTGATCCGCCATCTCGACGAGCTCACCGAGATACCGATCGACGAGCTCGTCGCCGAGCGGCAGCGACGCTACAGGGCAGCGGGGGACTGACCCAACCACTCCGCGAGCAACGCCGCCTCGCGATCCGGGTCCATGCCCACTCGCCTGCGGTTGGCGTTCACCACCTGGGTCCAGCCCGGGTTGGCACGCAGCCACGACCAGGTGTCCTGGACCGTGTCACGGATGGGGCGGCAGTCGAGTCCCGACCGGAGCGCACGTGACGAGTCGCAGCTGTAGAAGGTCTCCATGTCGCCGACCGGTGGCACCCAGATCGGCAGCTCGGTCCACGGCTCCACCCCGTGCGCGAGCAGGAATGCCGCATCCACCCAGGTGAAGGAGGCGGTCGATCCGGTGGCCTCCCGGCAGAGCTCGAGCACCTCGGCCATGATGGTGTGACCCGGAGGGCTCAGGGCGTTCACCGGGCCGCGCAATTGAGTGTCGATGGCGAACGCGGCGAGATCGCGCGCGTCGATGTACTGGACGGCGAGATCCTGCGGTCCGGGCGCGAGCACCACGCCACCCGCGGCGACGCGACGCAGCCACCACGGCAGACGGCCGATGTTCTCGCGCGGTCCGAGAATGAGGCCGGGTCGAGCGAACACGCACCGTTGCGTGCCGAACACGCTCTCGACGGCGAGCTCGGCGCCGCGCTTGTCGGCGGCGTAATCCGTTGCGTCGGCGTCGGGGCGCGCGTCGACAACCGGTGAGGCCTCGGTGATGACGCCCTGGTGCGCCTCGGCGTACACGGAGATGGTCGAGATGTAGACGTAACGCTCCGCATGCGGTTCGAGCCGTCGCGCCGACTCGAGGACGACCCGCGGCGCTCGCGACCACGCGTCGACCACGACGTCCCAGGTTTCACGGGCCACCGCTTCGAGGTCCGCGGCGTCGGTGCGATCGCCGTGGACGACGCGGACGCCGTCGGGCGCCGAACCGGTCTGTCCCCGATGAAAGATCGTGACCGCATCGCCCCGCGCGAGAGCTGCGCCGACGATCGCCGGTCCGACGAAGTCCGTGCCCCCGAGGACCAGGACCTTACGCGGCATCGATCTGCGCAAGGTGCCCGGCAGCAGCTGTCTTCTCGGGTCTGCGCAGGAACATCGCCGGAATCACGCCGAGCAGCGTCAGGATCGTGATGAACGCGAAGGTTCGATCGAAAGAGGTGCTGAGCGCGTCCGCGGCGTAGGTCCTGCCGAACTGCGCGACGACCGGCGCGACCTTCACGGTCGTCGACGGCTGACCGCCGTTCTGGATGAGCGTCGAATACTGCCCCTGCAGCCTGCTGCAGAACTCCGCGCTGGTGACCTGATGGCCGGATGCCGACGCGGCGCTGAGCACCGCCGGCGATGGCGCGCACGATGCCTGTCCGATCGCGGTTGTGAACTGTGCGGCGAGCACCGTCACCAGCACCGCGATGCCGATCGACGAGCCGATGCGCTGCAGGCTGTTGGAGATGCTCGAGGCACTCGAGCTGAGGCGATGCGGCACGCGTGCCATCGCCGCCGCCATCGAGGGCATCATCGAGAACCCCATTGCGAAGCCGCGCAGCAGGAGCGCGCTGACCACGAGCCAGTTCGATGACGTCGGGTGTATCTGCGCGAGCAGGAACCCACCACCGGCGAGCATCACCATGCCGGTCGCGACCACGGGACGCGGACCGATGCGGTCGGTGAGATATCCGCCGAGCGGCATCGCGACTGCGGCGGTGATCGCCTGGGGCAGCAACAGGAGTCCGGTCTCGAGCGGGCTGTAGCCATGCACCTCCTGGAGGTACAGGGGCAGCAGCAGCATGCCGCCGAAGAGCGCCGTGACGATGATGAAGCTGAGCCCCATCGACCACGAGAAGGTTGCGTCCCGGAAGAGCCGGAGCTGGAGCAGCGGCTCGGGGTTGCCGCGGTCGCCGATGACGAGGTTGATGATCGCCAGCGCCGCGCCGGCGAGCATCACGATCGTGTCCAGTGCCGTCCATCCGTCGACGACGCCGTTGCGGAGCGCGACCAGCAGCGCGCCGGCGGCGAGCGGAATCATCAGCAGCGTCGCGGCGCGACGGCGACCCAGTTGGGACAGCACGAACGCGGCGATCAGCATCGCTGCGCCGGCGAGCAGGCTCACGACGAGCAACGAGCCCCATCCGAGTGAGATGCTCTGATCGACCGCGTACATCACCGCGACGGCCGCGGGTGGTGCGGTCAGCAGCCCGAACGTGTCGAGGCGCAGCCCGTGTGCCTTGTGCGATTCAGTGAGGAACCGCCACGCCGACGCAAAGGCGATGAGACCGATGGGAACGTTGACGTAGAAGATGAGGCGCCACGAGAAATCCTGCACGAACCATCCGCCGAGGACCGGCCCGACGGCGGGTGCGAGCAGCATCGGGATACCGAAGATCCCCATGACACGCCCCATGTTCTGGGGTCCGACGGCACGCATGATGATGGTCATGCCGATCGGCATCAGCATGCCGCCACCGAGTCCCTGGAGGACCCGGAAGATCACCAGCTCGGGAAGGTTCTGCGCGACGCCGCAGGCCATGGACGCGAGCGTGAAGAGCGCGATGGTGATGAGGTACAGGCGCTTGGTGCCGAAGCGATCGCTCGCCCAGCCGGCCATCGGGATGACCGCGCCCTGGGCCAGCATGTAACCGGTGACGACCCAGGAGATGTCGGCGTATGACCCGGCCTTGAGATCGACCTGCAGGGTCGGTATCGCGATGTTGACGATGGTCGCGTCGAGGATCGTCATGATCGTGCCGAGCAGGACAACGCCGAGCGCGATCCACTTGTAGTCGAAGCGGCCGGGCCGAGTGTTCACGATGCCGGCCTCGGTCTCGAGAGGCGCCAGCGCGACGGTGTCGGCGCGGTCGAGAACGTCAGTCACGCGCGGTCTCCTTGACGTGTCCCGGCTCCGGCCAGTCGACGATCTTGCCCATCAGGAGCACGAGCCGCTCGAGGTCCGCATCGCTCAACGGAGCCAGTGCCTCGAGCGCGACGGCCTTCCGTGCCTCATCGAATCGGTCGAGCATCTCCAGGCCGAGCTGCGTCGGCACGATGTGGATGATCCGGCGGTCCTCGGGGTCGCTGCGTCGCTCGGCGAACCCGAGGCGGATCACACGGTCGACCAGCGCGCTCGCGGAGCTGAGCGCGCACTGCTGCATGCGCGCGATCTCGTTCATGGTCGCGCCTCCCCCGGTCCGGGTGGCGGCGCGAAGCTGCTCGAGCGCGCCCACCTGATGCCAGGTGACGGCGCCGAACTCGCCCTTGAGCTCGTCGGGCACGCTGGCCATGAGCTGGCGCTTGAGACCGCCGATATACCCGAAGAGCAGATCGGCAAGCTCATCACGGCGACCGCTGGTGGCGGGCCCGGTACGCTCGGCGGCGGGTGCCTCGCTCAAGCGTTTACCCTCGCAGTGTTCGATGGACGAATAGTTCTAGTCTAGAACTATTCGTCAGTCGACGTCAACTCGAGGTGGCGTCCCGAGCCCGGCGGCGCAGCCGTGAGCGTCCGGTCAACTCGTGGGAGGACTTGGCCGTCTCGAGCTCCTGAGAAGCCACCTCCAAAAGGCCGGCCACGTCCTGGGAATCGCTCGGATACACGGCGATCCCGGCCGACGCCGTGGCTCCCGATCGCCCCGCGGACTGCTCGTCAGCGGTATCCACCGCGAACCGCTGCTGGATGCGGGCGGCGACCGCGCGAGCCTGCTCGCGATCGGCGCTCGGGAGCACGCAGACGAACTCGTCGGCGCCGTACCGGGCGGCGCTGTCCTCGCGGCGAAGGATGGAGCGAAGCACGTCCGCGAACGCCACGAGCACCCGGTTGCCCGCGTCGTGACCCCACCGGTCATTGATGTCGGTGAAGCCGTCGATGTCGGCCATGATCAGTGCGAGTGTCCCCTCGCGCCTCGACGCGCGCGCGAGCTCCTTGTCGATGACCGCGAGCAGCTGCGGCCGCGTCGCCATCCCGGTGATCGCGTCGAGCTGGGCGCGCCCCATCTCCTCCTCGTGGCGCCGGGCGCGCTCGATGGCACGCGCGGCCTCGTCGGCGAGGGCTTCGATGATGGGCGCGTCGGATTCGCCCCACGCGTTCTCCTGCCGCTCGGAGGTGAGCAGGATGGCTCCCATAGTCGTGCCGTCGACGCGAAGCGGCGCGCCGATCGCGGACCGGATGAATCCGAGCTTTGAACGCCGGAGACGGACCCGGTTGGCCTCGCGGAGGCTCGCCTGGGCCATCGAGGCGGAGAGCGTCGTCGGCCAGACCTCCGCTCGCTCGGCGACGAACACGGCGCCGCCCAGCCCCTCGCCGGGGGCGAGCTCGTAGGCGGGTCCACCCGAGCCAACGCCGTTTGCGGAGAGGAAGGCCCCCGGCGATTTCAGCAGGCCGTCCGCGGGATCGTTGATGAGCACCATGCCGGTCGACGTCTCGGGGAAGATCTCCCGGCAGGCCTCGAGCACCGCCGACGCAACCGAGGTCACGTCGCGAGCCACACCGAGCCGGCGAGCGAGGGTCGCGTACACGCGACCGCGGGACGTCTCGGCGTCCAGGCGAGCGAGGGTGCGATCGGCGCCGCCGAGCGCGAGCAGCTTGATGCCCACCAGGCCCGCCACGGCGACGATCAGCGCGGCGATGCCCGACGAAGCGGGCGCGGTGGTGATCCACAGCGCGACGAAGATCGCGATCACCACGATCACGCCCGCCAGGGCGAAGGGCCAAGGCGCCCGGGTCAGCGACGCGAGTGTCGTGCGGGAGCCCGCCCGGCGTGGATCGGCGTCGAGCGCCACCAGGATCGCGGCGAATGCGACGGTGGCGACGACGGTGAAATCAGACAGCTGGGGAGCGACGGCGCGCAGTCCGACTGCGGCGGCCACCGCGATGGCCACGGTCCCGGCGACAGATGCGGCCTGACGGTATCGATCCCACGCGGACGGCAGCCAGAGCAGCGCAGCGCCGATGCCCGCCACCACAGCGACCATGAGTATGTCGACGGCACGGACTCCGGATGTCACGGGACGGGTGAGGACAACGATCGCCACGGCGGCGCCGACGATTCCCGCCCCTGCCTGGCTGCCACGCCGCGACAAATGCAATCGACTGTCCACCTGATCCCCCCACCCGCTGATCCGACATCGGCCCGGGCACAGGCCGGGGCAAACCCTCGTCGGTTCCCCCCAATTGTGCCAGAAGTTCGGGCTCTGAACCTGTGGTAGGCTGTGCGAACTGACGTTCGCCCTCAGGTCGCCGTTCTCGTTCCCAGCACCATGACGACACGTCTCCTCCATCTCGCCGACCTCCACCTCGACCGGGTGTTCGCCGCCATGGGCTGCCAGGGGGAGCTTGCGCGGCGGCGCCGTCAGGGGCTCCGCGACGCGCTCACGAGTGCCGGACGGCTGGCCATGGAGCTGGGCTGCTCCGCGGTGACCATCGGGGGCGATCTCTACGAGCACGAACGGGCCGGCGTCGACACCGGCCGGTTCCTCGCCGAGACCTTCGCGTCATGGCAGCCGATGCGGGTGCTCATCGCGCCGGGAAACCACGACGCCCTGCTCCCGGGGTCGCTGTATCGACGAGTCGAGTGGCCGTCCAACGTCACCGTCTTCGGGAGCACCGAGCTGGAGCCCGTCGAGCTCACCGACGGGGTCACCGTCTGGGGGCTCGCCCATCGCGAGCCCGCCTGGCAGGGCGATCCCCTGGGCGGCTCGCCCGCCACGTCGGCCTCCGGCGTCCATCTCGCCCTCTTCCACGGCGCCGAGCTCGGCTCGAGGCCCGAGGGAAAGTCGATCCACGGTCCGTTTCACGCGGAGCGGATCCGAGCGGCGGGCTTCGCCGCCGCCCTGTGCGGCCACTATCACCGGCGTCGCCTCGACGCGACATCGGGACTCCTCTACCCCGGAACCCCGGAACCGCTCAGCTTCGATGACGAGGGCGGACGGGGACCCGTGGTCGTCGAGATCACGGATCGGGGCGACGTCCGGTTCGTCGCGCACGACACCAACCGGTGGTCGGTCTTCACCGTCGAGTGCGACGCCGACGCGTGCGGTTCGGTGGCCGCCGTCATCGACGAGGTCACCATGCACTGCGCCTCGACCGGACTGAGCGACCCCGAGCGCACCATGATCCGGGTCGACCTCAACGGCGCCGTCGACTCCTCGCTGTCGCTGGACACCTTCACGGTGGAGCTGGCCGTGCGCGAGCGACTCAACCTCGCCGCCGTCAAGGTGCGCGATCGCACGGCCCCGTTCATCGACCTCGAAGCCGCGCTCCTGGAGGAGAGCACGCGGGGTTCGTTCGTTCGCGCCGCAACCGCGGCCGCCGCCGACGCGGACCCCGAAGCGGCCGAGGTGCTCGAGGATGCGCTCCGCTACGGGCTGATGGCGCTCTCGGGCGTGGAGGTCGGCCTGCGATGATCCTCGAGCGCATCGAGATCACCGGCTTCGGGTGCCTCCACGACGTGACCACCGACCTGCACCCCCGCGTCACGGTCATCACGGGACGGAACGAGTCCGGCAAATCGACGCTGCTGCGAGCGGTGCGCGGCGCGCTCTTCGGCATCGATGCGGGCGGTCAGGGTCGTGCCGTCGACCGCAGCGACTGGGCGCGCTACGAGCCCTGGACGCGAGGGGCCTACGGCCTCGCGCTCACCTACAAGCTCGACGACGGGCGTCGCATCCGCGTCGCCCGGCGCCTCGAGACGCGCGAGCAGTCCGTGCAGGTCCTGGAACTGGGCGGTTCGGAGCTCACCGACGAGCTGCGCAGCGGTCGCGCCGTGACTCCGGGCCGCTTTCATCTCGGGATCGACGAGGCGGTCTTCTGCGCGACGGCGTGGCTCGGCGACGAGGGCCTGCGCATCGACGCGCCGGAGAGTGCACGTCAGCGAGCCGGCCAGCTGCAGGAGGCAATCGAACGGCTCGCGGACACGCGTCGAGGCGTCACCGCGGCGCAGGCGCTGACCCGCATCCGCGAGGCGATGGAGCGGGTCGGATCGGAGCGGCGCAGCACGAGCCCGCTCGGTGTCGCCACCGCGCGGCTTCGAGCCCTGGAGCGACTCCTCGCCGATGCCCGCACCCGGCTCGCCGCGGTGGCGGTGGACCAGGAGCGCCTCGCGACGCTCGACGCCACTCTCGCCGACGAGACGCACCGATGGATCACGGCTGAGCGCGCTCGGGTGGCCGGACGGCTCTCCGACGTCGCCGACCGCCGGGTCCATCTCGAGGAGATGGTGCGCGAGGCCAAGCTCCTGGCTGCTGAGATCGAGGCCACCGCCTCGTACGCGAGATTCCCCCTCGACATCGAGACCGAGGTGACGGCCCTCGGCGGTGAGCTGGCGCAGGCGAGATCGAACGCTGAGGGAGCCGAGGCTCGCTGGCAGGCGGCCGCGGAGCGGCTGCGTCCCATCCGCGCGCGGCGCCAGCACGTCGCCACGGGCATCGCCGCGCTCGGAGCCGGCGGCGAGATCGGTGGCGATATCGGCGAACGATCGCAGCGCCTTCGCGGCGAGCTGATCGCGGCCGCGGGAGCTGCGCGACGCTCCGGCGGGGACGACGCGCGTGAGGCGGCGCTTCGCCGCGAGATCGCCGCCACCGGGCTGCGCAGCCTGCCCGCCAAGGTCATCGACGAGCTGCTCCCCGAGCTGGAGGCGGCCGGCCGCGGCGGCCTCCGGTCCGGCGTCGCGGCGGTGCTCCTCGCGGTCGCGGGCGCCGGGGCGGCTGCCGGATTCGCGCACGCCCACCTCATGATTGCGGCGCTCCTGGCAGGGGCGTTCGGAGGGCTCGCCGCCGCCGCGTTCACCTGGCGCGCCTGGCGGCGAGCGTCGTCGGCGTCGCAGGCCCGGGCCGCGGCGCGTGCACTCGCCCTCGACGCCGGAGTCGATCCGTCCGAGCTGGCCCGCCTCCAGGACCGGCTGCCCGTGCTGCGCACCCTCCACGAGGCGCTCGACGATGCCGAGCTGCGGACGTCGCGGCGCCGAGCCGATGCGGAGGCGCTCCAGATCGCGCTCGCTTCGCTGCTGGAACGCTGCCGTGCGCTCGCCGGCGAAGCGGGCGTCGTCGCGCCGCGGCGTGGCGCCGATGCGACACCGGAAGCGGTGATCGCCAGCGCCCAGCATGTCCTCGACCAGGTCGACTCGATCGTGCTGAAGGCGCGCCGTCGCGACGAGTTGACCGCGGAGGACGCCGTGCTCGCGGCCGAGGAATCAGCGTGTGCCCAGTCGAGCGACGAAGTCGATCGATCGGCTCGCGCCGTCGCGAACCTCGAGCTCCGTCTGCGGACGATCCTGAAGGCTGCCGGCATCGGCATGCACCAGGGTGACCCAGCCGCGGCGGTGGCGGGATTCCGCCATGCCTGCGACGCGCGGCGGCGCCACGACGCGGCGCGCCGCAGGCTCGACGATCTCCAGCGATCGGCGCACGCGCTCGGCGGTGACGCGGCGACACTGGAGAGCCTCGAGACCGCGCTCGCAGAGCAGTTGATGCAAGCCGGCGGCGATCCCGAGGAGGCGCTTGCGGCCTCGCCGCCCGACGCCGCCACGCTCCAGGAGCTCGACGTTGAGGCAGAACGAGCGCGACGCGCGGCGACCTCGGCGGGCGACCAGGCCCGCGAGCTGCGCGCGCGCCTCGGCGGCGTGCTCGACACCCTCCCCGCGATCGCCGACCTCGAGGATGAGCGCGACGCCTGCGAGACCGCTCGTGACCGCGGTCTGCGCCAGCTCAAGGCACTTCGCCTTGCCGCCGACATGATCGAAGCCGCGTCGCGCGTGACCCACCGCGAGCTCGCTCCTCGCCTCGCGGACTCGCTGGGGAGCCGTCTGAGCCTGCTGACCGACGCGCGCTACATCGAGGTCAACGTCGACACCGATCATTTCGCCCTCGGCCTGCTCGGACGCGAGCGGCCCGACATGGTGCCCCTCGACGCGGTGTCGCACGGCACCCGCGACCAGGTGGCGCTGCTCCTCCGGCTCGCGCTCTGCGAAGTGCTCGGCGGTGGAGGGGAGCGCACGCCACTGCTGCTCGACGAGCCCCTGCTCACCTCCGACCCCCGCCGCCGTGACCTGTTCATCGAGTTCTTGCAGGACCTGTCTGCAACGCACCAGGTGCTGCTGAGCACAGCCGACCCCGCCATGGTCGAGGCCGTCTCACGAGTGACCGCCGGCGACTGCTCGGTGGTGCGCCTCGAGGATCCACCGGTGCTCGACGTGATCGGTGATGCGCACTCGCTCGGCCGCCACGGCGCACGGATGCGCCTGCTGGCCGGTCAGGGCTGACCGCCGCTGCCGCTCGTGGCGCCGCGCTGGGCCCGGGTCAGAGTGCTTTCGCGATGCGCACCAGCCCTTCGAGCTCGGACACCTCCTCGCTGAAGAGCGGCATGCGCACGATCGGCACCTCGCCGAGCCGGCTCAGCTTCGAGAGCTGACGAGCCTCGCGCTGCGCGAGGGTGTTGCGCGTGAGAAATGTCCTGCCGACGAACCGCGCGGTGTCGGCGGAGACCTTCATCTGGAGCTCACCCGAGAGCCAGGCGGCGACCTTCGGATCCTCGACCAACGTTGTCGCGGCGGCGACGCCGCCGGGGTCGCGGAACAGGTCCGGGAGCACGCGGTTGACGACCATCGCGCGGAGCGGCATCTTGAACTCGCTCAGCTTGGCGCAGAAGAACTCAGCCTCGGTGAACGGGCCGTGCTCGAGCGTTGTCACGACGACAAACCCCGTCTGCGGGCTGCGCAGCAGCCGGTAGACGGACCGGGCGCGCCCCTGGATTCCCTCGTACAGCATCTGGAGCTGCTGGACGAACTCCGAGACCTCGGCGAGCACCTCGGCGCCGAGCAGCCGGTCGGCCAGGCGGAGGAACGGCGCAGCCGCGTAGTTCATCGCCCGGAAGCCGAATCGCGATGGGCCTCCCGAGAGGAGCGAGAGCAGGCGCGAGCCCACGTAGTCGGTGAGTCGCGTGGGCGCCTCGAGAAAGTCGAGCGCATCGCGAGAAGGTGGCGTGTCGACGACGATGCAGTCGTACTCCCTCGCGTCGTGGAGCTCGTAGAGCGCCTCGATGGCCGCGTATTCGTGCGATCCGACGAAGGAATCGGTGATGCGCTGGTAGAGCGGGTTGCGCAGGATCCGTTGCGCCGTGGCGCGATCCGGGGAGTAGCGCTCGATCATCCGGTCCCACGCCTGCTTCATGTCGAGCATCGCCGCCTCGAGCTCGCCGTTGATGGTGATCCCGGCTCGGCGGAGCCGAGCTTTGGGAATCCGCACGGGGTCGGCGCCGATGCCCTTGATGCCGAGCGCCGTCGCCAGGCGCCGGGCCGGGTCGACGGTGAGCACGAGGACGCGCTTGTCCTCCGCGGCCGCGATCGCCATGCCGAGTGCGGCGCTCACCGTTGTCTTGCCGACACCACCGCTGCCGCAGCAGATGACCACGTCGAGCGGCCCCAGGAGACGGCCGAGCCCCACGGTCTCGCTGCGCACGCTCCGGCGCCGTTCGGGGACGAACGTGCTCTCGATGGCGCTCATGCGAGCCTGCTGCTGAGTGCGTCGGCGACCGCTCGTGTCGTGGTCAGCCCGGTCCGATCGACCACGAACGGCACCGGCACGACGGGCATCGGAAGCCTGCCGCGGAGCTGACGCAGGTAGCGGGCTGTGGTGTCGTAGAGATGGGCCTGGAGGTCGATCCCCGCCTCGAGCGGCGCCGGCGATCCGCCCAGGTGCTCGGCGACGACATCCGCGTGCTCGGGACCGATAAGCGCGGCCACGAGACGGCGGTGGGCGGCGGTGACCGGCTCGTCCACGGCCCGGTTGAGCACGCACAGATCGACGCCGACACCGGATCCGTTGCGCAGGCGATCGTGCAGCTCGATCGCCTCGATCACCGGCATCTCCTCGGGAAGCGCGCAGAGCATCACGCTGGTCCGCCGCGGATCTCGGATGAGGGCGTCGATCCACTCGACCTGAGCGCGGATGATCCCGCCCCGGACCAGGGTCAGCATCGCCTTCGGCGCGGCGAGATGCGATTCCATCTGGCCACCCGCCGCGCAGTCGACGACGATGAGATCCCAGACGGGCGTGCCCGAATCCGGCTCCTTGCGACGTTCCTCGTAGGCGATCTTGCCGACGACGAGCATGTCGCGCGGCCCGGGAACCCCGGTGGCGATGAAGTCGAAGATGCGGGCCAGGGGGGTCAGGCGGGTGACCCTCGGGACCTTGAAATAGATGTTCAGGTACTCCTGAAACGACTCATCGGTGCGCAGCTCCAGGACCGAGAGGTCGTGCTGGACGACACGGGGAGCGAACCCGGCGGGCGGTGACCCGAGCGCCGCGGCGAGGTCGCCCTTGGCGTCGACGTCGATTGCCAGGACGCGCTTGCCGGCGCGGGCGCCGAGGAGCGCGAGGGCGGCGGTCAGCGTGCTGCGGCCGGTGCCACCCTTTCCCGCGACGAAGATGACCCGCCGCTCGAGCAGCGTCGCAAGGTCGATCCGCTCTCCGGCGACGGCCCGCCTAACCGCCGTTGACGGTCTCCAGAACCTCAGCGGCGTGACCGGCGGGCTTGACGTCCCGCCATTCACGCTCGATGGTCCCATCCGGTCCGATCAGCAAGGTCGTGCGCGCCACCCCCATGTACTGGCGCCCCATGAACTTCTTCTCGACCCAGAGGCCCTGCGACTCGATGAGGCGCCGCTCCGGATCGCTGATCAGGGGAATGCCGAGCGAGCACTTGGTGATGAATCGCTGATGGCGTCTCACCGTGTCCGGCGACACACCGTACACGGCGACTCCCGCCGCCGCGAAGGCCTCGCTGAGCTGCGTGAACTCCTGGCCCTCCAGGGTGCAGCCGGGCGTGTCGTCCTTGGGATAGAAGTACAGGACGGTGCGGCGGCCCTCGAGGTCGGCATTGCTGACGCGACCACCACCACTGGTCTCGAGTTCGAAGTCAGGCAGTCTTGCCCCGACGGTCAAAGGTCCCGGATCCTCCGTGCGCACCGGCCGTGGCCGCCAAGTGTAGGCGAGCGCCCGATGCCGAGCGCGTGCGCCGGACGCGTGCCCCGCCGTCCCTATACTCGGCCCGTGCCCTCGAACTCCCGTCCCGGCGTGGCGGCGAAGAACAAGGCTGCCGCGGCGCGGCGGCCGGCACCGGATCCCGCACAGCCACGTCCGGTCCCGATGCTGCTCCGCTACATCTCGTGCGGGCTGCTGTCCCTCGCGGGGGGCGCCGCCTGGCGGTTCACGCTCTCGCCCAACGCCGTGGGGATCGTCACCGCATTCGCCGGGATCTTCTTCCTGCTCGTGGGATTCCTGGTCGGCGGGATCTACTGGTACGCGCACGACCTCCGAGTGCGCAAACGCGCACCCGAGCTGATGCCCGATGAGCGGCTCGTCTTCTCGTTCGTCGTGTTCGTGATGGTGCCGTTCGCCGTGCTCGCGCTCATCGGCGTCATCTGGTTGCTCTCGCTGCTCATCGGCGTGCACTGAGCCGGCGCGGCGGGCGGGCAGCCGCGGTCAGTTGAGGAAGGCGCGAAGCCTGCCGGCCACCTCGGTCATCGCGGCGCGATCCGGGCACGTGTCCGAAGCCTCATCGAGGTATGCGTTGATGTCGCTGAGCGCAGCCACGACCCTGCCCATGCGCCAGAGGAGCAGGCCGCGGTCGCGGCGTTCGGCGGGTGACGGCACCAGGTCGACGCAGCGGTCGGCGGCGCGCAGCGCCTGGTCCCAGCACTCGAGGCTCGTGTAGCAGCGGCGCAGGTTGCGCGACATGCGAGCGAGCATGTCGCGCGCGCTCGCTCGCGCCACCTGGGCGGGCTCGAGCTGTTCGATCTCCTTGCCCGTGGAGCTCGTGACCAGCCGCTTGAGATCCTCCTCGTCAAGCGGCTCGCCGCTTGCCACGGTGTCGAACAGGTGCCCGTCGACCCGAACCACGAAGTGTCCGGGAAGGTTCACCCCTTCGACGGGGATCTCCGCCCGGGCGCCGACCGCGATCCAGATCGCGGAGCACGCGATCGGCACGCCCGCGCCGCGGTCGAGCACGGTGTGGAGGTAGTGGGCTCGCGGATCCCCGCCGCCCGCGCCACGGAGGCGCAGCCGGTCGCGCAACAGCGCCCCGACGAGGGGGGCATCGGCAGGCCCGCAACCGTGGAGACCGCAGCGCGAGCGCAACTCTCCGGCCAGCTCATCGAGGCGCTCGAGCCAGCGCTCGGGCTCCACTCCGGGGCAGTCGTCAGCGGCAAGCCAGAGCGCGCCCTCGGCGATATCGCCGTCCCGCGCGGCACATTCGAGCACGGCCTCGCGCGGCTCAAGTCGCTGCATGGCCGGTAATCATGCTCCGCGACCCACGTGTGTGCGCTTCCGCCAAGGAGCCCAACCGGGTCGCCTCCACTAGACTGACCCTGTGCTGCTCGAGGAGATCGCCAGCCCGGACGACCTGCGTGGGCTCGGCCCGGAGGACCTGACACGCCTCTGCGCGGAGATTCGCGAAGAGCTGATCACCGCCGTCTCACGCACCGGGGGCCACCTCGGGCCCAATCTCGGCGTTGTCGAGCTGACGGTCGCCATGCATCGGGTGTTCGACAGCCCGCGCGACGCCATCATCTTCGACACCGGGCATCAGGCCTACGTCCACAAGATGTTGACCGGCCGGCTCGGCCAGTTCGGCACCCTGCGCCAGCAGGGGGGCCTCAGCGGGTACCCGTCCCGGCGGGAGTCCGAGCACGACCTGATCGAGAACTCCCACGCGTCCACCGGGCTCAGCTACGCGCTGGGATTCGCCACCGCCCGCGATCTGCGCGGTGAGAGTGGCAAGGTCGTGTGTGTCGTCGGCGACGGCGCTCTGACCGGGGGCATGGCCTACGAGGCGCTCAACAACATCGGACAGCTGAAGCCCGAGATGGTGATCATCCTCAACGACAACGGCCGGAGCTACGCGCCCACGGTGGGTGGGATCGCCGAGAACCTCGGTCATCTCCGGCTGTCGCCCCGCTACGAGGCCGCCAAGGATGCGGCCGGAACGGCGCTGCGCTCACTTCCCGCGGTCGGGCACTCCGCCTACGAGACGGCGCGGCGCATGAAGAACTCGCTCAAGCAGCTGGTCGCGCCGATCTCGCTCTTCGAGACGCTGGGACTCAAGTACGGCGGACCGATCGACGGACACGACCTCCAGGCGGTCGAGAAGGCGCTGCGTGACGCCGCCCGAATCCGCGGGCCCGTGGTCGTGCACGTGGTCACCAACAAGGGTCAGGGATACGGGCCCGCAGTTGCAGACAAGGTTGACAAATTCCACGGGGTCTCCACGTTCGACACGGACAGTGGCACGGCGCTCAAGAAGGGACTCGACTGGACCGACATCTTCGGCAAGGCGCTGTGCGAGGCGGCCGAGGCGGATGAGCGTATCGTCGCCATCACCGCGGCGATGGCGTCGTCGACCGGCCTGCTCGACTTCGCGCAACGCTTCCCCGATCGTTTCTTCGATGTCGGCATCGCCGAACAGCACGCGGTGACCTTCGCCGCCGGGCTCGCGATGCGCGGGTTGCGTCCGGTGGTCTGCATCTATTCGACCTTCCTGCAGCGCGCCTTCGACCAGATCACATGCGACGTCGCCCTGCACCATCTCCCCGTCACCTTCGTGATCGACCGCGCCGGCATCACCGGCGCCGACGGGCCCTCGCACCACGGGTTCCTGGATCTCGCGTACCTTCGCTGCATCCCCGGCATGACCATCTCGGCGCCGAGCTCACCGGACGAGTTGCGCACGCTGTTCGCGACCGCGCTCGCCCATGACGGGCCATTCTCGTTGCGCTTTCCGCGCGGCCCCGCGCCGTCCGCAGGCCGTGAGCCCCTGGAGCCCGTCGCGATCCCGAGCATCGTCACACGCCACCGCGGCCGTGACCTCGCGATCTTCGCAGTCGGCAAGATGGTTGCCGTCGCGATGCATGCGCAGGAGCGTCTCGCCGCGGACGGCATCTCGACGACGGTCATCGATGCGCGCTTCGTCAAACCGATCGCTCCCGAGCTGAGCGCGATCGCCGCGCGCCATCGTGCGGTCATCACCGTCGAGGACGGCATCGCCAACGGCGGCTTCGGCTCGGCGGTCACGGAGTTGCTCACCGCCGAAGGCGTCATGGTGCCGATCGTGCGACTGGGCCTCCCCGACCAGTTCATCGAGCATGGTGCGCAGGCGGAGCTCCTTGCGCAGCTCGGACTCGACGCCGACGGCGTCGCGGCCGCCGCACTGACACTGCTGCCCGCGACCGAGGTGCTCGCCGGCTGACCGGTGACACCGGGCAGCGCGACACCATGAATCAGCATCTCACCGGCTGACCGCCACAATGCAGACGTACCCTGACGACGGCGCGCCCGCGTCCGACGATCCCATCCTGAAGATCACGCTGCTGGAGCACGAGCTCGACGCGGCGCGGCAGGAGAACGTGCGGCTGCGCCAGTCGCTCCTGGAACCGCCGTATTCCCAGCTGCGCTCGGTGATCCGGCAGTACCCCCAGGTCTCCCGGACGGCGATCAAGGCGCTCAACGTCGTGACCGGGACCGGACGGATCAACGTCCACCGCAGAGCGCTCGCCCGGCTGCAGATCCCGCGCGACCTCCGCGAGATCGAGTCCTCGGACCTGTTCGACGCTGCGTGGTACCAGGCGAACTACCCGGAGGTTGCCCGGTCCGGAATGGATCCACTCCGGCACTACGTTCTCATCGGCGCCGCACTGGGATGGGACCCGGGCCCGCGCTTCTCCACCGGGTTCTACCTGGAGCGCAACGCCGACTTGTCACCCGGGACCAACGCGCTGCTCCACTATCTGCGCCACGGCCGGGCGCGCGGGAGCAAGATCGCGCCGTCGACGGTGGAGCGTCAGTGGCTGGCCCTCACGCTCGACGAGCGTTTCCCGAATCTGCGTCCGCTCCAGGTGTACTCGAGCGTGTCGGCGCCGAAGCGCATCACGATGGTCACCGACAGCATCAACAGCGGCAGCCTCTTCGGTGGTGTGGGCACCGCGCTCATCTTCGCCACGCTGCTGGCACGGCGCATGGACCGGCCACTGCGGATCATCACGCGCTCGGAGCCGCCGACGCCGGCAAACTGCAGGACGGTGCTCGAAGCCAACGGGATTCCCTGGAAGGGCGACGTGGAGTTCGTCTTCTCGTCACGCGACACGTCGAGCGGACGTCTGGTCGATGTCGCCGCCGGCGATCTCTTCGTCACCACGTCGTGGTGGACGACATGGGCGACGCGCGCGTCCGTCGACCCGAGCACGATCATCTATCTCGTCCAGGAGGATGAGCGGCGCTTCTACCCCGAGGGTGATGATTCGATTCGGTACGCGGAGGTCCTCGAAGACCCGCGCATCACCTGCATCGTCAACTCCAAACCGCTCTTCGACTCGCTCTTCGAGGGCCCGGACAACCACGCGCGAACGCCGTCGTGGTTCGAGCCCGCCTTCCCGGCATTTCTGACGCCGCGCGGCGAGCCGGCGCAGGGCAAGCGCAACTTTCTCTTCTACGCACGACCCAAGAATCTCCGCAACCTGTACTACCGCGGGCTCGAGGCGATCGCCGGCGCCGTGGACTGCGGCCACCTCGACCCCGCGACGTGGGACTTCTTCTTCATCGGGAGGGATCTCGAGCCGGTCGCGCTGCCCGGCGGCGTGCGCCCGACTCTCATCGAGAACCTCGGCTGGCACGACTACCAGCAGCTGCTCCGGCGCATGGATCTCGGGCTGTCGTTGATGGCGTCGCCGCATTCGAGCTATCCGCCGCTCGACCTCGCTGCCGCCGGCGCCGCCGTGGTGACCAACACGTTCGGACCCCACAAACAATCGCTCGCACAGTATTCGGCGAACATCATCTGCTGCGATCCGGCGCTTCCGAGCATGATCGCCGGCATCGGTCAGGGCGTGGCGCTCGCCGAGGACGTCGACCGCCGCCGCGCCCAGCACCGCGCCAGCACCTTCCTGACCGACTGGAGCGCGGTCTTCGCACCGATCTGCGATCAGCTCGCGGTCGCGATCGCCGCAACCGAAGGATAGGAGTGCACACCAAGGGGAAGGCGACACCCCCGGAGTTTCCGGAGCCGTGGGCGCCCAGCATCGAGGAGCGAGTCCGAAGGGTCTCGGTGAGTGGCGCCCACCACGTCGCCTATCTCTACGAGGTGCCGGACACGAGCACCTTTCGCTACCGCGTGTTCAACATGGTCGAGGCACTCGCGCAGGAGGTCGACGACCGCAGCATCTCGGCGACCTGGTTCACGCGAGCGGAGCTGCCGATTCTCGAGCGGCTGATCGGCGCCATCAACACGCTGGTGATCTGCCGGACCCGCTACACGCCGAGGCTCGACGGCCTGGTCACCCGCGCTCGAGCAGCAGGCTGCCGCGTGCTCTTCGACGTCGACGATCTGATCTTCGACACCCGCTACGTCGGCCTCGTCCTCGAGACCCTGGACCGGCATCCCGACGATGCGATGCTCGATGAATGGTTCGCGTCAATGTCGCGGATCGGGGCGCTGCTCCGTCTCTGCGACGGAGCGATCTCGACGAACGACTTCCTTTCGGCGCGCATCGAGGAGTTCGCGCAGCTGCCAACCTGGGTCGTTCCCAACTTCCTCAATCATCTGCAGCTGGAACGAGCGGACGACATACGCCGCACCCGCCATGCCGCCGCGGCGCCGAACGGGGTGGCCAGCATCGGCTACTTCAGCGGCACTCCGACCCACAATCGCGACTTCGAGCTCGTGTCGACGGCGCTCGCACGCGTGATGACCCGGCACACCGATGTCCGCCTGCGCATCGTCGGGTTTCTCGACATCGGCCCCGCGCTGCGCGGCCTCGGTGATCGCATCGACATCCTGCCGCTGGCTGATTTCCTGACCCTCGAGACGCTCATCGGGTCGACCGGCCTCAACGTGGTGCCGCTGCAGAGCAATGTTTTCAGCAACTCGAAATCGGAGCTGAAGTACTTCGAGGCCGCTATCGTCGAGACCCCGACGCTGGCGACTCCCACATACAGCTTCCGGCTGGCGATCGAGGAAGGTGTCAACGGGTTCCTCGTCGACGCGTATGACTGGGAGGACCGGATCGAGCAGGCGGTGTGCGGCGACCTCGACCTCGCCGGTGTCGCCCAGCGCGGCCTCGAGCACACCCTCCGCTGGTACACGCCGGCCGCGCAGGTGCGAGCGATTCGCCACGCGGTACTCGGCACGAGGGGCCGAGGCTAGACTTGGGGACATGTCGCTTCGCTGGCAGAACGTCGTCATCGACTGCTCCGACCCGCTCCTGGTCGGATCGTTCTGGAGCGAGGCCCTCGGCCTCGAGCTGCATGGACCGGAGGATGGCGAGTTGTGGATCGAGCCGGGGGGCGAGAGCCCGGACATCCTGTTCCTCCACGTCCCCGAGGGAAAGTCGGTCAAGGACCGCATCCATCTCGACCTGCGCCCGGACGATCAGGCCGCCGAGGTGGAGCGCCTCCTCGCGCTCGGCGCTCGCCGGATCGACATCGGGCAGGGCGAGGTGAGCTGGGTGGTGATGGCCGATCCCGAGGCGAACGAGTTCTGCGTGTTGAGTGCCCGGCCGCCGGCCACGCCCTGATCACCGGGCGCCCGGTCGTGACCATCCCACGCCACTGACCAGCTGACGGCCGAACCTGGCACCCAACTGGCCTCCGGCGGCGGGACGCGGACCCCCAGACCAGCAAGTCCTAAAGACCTAAATGACAGGTCGTAAAGACTTAAAGAAAGGAGGGGCCGGGTCGAGGTAACCCGGCCCCCCTGTCCAGGAAGGAGTGTGCTGGTGAAGTCCTGAGCCGGTGCTCAGGCGTCGTAGTACAGGGCGAACTCGTAGGGATGCGGCCGCAGCGCCACCGGGTCCACTTCGTTCTCGCGCTTGTACGAGATGTACATGTCGATCAGGTCCTGGGTGAACACGCCACCCTCGGTGAGGAAGTCGTTGTCGACCTCGAGTGCGTTGAGCACCTCGGTCAGCGACCCGGGAAGGTCCTTGACGCGCGCCTTCTCCTCGCCCTCCAGCTCGTAGAGGTCAGCCTCGACGGGCGTCGGGGGCTCGATCCGGTGCTTGACCCCATCGAGCCCGGCCATGAGGCAGGCCGCGAACGAAAGGTAGGGGTTGCACATCGGATCCGGCGAACGGAACTCGAGACGCCGTGCCGCCGGGGCCGGGCTGTACGTGGGGATGCGCACGCAGGCACTGCGGTTGCGGGCGCTGTACGCCAGCTTGATCGGGGCCTCGTAGCCGGGTACCAGCCGCCGGTAGCTGTTGGTGGTCGGCGCGGCGAAGGCGAGGACAGCCGGCGCGTGCTTGAGCAGGCCGCCGATGTACCAGCGCGCCGTGTCGCTGAGCAGCGCGTATCCATCCTTGTCGTAGAAGAGCGGCACGCCGTCCTTCCAGAGCGACTGATGGGTGTGCATGCCACTGCCGTTGTCACCGAAGAGCGGCTTGGGCATGAAGGTTGCGGTGTAGCCGTTCTGGTAGCACACGTTCTTCACGATGTGCTTGTAGATCAGCACCTTGTCGGCCATGCTCACGAGCGAGTCGAAGCGCATGTCGATCTCGGTCTGTCCGGCGGTGCCGACCTCGTGGTGATGGACCTCGATCGCGACACCCGCGTCGATGAGCGCGAGCACGATCTTGCTGCGCAGGTCCTGCAGCTTGTCGATCGGCGGCGTCGGGAAGTAGCCCTGCTTCAACTTCGGGCGGAAACCCAGGTTGGCCGTACCGTTCTTGCCGGTGTTCCAGATGCCCTCGTCGGAATCGATGTGGTAGTAGCCCTCATGCGTGTTCTGGTCGAACCGCACCGAGTTGAAGATGTAGAACTCGAGCTCCGGCCCCCAGTACGACGTGTCGGCGATACCGGTGCTGAGGAGGTACTCCTCGGCCTTGCGCGCGACGTAGCGCGGGTCCCGGCTGTAGTCCGCGAGCGTCAGCGGATCCTTGATGTCACAGACGATGGCCATGGTGGGAATCTCGAGCGTGCCGTCGACGAAGGTGCGCCCGGGATCCGGGAACAGGAGCATGTCGCTCTCGTAGATCTTCTGGAATCCACGGATACTCGAACCGTCGAATCCGATGCCCTCGGCGAACAGCGACTCGGTCAGCTCACCGACCGGGATGCTGAAGTGCTGCCAGCTCCCGAGGAGATCCGCGAAGCGGAGGTCGATGATCTTGATGCCGAGCTCTCGCGCGTTGCGGATGACGTCGGCGGGTTTCGCCTTGGTGGTCTTGGTCGGAGACATCGCGGTTGTCACCTCGTCTGCAACTCTCACGGCTAGGGACTCGTCGATTGCCATAGGACTCCTTCCGCGGACGCTTGCTGACTCCGCGGCTGCCGATTGGACCCCCGGCCGCCGCAGCACACTACGAGATGCAGACTAGGGTTCTCGCGACCCGTTCACTATGGACTCTCAGACCCATGGTTTCCGGGGTTGGCTTGTGCGCAATGCACAAACCAAGGGTGCCCTGATCTCGCTCAGCCGGCGTCGGGCGGTTTGATCTCAGCGACCCGCGCCCGGGCGAGCGCCTTGTCCTTGAAGTAGATCTTGTTGATGTCGACGAACCTCGCCTGCGCCTCGGGCACGTCCTCCTCGGCATAGATGGCGTCGACCGGGCACGGATCGACGCACGCGCCGCAGTCGATGCACTCATCGGGGTCGATGTAGACCATCCGGTCCTCGGTGGCCTCGTGGATGCAGTCCACCGGGCACACCTCGATGCAGGACTTGTCCTTCAGGTCGACGCAGGTCTCGGTGACGATGTAGGTCATGACCGCCGGTGAGTCTAGCAAGGCGAACTCGCGCCACTTGACGTAACCCACCCGCGTACTGCTTACCTGGCGCTGCCAAAGGCGGTCCGGGGAAGACTGTCCGGCGTCCTGAGGAGATTCGCAGTGAAGGGAAACCACATCCTGAGCCGCCTCGCCCTGGTCGCACTCCCGGCCGCGGGCATCGCGCTCGGTCCGCTCGCAGCCTCGGCGTCGGGTCCCTTCATCGGCAACCTCACGCACGTGTCGACGCTCGGCTCGACCGTGCCCCACAACGGTGACGTGAACCCGTACGGCATGGCGGTCGTCACCGAGAACTGGGGCCGTCTGGTCGCCGGCAACGTGCTGGTCAGCAACTTCAACGCATCGTCGAATGAGCAGGGAACCGGCACCACGATCGTCCAGATGACGCCGCAGGGCCGGCGCTCGGTGTTCGCGCACATCACCTCGAGTGACGTCCGCAGCATCTGCACCGGTGGGGTCGGGCTGACCACGGCGCTCGCGATCCTGCAGCACCGCTGGGTGGTCGTCGGATCGCTTCCCACCACGAACGGCATGTCACCGACAGCCAAGGCGGGGTGCCTCATCATCCTCGACAGCAACGGCAACCTCGTCGAGATGCTCAACCACGCATACGGCATCAACGGGCCCTGGGATCTCGCGGCCGTCGATCGCGGCGCCGACTCGGATCTCTTCGTGACCAACGTGCTCAACGGGACGGTCGCCGCCGGCGGCGCCGTGGTCGACCGGGGTACCGTCGTCCGGATCGTCCTGCACACCGCGGGCAGCGCCGCGCCGTGGGTGGTGTCGAGCACGGTCATCGGTTCGGGGTTCGCGGAGCGGACCGATCCCGCGGCCCTGGTGGTCGGACCCACCGGAGACGCGGTGAGCCCCTCGGGCACGCTGTACGTCGCCGACACCGCCGACAACCGCATCGCGGCCATCCCGGACGCCTTCACGAGGATGGGCAGCGCGTTGACAGGCACCGACGTCACCAGCAACGGCTGGCTCAACTCGCCACTCGGTCTGACCCTGGCGCCGAACGGCGACATCCTCACCGTCAACGCCGGTGACGGTCGCATCGTCGAGACGACTCCCGCGGGCGCGCAGGTTGCGTTCCAGTGGCTCGACACGAGCGGCTCACCGCCCGGCAGCGGCGCCCTCTTCGGGCTCGTCGTAACTCCCCACCGCAACGGTGTGTACTTCGTGGACGACGCGACCAACACGTTCGAGTTGCTCCACTAGAAGTCTGCGCCGCCGACCAAGGGCGCTCAGCTACCCGGGACTCCCTCCGGCTCTGGCTGAGCGCCCCGAGCGGCACCTGCCGAGAGCACGTCGCGGATGCGCAGGCAGAGATGCAGGTTGAGCCGGGTGGCGGGGTCGTCGAGTCGGAGCCGGCCGACCTCCTCAATCCGGCGAAGCCGGTACAGCACGGTGTTGCGATGCAGCTTTAGGCGCTGCGCTGTCTCGGTGGGTGACCCGTTCGCCTCGAAGTAGGCGTCGAGGGTCGCCATCAGCTCGGCGCTGGATCGCTCGTCGTATGCGACCAGGTCACCGACCGTGCTCCGGTAGTAGTCACTGAGCTCGGGATGCTGGGCCATGGCGAAGAGCAATCGATGGAGGCCGAGGTCGGCGAAGCTCGCCTGACGCCCGGGGCCGAGCAGGCGGCGGCTCATCTCGAGGGCGTGCTCGGCCTCGCGGAACGACTGGCGCACGCCCGAAGCACCCTCATGCGTTCGGCCGAGGCCCAGTGAGGTGGCCGTGTCCCCGGTCGCGCGGGCGCACTCGCTGCGCACCAGCTCGGCGAACCGGTAGAGGGCGTCGACGGCGCCGTCGGGCTCCGGCATCACCACAACGCACACGGCGTCCTCGTGCGCGGCGACCAGGGCCCGAACCTCGCGACGCGAGACCACGTTCTGCGCGGCGCGGAGGGCTCTGAGCTCCCACGATGGCGAGGACACCGCCCCGCGAAGGGCGATCACAGCGACCTGATGCGACAGGTCGGCGCCGAGCCGGCGCGCGCGCTCGAGCGCGACCCGCTCGGACGAATACGACCCGGTGAGCAGCGAGGCGATGAACTCACCCTCGAGCTTGTCCCTCGTCTCGGTCACGGCGCGTTCTCGGTCGAACTCGATGGCACAGGCGGATGCGGCTCTCGCGACCGCAAGACGCGCGATCTGATCGAGGCGGTGCTCCTCGCCGATGACGCAGACGAAGCCCCCGACGCCGGTGCGCATCGGGACAGGGCTCACCAGCGATGCGAGGCCGTTGCGACCCACGCTGAACTCGCGGACCGGCGGATCAGCGCCGACCGCGGCGATGGTGTCTCCCCAGCGTCGCAGCGCATCGGCGCCCGCTTCGACCTCGGCGAGGAGGGACACATCGGTGACGGTGAGATGGCGCACGTCGCCTCCCTCGTCGAGCCATGCGGCCGGAAGCCCGGTCACCTCGGCGAGCCGCTCGATGATCTTGTCGGGTCCCGCTCCCCCGAGGGCAAGATCCATCAGGGAGAGCTGCAGCTCCTGGGCACGCTCGTGGAGGAGCGCGCGCTGGTCGAGGATGAACCGGACGCAGGTGTGGTGCGCATCGGTCGCATGGATGCCGTCGGGGAGCCGGAGCAGCGGCATCATCAGGCGGTCGGCGGCCGCGATGCTCTCGACCGACACGTCCCCGACGACCGCTACCGCCACTCCGCCTTTCTCGGCGAAGCTGACCATGACCTGGGGCAGGTCGAGGCGCTCGTCGAGGAGGCGGATGCTCTTGACCGGCACGAAGGCGATCTCACCGCCCTTGACCGCCTCGAAGGCGGGGGGACGGGTGCGCAGCGCGCAGGCCCATTCAACTCTTCGTTCGAGGCCGCCGCCGCCGCCGAGCAGGTCTGTGCCCGGCGGGAGGACGCCCCGCCACACGTCCTTGACGGTGATCGTCGGCGAGCTCACGTGGCGAGCATCCGGTCAGCAGCGCTCGAGGTACTGATCGAGCTCCCAGGGCGTCACCTGTCCGCGGTACGCCTGCCATTCGAGCCGCTTCGCCGCGATGAAACGCTCCGCGAGATGGTCGCCGAGCGCGTCGATGACGACCTCGTCCGCCTCGAGTGCGTCGATGGCGTCCTTCAGGTTGTCCGGGAGCACGCCGACGTTGCGCCGTTCCAACTCGGTCTCGTCGAACCCGTAGAGCGACTCCTCGACCGGCGGCGGGAGCGGCAGCCGTCGCTCGATGCCGTCGAGCCCGCAGCGAAGCATCACCGCGAACGCCAGGTAGGGGTTGCAGGAAGGATCCGGGCTGCGCAACTCCACCCGCGTCGCCTCGGCACGGCCGACATGCGGGACGCGGATGAGAGCGCCCCGGTTGGTTCGCGCCCACGAGATGAAGATGGGAGCCTCGAAGCCCCGGACCAGGCGCTTGTAGGAGTTCACCAGTGGGGCGAGCACGGCGCTGATGCCCGCCGCATGGTGGAGCTGCCCGGCGATGAAGTGCTGGGCCACGTCGCTGAGCCCGTAGGCGTCATCGCCGGCGAAGGCGTTTGCCGAGTCGCGCAGTCGGACCAGGCTCTGGTGGACGTGCATGCCGCTCCCCGGCTTGCCGTCGAATGGCTTGGGCATGAACGTCGCGATCACGCCCGACTGCTCCGCGATCGCCTTGAGCGCGTAGCGGAAGGTGATCAGGTCATCGGCCGCCTTGAGCGCGTGGGCGGCGTCGATGTCGATCTCGTGCTGGCCGCCGGCGATCTCGTGGTGCGAGGTGTTGACGGCAATGCCCAGGCTCATCAGCGCACTGACCATCCGCTGACGGAGATCGCGGTTGCCGTCGTTCGAGAAATCGAAATACGAGCTCCGGTCATTGCGCGTGGGGACGAGCGAGCCGTCGGCGCCGCGCTCGAGCAGGAAGAACTCCACCTCCGGTCCGACGCGATACTCGAAACCGAGGCGTTCGGCCTCCTGCACCGCGCGCCGGAGCACGCCGCGCGGGTCGCCCTGGTACGGCTCGCCGTCCGGGGTGGTGGCCCAGCAGATGAGCCGCGCCGTGCGCTCGTCGCCCCAGGGAAGCAGCTGAAACGTCGACGGGTCGGGCACGAGGTACATGTCGGACTCCGCGGTGCGCGCGAACGAGTCCACCGATGAGCCGTCGAACCAGGTTCCGTGCTCGATCGCCTGGCCAAGCTGGGAGGCGGGGATCGTGACCGTCTTCACACCGCCGATCACGTCGGTGAACTGGAGGTCGACGTGGCGCACCTGCGCTTCCTCCACCCTGGCCAGGAGGTCAGGGGGCGCTTCCCGTCGGGTGGACGATGGCAATTGACAGCCTCCATCTAGGGCGGAACGCACAAGCACGAGTGGCTCAGTGAAGTCTAGCGCACCTCCTGGTTTCCTCCGGCGTACCAACATGCGCCGATCGTCGTGCGCCGCGCACAGCGTGTCAGTGTGCCGAGGAGACCGCGACCCCCATACCGCCGAACGTGGTCATCGCGGCGGCGAACGCCTCGGTCGTCATGGTCCGCTCCACGCCGTAGAGCACGTCGACGAACGTGATCGTGTCCTGGGCGGGGTCGTATCCGATCACCGGCACCGCGTGCTCACCCACCGCCCACGGGACCCGTGTGCCGTCCCAGGCGGTCCAGTAGCGCGGGACGTGCGCCTTGAAATCGGAGGTCAGCCAGATGACCACGGAGTTCCCGAGACGGAGCTGGGCGACGATCTCCGCGATCGTCCACCCGGTGTGACCGTCCGCCAGGGCGCCGTACCGTTCGGCGGCGGTGGCGATCGGCGGGTAGTACACGCCGTACCCGGTGAAGTCGGGCTCGTAGCCGTTGACGTCGCCGACGAATGCCGTGTAGGGATCGCCCCAGCGGACCGGGTACCCGTCGGAGCCGAGCACCACGGCCCGTGAGTCCTGCGGCAGGCTGGCGAAGATCCGATCCTGAGGCACGTCGATGTGCTGCACCGCGAGCGCCACCTCCAGCGCCGCTGACTCGCAGTCGAGGGCGAGGTCCTGCTTGAGGATCGGTCCTGCGAGTGACACGGCACCGGCGTCCGTGTTCACCGCGGTCGCGGTGGCCGCGGAAACCGTCGGCGTCGCCGTGGCGATCGCGACGCCTGCGCTCTGCGCGGGCGGATGCGACGTGCCCCCGTCCGCAAGGGTCCACAGTGGCAGGGCCACCGCCGCCGCCAGCGTGAGCACGCCCACCGCGGCGATCGCCGGCCGACGCAGACGGATCATCGGGACGGCCTGCTTTCCACGGTCATACCACTCTAACCAGCGCCCCGCCGGCTGGTTACTCCATGTGACACGACGCTCGGAGAGCCGCCGACCCGCAGGCGGAGCGCTCCCTGCGCCGGCATTACCCGGATCAGGTTCGACGGTCGGCCGCCCGCAGCGACCCTCTCAGCCCGGTCTCGCCGAGCTCCCGCGCCGACGATGGTACGGCCACTGTGACAAACTGGCGACCTCTGGTTGCAGAGATGTCTATCGAGAGATATAATTCGATACATGGAGTTCGAAGCGAATCTCTCAACAGTCTCGGGGATTGATGCCCGAGCCGCCGCCGCGCCCATCCCGGAGCCACGAAAGCTCACCGATGCGCGCGCGATGCGTGCCGTCGCGCACCCTGTGCGCATCGCCCTGCTCGAGGTCCTGGGAACGGAGGGACCGCTCACCGCCACGCAGGCGGGCGAGCACATCGGCGAAAGCCCCACGACCTGCTCGTTCCATCTCCGTCAGCTCGCCAAGTACGGGTTCATCGAGGAGGTCGAGGGAGTCGCCGGGCGGCGTCGGCCGTGGCGTCTGATCCACACGGGCCTGAGCTTCTCAGACGTGAGCGACGATCCCGAAACCCGCCTTGCGGCGACCGCGCTGTCTCGCGTGCTCCACGCGTTTTACCTCGACCGTCTGAAGGAGGGCCTCGCGCTGCGGCGCGACACCCCGACGGAGTGGCAGAAGGCGACCGGCGCCAACGAATTCCTGCTCTACGTCACCGTCGACGAGCTGCGGGCGTTGAACGAGCAGATGGTCGCCCTCATCAAGCCGTTCGCCGAGCGCATCGGCAATCCGAAGAAGCGTCCACATGGAGCCGTTCCGATCGAGGTGCTGTTCTTCGCGTATCCACGCCCGCCCCATCGCACTCACTGACACCACCAATAGGAGACAAACATGACTGGTCTCGTCACCATCGAGATGACACGGGCCGTTGAACTGGCTCGCTCCGTCGAGCGCCAGCGCAGCTTCTACGACGAGTCTGAATGCTCGAAGCGCACCGCACTGCAACGTTTTTCGGCCGTGGTCAATCCATGGTCGGCTCGTAACGATTGCATCTGATGTCGCCGGTACGCCGCTGGGCACGCGCGAGCCCGCAGCGTCGTCGCATCAAGGTCTGATCCGGCGTTGCTCCCCTCGCCTGCGGAGAGCCCAACGCCGCTGATCCTCCCTGGCGCTGAGGCCGGGGAGACCGCCACGGCGCCGATCGTCTAGCCGATTCCCTCCCCCACCATGCGAGTCATGCAGATGTCCGCAAAGATCGCGGCGCTCGGTTTCGGAACTCGTTTCAGCGTCTCGCGATCGACACTGATCAGCCCGAAGCGCTGGGTGTAACCCTCGGTCCACTCGAAGTTGTCCCAGGCCGTCCAGTGCAGGTACCCGCGAACGTCGATGCCCGAGTCGACAGCGTCGGCGACAGCGTTGAGGTGATCGCGAAGGTAGCCGGGTCGCAACGCATCGTCGTCGTCGGCGACGCCGTTCTCAGTGATCAGAATCGGGAGGCCGAACTCTCGCCAGAGGTCGACGAGAGCGCGGCGAAGCGCTCGGGCGTCGATCGCCCAGCCGGTACTCGAGGTCGGCAGACCGGGCACGGCCTCATGCCGTGCGAAGAGCATCCCGGGAGCACGGAGGTCGAAAGACACGGCCTCGCTCGTGTAATGGTTCAGCCCGAGGTACGTCAGCGAGGCGGCCAGACCGGGCACCACCTCCCCGTGGCCGACCGGGCTCAGGACCCGGCCCGCGACACAGCTGCGCAGAAACCATCGATTGAAGAGAAAGTCGGGCAGCCTCGAGCTCGCCCGATCCATCGGTGACGCCGGATCGCGCGGTACCAGCCGGCGCTCGTGATGTGCGATCGAGATCTGTGCGCGACGCTCGTGGTATGCCGAGACGCTCGTGATCGCCTGACTTGCGGCGGCATGCATGCGCAGCAGCCCGCGCAGGGCAGCCATCGTGGCGCGGAGAGATCGGTCCCCCGGAGGCCACAACCCTTCGAGCTGCCCGAGCACGGCCACGACCGTGGGTTCGTTGACCGTGACCCACCAGGTGACCATGTCGCCAAACGCCTCGACGCATGCGGCGGCGTACCGCGCGAAACGGATCGACGTCTCTCGTGCGGCGAAGCCGCCCGCTTCGGCAATCCACACCGGCAGCGTGAAATGCTGCAGGGTGACCACCGGCTCCATCCCGTTGCGCCGGCACGTGCGCACGACGTCCGCGTAGTGCGCGAGCGCATCGAGGTCGAAATGCCCCGGTTGCGGCTCCACCCGCGCCCACTCGACAGAGAACCGATGCGCGTTGTGGTGCATCGCCCCGAGCTGCTCGAGGTCTTCGCGGTAGCGCCGGTAATGATCGATGGCGATGACCGCGTCGCCACCGCCGTTCACCGCCTCAGGATGTGCGGCGACCCACCTCGACCAGTCGTTGTCGATGCCACCCTCGACCTGATGCGCAGCGGTCGCGCATCCGAGGAGAAATCGCTCCGGCAGACGCCGCGACGTCACCCGCTCGCCGCGGGCGCCTCGAGGACGAGGCGGCGGTAGCCTGCCGACGGCTCGTCGACGACCACGGTCACGCCGTTCTTGCGACTCCACGCCCGGACCGCGAACGCGTGCTCAGCAATCGGGGACCGCACCTCGAGGCGACCGCCCGGCTCGAGCCGCGCATAGGCTTTGCGCACGCGCTCGAGCGCACCTGGTTCGGTGCAGAGCTCCTCGGACCCGCTGAGGTCGATCACGGTGGCGTCAGCCATCAAATCCTGCCGCGCTCGTCAAGGGACGTACCGATGGGATCACCGCATCAGAATACGTGCGCCCCTGCCGTCCGGGTTGTCCGAGACCGCGCCGGAACGGTGCCATCCGCCGGTGCGCACGCCCCATCCGCCACCGGCATTCCGGTGACCGTCCCGAACCGGCCCATAATGCGCGGATGCCAACCCCAGAGCCGGCTCGTCACGACGAAAGCGTCGAGGACGAGGAGGAAAGTCCACGCCGGGTCGCCGGCACCGTCCGGCTGATGACCGAGGACCCGTTCGAGATCGACGATACCGAGAAGGGCATCGGTCAGCGGCTCTCATCGATCGCGGCCAAGAGCCCGTGGATCATCCCCGCCGCCCTGCTGGGGCTCGGCGTGGCTTTCCTCGTGCTGCGCCGCCGGCGCTGACCTCGAGCCCTCCCCGGAGAGGGACCTCCACCAGCGGCGGGCTGTCAGCCCTGGCGAAGATCTCGAGCATGAGCGCCTCGAACGCGAGGCGCGGCTGCGCGTACATCGCAACCGATTCGGCGGTCTCGAGGATGCGCGCCAGGATCTCGACGATGCGGGTGAGATCAAGGTCCTGTGCCCAGGCTTCGAGCGCAGGCCGGTAGGTCTTCCAGACGGCCAGCTCCGGCGCTCCGGACGCGAAGCAGGCCGCGTCCCTCACGAATGACGCCCATGCGCCGAGCGTGATCAGCGCCTGCTCGCGCACTTCGGCAGTGCGCTCGGTACCCGCAGTTGCCGCGACCGTGACCATCGCCGCCGCGCGAAGCGCTCCATCGGCACCCCCGCCCCCGGCTCCGATGAACCGGTCCAGCGCGTCGAGCTCCCCTTCGAGTGCTCCCGGCTCGGTGGCGAGGCGCAGCGCCCGCCCGGGGCGACCGGCCGCGAGCGCCGCGGCCGTCGAGGCGTCCTGCTCGCTCACTCCGTGGACCCGCTCCAGCCAGATCTTGATTGCGGACGGGGACACCGGGCCGAGCACCACCGTCTCGCATCGGGAGCGAACGGTCTGGGGAAGCTGCTCGGGATGCGCCGAGGTGAGGAGCAGATGGGTGCGTGGCGGCGGCTCCTCGAGGGTCTTGAGCACGTTGTCGGCCGCCTGCTCGGTGAGCCGGTCGGCACGAGCGATCACGGCCACGCGCCTGCCACCGGCGTAGGCGGAGAGCGAGAGGAACTGCTGGAGCGAGGGGCCGGCCTCCTCATCGCCGACCTTGCGCTTCGGGGAGGGACGCATCCGGTCGATCCCGACGTTCTCGGCTGCGGAATCCTCGATCCAGAAGTCGGGGTGGGCCTGGAGCCCGCCCGGCCAGCTCGAGGCGTCGAGCAACTCCGCGGCGAGCGCAAGGGCCGCCGTCGTCTTGCCGACCCCTTCGGGGCCAATGAGCAGGAGTGCGTGTGTGAGCGCTTCATCGATCCCGCTCGCCACCAGGCGCTGCAGGATCGGTCCGTGGCCGATCACCGAGTCGAGCGTGGTCACGGGACGGATTGTGCAGAATTGCCCGCGGTGACTCAGTCCCAGACGCCAGCGCAGGCAGCCGTGCCGCCGCACCAGGCCGAGAGCGGACGTCATTACGCCGCGCGGGTCATCCTCTACATGGAAGCGGCCTTCCTCGTTCTCATCTCGTTCGGCTTCTTCAGCGGCGCGGAGGGGAGCGACCTGCTGAACGTGGCGGGCGGTGGCGGTCTCTGCATCGCCGGCGTGGTGATCCTCGGCATCGGCGCAACCCGGATGCGCCGCGACGTGCCCGTGGTTCGTGACCCGAACGGTCCGGACGCGAAAGTGCCATGGGACTGGACTGATTTTGTGATGTTCTGGCCGGGCTGGTTCAGCGCATTTCAACTGCTCGGGTCGGTGGCGGTCATCCTCACCAACCTGATCGGCAGCAACTCGGATCCAACCGTGCGCAACGCGATCGAGTCCTCCGTGCTGGCGGTGTGCCAGTACGGCGCAATGCTGTTCAACATCTTCGTGCTGGCGTTCATGCGCCGCGGAGGGACGCTTCGCGACCTCGGGTGGCGGGGCTTCAGGTGGTGGTGGCTCCCGGTGGCGCCCATCGCCACATATGTCGCGCTCATTGGAGCGGGCTATCTCCAGACCATCAACCAGAATCTGTTTCCGGGGGTCACCAACGGTCAGTGTCACGAGGTCCAGCACGACTACAGCCACTATTACGCGCTCGCCATCATCGTGGTCTGTGTCATCGCGCCGATCTCGGAGGAAACCATCTTTCGTGGATTCATCTACGGGTGGCTGCACCGCTGGGGACCGGCCGTGTTCGCTATCCCGCTCAGCGCGGCGATCTTCTCGGCGCTGCATCAACAGCTGGTGCTGTTTCTGCCGCTCTTCTTCGTCGGACTAGTGCTTGCATCCCTCTATCAGGGATCGCGGAGCATCATTCCCGGGATCCTCACGCACGCGCTCTTCAATCTGCCCAACATCATCGCCATCCTGAGCACCACAACGACCTGTTGACAACTCGGCGCTGCAGCAGTGGTGTATGTTCAAAGAGCTCAAGGGGAGTTGGGCAGGACGTCACATGGAAGGAATGGCGATGAGCGAGATGCGACGCAATACGTCCGGCACACCACCCGCGGACGGGGAGGTCGCTCGATGGGTGCGGATCGAGAGCGGCGTGCGTCAGGATGCCGCCCGCCTTGCGCGGCTCGTCCTCGAAGGTCAGGCCGAAAGCTACGAGGCCAGGTTGCTCGCTCGACGCATCGACTCCGTGCGCACCGAGGGCATCGGCGCCGAGTACTGACGCGCCAGGCCGGTCAGGCCACGGATTGGATCTGACCGCCGTCGACGGCCAGCGATGCTCCGGTCACGAATGAAGCCGCTGGAGAGCAGAGGAACACTGCGACCCGCGCGATCTCATCAGGCTCGCCGACGCGGCCGAGTGGATTGATTCTGCCGGCATTCGCGAAGAAAGCGTCGAGATCGGTGACCCCGGCGGCGCGCGCGAGCTCGACCTGGCGATCAGTCCTGATCGAACCAGGGAGCAGGGAATTGACCCTGATGTGTGGCGCCAGCTCGTTTGCCAGTGTCTTGGCGAGGCCGCTCACGGAGCCACGGATGCTGTTGCTCAGCGTCAACCCGCTGATCGGCTGTTTAACGCTCGTCGACGTGATGAACAGAATGGCCGCCGAGTCCGATTCACGGAGCGCCGGCAGCGCGGCCTGGATGAGGTGCACTGCGCTCATGAATGTGAGCTGGTGCGCCGCCTCCCATCTCTCGTCGTCGAGGTCCGTGAACAGGCCTCGAGGCGGGCCGCCCGCGTTGACGACCAGCGCATCGAGCCTCCCGAGCTCGCGCACGGTTCGCTCGACAGCGCTTCTCACCTGGGCGACGTCGGCGACGTCGGCGGTGCCGGCGACGACGCGGACTCCGTGACTGCGCACAGCGTCGGCGGCCGTCTGCAATGTTGTGTCCGAACGCGCACACATGCCCACATCGGCGCCCTCGGCGGCGAACCCTTCGGCGATGGCTCGACCCATTCCCTTGCTCGACGCCGCCACGAAGGCGGCGCGCCCGCGAAGCCCGAGATCCATGGCCGGGACCCTAGCAGCTTGCCGCAGCGCCCCGGAAACAGTCCGCCGGTTGTCCGCGGACGACGTCTCGCGAGCCTGCATACTGGATTTGACATGCTTGGCGTACAGGGAAGGGACTGGTCGTTGCCGCTTTTGCCGGCCGGCACGGCTCTATTCGAGGCGCTCCCCTTCGGAGCTCTGGTGCTCGATCGGCTGGCACCCGCCGTGGGGAACGGCGTGATCACGCTTCGCGCCGGTGCCCACGAGGGCGTTCTCGTGATTCGCGATGGCACCCTGTCCGAGGCCGTCTGGACCGCCGATGGCGTCCGCCACGCGGGCGACGAGGCGCTCGCACTGATTCACCTAGCCGAATCCGCGACGGTGTCGGCATGCCACCTCTCCGATGATGCGATGCATCTGATCGGCTCTTTGATCCGCGGGGAGCCCTGCTACGCCGGCCTTCGACTCGAGTGGGTGATGTGGGCGGAGCTGCTGTCGGATCTGCGCTCTCGCGGCAGCAGGTATCTTGTGGAGCTCTCGACGCCGGCCGGTCGTGGGGTCACCGTGATCGACGATGGGCGGCAGATCGCAACGTACGTCGAGGCCCAGCCGCGCTTCGGCGACCCCAGTCTTCTCGATGGGCTCGCTGCCGCCGGCGTCGGGGTCATTCGGGTCCTGTCGGATCCTGGATGGGTCTGGGGTTGCAACCGGGGGCGCCGTCATCGGTTGCACCAGTCGTGGACGGGCCGGAGCAGCAGCCGGCACGGCATGTCACCTCAGTCGCAACCGCCGCGCGCAGCGACGATCCGGAGGTCACATTGGCCGCGTTCTTCGGGCCTCAAGACGACACGACCGACCGTTTCCCACCGATTGCGAGTGACCGGCGCTGGCGATCGGCGGCACTACCGGTCGAATCCGTGATCCCGCAGTTGAAGCTGCTGGTGCGCAACCATCTACAGCGCTCGTCGGCGCCTGTCGATGAGCTCATCGACAGCGCGGCTGATGATCGCCGGAACGTCGAATGGCTCGCGGATCGCGTGCGTGCGATGACCGTCCGCGGCTTCCAGCGTTCGACGTTCGATCACCTGGCAGACGAGATGCTGGAGCTGATGGGGGGCGAACCGGTCTGACCTGAGCGGCCGCCGATCCGCCCGGCAGCGTCCGGGGCGACACTGTCCCGGTACCGTCCGGCATCGGGCGGCACCGTGGTGACACTGATGGCTGCAGCCCCGAGGCATCCAACCCAAGCGTGGCGCGAGGTCTGGACGATCGGAGTGCTGCTCTCACTCTGGATCGTGCCGTGGATGACATTGACCGTGGCGACTTGGAGCGCCGGCGGTCGGCCGAGCGTGTCGCCGGTTGCTTTCGTCGATCCGACTGAGGTCTTCCGTCGCGTCGCGTCGGCAAGCGGACCCTTGCAGTGGTGGGTACTCGTCGGGCCCAGGTCGCCGGTTGTCGCATGGCGATTCTGGAGTGGTCTCGGGCTGTTCGCTGCGACCGGAACAGGCATCGTTGTCGGCGTTCGAATGCAGATGATGCTTCTGGGACGTGGCCGCCTGCGGCGATTACTGCCACCTGGGCGCCAGATCACGCGATCAGCGCGCTGGGCTCGCAATGTCGATCTGCGGTCGCTGCGCCGGCGTTCGGGACCAGGCGGCACATTCCTCCTCGGCGAACACGGCCGGCGGATGCTCGTGACGCAGCCGGAAACCAGTGTGCTTGTGATCGGCCCAACCCGATCCGGCAAAACAGCGGCACTGGTCATCCCCAACCTGTTGGAGTGGCGCGGCCCAGCGATTGCGACGAGCACCAAAAGCGAACTTGTGGATCTCACGGCCGGGCACCGGCAGTCACTGGGACCGGTGTACGTGTACGACCCTACAGGCGAGGCCGGAGCGCGAATCGAGTCGGTGACGTGGTCTCCGATCGCCGGCTGCGACGAACTCGATCGCGCCTGGATGGTGGCAGCATGGCTGTGCGCGTCACTGCAGCAGGGGGGCGGTCGTGGCGACAACGATTGGTCGCACTGGGCTGAGTCGGGCAAGCTGTTGATAGCGCCGCTGCTGTACGTCGCCGCGATCACCGGGCGGACCATCGTCGATGTTCGGACCTGGATTCACGGCTTCGACATCGCGACTCCGCTCAGTCTGCTGGAAGACTTGTTGCTCGATCCGGCCGCGGCGGGAGACACCGACGCTGTCCGCGCCATGTCGATGCTCTCGTCCGTGGATCAACGACCGGAGCGCGAGCGAGCTTTCGCGGTGCTCCATCATCTTGTGGATGCCCGATATCGCAACGGCGGCCGGTATCAGGAACTGCGCCGATGTCAGCAAAGGATTTGCGACTCGCGCCAGCACCTGCTGCGACAGGGGGTCGGTGGCGGACACCTGGCCCAGTACGCTGAGCCAGTGGATCGTTGCGGTGACGATAAGTAGCACCATGGTGGACTCCTCAACCCCCTGTCTCGACTAGCCCGATCCGGGCCGGAAGCTGAACTCTGGAAGTTCAGCGCGGACCGCCGCAGGACAATCGTCACCGGGCATCCACGTCCTCCGGTGAATCGTGTATCCACAGGGGCAGCCGCGGATCGGGCATCCTCGACCGATTTGCGTGCAACGCCGTAACCCGAGCACCATGACTGCACGTAGAGACGGTGCTAGCTTGATCTCATGCCTCGCAGCCGTCAGGCCGTCAGCGTGCCCGCGCGCCCGCTGCAAGGCGCCGCCGCGGTCAATGCCTCGGAGTCCGACGTCATGTCGAATCTCCGTCTCTACAAGTGCATGTTCGAGCGCGGGCCGCTCGGTCAGTTGATCGTGGACTACGCATCCCTTCGTATCAGCGTCGTGAACGCGGCCCTCTGCACGATGATCGGTTACAGCCCCGACGAGTTGGTCGGGAGAGAGGTCGGGTTCATTTTCCCGATCGATCAGGACCCCAGTGAGAACACGATTGCTCGTCTCGCCGAGACGACCACCGATGGATACTTCGTGGGCCGCACGCTGCAGCGTCGAGACGGCTCGAGCTTCCCCGTCATGTCGACGGTGTCGGCCGTGCGCAACCGTGCCGGCGTCCCGATCACACTGTTCGTACTCTTTCACGACTTGACGACACAGCGCGCAGCGGAGGGTGCTCAGCGCCGCAGCCAGGCGCTCATCAACGCAGCGGTCACGGCACTTCCCGTCGCATTCTCAACATTCGACCGCGATCTGCGGCTCACGTTTGTGGCTAGCGGCGCCTCTTCGCCGATCGGTGCAGATCTGGGGTATATCGGCAAACACATCTCTGAGCTCAGCGACAATGCTGAAACGATCAGAGCCCTCGAAGAGGCAGTCGAAGGATCCGAGACAACGTCGCGGACCCGGATCGGCGGCAGTACGTACCTCGGGCTCAATGCGCCGATGCGCGACGAAACCGGAGCAATCGTCGGCGTTGTCTCTGTGAGCAGCGATATTTCGGCAGAGGTCTCGGCTGAGGCAAAGCGTCGACGCGTCGACGAGTCGCGCCTGTTCTCGGCGCGCCATGACCCACTCACCGGATTGTTAGGACGCGCGGCGTTGGTCGAACATCTCAACGAGCTGGCGATTGCCGGCCACAACGCCGGCGGGCTCTTGCTTGTTGACCTCGACGACTTCAACATCATCAACGACAGTCTCGGCCACGAGGTGGGTGACGCCGTTCTGCTCGAGATAGCGCGTCGTGTGTCGCGGGCCTTCCCCGGATCGGTGGTCGCGAAGTACGGGGGCGACGAGTTCGCGGTCGTGGCGCCGTTTGTCGTCGACGGCCCCTCCGCGTCGCTGGCGGCGCAACGCATCCGAGCGCTACTCGAGGCAGATGTCAACGTCGACGGACGTCTCCTCAGGGTGACGGCCAGCCTCGGAATTGCACTGGAGGACCCGTCCATGCGCGGGTCAGCGTCGTCAAGTCTCGTCCGTGACGCCGACTCGGCCCTGTCTCATGCGAAGGGCGCCGGAACGGGTCAATACCGCCTCTACGATGCCGCCATGCGACGCCAGGTGAGGAACCAACTTGCGATCCAGGATGGTCTCAGGCTGGCATTGAGCGCCAGAGAGTTGCACGTTGCCTACCAGCCCATAGTCAGTCTCGCCGACCGCAGATTCGTGGGCGCCGAGGCGCTGCTGCGATGGATTCATCCCGAGCGCGGCGCGATCTCGCCTTCCGAGTTCATCCCGGTCGCGGAGCGCAGCGGCCTGATAGTCCCAATCGGCCGCTGGGTCATGGATACCGCGTGTAAGGACATGCGCCCGCTGCGCCGCGACCACGGTCTGTACGTCGCGGTGAATGTCTCGGTGCGGCAACTCGTTGCGGGCGGATTTGCCGAGTGGGTTGAAGCAGCGCTGGCACGCAGTGGGATGCCGGCCAGTGCGCTCACCGTCGAGGTGACCGAGGGAGCCCTCATGGATGAGATCGAGTCGGTGCGAGTTGCCTTTCACCGACTGAGAGCACATGGCGTGCGGGTCTCCATCGATGACTTCGGAACCGGGTATTCCTCACTCTCTCGCCTCCAGGATCTTCCCATCGACGTGATCAAGCTCGACAGGGCTTTCGTAACCGACGTCGACAAGCGACCCGAGGGTCGGGCGATGGCCACAGCGATCCTGCAGCTCAGCACCGCCATCGGTGCGAGCATCATCGCAGAAGGGATCGAGACAGAAGCCGAGGCGGCCACGCTTTACGATCTCGGGTACACCATCGGGCAGGGGTTTCTGTTCGCTCGGCCGATGCCCATCAACGATGTGGTTGCGCGCTTACATGCGGTCGGCTTGGACGACGCCGCCTAGGTCCTCGCGGCAGTTGCGGTAGTCTGCCCCTGTTGTATCCCGGCGGGCGCGACACCCTTATGTCGCAGAATCTGACGGACTGTGGACGCACCCGCAGTCCCCATGGAGATTGAGATGTTCACAAGCATC
>Ga0116215_1000021_pt1 | contig 124024 bp, 134 predicted proteins | sample Sb_taG_7_FD_89698 | JGI IMG/M metagenome (GOLD analysis project Ga0116215, IMG submission 89698) | Peat soil microbial communities from Weissenstadt, Germany - Sb_50d_2_FS metaG | ecosystem: Environmental > Terrestrial > Soil > Wetlands > Peat | place: Germany: Weissenstadt | collected 2010-09-21
GACGGGTGGGCGGTGGCCTGACCGCCACGCTTTCCCCCCAAACGCCGGCACGGTCCACGCTTCCCGATCGTTCAGTCGCTCACCGCTGATCGGAAAGCCGATTGCTCAGCAGTCTCTTAGGCGGCGACCCGTCCGGCAGCTCTGCCGGGCCCGTTCTGGAAGAGGCGCGCGATGTCGCTCGGCGAAATGATCCCGACCAGCGCGCCGCCGTCGTAGACCATCGCCCGGCCGTCGGATGCGGTCCCGATGCGCTTGAGGAGGTCGGTGACCGGCTCGTCCGGGCGGGCGATCGGGACACGGTCGGCGGGGATGGCGATGTCGATGGCACGACGGTTGCCACGCTGCTGGGCGGGCACCTGCTTGATGCCGCGCATCGTGACCAGCCCGTCGATGCGGCCGTCGATGCTGTGGGTCGGGAATGACGTGAACTGGTGCCCCATCACGTACTGATCGACGAGCAGCTCGACGGTGATCCAGGAGGGCACGATCACCGGGCTCTTCGACATCACGTCGCCGACGAGCATGCCCTCGAGGGCGTGACGCGCCTGCTCGCCTTGCGCCTCGCTGCGGGCGGCGGTGTCCAGGAACCAGCCGATGAGGATCAGCCAGAGGCCGCCGACGGGATCGCGGAAGAAGACGTCGATGACGCCGAGGCCCATCACCAGGACCGCGAAGAAGCGGCCGGCACGCGAGGCCGCCACGGTGGCCCGCATGCGGTCCTTGGTTCGACCCCAGAGGAAGCCGCGGAGTATCCGGCCGCCGTCGAGCGGGAACGCGGGGATCAGGTTGAAGATCAGCAGCGTCAGGTTCACCGCGGCGAGCCACTCGACGACGACCACCACCAGGGGTGGCGCGGCGAGCTGCACCAGAAGCCACGAGGATCCGACGAAGAACGCCGCGAGGACGAGCGTCACCGCCGGCCCGATGGCCGCGACCGCCATCTCGGTCTTGCCGCTTGTCCAGTCGCCGCTCATCTGAGCGACGCCGCCGAAGAGCCAGAGCCTGATGCCGTCGACGGCCACGCCGCGCCGGCGCGCGAGCAGCGCATGGCCCATCTCGTGGGCGGTGAGCGAGGCGATCAGCAGCAGCGCGGCGATGGCGCCCGTGCTCCAGGCGAGCCATGCCGGCGTGCCGGGAACGTACGTGGGCACTGCCCCGTCGGCCACGCCCCACGCGAGCAGCGCCGCGATCAGCAGGACACTCCAGTCCGCCGAGACCTTGATCCCGGCGATACGGACAATCGGGATGCCGCCGCGGTTCATGCTGTTTCCATGGTGCGCTTCAGGTCTTTCAACTGTATGACCGTACCCATCACGACGCACATTCAACGTGCGTCGGTGGCATCGCGTTCAGGCGCCACGGCTCAGGGCCGGAGCGCGCATCCGACCGGCGAGCTCTGGCCGGGCAGCGCCTGCGACTAAGGCGCACCACGCCGAGGCCATGATCAGCAGCGCCCAGGGAGTCGCCCGTCCCGGGAACCCGACGGTGTTCTGGGAGAGGTCGGCGAGGCTGGCGAACGAGAGCAGCGCCCACAGTGCGATGACACCGAGCGTCGCCGCGCCGGGCCAGGCCCGTTCGCCTGGTCGGCCGGCCAGCCAGGCGAGCCCCGCGATGATCACCGGGGCGAGCAGGGTCAGGTCGTGGCCGAGCAGGTGCGGTGATGCGAACAGCGAGAGCGCGACCGCCCCGCAGAGCGAGGGCTCGAAGAGGTCCGGGCGCCGGTGCGCCACCGTTCCCAGCCAGCCGGCCGCGGCAGCCGCCGCGACTCCGGCGCCCACCGCCAGGAGGAACACGCCCGGCGCGTGCCCGAGCAGCGAGCCGAAGAGTCCGCTCGTCCCCTGCATCTGCGCCGTCGGCGAGTTGCTGGGGGTTGCGATCGCGGTCACGAACGATGTCAGCGCACGCGGGCCTGCACCGATGAGCCCGATCGCCACCGTGGCTGCCGCGCCGGCCAGCGCGCCGCCCACCGCGCGCCAGTCGCGCCGTCCGATCATGAAGGCGGCAATCCCGATGACCAGTTGGGGTTTGGCGATCGCCGCCGTGAACCCGAGTGCGAATCCGGCGGCGCCGGGCTGATCGCGCCGCCAGAGCGCGTACGCGCAACCGAGACCGAGCACCGAGACACCGTCCCACTGGCCCTCCAGGAACAGCAGTCCCGTGCCGAAACCCGCGAGCGCCACCAGCACGATCGCCAGTCGAGGCAGCCGGGACAGTGACTCCGGCCACGGTGCCGCGCGGGTGACGATGAGGAGCGCGATCGCCATGAGCACGAGCTGGAGCAGCGACCACGCGCGCCAGGCGGCGCCCGCGCCGAGGAGCGTGAAGGGCAGCGCGACCACGGCGGCGGCCGGCGGGTTCTCGAAGGGAATGTTGTCGTGGCCGGAGGGCGCGCCACTCTGGACCAGCGTCTCGCGCTCGGTTGCGGCGTCGTAGATCTGGGCGGCGTGGCCCGAGCGGATGAGCGTCGACGCCACGTACGTCCCGGCGAAGTCGCTGGTGGGCGCGAGCGGGGCGGGCACGACGGCCCAGACCTGCGCGTAATGGGCGAGGACGATCGAGGCGACGGTGATGAGGGCGGCTGCGAACCAGCGCGGGCGTTCGGACAAGGCGTTGCCCACTCTATGGCCGCGATGCCCACGCCACCGTCAAGCGGGCGTCACAGGGCCCTCGCGAAGACCTCCAGGTCTGCATCGGAGAAGAGCGCGAAGGTGATCTCGCGAAGGGTGGTGCCCGGCGCCTCGAGCGCCTCTCCGGCGGCCCCGAGCGCGATCGGGGCGGCGAGCGCGATAGGGAACCCGTAGATCCCGGTGCTGATGGCCGGAGCTGCGACGGTGGCGCATGAATGCTCCGACGCCAGTGCGAACGCAGCCCGGTACGCGGACCCCAACAGCTCCGGCTCGTCGTGCTCGCCGTCACGCCAGCGCGGCCCGACGGCATGGATGACGTGGCGGGCCGGCAATCTTCCGGCACCGGTGATCACCGCCGACCCGGTCGGGCATCCCCGGTAGCGATCGCGCAGCTCGCGCATCAGCTCGGGTCCGGCGGCGCGATGCACCGCTCCGTCGACGCCGCCACCGCCGGCGAGCGATTGATTCGCGGCGTTGACGAGCGCGTCGACCGCCAGCGTCGTGATGTCGGCGCGGCGGAGCACGATCCGGCCGCCACCGACCTCGCGAACGTGCCGGTCAGGCTCCATCCGGACGCGCCAGCGCCAGGCACACGTTGTGACCGCCAAAGCCGTACGACGTGCTGAGCGCGAAGTCGATGCGCGCGTCCCGGCCGTGGTTGGGCACGTAGTCGAGGTCGCACTCGGGGTCGGGCTCGTCCAGGTTGATCGTCGGCGGCAGGAACTGGTCACGTATGGCCAGAACTGTGATCACCGCCTCGACGGCCCCGGCCGCACCGAGGAGGTGCCCGTGCATCGACTTCGTCGAGGACATCGGGATGGTGCTCGCCTGCGGCCCGAAAGCCGCTTTCACAGCACGGGTTTCGGCCGCGTCGTTCATTTGCGTCGAGGTTCCGTGCGCGTTGATGTAGTCGACCTCGTCGGGCTCCCGCCCGGCGCGCTTGAGCGAGCGCAGGATGCAGCGCCGCGCGCCGTCACCCTGTTCGTCCGGCTGGGTGATGTGGAACGCGTCGGCGGTGGCGCCGTAGCCCGCCACCTCACCATAGATGTGCGCCCCACGTGCGACCGCGTGCCCCCAGTCCTCGATCACGAACATCCCGGCGCCCTCACCCATCACGAAGCCGTCGCGATCCTTGTCGAACGGGCGTGATGCGCGCTCGGGCTCATCGTTGCGCGTCGACAGCGCCTGCATGGCGTCGAAGGCCGCGACGCTGATGTTGGTGATCGACGCCTCGGTGCCGCCGGTGACGATCGCCGTCGCCTCACCGCGCCGGATCCACTCAGCCGCCTCGCCGATGGCGTGACCGGACGACGAGCAGGCGCTGACGATCGCGTAGTTCACGCCCTTTGCGCCGCAGTCGATCGCGATCGCTCCCGCGGGCATGTCGATGATCATCGACGGCACGGTGAAGGGCGAGACCCGTCGCGGGCCCTGGTTGTACAGCGCCAGGACGTTGCGCTCGATGACCTCGATGCCACCGACACCGGAGGCGACGAGGACGCCGACGTCCTCGGCGATGGGCCGGATGTCAAGGCCCGAGTCCTCGATGGCCTGGCGGGCGGCGAAGAGGGCGAGCTGCGTGCACCGGCTGGTGCGCCGTGCCTCCTTCTTCCCGAGCACCGCCTCGGGGTCGAAGCCCTTGACCTGGGCGGCGATGTGCGTGGTGAGATGGGACGCATCGAACGCGGTGATCGACCCGATGCCGCCCTGACCACGGCGGCATGACTGCCAGGTTGACTCGGCGTCGAGCCCGAGGGGGGTGACGGCGCCGATACCAGTGATCGCCACCCGGGCGCTGCCGTTGGTGCCGCTCATGCGTTCGCCTCCGCGGTCTCGATGGTCGGGGCACCCTGCGAGTGGTAGCCACCGTCGACGTGAATCATCTCGCCGGTGATGGCTCGGGAGAGGTCGCTGAGCAGAAAAGCGGTCACGTCCGCGACCGGCCCGCTGTCCGAGCTGTCCCACCCGAGCGGGGAGCGCTGATCCCATGACGACTTCAGGCCCTCGAACCCCGGGATCGACTTCGCGGCGATGGTCTCGAGCGGTCCCGCGGAGATGGTGTTCACCCGGATCCCCCGCGGACCGAGCTCGCGAGCGAGATAGCGAACGATCGCCTCGAGCGCGGCCTTGGCCGGCCCCATCCAGTCATAGACTGGCCAGGCGACCCGCGCGTCGAAGGTGAGGGTCACGATGGATCCGCCGCCCGCCGGCATCAGCGGCGCGAACGTCGCCGCGAGGGTCTTCAGCGAGTAGCTGCTGACCTGAAAGGCGATGCTCACGGAGCTCCATGGCGCCTCCAGGAAACCGCCCCCGAGGCAGTCCGGAGGAGCGAAGCCGATCGCGTGGACGACACCGTCGATCCGGCCCCACGTCGCGCGCGCGTGCTCGGCCACCGCCTGGACCTGGGCAACGTCGGTGACGTCCATCTCCAGCACCTCGGGCACCGGCTTCAGCCGTTCCGCGCTCCGCTGCGTGAGACTCATGGCCCGGCCGAACGAGGTGAGCATCACCTCGGCACCGTCGGCCAGCGCGGCTGCGGCGATCGCGAAGGCGATACTCTTCGGCGTCAGGACCCCGGTCACGAGGATGCGCTTGCCGGCGAGCAGGCCGTGCGCGGGATTCGAGGGATGCTTGGTACTCACAGGCGACGTACCTTATAAGGCCCGCACTGGGATCCGCAGTTACGCGGCATGGCCTGAACCCGGATCCGCCGTTGCGCCATCAAGCTCGCACTGGGATCCGCAGTTACGCGGCATGGCCTGAACCCGGATCCGCCGTTGCGCCATCAAGCTCGCACTGGGATCCGCAGTTACGCGACATGGCCTGAACCCGGATCCGCCGTTGCGCCATCAAGCTCGCACTGGGATCCGCAGTTACGCGACATGGCCCCAACCCGGATCCGCCGTTGCGCCATCAAGCCCGCACTGGGATCCGCAGTTACGCGGCAACGATCTCGAGCATCGCCTCGTGCCACGCGGGGGTGCCCGCCAGGATGTCGCCGCTGACGAAGACGGCGTCTGGGCTCCCGGACCAGTCGGTCACCACTCCGCCGGCTTCGCGAACCAGCAGCGCGCCGGCGGCGATGTCCCAGATGCCCAGGCCGAGCTCGAAGAACCCGTCGAAGGCGCCTGCGCCCACGTAGGCGAGATCGAGGCTCGCGGCCCCGGCGCGCCGGAGGTCTTCGAATCGGCGCAGCGCCTCGGTCATGACGGGGAGATACCGGGGGAGGCGGTCCTTCCGGCGAAACGGGAAGCCGGTGGCGACGACGCCAGATCCCGGGTGGGTCGACACCGCCATCCGGCGGCCCTCGCGATCGATTGCACCCTGGCCCTCGGCGGCGCTCCAAGCCTCGCCGAGCAGCGGCGCGACCACGGCGCCCACGACCGGTCGCCCCTCCTCGACCAGGGCAACGCTGACGCCCACGACCGGGAACCCGCGCACGAAGTTGGTGGTGCCGTCCACCGGGTCGATCACCCACATGCGGTCGTGACGCGTCCCGCCGGACTCCTCGGCGAGAATCGCGATGTCCGGCGCGCCCACGCGGAGCACCCTGATCGCAGCCTGTTCCGCCGAGCGGTCGATCTCGGTGACGTAGTCGCCTGGGCTCTTGACCTCGGCGGTCAGCGTCCCGGGACGGGCGTGGGCTCGGGCGACGAGCTCACCGGCCGCTGCGGCGGCGGCGACGGCCAGATCACGCAGAGTTTCGCGCCGGTGCACCCGACGAGGGTACGCGTCGCGGGCGTGCCGGCTTTCGCTTGGTCACCGCTCGCGCCGCGGGAGCGGTGCGCGCGAAGAGCGCCGGATCGAGGCCGCCCTTGGCGAGGAGGGCCTCCATGACCTCAGCTTCACAGGGCCGGGCGAGATGGAATCCCTGGGCCATGCCGCATCCCAGCTCGTTGAGTCGCTTGACCTGGAGCGGCAGCTCCACGCCCTCGGCCACCAGCGCCAGGCGCAGCGCGTCGCCGTGGCGGACGACGGTCCGCGCCAGCTCACCGCTCGAGTTGGGATCGCCGAGCTCCGCGACCAGCGGGCGGGCGATCTTCAGGATGTCGATGGGCAGTCGCCTGAGGTATGCGAGCGAGGTGTATCCGGTGCCGACGTCGTCGATCGCGACGTGGACGCCCGCTCGCTGCAGCGCGTCAAAGGTTGTGATCGCGCCATGGAGATCCTCGAGCACGGCGTTCTCGGTCACCTCGAGGATCAGGCAGGCCGGGTCAACGTCAACCCGGGCAAGGCAGCGTGTCACCCGGTCGACGAGCTTCCCGCGGCCGAGCTCGCCTGCGGCGACGTTCACCGACATGGCCAGCTCCGGGGTGGCCGGGTAGGCGAGCTGCCAGCGGCGCAGCTGCTCGCAGGCGGTCCGCATCACGTATTCCTCGATGCGATCGACGAGGCCGCACTCCACGGCCACGGGGAGGAAGTGCAGCGGCGCGATCAGCCCACGGACGGGGTGCTGCCAGCGGACCAGCGCCTCGGCCCCGAGGATCTTGCCGGTGCGAAGCTCGATGATCGGCTGGTAGTGCACGACGAGCTCTCCCTTCTGGAGCGCTGACTCGAGCTCCTCCGCCAGGTCCGCGTCGGCCGAACCCGTTGCCGAGCCGCCGTGGATCCGGTAGGTTCCAGAGCCCGCCTCGCGCGCCTCCTGGCACGCGCTCGTCGCGTGGCGCAGGAGCACCGCGGCGGACACGTCCTCGGCGCTCGCCCAGGCAAGGCCGACCGAAGCCTGCACCGACACCGTGACTCCCTCGGTGACGACCGGAACGGCAAGTGCCTCGACCACGCGCTGGGCGATGAGCTCCGCCTCCCTCGGGTGCAGCACCTCGGGAAGGAGCAGCGCGAACTCGTCGCCGCCGAGCCGTGCGGCAGTGTCGGTCCGGCGCAGGCACTCGTGCAGCCGGCGGGCGACCTCGGTGAGCACGGCGTCGCCGGTCGAATGTCCGTGCTCGGCGTTGATGCGCCGGAAGTCCTCGAGATCGACGGAGATGACGCTCACCACATGGCGTTCACGGTCGCGTTCCAGGAGTGCCCGCTCGATGCGATCGATGAAGAGCACGCGGTTGGCGAGCTGCGTCAACGGGTCGTGGAACGCGCGATCGGCGAGCTCACTCTGGAGCGATGCGAGGCGGAGCAGCGCCTCGTGGAGCCGGCTTCGCTCGATCGTGAGCGCCACGAGATTGGCGAGATCCTGGAGGGGCTGGTCGTCGGCGCGTGACTCGTGGCGGTCGGAGGCGCGCATCCCGAGGGCCAGGTAGCCGACGGTGCGCGACGCATGGCGGAGGGTCACCGCGAGCCCGCGCGAGACGCCGAGACGGCTGCTCAGGCGCGCGACCCAGGGGTCGGCGGCCGTCTCGGCGATGTGCACAACTCCGTAGATCGGCGGCGTCACGGCCCCGTCGTCATCGTCCTCGACGTCGGTCGAGCGCATGACGTCGACCGGCTCACCGGCGCGTACGGTCGTCCGGAATGCGACCGTGGTCCCGGTCTCCGGGATCAAGGTCAGCTCCGCGCAGTCCGCCCCGAAGCGACGGCAGGCGCGCCGGAGCACGTCGACCGCCGCAGCGTCGAGGTCGCGAGCCTCGAGGAGTGCCAGCGACGTCGTGTGCAGGAAGCCCAGCCGCGTCTTCTCGCGGCGCACGGCCGCCCAGGAGACGCCCGCGATCGCGACAGCGACGATCGACAGCACCAGGACGGCGAGCCAGATTGCCATACCGTCTACCCGAGCACCCGTAACGGCGCGAGGTGCTCCGACCGATCGGGCTCGGACTCCAGCCGGTTCCGGTCGATCCCACCGTGGCGCAGAAGTTGCTCGATCTCGTTGCTGGGCAGGGGATGGCAGAGGTGATATCCCTGACCGGCAAGGCACCCCAGGCTCAGCAGGCGGGTTACCTGCATCGCGGCCTCGATGCCCTCGGCGATGACGTGCAGCTGCAGCGCATCCGCGATCGTCACGATGGCGCGGGTGAAGTCCTCCTCCGCGCCGCTCGCGAGATCGTCGACGAACGGCTTGGCAATCTTCAGGATGTCGACCGGAAGCCGGCGGAGATAGCTCAGCGACGAGTAGCCGGTGCCGAAGTCGTCGATGGCGACGCGGATCCCCGCCGTGCGCAGCGCCTCCAGCTTCGCGGTGACGATCGCGGTGTCCTCGACGAACATCGACTCGGTCAGCTCGAGGATCAGCGTTTCGGGCGCCAGCCCGGTCTCCTGCACGATGCCGAGCACGTCCTCGACGAACGTCGGGGAGTTCAGCTGCACCACCGAGACGTTGACGCACACCGCGAGCGGCGTCGACTGCAGCTTCTGGAACTGGAGAGTCGTGGCGCACGCCGTGCGCAGCACGAATTGGCCCAGCTGCATGATGAGTCCGCTCTCCTCGGCGACCCCGATGAAGTCGCCCGGCGCCACGATGCCGCGCAGCGGATGATGCCAGCGCACCAGCGCTTCGACGGCGGTGATCTCACCGGTGATCAGGTTGACCACCGGCTGGTAGTGAAGGATGAACTGGTCGAGCTCCATCGCCCGCTCGAGCTCGCCGCGGAGCTTGCGCCGGTCGACGACGTCGCTCTCCATCCCCGGCGAGAAGAGCACGTAGCGATTCCGCCCCGCACCCTTCGCGACGTACATTGCGACGTCCGCGTGGCGCATGAGACTCGCCGCGTTTGCGTCAGCACTGTCTGCAACTGCGATGCCGAGCGAGGCGCGGACGGTGACCGAGGTTCCGGAGACGGTGAATGGGTCGCGGAGGACGTCGAGGACGCGGCGCGCGACGTGCTCGGCCTCGATCGCGCTGTCGACTCCCTCGATGAGCAGGGCGAACTCGTCCCCTCCCAGGCGTGCCGCCGTGTCCGGGCGGCGCAGACAGACGCGGATCCTCGCCGCGACCTCAACGAGGAGCGCGTCGCCGGCGGCGTGCCCGAGCGTGTCGTTGACACCCTTGAAGTCGTCGATGTCGAGGAAGATCACCGCGACGCTCGCCGTGCCCTCCGCGCTGCGCCGGAGCGCCTGGTCGATCTGCTGACCGAACAGCGACCGGTTGGCGAGGTCGGTCAGCGAGTCGTGATACGCCTGATGGGTCAGCTGCTCCTGGAGCTCTGTCAGGCGTGCGATCGACCGTTCCATCCGGCTGTTCTCGAGGATGGCCGTGGTTCGGATTGCCAGCGTGCGGAAGAGGCGGAGGTCACGGCTGTCGAACGTCCGAGCGTCGAGATGACCGCCGACCATCAGGCTGCCGATCATTCGCGACTCACCCCGGAGCAGCGCGACCATGGCCTCGCTCACGCCTCGACGGCTGAGCACGTCCGAGCTGGGGTCACCCGGCTCGCCCGCCCGGACGATCACGCCCGCCGTCTCGGCTTCGAGGACGTCGTCGAGCTCGCCGAGGCTGAGCGGGATCATCACCTCGTCGGGGTGTCCGTGCCGCACGGTGGTGCGGAACGCCTTCTCTGCGGCCTGCGAGGGGAACACAGTGAGCTGGGCGATGTCGGCGTGGAAGATGTCACGAGCGCGGTTGAGGAGCAGGAGGATCGACGGCTCCAGCTCCCTGCCCGCGAGCGCGTCGACGGCGCCGATCAGGAATTCGGCTGCCTCATGGTCGTATCGCTCGCGCACCCAGGCGCGATGGGTCATGAGCACGGTGAGCGTCACCACCGCCAGCGGCACCAGCGCGTAGCGATCGACGGGTATCAGGCGCACGGCGATGAGACCGATGCACATGGAGGCGGCGGCCGCGACGTAAGCCGCGCGCATGTGGTTCGCGAGGTCGGTCCACGACCCCCGTTCGCGCGGCCGGAGCACGACTCCCTCCGAGATCACGCGCCGTGAGACCGTGATCGCCGTGGCGGCGATGGCCGCGAACGCGCTCCGCCACACCGGAAGTTCGGGACTCCCCGCGATCGCGCGGAATGCCCAGATCCCGATCCCGGCGAAGACGGCGAAGCGAATGATTTCGAAGACGGTCTGGCGGATCGCGAGTGGGCGCCGGGTTGCCGCAGCCGCGGTGACCCCCAACGCATATCCGGCGAGCAGGGCGAGCGGGGTCGCATGGAACAGCCCGACGACGAACGGCGCCGCGGCCAATGTGATCGCCTGGGTGCCGCGACGGGGACTGTCCATGGAGGCGAGGCGCGACGCGACGAAGAATGCAATCGCGTATGCCCACCAGAGCAGGCTCGGGCCCAGGTACACGGGGAGCGCCGCTGCATACCCGACCCAGAGTGCCACCGCGATCACGAGCAGCGCAGCGCTGAGAATCCACAGTCGTGCGTCCACGCGTGACCGCCGGCTCCAAACGGCGCTGAGACGGCGCTCCACGGGCGCCATCACTGCTCGGACGACTCCGCCTTATGCACCACCGCCGGGATCGTATGGCCAGGGGGGCCGACAGTCTCGTCAGCTTTGGTGACGGCTTCGTTACTGTTTGCTCATATGGGCGCGCCGATTGCGGTCGGGACCTGCAATTGGGCCGACCACACCGATTTCTACCCTGCGGAGCTGGAGCACGGTCGCCGTCAGCGGGACAAGCTCTCCTTCTACGCCCAGTACTTCCCGATCGTCGAGATCGACACCACGTTCTACGGGATTCCACGTCCCCAGGTGGTCGAGGGGTGGGTCGAGCGGACTCCCGAGCAGTTCCGCTTCAACATCAAGGCGTATCGCAGCCTCACCGGCCACGAGCGCGAGGATCGGATTCCACGCAAACCCACCGCCGAGGAGGAGCGCGACTTCATGGCCGCGCTCGAACCGCTACGGGCGAGCGGCAAGCTCGTCGCGGTGCACTACCAGTTTCCGCCATGGCTGACCAACCGCCCCGAATCTCGGGAGTGGTTGCTCGAGGCTCGGGACCGTCACCCCGACGATCTCCTCGCGATCGAGTTCCGTCATCGCTCGTGGTTCGACCAGGAGGCGTGGCCGGCGACCGAGGACCTGCTCCGGGAGCTCGAGTGCGTCTACGTCGGCGTCGATGCGCCCCAGATCGGATCCGCCACGGCGCCACCGCTGCTCGCGATCACGTCCCCACGGCTGTGCATCGCGCGCTTTCACGGCCGCAATCGCGAGACCTGGTATACGAGCGGGCCCACCAGCGGGGACCGGTTCAACTACCTGTACACCCCGGCGGAGCTTGAGGAATGGGTTCCGGCGATGCGCGCTGCGAGCGACTCCGGGGTGCCGCTCCACGTGCTCCTGAACAACAACCGGAGCAATTACGCGGTGGTCAACGCGTTCGATTTCGGGGCGATCCTCGGGCTCGGACTGCCGCGGCCACCCGAACCGGTCATCGAGACGCTCCGGGAGCGCGACGGGAAGGTTCCGGAATGGGTCGAGCAGGCTGCGCCGGTCACCGCCACCCCCGCCGCGGCCCCTGACGTGGCCGGCGAGCGGGAAGGCGGCAACCAGTTGACCCTCTCGCTCTGAGGCACCCATTTGGGGGACAATGGGTCGGGCGGCGAGGCGTAATGCCTGCCGGGATTGTATTGGAGGTCTTTGCGATGGCTATGGCGTCCTCTCGACGCAACGACCGCGGGCGCCGACCGGCGGCCAGCGGTGTTGTCATGCGCAACGAAGCCGCCACCCATGAGGTCGAGGTCTCCCGTGCTCTCAACCAGTGGGCGGTCACGGTGACCTCGCTGGCGGACAACCGGATGATCACGCAGGACTTCTTCTCGCGCCGCTGGGAGGCCGTCGCCCGTGCCGAGGACTTCGTCCGGCTGCTCAACCGGTCCGAGCCCCCTCCCGGCTGGTAACCGCTCAGCCGGCCTCGAGCGCGAGCAGCCAGCGCTTTCTCGGCAACCCGCCGCCGTAACCGCCGATGGCGCCGCCGGTGCGGACCACGCGGTGGCACGGCACCACGACGGGGATCGGATTGGATCCGAGCGCATTGCCGACCGCGCGTGCCCCGCGCGGCGTCCCCACGTCCATGGCGACCTCCCCGTAGCTCGCCACCGATCCGTACGGGATCCTGGCCGTCCGCCGGAGCACCCTGCGGGCGAAGTCGCCGGTCAGTGTCCAGTCGATCGGCACGTCGAAGTCGCGGAGCTTGCCCGCGAAGTACCGGTCCAGCTCGCGCCGCAGCGGATCGAGGCGGCGCGGCGCCTCGAGGATCCGCGGCGAGACGTGCTCGGCCACCTCGCCGAGGACGTCGTCGCGGTTCTCGGTCTCGAACGCGATGCGGACGATCCCCTTCGGCGTGGCTATAAGGAGGAGGGTGCCGACCGGGCTGTCCATGGTGGTCACCGCCACGTCGACGAGCTTCTCGGCGTCGGCGCGTTCGAGGAATCTGGTGCGCAGCGCCTGGTCGACGGTCATCGGGGTCCCCTTCTCAGCTTCTTCAGCCCTTCATGGACGCTCTGGCGCGCGGAGTCCTGCGTGGTCGACATCGCCGCCGCGATCTCCGGATAGCTGCGGTCGCCCGCGAAACGGAGGACGACGGCCTTGCGCTGCTTGACCGGGAGACTGCGGACCTCGTCCCAGAGCCCATCGTCGATTGCCGGCAGCGCGTCGAGCGTGGCTCCCGGATCCGGGTCGGCGACCGGCACCGGCCGGCGCGCCCGTGCACGGTGCGCGTCCACGACCTTGCGCCGTGCGATCGTGAACAGCCAGCCACGCAGGTTCGACCCGTCGCCGAGTCGCGGGTATGCGCGGAGCGCGCTGAGCATGGTGTCCTGGAAGCAGTCCTCGGCCTCGGATGAGCCCACCGCCCCGATCAGGAAAGCCAGCACCGCCTGGGCGTGCTCATCGAAAAGCGTCTGGAACGGGGGCAGGGCCGTCGCTTTCACCGTGCTCACTGCATACCAAACGACGGCATCCCCGCGAATGTGAGCCGGCGCCACGGCTCAGGCCGGAGGTGCCTCCTCGACCGCGAGGTCTGCCGGTGCCTCCACCGGAAACGCCACCGCGGCCTCGAACACGTCGCCCTCGCGCCAGATGGTGACCATCATCGTGTCGCCGGGCTGCCGCAACGCCACCGCACTGCGGAATTGATCGGCGCCGCCATTCACCGTGTACGGACCGATGCCCGTGATGACGTCACCCGGCAGGATGCCGGCCGCTTCCGCAGGTGAGCCGGGCTTCACCTGGCCGACCTCGACGCCGTACGCCGCCGGCAGGTGCTTCGCCGTCGCGATCTCGGCTGTGACCGTGCGCACCGAGGCTCCGAATGAGACGTGCTGTTCCTCGCTGTCCGCGCGGGGGAGGAATCGCGCCAGCTGCACGGGATCGTGACCGACCAGCAGGCGCTCGCCGATCTGCACCACGGGCACGACGACCCTGCCCAACCGGCCGAACAGGATCGCCGTCGCCGACGGGTCGGTGAGGACGTCTCGTTTGGTGTAGGTGATGCCGCGCTGATCGAGGTATCGAAGCGTCGCCTCCGACGCGGGGTCCCCGGGGCGGACGAAGACCGTGACCGTGTCGCTCACGCCGTCAGACCTCGGATGGATCACCGGCCGCGGCTGGCGCGACGGTTGGCTGCTCGTCCGGCGGCGCGCCGGCCTCCCCGGTCTGGCCCACGGGCTGGCCAGGGGTTGCGCCCCGACCCCGTCCACGGCGCCGCCGGCGCCGGCGACGGCGCTGGGCGCCTTCCTGTGGCTGGCCTTCGCCGGTGGTCGGTGTCAGGGGAGCGGCAGCCTCCGTTCCGGGCTCGGCCGCAGAGGTCACCGGGACCGGTCCACCACGCCTCCCGCGACGGCGGCGGCGGCGGCGCTTTGCGGCGCGCTCGGAATCGGCCTCGTCGCCCCCCTCACCTCCCGAAGGCTGGCCCGAGGGTCGCTGATCGCCACGCCGGGGCTTGGGTTGCGAGACCAGCTCCAGCGCGCTGAGCCATCCCCCCGTGGAGCGGGACGCTTCGACGAGCATGCCGTACATCGATTCGTCGCCGCTGCGCAGCGTCGCACTGTCGCCGATGCATGCCACCAGCCGCTTCGCCCTCGAGATGGCGACATTGAGCCGGTTGGGAACCCTGAGGAAGCCGATGCGGCCGCGTTCATTGGACCGCACCAGCGAGATGACCACGATGTCCTCCTCGCGGCCCTCGAACGAGTCGACGGTGTCGATCTTCACGGTGCGCTTGAACCTGCGCCGGCCGAGTGCCTGCCGGAGGCGCTCCACCTGCTCGGCATACATCGCGATCACCGCCATGCTCAGCTCCCGCGGCGCCCGCTCGTCGAGGAGGCGAACCACCTGGGCCGCGACGCGAACCTCGGCCTCGTTGCGCAACGCGCCACCGGGCCCGCGCCGTTCGCGCCCACCACGCATGCCCTCCGTGTCCACGAAGTGGAGCGCGACCGGGAACGGCTTGCGCGTGACGTACTCGTACGCCTCCACCTCGGGGGCGTTCTCGAGCTGGCTGTCGTACGACGCCGCCGAGACGTAGGCCGCGATGTCGGGGTGCATGCGGTGCTGGATGGTGAGGAGGCACTGCGCCTCGGCGGGCAGTCCACCGTCCCAGCACTGTTCGAACAGGCTCCGGTTGACGAGGTCCTCCAGGGCCGGGTCGATCTCCACGATGCCGTAGAGCGCGTCGTCCTCGACCGGCGGAAGTTGCTTGTGGTCCCCGACCAGCGCGAGGCTGCGGCCGAGTCGCAGGGCGGGGAGCGCCTCATCGGCTCGTGCCTTGTTGGCCTCGTCGAGGATGACGATGTCGAAGTTCATGTCGGTGATGCCCGACGTCGCCGCGGTCGCGCAGGTCGCGAAATAGCAGTTGGCCTCGAGCAGGCGCGGGTCGTCCTCGTCGTCGCACCGGAACTTGTCCACCGCCGGGTGCACCCGCTCGGCGCGGGCGACGCGGACCGCGCGCATGCCGGGCGTGCCCGCGAGGCGCTCCAGCGCGTTGTCGACCGCGAGGTTGCTGTGCGAGGTGACCAGGATCCGCTCATCAGGATTGGCCGCGAGCCGGCGCTTGACGGCTTCGACGATGACCGTGGTCTTGCCGGTGCCCGGCGGTCCCTGGATGAAGACGGCCTGGCCCGCGCTCAGCCGGCTCAGCAGCCCGACGGCGCGGTTCTGGGGCTTGTTGGGGCGCATCCCGCTGGTCAGCCAGGAGGATTCGGCGTCCGATTCATCCTTGGGCGCGACGATCGTCTCCGGGCTCACCAGCAACTGGGCCAGCAGCCCGACGCCGAAGTCCTTGGTGGCGATGGCTGCCAGCACCGACCGCTTGGCCTGGTACAGCGCCTTGTTGAAGGACGGCGCGATGTAGCCCTCGCTGCCCGAGTGCTCGAAGGTGCGCGTGACCACCTCGACGACGTGACGCTGGTGGTCGATCCGAGCGACCCGACCGACGAAGTTGGTCTCGTCGTCGGGCTCGATGAGCACGGCCGCGTCGGGCGTCAGGTTGATCGGCTCCCCGGCGGGGATCTGGAATTCGACCTTGCCGACCTCGGGGGACTTGCGGTCCGCGTCGGTGAACTCGCGGCCGCATGACGGGCAGCGTTCCTGGCTCTCCGGACGCCACAGTGCGCGGCAGGTGCGGCAGCGCCAGAACTCGCGTGCCCCGTTGAAGCGGGTGCGCTGGGACTGCGCACGCTGCTTCTCGGCACGTTCCAGGCTGTCGACCAGCTTGAGGGTCGCGTACAGCTGCGCGGATCTCGCCGCGTGCTGGGTCGAGATCCGCCAGTCCAGCAGGCGGAAGGTGTCGCTCACCACTCCGTTTGCCTCGGTGACGATCGGTTCGCGGGTGGTGATGGTCAGGAGCTTGGCGCCCTCGGGCTGGCCCCCGGTCGGACGGATGGACAGGACGCGGAGGCCGAGATGCTCGCGCGTGCCGTCGGGGCCCGCCTGGGCGACGCATTGCAGGACAAGGTCGGGAAGATCGAGGCGCAGCTGGATCGGATCCTCGTCGCCGAACGAGACGGAGACGTGGCCGACCTCACCGATGCGCTCGGCAAAGACGGTGCGCGGATCGGCACCGGGCTGCGCGCCATTCGCCCATGCTTCCAGGACGGCCATGGCATCGCTGCCGTCGGGCACGATGAGGTGCAGACGATCGAGCGCGAGGTCTGGGGCTATCAGCGGACTGTCAACCTCGGATGCGCGGTGACCCTGTCCACCGGCGCAATGACTGGACTTCGGGACGGCCTCGGGCGGAGCTCTTTGACGCGGGGCGACGATCCAATCGACGTCAACCGCGGGGATGCGCGAGGCCTCCCGTCTGCGAATGACTATACCCGATCCCGGCACGGATGCAACGTGCGGTGTGAACCCGTGCGTCCACTACGATCACGTCATGGGCGACGCTTCTCCACCCGGAGTCGACCTGAGCGGGATCCACTCGGAGCTCGACAAGCTCAAGTCCCGGCTGTGCCGGTGCCAGCACCAGGGCACCTGCATGGCATGCAAGGGATTCGAGGTGATCCGTCAGCAGGTGCAGGTCGTGGTCGCCGCCGCCTCGCAGCCGGTGCTGATGCAGGTGGCGCAGGAGGTGCAGATGGAGCAGCTCATGAGCCAGCTCGGCGGCCTCCAGGAGAAGCTGTCCGAGGATCCGCAGCTCCAGGAGTTGATGACCCGCATGTTCGAGCGCGTCCAGGACGACCTGGGCGGTCCCGAGCAGTTCCAGCAGATGCTCGGCGGGCTCTTCGGCGGGATGGGTGGTCTCGGCGGATTGACGCCGGAGGGAAACGACATCCCTCCGGATGACCGGCAAACGCCCCCTGACGACCGCAAGACACCCCCGAAGGACAAGCCCACTCCGCCCGACGACCGGCCCACACCCTCGACTGAGTAGCCGAGCGGTGTCCACTCCTCGACTCCGCCGTTCAGTTCTTGCTGTTCCTGGCAGCAACCCGCGGATGATGGAGAAGGCGGCGGCGAGCGCCGCGGACGAGGTGTTCCTCGACCTCGAGGACGCCTGCGCCCCCCTCGAGAAACCCGCGGCCCGGGGCAAGATCGTCGAGGCGCTGCGCACCCACGACTGGCACGGCAAGACGCGCGTGGTCCGCATCAACCAGGTGACCAGCCGCTTTGCCTTCGACGACCTGCGCGAGGTCGTCACCGGCGCCGGCGACGTCCTCGACTGCATCATGGTGCCGAAGGTGCGCAACGCCGGGGACGTCGCCTTCGTCGACCGGGCGCTGCTCCAGCTCGAGCAGGCATTGGGCTTCGAGGTTGGACGGATCGGCATCGAGGCGCAGATCGAGGACGCCGAAGGCCTGATGCGTGCCGACGAGATCGCCTTCTCGAGCAGCCGGCTGGAGACCCTGACCTATGGTCCCGCGGATTTCTCAGCCTCGATGCAGCTGCCGTCACTGTCGGTGCGCAACGACTCCACGTACCCCGGCGACCTCTTTCACTACGTGCTCTTCAAGCTGGCGGTGGCGGCGCGCGCCGCGGGAATCCAGGTTGTCGACGGGCCCTATCTCGCCATCCACGATGTCGATGGATATCGGGCGGCCGCCTCACGCGCGGCGGCGCTCGGATACGACGGGAAATGGGTGCTCCATCCGGTGCAGATCGAGCCGGCCAATGAGACGTTCACCCCCGCTCAGGCCGATTTCGACAAGGCGGCACGCATGCTCGACGCATACCGTCAGGCGACCGAGGTCGACCGCAGGGGCGCGGTCATGCTCGGCGACGAGATGATCGACGAGGCGTCGCGGAAGATCGCGCTGCAGTTCTATGCGCGCGGTGTCGCGGCCGGGCTGACGCCGTCGCCCTCGCACGGTGAGGACTCCTCGGCGAGCTGACATGGGCGCCCTCGACACCGGCCGCCTCATCGCCTTTGTTCCGACGACGGATCTCGTGCGTGCTCGCGCGTTCTACGCGGAGACGATCGGATTGCGAGTGACCGAGGAGAGCCCGTTCGCGTGCGTGTTCGACGCCAACGGGACGATGCTGCGCCTCACCCCGGTGCGCAAGCTGCAGCGCGTTCGCTACACCGTGCTCGGCTGGGGAGTCGACGACATCACGGCGACGGTCGCCGCGCTCGCTGCCGCCGGCGTGGGGTTCGTGCGCTACCGGGGAATGGACGTCGACGAGTCGGGCATCTGGACGTCGCCCGGGGGCGATCGCGTTGCGTGGTTCGAGGATCCGGACGGAAACCTGCTTTCGCTGACACAGTTCGCGGCCTGACCTGCGGTTCTGGCGGTGCTCCTGTCGACGAGGGCGACGGGTCAGGCCGATGGCTGACGGCGATGCGACGGAGCCCGAACCGCTCGGCGTCGGATGGTGACCTGAGGAACGGGGCGCGAGCTCATGGTCTCGACGTTGGCGCGCATCTGCGCCAGTGCCTGAATGAGGCGCTCGCGCTCCGGTTCGGCGATACCCTCGAGCATCTCCAGGGACGTGCCATGAACGATCGGAAGCATGACGTCGACCAGACCGCGTGCCTTGTCGGTGATATCCACGAGCAGCTTGCGCCGGTCGTCGGGATGCGGTGCCCGGTGCACGAGCCCGCGACGCTCCAGGGTGTCGAGCAGGGATGTGATGCTCCCGCTGGTCTGGAGGAGTCGCTCGGCGATCACCTTGGGCGGGAGCGGTTCCCCGGCGCCGTCGATGACGGCAAGCGCCTGCCATGCGCTCCCCGACAGATCGGCGGCTGCCCTCCTCCTGCGATCGATCTCGGCCAGGCCGAGCGCGGACGTGCGAGCGAGGTTGAGGACAACCTCGCTCGCCGACCTGCTCGCGCCAGGGAACTCCGCCTCGAAGTGCGCCGCCTGTCGCAGCGGCTCCCGCTTCGGAGGCGCGCCCGGGTCAGACCGGCTGCGCGGCGAGGATCTCACCGATCACGACCGTGGGCTCGCTGATGACTCCGGACCGCTCCATCAGTAGCTTCAGCGACGGGTCCGCACTGAAGGCCAGAGCGGCCTCGCGTGATGGGCCTTCCATGACGACGAGAACACTGTTGCCGTCGTCGGCGCCGCGGTACACCGACTCGTTGGTGAAGCCGTGTTCGCGCCTGACCGGTGCATGGCCGTCGAATGCCGGGCGCCAGACGTCGTAGTCGCGGACCTGGTGCCTCACGGTGAGTGTGATCGCCATGGTCATCGTCCTCCTCGGGGCCCGATGGGCCCGTTCCGGTTACTGCTTGATATCAAGCTACTTGATGTCCAGTAGTCTTGTCAAGAGCCTGGATCGGCGAGCAGCGACACGTGCTCTCGGGAGGTCCAGGGAGCGCGGCTAGCGAGCCGGCTCGAGCGGATCCCGGCCCGTGGCCACGAAGGTGCCAAGGCGCTCCTCGGCCATGTCGACCGCGCGGGCGTCGATATCGGCGCCGATGAAGTCGCAGCCCCCAAGCAGCGCGGCAACCCCGGACGACCCGCTGCCGCAGAACGGATCGCACACCACGAATCCCGGCTCGGCACTCGCCTCGACCATGAGCTCGAACAGCTTCACCGGCTTCTGCGTCGGATACGCGGCACGGTGGATGCGCGGCACGGCCCACACATCGGGCAGGTCGCGACGCTTCAGCTTTCGCCGTCCCTTGCTGGCGAACACGATCTGCTCGTGACGGCGGCGGAAGTAGTGACCCATGCCCAGGTGCACCTTGTCCCACACGACGACGCATTTGACGTCGAAGAAGTCGCGCACCAGCGCTCCGAGGGACAGCATCGAAAAGCTGTCGAACATGATGTAGATATGCCGGTCCTGCCGGAGCACCCGCCGGCATTCCCCGAGAAACGCGGCGTAGGACTCGGGGTCGTCGGAGAATTCGTGAAACCAGCGCTCGTTGTCCGGTTTGCCGTAGTGGCCGACGATCCGTCCATGCCCGAAGCGCATGTGCCGATTCATCCCGGAGTACGCGGGGTCGGTGACGATCAGGTCCACCGAAGCGGCCGGCAGCCCTCGCAGGAAATCGATGCAGTCCTGGGCGCGAATGTCAAAGCTGCCCTGCGACCGTATGACCGATGCCGCCGTCGTCGCGATGGGGCCGTGGCCGGCGGTGCGGGCGATCATCGCTCGAACGGCCGTTCGCTCATCGGGCCAACTGTACCAGCGCAGCCTCGGGCACGACCGGCGATTACACTGCCGCGCGAATGGCAGCAGGCTTCGAGCGGCAGGTGCGCGCTCGCGAGGAGTACCGCCGCCGCCATCCGACCTGGGTCGACAGCGTCACCCGCTACCGCGCGCTGATCGCCACCGCCTCGTCGCGGGGAGCGCGAATCCTCGACCTGGGATGCGGGCGAAACGGTCTGCACGGCGACGATCTCACCTGCGCGCCGGGGGCGACCGTGTTCGGCGTCGACCTCGACCCGGGGGCGCTTGCCGCCAACGCGGTGATCGCGAATCGCGCGGTCGCCTCCGGAGAGGACCTGCCGTTCCGCGCGGGGTCCTTCGACGTCGTTGCCTCGGCGTGGGTGCTCGAGCACCTCGACCATCCGGGACTGGTCTTCTCGGAGGTGCACCGGGTGCTGCGCGCCGGCGGCAGCTTCGTGTTTCTCACGCCGAACGCCTGGAACTACAACGCCTGGATGATCCGCGCGATCCCGCACCGGTGGCACGCCGGACTCACGCGACGCCTCTATGGACGCGGCGAGGGCGACGCCTATCCGGTCCGCTACCGGGCCAACAGCAGCGACCGCCTCCACCGTCTGCTCAACGCCGCCGGTTTCGATCGCACCGATCTCACCTACAACGGCGACCCGTCCTACATCGCGTTCAACCGTCCGCTGCTCGAGGCGTCGTTCGGGATCGAACGAGTGCTGGCGGCACCGCGCCTGCGCGGCGCGCAGGTGCACATCCTCGGTGTCGCCCGAGCCTGACGCGCGACCGCGCGACTAGACTCGGCTCGTGTCCATCGATATGACCACCGAACAGCGCGAGATCGTCGGCATGGTCCGCGACTTCGTCGAGCGCGAGATCATCCCGGTCGCGCACGACCTCGATCACGACGACATCTATCCCGAGAAGATCGTGGCGCAGATGAAGCAGCTCGGCTTCTTCGGGTTCGCCATCCCCGAGGAGTACGGCGGCACCGGACTGGACTACGCAACCTACGCGATGGTCTGCGAGGAGATCGCGCGGGGGTGGATGTCGATCACCGGCATCATCAACACGCACTTCATCGTCAGCTTCCTGATCGACAACTTCGGCACCGATGAGCAGAAGCACCGCTTCCTGCCGCGCATGGCCACGGGCGAGTACCACGGCGGGTTCTCGATGAGCGAGCCCAACTGTGGCTCGGACGTTCAGGCGATCCAGACCCGCGCGATCCGCGACAACGGCGAGTACGTCATCAACGGAACCAAGATGTGGGCCACCAACGGCGAGCACTCGACGGTGGTCGCGACCCTGGTCAAGACCGATCCGGACGCCTCGCCACCGCATCGCGGGATGTCCTGCATCCTCGCCGAGAAGCAATACCCCGGCTTCACGTCGTCTCGTCACATCGAGAAGCTCGGCTACAAGGGCGTCGAGACCACCGAGCTGGTCTTCGAGAACAACCGGCAGCCCGCCGCCAACCTCCTCGGCGAGGTCGAGGGTCAGGGGTTCAAGCAGATGATGGCCGCGATCGAGGTCGGCCGGGTCAACGTCGCCGCCCGCGGCGTCGGTGTCGCGCAGCGCGCCTTCGAGCTGTCGATCGCCTATGCGCAGCAGCGACACGCGTTCGGCGTGCCGATCGCGCAGCACGAGGCCATCCAGTTCAAGCTCGCCGACATGGCCACGAAGATCCAGGCGGCGCGGCTGCTCACCAATTTCGCGGCGCGCAAGAAGGACGCGGGCGAGCGCGCCGACGTCGAGTGTGGGATGGCCAAGCTCTTCGCCAGCGAGACCTGCTTCGAGGTGGTCAGCGAAGCACTGCGTGTGCATGGCGGGTACGGCTTCTCCAAGGAGTACGACGTCGAGCGCCTCTACCGCGATGCGCCGCTCCTGATCATCGGCGAGGGAACCAACGAGATTCAGCGCCTGATCATCGCCAAGGGGCTGCTGGAGCGCCATCGGGTCACCGGCTGATCACCCGCAGACCGGTCACACCGGCGAGACGCTGACGCATCACCTCGATTGCGGCCGGCTCGTCGTCGATGAGCAGGAACCGCCGTCCCAGCTCTGCCGCTGCCGCGCCGGTGGTGCCGCTCCCCGCGCACCAGTCGATGACCAGGTCGCCCGGACGCGACGACGCTGCCACGATGCGGCGCACGATTCCGAGCGGCTTCTGGGTCGGGTACCCCGTCCGCTCGCGCGACGATGTCGGCACGATCGTGTGCCACCACACGTCGGTCGGCAGCTTGCCGCGCGCTGCTCGTTCCGGAGTCTGGAGTCGCGGTGCCATGTACGGCTCGCGCGTGACCTCCGACGCGTCGAAGTGATATCCGCGGGGGTCCTTCACGTAGACGAGGATCACGTCGTGCTTCGCGGGCCAGCGCCGCGTCGTTCTCGCTCCGTAGTCGTATGCCCACACCACCTCGTTCAGGAAGCAGTCACGCCCGAAGATCTCGTCGAGCAGCACCTTGCAGTAGTGCGATTCGCGTGGATCGATGTGAAGGTACAGGCTCCCCTGCGGTGCGAGCACGCGTCGCGTTTCCTCGAGACGGGGACGCAGCCAGCCGAGGTAATCGTCGAATCGATCGCTATAGCGCGCACCGGGTTGGCGCTCGACCCGGTACCGGCGTCCCGCAAATCCGAGGCGCGATGCGGTCTCGTCCGCGACGGCGCTGGTTCTCGACCCGGAGCGCGCGGCGCCCGTGTTGAACGGCGGATCGACGTAGACGAGCCCCGCGCACCCGTCCGGCAGCGAGCGCAGCACCTCGAACGCCTCGCCGTGAACGATCGTGGCTGCGCCCGTGACGATCGAGGCGTCGGGGCGGAATCGCTTCGCGGCCACGTAGAGTAGGTTGCATCATGGACACACGAGCGCTTGGCGCTGCGACCGTTCTCGACACCGACGGCACCCCGGTCCGGCTCGCCGACCAGTGGCACGATCAACCGGCCGTGATCGTGTGGCTCAGGCATTTCGGCTGCGTCTTCTGTCGCGAGCAGGTGGCTGAGATTCGCGAGCACCAAAAGGAGATCGAGGCCCTCGGCGCCGAGATCGCCTTCGTCGGCAACGGCACGGCGCGCGCGGCCGCATGGTTTCAGAAGCGCTTCGCGCCCGACTCGACCGTGCTGACCGATCCCGATCTCGTCTCCTACAAGGCGATCGGCGCGCGCTCGGGCCTGGTGTCGACCCTCGGCCCGGGGGCATGGGGCGCGGGAATTCGCGCATTCCGATCCGGAGCGCGCCAGTCGACGACCAAGGGCCACCCCTACCAGCAGGGCGCTCTGGTGGTCATGGCGCCCCGCAACAAGGTGCTGTACCAGCACATCAGTCGCGTCGCCGGTGACCACGCACCCGTTTCGGCGGTTCTCGATGCGCTGCGGACGGCAGCACCGATCGCCTTCGTGGCCTGAACCCCATGCAGTTCGGCCGCTACTACGAGGAATTCGACGTCGGCGCCACGTACAGGCACTGGCCGGGCAAGACCATCACCGAGGCGGACGACCACCTCTTCTGCCTGCTGACCATGAACCACCATCCCCTCCACACCGATGCGCACTACGCGGAGACGAGGACGGAGTTCAAGCGCAACGTGGTGGTCGGCAACCTCGTGTACAGCCTCGCCCTGGGCATGAGCGTCGCGGACATCAGCGGAAAGGCGATCGCCAACCTGGAGGTCGAATCGCTCAAGCACGAGCACCCGACCTTTCACGGCGACACGATCTACGCGGAAACCACCGTGCTCGACAAGCGCGAATCGTCGAGCAAACCCGACCGTGGGATCGTCACGGTCGAGACGCGCGCATTCAACCAGCGCGGCGAGCGAGTGTGCATCTTCAAACGCCGCGTGATGGTCCCCAAGCGCGAGGCCGGCGAGCTGCAGCCGGCGGACATCCCGGCCGGCGAGCGTTGAGGTGGGCGCGGGGAGCTCCGAGACCGCTGCTCGGTACAGCGTCCGCCCGCTGCTGCCCGGTCCGGCCGAGGCGCTCCGCGAGGCTGTCCTCCGCCTCGGTCTCCCCGGCGAGCGGCTTGCGGTGCTCGCGGAGCGCGGCGCTGTCGAGGCTCTCGCGCTTCGGGGCCTGAGCTCGGATCAGATCCGGGTCATCGAGCGCCTCGTCGCCGATGGCGGAGGCGAGGTGCTGAGCAACGCCGACGGCGACCGTGCTCTGCTGCTGATGCCGCTCATCACCGCCGGCGCGCTGCCGATGCAGCTCGCGGCATGGAGCGAGAACGCCGGGGAGGTGGGCGCCGCGATCGGGTCGGTGTTGATGGCTCGCGGCGCACCGCCGCCACCGTTGGAGGTGGGTGGTCACCGTCTCGAGTTCGGCAGACGGACGCTCGTGATGGGAATCCTGAACGTCACACCGGACTCGTTCTCCGGGGACGGGGTCGGCGACGACGTTCCCGCCGCCGTGGCTCGAGCGCAGGCCCTCGCCGAAGCGGGGGCGGACGTCGTCGACATCGGCGGCGAGAGCACCCGGCCGTCGCGAACCCGGGAACCCGTGTCCGCCGAGGTCGAGATGGCGCGGGTGCTGCCCGTCATCCGCGAGCTGGCGGAGTGCCTCACCGTCCCGATCAGCATCGACACGCGGAAGGCCGCGGTGGCGGCAGCCGCGCTCGACGCCGGTGCGCTGATCGTCAACGACGTCTGGGGGCTGCGCGGCGATCCGGAGATGGCGCACGTGGTCGCCGCCCATCCCGGGACCGGCGTGGTGGTGATGCACAACCAGCAGGGCACCGACTACGGCGACCTTCTCGAGGACGTCTGCCTCGGTTTGCGCCAGAGCCTCGCCGTGGCCGAGCGGGCGGGCATACCCCTGTCCCAGGTGATCATCGACCCCGGGTTCGGCTTTTCCAAGACGCCGGCGCACAACCTCGAACTCATCCGCCGCCTCGGCGAGCTGACGGGCATCGGCCGAGCGGTCCTGGTCGGTCCGTCCCGGAAGTCGACCACCGGCCTGGTCATCGGTGAAGCCGATCAGGCGCACCGCCTCGAGCCCAGCCTCGCGCTCGCCGTGCTCGCGGTGCAGGCGGGAGCGCACATGGTCCGGGTTCACGACGTGGCCGAGACGGTGCGGGCGATGCGCGCCACCGATGCGGTGGTTCGGGGCACGCCCGAGGCGCTTCGCGATCTGCCGATTCCCGGCCCGACGGGGTGAGCAACGGTGGCATTGTCACGACGGACACCGCGTGGGTCTCGCTGGGCACCAACGTGGGCCATCGCGGCAGAAACCTCGAGCGTCTGCGAGCAGCGCTGGCGAGCGACGGCGTGGTGATCGTCGCGGTGTCCCCCGAACTCCTCACGCGTCCGGTCGGGGTGACGGCCCAGGGTGATTTTCACAACCAGGTGGTCCGGCTGCGCAGTCCCGAACCGTGGTCACCCCGGCGCTGGCTGGAGCACTGCAAGGGCGCGGAGGTCGCCGCCGGTCGTCGGGACACCTACCGATGGGGCCCCCGCATCGCCGACGCGGACATACTGCTGCTCGGCGAGCACGGAGAGATCCGGGTGCACGAACCTGGTCTGACGGTGCCTCACCCCGAGATCGGCAACCGCCCGTTCGAGCAGCAGCTGCTGGACGCGGCCGGCTTCGAGCCCGAGTGATCACGCAGAGCTCTGCCCGCGGCTCCTCCTGCGAACGTCCCTAAATCGGCAGGCGATCGGCCAGCTGCGGGACCAGCTTGAGGGCGGTGTCGATCTGCCTGGCCAGCGTCGCAAGGTCCGGCTGCTTCTCGAAGTCGAGGAACCACGAGTGCTCGGCGGTGAACTTCTCGACGAGCGTTGTGGTCCCGAGCACCGCGATCCCGACATGGACGCTCGGCTTGTCGTCCTCGGAGAACGCCTTGCCGAGCAGGTTCTGGACGGTCTCGACCCAGCCACCAACCTCATCGAGATCGTGGAGCTCGTAGCCGCCGTCACCGAGCACGAACTCGGCCTCGACATCGACGAATGCCTGCGGGGTGATCTGCTGGTGCGGGCAGTCCTGCGCCTCGTCGTCATCGTGGTAGAGCTCGCAGTCCGCGCCGGGGCCGTATGCCGAGATGAAGGTCAGCAGCGCATCCCAGGTGTAGCTCACGTGCACGTGGTAGCGCGGCGGCGGGTCGCCCGGGAGACGGACGGTGCACTCGAACCGGCGCTCGCCGAGCCCGGGTTCGAGATGGTGACGAACGTCCTCGATGCTCAGACCCGCCGCGTCAACGGCCTCGAGCAGGTCCGAGGCGAACTCCTCGTAGGAGGGAAATGTCGGACGGTCCGCGCCTGCCGGCTCCGAACCCGCCTGGCCGGCGCCGGGATGCTCGCTCATCGGTCAGCGCCCCGGGCGCAGATGGCGCACCGCCACCCGGAGGAGGTTGGCGCCGAGCACCACCACGAAGAACAGCGTGATCGCGATGACCAGGGGCAGCTCGACATTGGGTGTCGAGTACGTGTACGTGGCCAGGATCGCGGCCGCGAAGAGGGCGGCGGCGATCACCGAAAGCGCGCCGACCGTGATCGCCGAGACAGGATCGGCTCGCCGGCGCCGGACGCCAGGGTCGCGAGGGTCGAGCATCGGAGGAGTGCGCACCATGCCGAGTGTACTTTGCGGCCGCCTCACATCAGCGAGGATGGTCAGCGCCGGAGCCCCGCGAATCGGTACCCGATACCCGGAACGGCGAGGATGTGGCGCGGCTGCGCGGGGTCAGGCTCGATCTTGCGTCGCAGGTTTCGAACATGGACGTCGATGACCCGCGTCTCGATCGGATGCTCGTAGCCCCAGACGGCGCTGAGGATCCGCTCGCGTGAGAGCACCTTCCCGGCGTTCGAGGCCAGGTACGACAGAAGGTCGAACTCGGTGTGGGTGAGCACGATGTCCCGATCCGAGCGGGTCACGCGGCGCTCGGCGGTGTCGATGACGAGATCGCGAAAGACCAGCCTCCCGTCGGCGGGCTTCTCGTCGCCGCGCAGCTCCTTGGCCCGGCGCAGGTGGGCGCCGATACGGGCAAGCAACTCGCGAGGGCGGAACGGCTTGGCGATGTAGTCGTCGGCTCCGATCTCGAGTCCGAGCACCACGTCGATCTCGTCGTGCTTCGCGCTGAGGATGATCACCGGCATCCGGTGCCCGGCGCGGCGGATCTCGCGGCAGAGGTCGAATCCGGAGAGATCCGGGAGCATCAGATCGAGGATGACGACGTCCGGGTGGAAGACCTCGAGGCGGGTGAGTGCCTCTCCGGCGCGCTCAGCCTCCTGGACGGTGTAGCCCTCGCTCTCGCAGGTCAGGCGGACCGCCCGGCGGACGAGCGCGTCGTCATCGACCACGAGCACGCGCACCTGCTGTCCATCCACACCAATTCCTCGAAGTGACCTCGAGTCATTCTGGAGTATCCAACCTCGTTCGGAACGGTGAAGGGTTGCTACTATACGGGCCGACTCCAATTCGGACCGCCTCTTTCGGGACGGTCTTCCTTCACAAAACTGGAGACCCGCACCCGTGCAGACCCAGGGTTCCCTTAGTGACGGCGGGCTCGCGACGCTGCTCCAATCGATGCAGGCAGAGCGAGCAACCGGCACCCTGACCATCGACAACGGTGGCGACAGTTGCTCGCTGTACTTCCTGTTCGGACACCTGTTCCACGCGAACGGCCCGGGCGGTCAGGGCGAGGAGGTCGTCATCGACGCGCTCGGCTGGGACGACGGCTCCTACCAGTTCGATCCGCGCGCCAAGCTCCCCGCCGAGGAGACCATCAAGGCCTCGCCGGCTGAGCTGATCGCAGCGGCCGAGAGCCGCACCCCGGCGGCCGCCGCATCCACCGGCGCCTCCACTTGGCCGGAAGCCGCCCCCGCCTACTCGTCGTCCGATGCGTACTCGTCGGCGCCGGCAGCGAGCCTCCCCGAGCCGATCGAGGAGCCCGCATACGCGGTCGCGGCATCAGCGCCCGCGGCGCCCGAGCCGGTCGCCGAGACGCACACCCCCGCCCCGGCCGAGCCGGAGCCTGCCCCGATGCCTGAATTCCAGTCCGCCCCGGCGACGCCCGCGCCAGAGCCCGTCGCACCGCTCCCGGCGCCCGAGCCCGTCTCCTACCAGCCCGTGCCCGCGGCATTGGCCACCACGGCGCCCGCAGCTTCACCGGATCGCCCGGCGCCGGCCACCGCGGGAGCTGCGACGGGCGCACCGACCGTACGGGTCTACCCGCTCCCCTCCGGACGGGCGCATTACGAGGGGCTCAAGAGCGCGTTCGTCGACTTCCCGCGCCTGCTCCGCACGCTCCGTTCCGACCGGCACACCGGGTACGTGAATCTCAGCGGCAACGGCTACAGCGGCGTGATCCTGCTCAACGACGGGCAGGCTCTCCAGGCGCTGTGCAGCAACGGCACTGCCGTCCAGGGCGAGGGAGCCTTCCTCCAGATCCGCCGGCACATGGATGCCGGGGACGGTGTCATCGACGTGATCGAGCTGGAGGGCGAGACCGTGACGGCGCTGGCCCAGCTGTTCACCTCTCCGTACCTCTACAGCGGGCTGCTGGGGCGCTTCGTCAACCTAGAAGCGCTGCTCGAGTATCTCGCCGAGGAGCACGTGAGCGGCTCGGTCGTGGTGCAGACGCCCAACGAGGCGGGGATCATCCTGCTTCGCGATGGCGACATCCTCGGGACGTACACCGAATCCCAGCGCTCCCTCGACAAGGCGACCACGGCGGTGGCATCCCTGGCCACCGACCGGCAGTCGGTCATCGAGGTCAAGGGCGGCGACGGCGCCATCGCGGCCATCGACGTCGACGCCGCGCTCAACCGCGCGTACTAGCCCGGCCGAGCGCCCCCGCCTCGCCTCCGGCGCGCGCCGGACCGCACTCTGGGCGGTGGCCGCCCTCGTGTGTGCCTCACTGTCCGGCTGCTTCAGCAGCCCACCGCAGATCACCCAGTTGATCCCCAACCGAGGCGCGGTCGGCGTGGCGGCCGACGCCGCCATCACGGTGGAATTCGACCGGCCGGTGGACACCGGCTCGATCAGAGGCCGCTTCTCGGTCAGCCGGCCGATTCCGTCCTGCAACCTCGACGCCGCGTTCAACGCCGGCCCGCTCGCCACCTGCCGAATCGTCTGGCTGTCCGGCGACACCGGCTTCAGCCTGCTCCACCCGCGGGCGATCTTTGCCCCGAGCACGTCCTACACGTTCACGCTCGCCGGCGGGATCAGCGATCCGAACGGCGTCGTGAACTCGGTCGACCATCACTGGACGATCACGACGGGTCCTGCGCCCGCGGTCCGCTCGGTTCAGCCGGCCGACGGGGCGAAGGACGTGCCCGTCGACACTCCCATCTCGGTGACCTTCTCGACCGCGATGGCACCGGCCACAACCGCCCCGGCGATCACGCTGAACCCGGCGGTGCCGGGCACGCGGGTGGTGCGGAACCGCCGGGATCCAAGCCGCTTCGTCGTGCTTCCGGGCGCAACCCTGGAGGCGGGCGTCACCTATCGCCTCAGCATTGCGGGCACCGCCACCGACGTGAGCGAGCAGCCGCTCCAGGTTGGGGCGACGTCCAGCTTCACCACCGGCGCCATGTCACCCGGGTCGCACGTGGTGGTGCTCGCGGCGGTTCCGGGCGAGGGTGCGAGCACGGTGCTCGTTTCCCCGCTCGCCGCGGCGGAGGCGGGCGAGCCGATCTCGACTGAGGCGCTGCTGGTCGCGCCTCGGTGCCCGCATCCGACGGGCTGCGACGCAGCCGTGTTCGGGGCGCCGCTCTTCACCTACTCGGCGGCAGCGCTGTCGCCCGGAGGCGGCTGGCTTGCGGTGGTGGAACGCGACTCGACGGTCACCGCTGCACGGCCGGTGCTCGTCGTCCTCGATCCGGCGACCGGGGCGGTCGTGGAGAGCTTCGCCGATTCGTCGCTGCCGTCCTGGTCGCCCGACGGATCGACGCTGGCCTTCTCCCGAGCGGGGAAGGTGTCGTTCTTCAACCCGGCGACGGGTGCGCTCACCACCCTTCCGGCGGGCGATCCGCTGGTGGCGCCAGCGGTCTGGAGCCCGCTCGGCGAGCAGCTGGTGCTCGACGTCGCGGGGGCGTCGGACTTCGAGCACCTCGAGCTGGCCGACTCGGTCGTGCTCGCGCGGTATCCGGTCCCCGGGGTGATCGGGGCCTCGAGCAACCCCGCAATCTCGCCGGACGGCTCGCAGCTCGCCTTCCTCCGGTCGGCCCCGGGAGCTCAGGGAACCTGGATCGCGGGCATCGGCCCATCCTCCACCGCCGCCCGGTTGCTCGACGCCTTCGTGCAACCGGTGGGATTCACGGCCAGCGGAACGCTGGTCGGCATCAACCGGCCGGAGGTTGGCAGCCCCACCCTCGTGCTCGTCAGTGTTGCGGGTGATGAACAGATCCCGATCGCATCGGGTCCCGCGCCTGACTCACTCGACACGGTGGTGGTCGCCCCCTCGGGGCGCCAGCTTGTGTATCTCAATGCCGATGCGAGCGGCGTCGTCCAGGCCTACGTCGAGAACGCCGACGGGACCAACGCGCAGGTCATCACCGATTTCACCTCGGGCACACCGGTCGCGACCTCGGTGGCAGTGAGCTGAGATGCGACGGCTGCTCTTTCTCATCGCCGACACGGGTGGCGGCCATCGCGCCGCGGCCACGGCCGTGGAGCGTCAGATGGCGGCGGTGTCGCCCGGGGAGTATGAGATCACCATCCTCGACCCGTTCGCGAGCGCGAAGCCGAGGGTGATCGGGGGCACGGCCGGGCTCTACGGCCCGATCACGAGGCACGCGCGCTGGCTCTGGGGCGGCCTGTATCACTCGACCAACAGCCGGGCCGCGGTCGCGATGCTCGAGAAGACCGTGCTCCGCTCCGTGACCAGCGCCGTCACGGCGGCCATCGGCGCGATCGATCCTGACTGCGTCGTGTCGTTCCACCCGCTGCTGAACCATGTCAGCGTCCGCGCCGTGCGCAGCCGGCCGCGGAGGATCCCGGTGGTGACGGTGATCACCGACCTGGTGGACATCCACGTCGCCTGGGAGTGCCGGGAGGTCGACGCTGTCGTCGTCCCCTCGCCGGGTGGGCTCGATCACTGCCGGCGCGCGGGAATCCCGGCTGCCCGCTGCCACGATTTCGGTCTCGCCGTCGACCGCCGCTTCACCGAGGTGCCGGGCGACCCGGCGAGCCGAGCCGAGATCCGCGAGCGCCTCGGGTTGCGCACTGAAAGCTTCGTGCTGCTCGTCTGTGGCGGCGCCGACGGATCCGGCGGCCTGGTGAGGCATGCGCGGGCGATCGCGGCAGCGTCGCTGGATGTCGACCTGGTCGTGATCTGCGGCCGCAACAAGCGCGCTCACTCGGCACTCACGGGGTTGCGGTCCGCGACGGGCCGGCCGGTTCGGGTGCTCGGCTACGTGAACAACATGGCCGAGTGGATGCGCGCAAGTGACGTCGTGGTGTCGAAGGCCGGTCCGGGAACGATCGCGGAGGCCCTCTGCTGCGGACTGCCGCTGCTGCTCGTCTGGTATCTGCCCGGACAGGAGCGGGGTAACGTGGAGTGGGTGGTGGACATCGGGGCGGGACGCTACGTGCCGCGTGACGAGCAGCTCGTCGACGCGGTTGCAGAGCTCTCCGCGCCCGGCTCGGGGGCGCTCGCGACCATGCGCGCCGCGGTGACCGCGGCGGCCCGGCCCGACGCAACCCGTCGCATCGCCGGCCTGATCGCGTCCATGGCCGAAGCGGGCGCATGAGCGTCGACGCACCGGCTGTCGGCGCACCGGCCGAGCCCGCCGAGACGCCTGCGCCGCGCTGCACGGTCGATCGCCTTCGGGTCCACTGCTTTCGCAACTACGCTGAGGCGACAGTTCGCTTCGGCCCGGGACTCAATGTCATACATGGCCAAAACGCGCAGGGCAAGACCAACCTGCTCGAGGCGATCGCGACCCTGGCACTCACCCGCTCGCCGCGCACCACCAGCAGCGGGGACCTGCTGCTCTGGAGCGAGGATGCGGCGCTCGCCGAAGCCGACGTCGCCCGCCCGCCCGCGGGAGTCACGCTCTCGATCCGGTTCCAGCGCGACCCGTCGACGGGACGCGTGACCCGGGTGACCGCCGTTGACGGGAAGTCGCGTCCCGCGCGCGCCGTGCTCGGCGTGTGTCCGGTCGTCCTCTTCTGGCCGGAGGACCTCGCCCTCGTGCGCGGCGGCCCGGATGGTCGGCGCAGGTTCCTCGACGTCATCCTCGCGCAGACCGATCCGCAGGCCTTCGCGCACATGTCGCGGTACCGGCGCGTGCTCGAGCAGCGAAATGCGCTGCTCCATCAGCTTCGCGCGGGCAACGGCATGCGTGAATCGCTCAACGGATTCACCAGCGAGCTCGCCCATCACGGGGCCTGGCTTGCACTCGCGCGCTCACGCCTCGTCGATGCGCTGGCACCGCTTGCGGCGCTCTCGCTGCACGATCTCAGCGGTCAGCGTGAGCGCATCTCGCTTCGCTACGCGCCGTCGCACGCGGCGTCGATCGAGGGCAGCCTCGAGGCGGCCGAGCAGGTCCTGCTCGGCACGCTGCGCGATCGCGCCGGCGAGGAGATCGCGCGTGGGATGACGCTCGCCGGGCCACACCGTGATGACATCGCCTTCGACCTCGACGGTCGAGCCGCACGCGGCACCGCCTCGCAGGGTCAGCAGCGAAGCATCGTGCTCGCGTGCAAGCTCGCCGAGGTCCGGTACCTCCAGGACACGGCCGGCGTCGCGCCGGTCATCCTTCTCGACGACGTGCTGAGCGAACTCGATCCGGAACGCCGGTCACGCCTCTTGACCGTGCTGGCATCGGGCGCGCGTCACCAGGTGCTGGTGACGACCACGGAACCGATCCGAGAGGTGGCCGAGTTCGAGGGGGTGCTGCACTTCACCGTGCGCGGTGGCGTCGTCACCCGGGACGAGCCTGGATGACGGAGCAGCGTCTCTCCGATCTCATCGATCCCGCGCTCCGCGGCCTGGGTGTGCGTGTCCAGGTGCGCGAGGAGCGCCTCCGACTCGCACTCGCGGATGTCGTCGGCGACGGGCTCGCGGCCATGTGCCGCGCTGAACGGCTCGACCGCGGGGTGCTCGTCATCGCCACGGCGAACACCGCGCTGGCTCACCAGCTGCAGATGGACGCTCCCCGGGTGATCGACGCGCTGAACCGGCGCGTGGGACAGGATCTGGTCCGCCGAATCCGTTTCAAGGCGATGTGACCAGGTGCGCGCGCGTCAGCGTCAGGCGACCCGCACCGGCATGATGATGCACAGGTAGTCGTCCTTCCCGACGGGCCGGATGACTCCCGGCTGCAGCGAACCGTTGAACGACAGCTGGACCTCGTCCGAGTCGAGCGCCGACAGCGCATCGAGCATGTACCGCGCGTTGAATGCGATCTGCACGTCGTCGCCCTGCACGGTCGCGGCCAGCGGCGCCTCGTCGTCACCGACCTCGGCCGTCTGCGCGAGCAACGTGAGCGTGCCGTCGCCGATGCGGAGTCGCACCGGGTTGGCCGCATCGCGCGCCAGCACCGCGGCGGTCTTCGCCTCGCGCAGCAGCGAGGCCGTCGACAGGCTCACCGTCGTGGTCGATTCGCCGGGAATCACCTGCGTGTAGTTGGGATATGTCCCCTCGATGAGTCGCGACGAGATCTCCACGTCCTTGAGCGTGAAGAAGACCTGGTTGCGCGCGTGCGCGAACGCGATTCCCACCGTCGGGCGGTTGGGATTCACGGCACGCGCCACCTCGGACAGGTGCCGCGATGGAACGATCACCGATGTGACCGGTGGTGTCCCGCTCACGGTGACATCGATGGTCTTCACCGCGAGACGGTGACGATCGGTCGCCGCGAGTGTGAGCCTCGTGCCGTCCATCTGCAGCAGGACACCGGTGAGCACCGGTGAAGCCTCGTCGGAGCTCGCGGCCATCACCGTCTGCGTGATCGCGTTCTGCAGGATGGCGGAGTCGACCTCGATGGACGTCTCGGTGTCACGCGCCGGCAGCGGCGGGAACTCCACCGCGTCGATGCCGTGCACGTTGGCACGGTGGACACCGCCGGTGAGCTTGAGGACCTGCGTGGTCGGCTCCAGCTCCATGGTGCAGGGTGCATCGCCCAGCGATGACACGAACTCACCGAGCAGGCGCGCGGGAACGGTGATCCGTCCTTCCTCGAGCACGGTTGCCGGCACGACGACGGAGATGGTGAGATCGAGGTTGGTGGCGGTCACGCGCAGACCATCGGGGCCCGTCTCGAGGAGTACGTTGCTCAGCACGGGCAGCGTCGATCTGGGTGATACCGCGCGGGACACGAGCCCGAGAGCACCACTGAGGGTCGAGGACGAGACGGTCGCTTTCATGGACGATTCCTCTCTGGGGGCTGCGTTATCACCAGACTCGATGAGTATGACCTGCAGAGTCTAGAGACCAGTAGACGATGTAGTGGTGGGGAAATGGGGGACAACTCCGAAAGGGATCTCATCGCGGCTCCGGGAGCGTTGCGGGCCTGTGCGCAACCCGCTCCGGTTGTGCACCGGTTGTGCACCGGCAGCGAGGTTGCGCACTTTGTCCACAGGCCGTCCCCGGTGTCGACAACAGGGTTGTCAACGGTTGTGCAACTGCTCGCGAATGGCGCGCACCTCACCCTGGAGGCGGACGTCCTCGCGCATGAGCTCGGTGATCTTTTCAATCGCGTGCAGCGCGGTGGTGTGATCCCGTCCCCCGAAGGCACTGCCGATGACCGGGAGTGACGACTCGGTCTCCTCGCGGATGAGGTACATCGCCACCTGACGCGGGAACACGATGTTCTTGTCGCGGCGCTTGCCCTTCATCTCCTCCACGGAGATGGCGTAATGCGCGGCGACCGCCACCTGGATGGTCTCGATGCTCACCGGCGTCGAGTCCTGCACCGGGATGACGTCCCGCAGGATCTGCTGAGCGGTTTCGAGGGTGATCTGCTGGCCGTTGATCGACGCGTGGGCGAGCACCCGGATGAGCGCACCCTCGAGCTCGCGGATGTTCTTCTGGATCCGGTGCGCGATGAACGAGCACACCTCGTCAGGCACGAGCTTGCTGTAGGGCCCGAGCTTGGTGGTGAGAATGGCCAGCCGCGTCTCGAAATCCGGGGGCTGGATGTCCGCCATCAGGCCCCCCTCGAAACGGCTGCGAAGCCGGTCTTCGAGGGTCGGAATATCCTTCGGCGGCCGGTCGCTGCTCACCACGATCTGCTTCTGGAACTCCTGGAGGGCGTTGAACGTGTGAAAGAACTCCTCACGGGTGTGGTCCTTGCCGGCCAGGAACTGGATGTCGTCGATGAGCAGCACGTCGACCCCGCGATAGCGCATGCGGAACTCGGCAGGGCGGTTCTCGACGATCGAGGCCACCATCTCGTTCATGAACTTCTCTGAGGTGACGTAGGCCACCTTCGCGTTGCGGTGCGTCTCGCGCACCGCATGACCGATAGCGTGCATGAGGTGGGTCTTGCCCAGTCCCACACCGCCGTAGAGGAAGAGCGGGTTGTAGGCCTTGCCGGGCGCCTCGGCCACTGCGCGGCAGGCCGCGTGTGCGAACCGGCTCGAATTGCCGACGACGAACGTGCTGAAGGTGAAGGCCGGGTTGAGCCTCGAGTCGTTCGCGCCGTCCTCGGGCTCGCTCACGTGCGCGTACGTGGGATCGGGGACGTGCGGCGGCGCCTCGGGTGGCGGCGATCTCTCGGGGTCGACCGTGATGATCACCTCACAATCGCGGCCGAGCACCCCGGAGAGGGTTTCGCGAATCAGCGGGGCGTAGCGCTCGCTGACCCAGTCGCGAGCGAACATGGTCGGCACGCCCACCGTGAACGTGTGCCCGTCGGAATCGACGAGGACGGCGTTGGCGAGCCAGGCCTCGTAGCCGGGGCGCACGACCTGGAAGCGCAACTCCTCCTGGGCGACCTGCCAGAGCTGCTGTGGGTCCATGCTCGCGGTCGAGTTCCCACTCTCCAGGATGGGCTCGACGCGCGGCGTCTGATCACCGACGACTCCGACACCGACTGTTCGATCCACTCGTTCCTCGCCTTGGCCTGCCGATCACAGCGCAGTTATCCACAACTTGTGCACAACAGTGGATAAGTACATGGCCGCTGGTGGCCGGGGGGCTTGGTGGAACGTCAGAGAAGGGCTTCCCGCTCCCGCTGCAGCCTGCGGAGTCTAACAATGCGCGGGCCCACTCACAACCGGAGCGAGCGCACCACGGTCCTGTGATCTCGCGACGGCAACTCCGCCCGATCCAAGGGCGGTCGACCGCCGCCTTGGTATACTCGCGGCGCAACCCCGTCGGGCTCAGCGGTGCCCAGTGCGCCCCCGACGCGATCAGTGTCTCGGAGAGACGGCCATCAAGCGGACGTACCAACCCAAGAAGCGCTACCGGCGTAAGACGCACGGCTTTCGCATACGTATGGCGACGCCCGGCGGCCGCCAGGTGCTCAAGGCACGCCGTCGCAAGGGCCGCAAGCGCCTGACTCCGGCTCCCACGCGATGAACCGGCGGCATCGCCTTCCCGGGCGAAGCCGGATTGCGGCGGTGCGGGAAACCGGGAGCGAAGCACGCTCCGGTGCCGTTCGAGTCCGCGCCCTTCCCGGAGAGACGGCGGTCTCGCGGGTGGCGTTTGCGGTGCCCGGCGCCACCGGCGCGGTGAGCCGGAATCGTGCCCGGCGGCGCCTTCGTGCGGCCATCACCCCCGTCCTGGAGGAGCATCCAGGGCTCGATCTGGTCGTGAGCCTCCCCGGACGTGCCACCGAGATGCCGTTCATGAGCCTCCGAGCTTCGCTGTCGGCCGCGCTCGGCACGGCGTCGCGGTCGGCACAGTTCAGGGCTCGGACGTGAGACGCGCCAGCCTGGTGTTCATACGCATCTACCAGGTCACCATCGGCCCGCTCTTCGGGATGATGAGCTCCTGCCGCTACGAGCCCACGTGCTCGCACTACGGCTACGAGGCGATCCAGCGGTTCGGCGCTCGCCGCGGCTGGTGGCTGGCGGTGCGCCGCATCGCTCGCTGCCACCCCTTCCACGAGGGAGGCGTCGACCCGGTGCCCGAGACGTACATCAGCTGGCGGGCGGCGCGGCGTGTCCACCGAGATGCCACTCAGCACGGGAGCGCAGCGTGATCGCCGCCGCGACGACAACGACGTCCAGCGGGTTCAATCCGCTCTCAATATTCGGGATCCTGCAGGTTCCGTTCGGATGGGTGCTCCAGGAACTGGTGAAGGTCTTCACGCAGGTTCCGCCGCTCAAGGCGGTCGGCGCCTTCGGGCTCGCTGTCATCGTCCTCACGATCGGCATCCGCGCCGTGCTCTTCCCGGTTTTCGGCTGGCAGCTGCGGACGTCACGACGCATCCAGGCAGAGCAGCGCCTCGTCGCCCCGCAACTCCAGGAGTTGCGAAAGAAATACAAGAAGGAACCGCAGCGGTTGAGCCAGGAGATGAACGCGCTCTACAAGGAGCATGGAATCAGTCCTTTCTCCAGCCTCACAGGCTGCATCCCCGCACTCGTGCAGATGCCCGTGCTCATCGGCCTGTATCAGTCGATCAGGACGGTGACGGCGTCGCTCCACACTGGCGACAAGGGTTTCCTCTGGATCAGCAACGTGACCCAGTCAGCACAGCAGGCCTGCTGCAACGGACACAACGGCCTCGCGGGTCTGCTGACTCAGCCGCAGTACCTCATCCTGCCGCTCATCGCCGGCGCGTTCACGTTCGCGCAGTCCCGGATGATGATGCCGCCGTCGCGTCCCGACATGTCCGACCAGGAACGCTCCATGCAGGGCGTCACCAAGCAGATGTCGTTCATCTTCCCGGTGATGATCTTCGTGTTCAGCTTCCTGTTCCCGCAGGGGCTGGCCATCTACTGGGCGACGGGGACGATATTCATGGTCGCGCAGCAGTACCACCTCCTCGGGTGGAACGGTCTCGTCGTTCCATCCTGGTTCCCGGGCGCGAACCGCGTGACCGCGCTGACGATTCCGCGGACTCCGGTGAAGACCGGCGCCGGCTCGGGCAAGGCGACCGCCACGGCGGTCGTATCGCCGGGCAAGAGCGGCAGTCGCAATGGCAACCGTCCCGTGAGCGCCAACGGCACCAAGCCAAAGGCCGGCGCCGCCGCGGAGGAGCCACCGGTCCGTTCACAGAGCGCGACGGCGCGCACGCTGGCACGACCCAACAGACCGAACAGACGGAGGCGGCGCCGCTGAGCGCGGCGCCAGGGAGAAGTGGTGAGCGAGAGCAGGGTTACCGCGGTCGAGGCGGAGGCCGAGGATGGGGTGGAGGCGCGTGGGGCGACCATCGAGGAGGCTGTCAGCAACGCACTCAGTCAACTCGGGGCCAACCGCGAACAGGTGGAGGTGCAGGTGCTGTCGCCGGAGAGCCGCGCGCTCCCGGGAGAGCGTCTCTCGACGGGCGAGCGGAGGGTGCGCGTCTACCGGATCGACGAGCACGCGGCCGGGGCGCGAGCGCTCCTCGAGGAGCTGCTGACTCGGATGGAGGTGCCCTGCCGGGTCAGCGTCCGTCGTGGGACCGGCACGGCCGGCTCGTCGTCGGGCGGGCCGGTGATCCTCGACATCGCGGGCGACGACCTGGGACTGCTCATCGGCTGGCGCGGCGAGACCCTGCGCTCGCTGCAGACCGCGGTTAACCTCATGCTCGGCGAGGAGGGCGTGGAGACGCGCCGGGTCATCCTCGATGTCGAGCGCTATCGCGCCCGTCGTGAGGACCAGGTTCGAGAGCTGGCGCAGCGCCTTGCGCTGCGTGTCAAGCGCACCGGCGAGCCGTACACCCTCGACCCGATGCACGCCTACGAGCGTCGTGTCATCCACATGACACTCGCAGAGGACCCCGACGTCACCACCGAGAGCACCGGCCGGGAGCCGGCCCGGCGGGTGGTCATCAACCCCACCGGTCCAGCACAGGGCGGCCCTCCGGAGCGCTTCGAAGGAGCCCGTCAGGGCCGGTCAGCCGGGCGCTCGTACTGACCGAATTCGCCGTCGAATCCCTGTCCGGGGGGACGAGGCTCACCGCCATCCCGCTGCCCGGTCGCGCCTCGGTGGCGATCGCCTTCATGGTCGGGGTCGGCTCGCGCCACGAGAGCGAGTCGCAGAGCGGCATCAGCCACTTTGTCGAGCACATGGTGTTCAAGGGCGGTCATCGCTATCCGACCGCCCGGGACGTGAGTGAGGCGATCGAGGGCGTCGGCGGCGTGCTCAATGCCGCCACCGACCGCGAGGCGACCGTGTTCTGGACGCGGGTCCCGGTGGCCAAGCTGGGGCTGGCGGTCTCGGTCCTCAGCGACATGCTCCTGAGCCCGGCGCTCGATGAGGCCGAGGTGGTCAAGGAGCGGCAGGTGGTCATCGAAGAGCTGCGCATGTACCAGGACAACCCGCAGGACTACGTGCAGATCGCGTTCGACGCGCTGATGTGGCCGGAGCATCCGCTCGGCTGGGACGTCGCCGGACGCGAGGAGACCGTGCTCTCGTTCACCGGTGCGGATTGCCGCACACACCTCGAGCAGCACCTGCTGCCGTCGACCCTGGTGGTCAGCATCTCAGGCGGCTTCGAGACACCGGACGCCGTGGGGATGATCGATGAAGCGATCGGGTCGTGGGCAGCGAGACGCCGGGCCGAGCCGGCTCCGGCGCTGCCCGCGACGCCGCCGTCGGGCGCGCCACTGCGTGTGATCCGGCGCAGCGCGGAGCAGGCGAACATCCTGGTAGGAGCGCGCGCGCCCTCGTACAACGACCCCGACCGGCATGTCGCCGAGATCCTCAACGTGATCCTCGGCGAGGGGATGTCGAGCCGTCTCTTCCTCGAGCTCCGCGAGCAGCGCGGGCTCGTCTACGACGTGCACTCGTTCATGAGCCGCATGTCGGACACCGGGGTGCTCGGCATCGGCCTTGCGTGTGAGCCGCGCCATGCTGCCACCGCGCTCGACGCGGCGGTGGTCGAGCTGCGCAAGCTCGCCGAGGCGCCGGTGTCCGACGCCGAGCTCACCAAGGCGCGCGAGTACGCAAAGGGACGGCTGCTGCTGCAGCTCGAGAGCACGTCGGCGCTCTGTGAGTACGCCGGCCAGCAGCTCCTGCTCCAGGGGAAGATCATCGAACCCGATGAGCTCGTCGCGCGACTGGAATCCGTGGAGGCCAGGGAGGTGAGCGAGCTCGCGGCACGCCTGCTCTCAGCAGGACTTCGCGCCGCCGTGGTCGGGCCGTTCCGCAGCGAGACCCGGTTCGAGAAGGCGATCGCGGTCTGATGCCCGCGTGTCAGACTTTCGCGCCGTGAGCGTCGAACGAACACTCGTCCTCGTGAAGCCGGACGGCGTGCAGCGCCGGCTCGTCGGCGCGGTGATCACGCGCTTCGAGCGCCGTGGCCTGCACCTGGTGGCGCTGAAGCTGCTGCGTATCGACCGCGATCTTGCAGAGCGGCACTACGCCGAGCATCGCGGCAAGCCGTTCTTCGCCGGCCTGGTCGACTTCATCACCTCGGCACCGGTCGTCGCCATGGTGTGGGAGGGTGACGACGCGGTCGCACAGGTGCGCTCGATGATGGGGGCGACCAACCCCTCGGCAGCGGCGCCGGGCAGCATCCGCGGAGACCTTGCGGTCAGCATTGGCAATAACGTGGTGCATGGCAGCGACTCGCCGGCGCGCGGCGCGGAGGAGGTCGCACTCTTCTTCAACGACGCGGAGCTCATCGACTGGGCCGGCGTCGACGCGGCGTGGGTGAGCGGCTGATCCTTCGGGGTCGCTAGTCGAGAGGGTCGGGATCCGGATGCGCGCCGATCGCGGCAGCGAGCCTGCGCATCCGCCGGCGTCTCCAGCGCCAGGCTTCGAAGGCTGCGATGCCGAGCGCCGGGATGGCGAGCGCGGATGTGGCCGCGGGCTCGAACGTGGGACCGGCCCCGAGACCGCCAAAGTGATCGAGCGGCCAGATGCGCAGGATCGCCTTGGCGAGGATGTTCTTGCGGGGCACGAGGCCGAAGACCCGCGAGTCGCTGGAATAGTTGCGGTTGTCGCCCATGACGAAGTACTCGCCGGCCGGAATGACGAGCGGCTGAGGGTTCGACGTCGCCATTCCCGACGGCGTGCAGCAGAACTTGAGGGTGGTCCATACCTGAGGGAGATAGGGCTCGTTCAGCACCTGGAACGGTCCTTTCCCACCCGGCTTGATGAGCACCTCGGTGGGACTGTGATTCCCGTCGATCTCGATGATGTCCCCGGGAAGCCCGATCACCCGCTTGATGAAGTCCTGCGACGGGTCGGTCGGGGGGATGAGGATGACGATGTCGCCGCGCTGCGGGTTGCCCCCGAAGTCATACGAGATCTTGCTGGCGAGCAGCAGGTCCTGGTTCTGCAGCGTCCCCACCATGCTCTCGCCGTCGACACGAACTGTCTGCAGCGCGAAGGCGATCGCGACGTAGAGGATCACGGCGATCAGGAGCACCTCGATGGTGTCTCGGACCCATGATCCTCGCCACCAGGGACTTGGCGTGCTCGTCGCTTCCGGGGGCGGGAGTACCTGAGCCACTCGGGCCGATTATGAGGCGAAGCCCTCCGGCCGCCACGTCTGTGGCCGGGATGCGCTGCTCCATCATGGGAACGTGACAACGGGTGTTCGCCGCCTCGCCGCGGTGCTCATCGCCGGATTCGCGGCGCTCGTGATCCCGATCGCGGCGTCGGCGCACGCGCTCCTCACGGCGTCGTCCCCGCCGGCGGGGGCCCATCTCGGCACCGCACCGGGAGTCGTCCTCCTCGAGTTCAGCCAGCAACTCAACGCAACCCTCTCGCACGCGACGGTTGCAGATCCAAGCGGGCATGACTGGACCGGCGAGGTCGACAGTGCCACCGAGATCCGTATCCCGATGGCCACGAACGCATCGGGCGTCTACACCGTCGACTGGACTTCGGTGAGCGCCGACGACGGCCACGAGATCACGGGCAGCTTCACGTTCGATGTCGGCGTCGTCGGGCCGGCTTCACCGGTACTCGCCGCGAACGCCGTCCCGGGCCCCGAGCCGTCGGACATCGCGATCGGCCTGGTCAAATGGGTCGAGGCACTTTCGCTGCTCTTCCTGGCAGGACAGGTCCTCCTTGCCACGCTCGCCCGCCGTGCACCAACCCTCGAGTGGGTCAAGCCCGGATTCCGCGCCTCGAGCATCGCCCTCTCCGCCGGGCTGGTGGCTGTGTGGGCGGAGGCGACCGTCGGGTCCGGGGGGCACAGCCCGGCCGAGTACCTCGCCTTCTTCGACGGCTGGTCGGGAGCCGCGCTGATCGCCCGCCTCTTCCTCGAGACGCTGACGCTCATCGCGGTTGTCCGCGCCTGGCGAACGCTGCCGGTCTGGCTTGCCGGGGCGCTGCTCATGCTCGCCGCCGGCGGCCACGCCGCCGGGGTGATCCCCGCCTGGTACGGGATCGGGCTCGATGCCGTGCATCTCGTCGCGGCGGGCCTCTGGGCCGGCGGCGTTGCGGCGCTGGCGGCGCTGCGCCCTCCCGGCGGGTGGCGGTCGGCAGAGGCACGCGTGCTCCTGGCCAGGTTCACGCCGGTCGCGCTCGCTGCCTTCGCGACGACGGTGGTCGCGGGCGGGCTCGAGGCCGTCGCACAGCTCGGGTCGATCCAGGCACTCGTCGACACGGCGTACGGGCGGGTGCTGCTGGTGAAGATGGCTCTAGTCGCGCTGATGCTGCCGCTCTCGGCGATGGCATGGCGGCTCAAGCGCCCCCACATCCGCATCGAGGCGGGGCTCGCAGCAGGGGTGGTCGCAGCCGCGGCACTCCTGGCTTCGTTCCCGACCCCACCCACGGCCGCCGCCCGTCAGGCCGCGGAGGATGCGGCGGCGACGCCGAGCGCGGGACTGCCGTCCGCGGATGAGCTCACCATGGCGGGCGCGGCGGGGAGCGACCTCGTCGGCCTCAGCCTTTCGCCGGGCACGCCGGGGCCGAATCGCGCCACCGTGTACCTGCTCCCGATCACGGGCACGGCGGACGCCCGGGGACTTGCGGCAAACATCGTCGTCAACGGCGTGTACGAGGCGCTCGTGCCCTGTGGCGACACGTGCCGGCAGGCGACCATCGACGTAAAGGCAGGCGACCTGGTGTCGGTCGACGTGGTCAACAGCGGTGGGGGCGAGGCGACGTTCACCATCCCCGCGCTTCCCGCCCCCTCGGGGAGCGGGTTGCTGACGCACCTCGAGTCGGCGATGAAGGCGCTGACCGCCTACCGGGTCAGCGAGGTCCTCAGTTCCGGCACGGTCACGGTCCACAGCGTCTTCGCGTCGGATGCGCCCGACCGGACGATGTGGCGGATCAACGACACCAGCCAGACGATCTGGATCGGGAGCACGCTGTACACGCAGGAGGCGCCGGGGCAGCCCTGGCACGAGCAGCCGTCGGAGGCCAACACCGTCCCCTCGTTCGTGTGGGACTTCTTCCGGCCGCTGACCAACGCGCACATCCTGGGTCAGGAAGTGCTCGACGGCATCCCGACCACGATGGTCGCGAGCTTCGGGAATTCGCAATCCACGCCGATCTGGTTCACTTTCTGGATCGACGCCGGCGGGAGGGTCCGCCAGGTGGCCATGGACGCCCCGGGCCACTTCATGACCGACACCTACACGAGCTATGACACACCGGTGGACATCGTCGCCCCGATCGGGTGAATCAGCCTGCGAGAGACAGTCCCACGCTGCCAGAATGTCAGCGAACCACCACCGTGGACCCGCCTGAAAACACGAGGCACAAGATGGCGCTCCTCACTCAGACCCCCTACAAGGCCAGGACGTTCGACCTGTCCGGACTGACCGGGATCTCCGACAACACCCTCGAGGTCCACTTCGGACTTTATGCCGGTTATGTCAAAAACACGAACCTCCTCAACGAGCAGCTGGTCACCATGCAGGCGGCGGGCCAGGGCCTGGCGTCGAATCCCGCCTACGCGGAGATCACCCGCCGGCTCGGCTTCGAGTACAACGGCATGGTCCTCCACGAGTGGTACTTCGGCAACCTGACCAAGGCGACCGGCGGAGGCATCTCGTCGTCGTCAGCGCTCGGCCGCGCACTCGGCGAATCGTTCGGCGATATCGATACCTGGCGCAAGGACTTCACCGCGATCGGCGGCATGCGCGGCGTGGGCTGGGCGGTGACCTACCTCGACACGGCGACCGGCCGGCTGAGCAACCACTGGATCACGCTCCACGAGGACGGCAACATCGCCGGCTTCAAGCCCATCGTCGTGATGGACGTGTGGGAGCACGCCTTCCTGCTCGACTACAAGCCCGCCGACCGTCCGAAGTACATCGAGGCCTTCCTCGCCAACTTCGACGCCGACGCGGCCGAGGCACGCCTCACCGGAGCAGCGGACCGCCCGGTCGGCTGAGCGCCCGGAGGGGCCTCGCTACAGCGGCGGACCGCCGAGCTTTCGATAGAGCGCGTCCAGGTCGGAGTCCTCGGCCCAGTCGATCACGATCCGGCCGCCACCCCCTTTTCGGCGCTGAAGGCGGACGGGGACGCCGAGGGCGTGCTCGAGGCCGCGACGGAGCGCAACGTCGTCAGGTGCGGCCACGTCGGGTTGAGAGGCCGGGTTGCGCCTGCGCGGGGTCGCTGGGGCCCTCGTGAGCCGCTCCTGGACCGCCTGCTCGGTCTCGCGGACATTGAGGCCGTCGGCGATGACGAGGGCCGCCAGGGCCTCCTGGTCGCTCGCGAGCGGCAGCACCAGCAACGCCCGCGCGTGGCTCGCCGTGAGCCGCGAATCAGCGACGGCCTCCTGGACCGGCGCCGGGAGGTCGAGCAGGCGGATGGCGTTGGAGATGCCCGACCGGCTCCGTCCGAGCCGCAGAGCGATTGCCTCGTGGGTGAGGCCGAAGGCGTCGGACAGGCGAGCGTAGGCCGCAGCCTCCTCCATGGGGTTGAGGTCGGTCCGAAGCAGGTTCTCGGTGAGCGCCATCTCGAGCTGGTGGCGGCTCGATTCCGCCGCCGGCCGCACGATGGCGGGGATGCTCGAGACCCCGGCGAGCTGAGCCGCACGCAGGCGCCGCTCGCCGGCGACGAGGCTGTAGGAGTCGCCGTCACGCTGGACGACGATTGGATGGAGCAGCCCGTGCAGGCGGATCGAGTCACCAAGTGCCGCGAGCGCCTCGGGCTCGAACGCGCGTCGCGGTTGTTCGGGGTTCGGCGAGACGGTCTTCGGATCGACGCTGATGAGCGGCGATCCCTCCTCGGCCTCCACCTCGGTGGTGAGCAGCGCCTCGAGGCCACGGCCAAGACCGCGGCGACGGAATGCCCGCGGTGGCGCGGTCTCGCTCATGCCTTGTCCGAGATGCCGGCGGCGGCGAGGACGGCGCCGCCCTGGATCCGCGCGTCGAGGTTGGCGCTGAGCTCGCGGTATGCGATCGCGCCCCGGCAGGTGGGGTCGTAGAGCGTGATGGGCATCCCGTGGCTCGGCGCCTCGCTGAGGCGCACGTTCCGAGGGATGAGCGGGGTCAGCAACTGGTCGCCGAACCGCTCGCGGACCTCGTCGACGACCTGATGCGCGAGCGCAAGACGAGCGTCGAAGAGCGTCATCACGATGCCGGCGATGCTGAGCGTCGGATTGAGCTCCTTACGCAAGAGCGCGAGGGTGTGCATGAGGAGGCCGAGGCCCTCGAGCGCATAGAACTCGCACTGGATAGGGATCAGCAGCGCGTCCGCCGCCACGACGGCGTTGATGGCCAGCAGGCCGAGACTCGGAGGCGAGTCGATCAAGACGTAGTCGTCATCAGAGGCGAGTGCTTCGAGCGCGTACTGGAGCCGGCGCTCACGGCGCGCAAGATCGACCAGCTCGATCTCCGAGCCGGCAAGCGCGATGGCGGAGGGGACGACGTCGAGCCCCGGGACCGCCGTGTGCAGGCGCGCCTCTGCGAGCGACCGGCCCATCACGATGACGTCGTAGATGCTCGTGCGGACGTGGCTTCGATCGATGCCGAGCCCGGACGTGGCATTGGCCTGGGGGTCGATGTCGATGAGGAGCACCTTCCGGCCCATCTCGGCGAGCGCAGCGCCCACGCTGACGGCTGTGGTGGTCTTTCCGACGCCGCCCTTCTGATTGGCGACCGCGAGAATGCTAGGTGGCACGGTTAGCGGCTGATTATGGGCGGATCGCCGCGCCCATCAGCGGGACACCGAGTTATCCCGTGTTTCCCCAGGCCCCGCGTGCGCCGATCGCGTTCTGGCGAGTTGAAGCAAGCGTGAGGCCGCGTCAAGCTGTGGAAAACCCTCGAGCCACGGCGACGGTCTCCCGGGCGCTGTTTCGCACAGAACTTGACGGTGAAACAACACTGCGGCTAAGGTGGGCCCCGTGGTCGCTGACTCAGCCCGATCCACGGCGCTTTCGCCACAACCGACGGCGGATAGCTCGCAGTCGAGCCCGCCCGATGGCGGCGACCTGGCAGTCGGATTCCTCCTCGGGCTCCTCGTCGGGGAGGGCCACTTCGGTGGAGATGGCCGCCAGCCCCAGGTGACCCTGCGCATGCACGTCCGCCACGAGGAGACGTTCGAATGGCTGCGCCGCACCTACCCGGGCAGCGCGCTCTACGGTCCGTACCACCACGGCGGCCGCTCCTACTACCAGTGGTCGGCGCGCGGACGGTACCTTCGCGACGTCATCGTCCCGCTGGTTGAGCGCCACCGATCGCTGCTCGACGCGTATACCGCGGACCGCTTCGACACGATGTGCGAGCGCTACACGATCACGCGGGACGGCGCCGGCGCGCCATCGGAGGCCTGAGCACGCCCCGCTACAATCCGGGGCGATGCTGGCTCCCTCCGCCCAGACCTGGCACCTCCTGAGCGCCGCGCCGCCGCGCGAGGTCTTCGCGGTCATGGAGCAGATGATCGGGACGACCCCGTATCGCTACGAGGTCGTCGGCGACAGCGAAGCTCGGATCGTCGAGCACCGGCGCCGCGGCCTGTTCGGGCAGTGGGGGGCACCCAGGATCCGGACGCGCTGGGTCCGCTGCCGGGCCGTGACCGTGACCGAGGGGACGTGGGTCGAGATCGAGGCCAGCTCGGGCGGCGGCCTCATCTCAAAATCAATGGGCAAGGCGGATCGCGGCCCGATCACGCGCGCGCTCCAACTCGTCCGTCTCCTCACGGCAGGCGCGGCTGATTCGCGGACCGTCTACCGGGACCGGCGCATCCCGCCCGGCCCGGTGACCTTGGTCGCCTCGTGGGCGGGCACCCCATACCGGCTGTTCGTCGAGCCGCGCCATGACGCCGCGCGCGGCCGCGAGATCCTCACCGCCACCGAGGTCGAGGCGCTCCCGGAGCGCAGCGGGCAGTTCGTGAAGGTACGCGTTGCCGGGACCGACGATGGTTGGGTCGAGAGCGACCAGATCGTCCCGTCGCCGGCGGTCGCGACCCGTGCGGCACAGGTCGAGACCGCGCGTTTCACCTGATGAAGCCGGTGAGTGGCTCAGGCCGCGGCGGAGCCGCGGTTAGCGCATATGCGTGGAGAGACCGCCGAGTGCGACGGTTTGCGCCTCTCTCCGAGTGGTGACCTGGCTCCCTGCGGTCAGCTCTCCACCACTGCGCTGGTCGGGAAGGAGGTGGTACTCGAAGAATCTGTCATGGGCTAGGTTCCTCCTTTTGCCTGAGTGCCACGGCACCGCGTCCGCATGCGTCGTATCTGAGGCGGGGCGGGTCCGGACCGAGAGACGCGCGCAAAGTGTATCCCGGTTCGGGCGTTCAGCGTGACGGAATCGAAGCGTCCATCCGACCGCGGCCTCGACCTCCGGCTGGGCGCCGCCGTCCAGACCTCCGACGGCCATCACGCGGGGACGCTCCAGCGCATCGTGGTCGATGCAGAGAGCTGGGACCCGCACGCGTTGATCGTGCGCGAGACGAACTGGTTCTCCGGCAGGGAGTTCGCGCCCGGAGCCGGCATGATGGTCGACGAGGTGATCGTCCCCCTCGACGCCGTGGGTGAAGTCGGGCCGGACGGCATCCGGCTCACCCTGGACAAGCGCGCGACTCGCGCGCTGCCCCCGTACCTGAGCTATCACTACCAGCCGCTCGAGCGGGGCGACGGCCTCCGCTACGCGGCCGCGCTCGCGGGAGGATCACTCGGTGTTGGTCCGATGTTCCCGCTCCTCCAGGAGGCCGCCGATAAGGCGCCCGGAGACATCGAGATCAGGCACGGTGAGAACGTGATGATCGGTCATGGCGGTGACAAGCTCGGCACCGTTCAGGACGTGCTCTTCGACGAGGGCGAGTTGATCGGCATCGTGGTGCGCCCCGCCGGCTTCTTCACCCACGATGTCGTCGTTCAGGTCCGCTTTCTGGATCGCAGCGACGACCTTGCGCTCTTCCTGCGCATGACCCCCGAGGATGTCAGGCGCCTCTCCGAGGCGCCGGCGCAGAGCTGAGCCGCCGGTCAGAGCGGCAGGCGGCCCATGAAACCGGTGTCCCGAGGATGCCAGAACCCGATCCGAGCCTCGCCGAGGCGCCAGCAGAGGTACACCGGCTCTCCGTCTCGCTCGGATGCGAAATCCACGAGCCCGGAGTCGGGGTCGCGCAGGATCACCCCCAGCCCGTCGATCTCACCACTGAGCCGCTGGGCTTCATGGAACGGCCCGGAGGCCTGCATGGCCGCGGCCGCCGACCCGTTGGACGACACCGGGCTGCTCTCATGCTCCGCAACCTGCTCGAGCGCGCTGCGATGGGCGCGCTGGAGCGCGGTGAGCAGCCGGGTGAGCTGCGGCAGCATGGCCGTCGCCTCGGCGTGCGTGAAGACGCGCTCCATTCACCCAACCATGCCAGACCGGAGCGCCGGCGTCGACGTCAGTAGATGCCGAGCTCGAGCTGGGCCTCGTCGGAGGCCATGGTGCGCGGGTCCCACGGGGGCGTCCACACGAGGTTGATATGGACGTCGCGCACGCCGGGAAGGGGTGCGCACACCGCATGTGCCTGGGTCTCGATCATCGGACCCATCGGGCAGTACGGTGTCGTCAGCGTCATGTCGATGGTGAGCAGGCCGTCATCGTCGATGTGGGTGCCGTAGATCAGGCCGAGCGAGACGATGTCGATGCCGATCTCAGGGTCGTAGACCTCACTGAGGGCCGCCCGGATCAGCGCATCGGACGCCTTGGCATCCTTCGGCTGCGCCTGCTCGGCAGGGTCTGCCTGCGACAGGTGTTCGGTGGTGCTCATGGCTGGATCCTCATCGCCGTCGCCGGCGTTGCCGTGGTTGCGGTGAGACCCTCGAGCAGCGCATTCCAGACCAGCGTTGCGCACTTGACGCGAACGGGATAGGCGCGCACACCGCGGAGTGCCTCGAGGTCGCCGACGTCGTCACCATCGCCACTGAGCGTCCCATCGCCGGTGAGCATCGTTCGGAAGCGCTCGGCGAGCGCCGTCGCCTCCTCCACGCTCATCCCGGTGACGGCCTCGCACAGCATGCTCGCGGATGCCTGGCTGATCGAGCACCCGCGACCCACGAACCCTATCGCCGCGACCGTCCCGTCGTCGAGCCGGTAGCTCAGGTCGATCTCGTCGCCGCACAACGGGTTGTTAGCCTCGATAACCCGGTCGGCCGGCTCGACCGCGTGGTGATGACGGGGATTGCGATAGTGGTCGAGGATGATCTCGCGGTAGAGATCGTCGTCGACGGGCGTGGATCCGACAGCCATAGCACCATCGTAGTCCAACGGTTCGCGCCCAAAACCTGAGAATGGGAGCAATGGCTCGCATCGACGTGCTCGCGCGCACCGGAAAGCGCAGGGCCGATCCCGCGTTCTGGCTGCTCATCGGCCAGTTGATCATGTTCACGGGCGTCGCCGCGGTCTTCCCCATCGCGCCTCTGTACGTCGCTCATCGGGGCGGCAACTCCATCGCGGTGGCGATCTTCATCGCCGGTCCCCTGGTTGCCAACACGCTCGTCCAGGTGCCCGCGGGGCGTCTCTGCGACCGCTGGGGCCGCAAGCCGTTCCTGATCGGCCCGCGTCTCGTGTATGCGGTGCTGTCGCTGTTCCTGTTCTTCAACATCGGGACGCTCCCGGTGCTCACCGCGATTCGAATAGTCATGGGTGCCTGCGCGGGCGCCTACGTACCGGCGCTGCGAGCGGCGCTGACCGACCTGAGTGCACCGGCGCAGCGCGCGCAACGCTTCTCTCAATTGCAGGCGTACGAGATGGTGGGTCTGCTGGTCGGCCCCCTGGTCGGCGGCGCCGCAGCGCTGTGGCGTGATTCGGCTGTCTTCGGCATCACGGGGCTGTCGATGTTCATCGGACTCGGTCCCATGCTTCGGGTTCCTGAGACGCGAGCCGCACATGCGTCCATCACGGTGAGGAAGGAGCGCTTCCGCTGGTGGCGGATCCGGGGCATCGTGGTGCCGATCGCTGCGCTCTTCGCGGTGGGGACGATCTGGTCCATGTACGACGTGGTCTGGCCGCAGTACCTGGCCGCGCGGGGACAGGATCCGCTGATCATCGGCCTGTCCGTGAGCCTGTTCGCGCTCCCGATCCTCCTGCTCGCGCGAGCCGGCGGCCGCCTTGCCGACCGGGCCGACCGGCGCAAGCTCGTCTCCGCGGGCCTGGTGGTCGTGGCCGCCTGCGCGGCGACCTACCCGCTCCTGCAAATCCTCGCGGTGATCCTGACCGTCGGAGCCATCGAGGCGGTGGCTACGGTCATCCTCGAACCGAGCCTGTTCGCGGTCATCGGCGACAGCACGCCCGAGGCGGTCCGCGGCCGGGCCATGGGCATCGGTGGCCTCTATCAGTTCAGCGGGATGGCCTTCGGGGCAGCCGTCCTCGGCTCGCTCTACGGCGTGAACACCGGTCTTCCCTTCTGGTGCGGCAGCGGCATCCTGCTCGCCGGCGCGGTGGTCTGCGCCATGTGGCTCCCGGGACGGCCGCCGCTTTCGACCCACCAGCCGCAGCCGGCGGCATTCCAGATCCTCGAGCGTGAGCAGGCCTGAGTCCCCGGCGGCGCTCGAGCTGCTCCTCGGGCACGGTGCGTCGGGCAGCTCGGCGTCGATGCGTCCCTGGGTGACCGAGCTGGCCCGCCACCGGGTGCGCGCGGTCGCGCTCGATCTGCCCAAGTCCAGCAACGAGCGGGCCGTCAACGTGTTCCGCACGAGCCTCGAGACGCAGCCGGCCGCCGCCATCGGCGGGCACTCGTACGGTGGCCGGATGGCGAGTCTGCTCGCCGCCGAGCAACATGTGCGGGCCCTCGTGCTCCTCAGCTATCCGCTGCACCGCCCGGGGCATCCCGACGAGCCGCGCACGGCGCACTGGCCGCGAATCGATTGCCCCGTCCTCCTCCTCTCCGGCGATCGCGACCCGTTCGCGAAGGTCGACCTGCTCCGTCGTGAGGTGGGCGCGCTGAGCAACGCGGAGCTCGTGATCTATCCGGGCGTCGGGCACGGGCTGCTCCCCGTTCGTGAGGATGCGGCCGCGCGCATCGCGGCGTTCCTGGTCAGCGCCGGTTAGACGCGAAAGACCCGGCGCACCTCGCCGAGGCCTTCACCGAGTGCATCGATCTCATCGTGCGTCGTGTAGAGGTACACCGACGCGCGCGCCATCGACGGCACGTCATAGCGTGCCATGAGCGGTTGCGCGCAGTGATGTCCGGCGCGGACCGCGATGCCCCGGCGGTCCAGGATGGTGCCCACGTCGTGCGCGTGCACGTCGGCGAGGTTGAAGCTCACGACGCCGCCGCGGGCCTCGAGGTCACGCGGCCCGAATATCCTGATATCGCCAACTTCGTCCAGAACATCGAGGAGATGGCGGGTCAACGCCATCTCGTGCGCGTGGATCCGGTCGCGGCCGACGCCGTCGATGTAGTCACAGGCCGCGGCGAGGCCGACGGCCCCGGCCACGTCAGGTGTGCCCGCCTCGAACTTGTGGGGCACCGTGTTCCAGGTGCTGTGCTCGAGGGTGACCCTGCTGATCATGCTGCCGCCGCCGAGGAACGGCGGCATGCGTTCGAGCAGCTCGGGCCGGGCCCAGAGCACACCGATGCCCATCGGTCCGCACATCTTGTGACCGCTGAACGCGATGAAGTCGCAGTCGAGCGCGCGGGCCGAAACGCTCATGTGCGGCACCGACTGGGCGGCATCCACGCAGACCAGCGCGCCCGCGGCATGGGCGCGCTCGGTGATGGCGCGGATGTCGTTGACGGTGCCGAGCACATTGGATTGATGACCGATCGCAACCAGCCGGGTCGGTGCGGTGAGCAGCGCGTCCAGGGTGCTGAGATCGAGGCGGCCGTCCTCGTCGACGTCGATCGCCGCCAGCTGGAGTCCTCGGCGTTCCGCGGCCAGCTGCCAGGGCACGAGGTTGCTGTGGTGCTCCATCACGGTGACCACGATGCGGTCGCCGGGCGCGAGCAGCTGGGTCGCGTACGACGACGCGACCAAGTTGATCGCCTCGGTGGTGTTGCGAACAAAGACCAACCCCTCGGAGGGCGCATCGAGAAAGGTCGCGACCCGGACCCGTGAGCGCTCGAAGGCGTCCGTCGCCTCGTTGCCGAGGGTGTGCACCCCGCGGTGGACGTTGGCGTTACTGGTGGCGTAGTACGCGTCCACGGCGTCCACCACCACGCGCGGCTTCTGCGATGTTGCCGCCGAGTCCAGGTAGATGAGGGGGTTGGTGCCGATCTCGCGCTCGAGGATCGGGAAGTCCGCGCGGATGCGAGCGACGTCGAGCCCGGGCTCGGTGGCCACCGGCGTCCTCACTGCGCCGTCACCTCGCCGGCGAGCGCGACCCGCAGCAGCCCGTCGTCCGTGGTCTCGATGCGATGCACGCGCACCGGCTCGACAGCGGGCAGCGACCGCGGTTCCCCGGTGCGCAGGTCGAAGCTCGAGCCGTGCAGCGGGCACTCGATGACGCAGCGATCGATGTCGAGGTCGCCCTCGCTCAGCGAGGCCTCGGCATGGCTGCAGGTGTCGTCGAGGGCGTAGAAGGTCCCATCCACGTTGAAGATCGCCACTGGGGTCTCGTCGATCTCGACTCGCGCGGCGCATCCCGGGGGGATGTCGACGGCCCGGGCGACGTTGACCCAGCCGTCGCTCATTGCGTCTCCGCCGTGACCCCGGTCACGGAACCGCCCGCGATCTCCGCGTCGAGCAGCGTGCCGGCGAGCTCGGCGAATCCGCGGTGCGGGACGCGGTCCAGGACGTCGTCCATGAATCCGCGAACGATCAGCGAGCTCGCCTCCTCGGGCGGCACGCCCCGGGCCATGAGATAGAAACGCTGGTCGGAATCGATGTGACCGGCCGTGGCGCCGTGGCCGCACTTGACATCGTTCGCACGGATCTCGAGCCGGGGAATCGAGTCGGCCTTGGCTCCGTGGCTGAGCAGCAGGTTGCGATTGGCGACGTACCCGTCCGCGTGGACGGCCGTCGGCGCGACGTCGATCATGCCGCCGTAGACCGAGCGTGCCTGGTCGCGGACGGCCACCTTGAGCAGCAGGTTGCTGCGAGTCTCCGGACCTCGGTGGGCCTGGAGTGACTGGTGATCGAAGTGCTGGGTGCCGTCGCCGAAGCAGATGCCGAGCACGTCGGCCTCGCTGCCGGTGCCGTCGAGCATCACCTCCCACCACGCCTTCTGGACGCGCGCGCCGAGCGTCACGCCCATGAAGCGGAGCCTGGCGTTGGCGTCGAGCACGGTGCGCTGGAGCGCGATGTGCCACACGCCCTCACCCCACTGCTGCACGGTGTTGTAGTCGAGTCGCGCGTCGCGCCCCGCGGCCAGGATCACCATGGCGTCGCTGAGCAGGGCCGCGTGACCCGAAGGGGATGCGTAGGCGTCGATCACCGTGAGCGACGCGCCCTCGTCGAGGACGACAACGGTCGCGGGAAAGACGGCACGGTCATCGCCGCTCGCGGGGTGGGCGATCCAGACCGGGACGAGCGCCTCGACGCCCTGCGGGACGTACACGAAGACTCCACCCCGCCACATGGCGTGCCAGAGGGCGGTGAACTTCGACTCGTCGACGCGCACCGCGTCGAACGCGCGTTGCACGAGCTCTGGATGCACCGTCGCCGCCTCCTCGAGCGTGGTGACGATGATCCCCTGCGCGAGCAGGGTGTCGGCCCCCTCGACCGGGGTCGCGACGTTCGAATCGATCACGAACGCCGCGTCGGGGGCCGCGCCGTCACGCTGGGCACGCATCGCGTTGAGCACGACTTTGTCGACGATGTCGACCGGCGTGAATCGCTCCGGGTGCAGCGCCGAGATGTCGGTGCGCCGCCAGTCCTCGTCGCGCTGCGACGAGGGCATCGGGAGCGCCTCGTAGGCGTCCCACGCGATGCGACGGCGTGCTGCGAGCCAGGCAGGCGATGCCTCCGCTCGCGCCGCCGCGACCTCATGCCCCAGCGCCGCTGCGGGCGAATCGGCCAGCGGGGTCGTCACCCGATCGCGCCCTCCATGGAGAGCGCGAGCAGACGGTTGAGCTCGACCGCGTACTCCATCGGCAGCTCCTTGACGAAGGGCTCGAAGAATCCGTTGACGATCAGCGCCGTCGCGTCCTGCTCGGGGATCCCGCGCGAGGTGAGATAGAAGATCTGGTCCTCGCCGACCTTGCTGACACTCGCCTCGTGGCCGATCGTGACGTCCGGGTTGTCGATGTCCATGTATGGGTAGGTGTCACTGCGCGACTCCTCGTCGAGGAGGAGCGCGTCACAGCGAACGCTCACCTTGACGTTGTGCGCCTTGGGGAGCACCTTGATGTGCCCGCGGTACGAGGTGCGACCGCTTCCCTTGCTGATCGAACGCGACACGATGTTGCTGCTGGTGTTCGGCGCAACGTGAATCGCCTTGCTGCCCGCATCCTGGTGCTGGCCGTTGCCGGCGAACGCGGCGCTCATGACCTCGGCGTGAGCGCCCTCGCCCATCAGGTACACCGACGGGTACTTCATGGTCACCTTGGAGCCGAGATTGCCGTCGATCCACTCGACGGTAGCGTTCTCGTTGGCGATGGCGCGCTTGGTGACCAGGTTGTAGACGTTGTCCGACCAGTTCTGGATCGTCGTGTAGCGGATCTTCGCGCCCTTGTGGGCGATCAACTCGACGACCGCGCTGTGCAGTGAGTCGCTCGAGTAGTTCGGCGCGGTGCAGCCCTCGATGTAGTGAACCGAGGAGCCCTCGTCGGCGATGATGAGGGTCCGCTCGAACTGGCCCATGTTGTCGCTGTTGATCCGGAAATAGGCTTGGAGCGGGATGTCCACCTTGACGCCCTTGGGGACGTAGACGAACGAACCGCCCGACCAGACCGCGCTGTTGAGCGCCGCGAACTTGTTGTCGTTCGGCGGGATGACGGTGCCGAAATACTTGCGGAAGAGCTCTTCGTGCTCGCGGAGCCCGGTGTCACAGTCGCTGAAGAGGACGCCCTGCTTCTCGAGGTCCTCGCGGATGCTGTGGTAGACGACCTCGGAGTCGTACTGCGCACTGACGCCGGCGAGGAACTTGCGCTCCGCCTGGGGGATGCCGAGGCGGTCGAAGGTCTGCTTGATCGAGTCGGGGACGTCATCCCACGACCGGCTCATCTCCTCCACCGGCTTGACGTAGTAGTAGATGTTCTCGAAGTCGAGGCCTGAGAGATCGGCGCCCCAGGTCGGCATCGGCCGCTTGCGGAAATGGTCGAGCGCCTTGAGACGGAACTTGAGCATCCACTCGGGCTCGTCCTTGTGCTGCGAGATCGACGCGACGACCTCGGGCGACAACCCCTTCGCGGTGCGAAACACCGAGACGTCGATGTCCGAGAAACCGTACTGGTAGTCCTTGGTCAGTTCCTTGGCTTGAATCGCCATCGCGGACTCCTACGCGGTGGCGGCCGCGGCCGTCCCGAGAATTGGTTCGTAGCCCTCGCGCTCGATCTGTCGCGCCAGGTCCGCCCCGCCGGAGGTGACCACGCGCCCGTCGTGAAGGACGTGCACGCGATCCGGGTGAAGATGCTCGAGGATGCGCGGGTAGTGGGTGATCACGAGCACACCCATGTCGGGCCCGCAGAGACGCATCACGCCGTCCGCGACCGTGCGCAGGGCGTCAACGTCGAGGCCCGAGTCGGTCTCGTCGAGGATGGCGAGCTTGGGGCGCAGCATGGCGAGCTGGAGGATCTCCGAGCGCTTCTTCTCACCGCCGGAGAAGCCGTCGTTGATGTAGCGCGCACGGAAGCTCTCGTCGATGTTGAGATCCTTCATCGCGGCGCTGAGCCGGTTGAGGAACTCGCGGGCCGGCATCTCCTTGCCCTGAGAGCGGAGCGCGGCGCGCAGGAAGTTCACGGTGCTCACGCCGGGAATCGCGGTCGGATACTGGAAGCAGAGGAACAGTCCGAGCCGCGCGCGAGCGTCTGCCGTCAGGGGCAGCAGGTCCTCACCCCCGAAGGTCACGGAACCACCCGTGACGACGTACTTGGGATGGCCCATGAGCGTGTACGCGAGGGTGCTCTTGCCGGAGCCGTTCGGACCCATGAGCGCATGGATCTCTCCCTGCGCGACCTCGAGGTCGACGCCCTTGAGGATCTCCTTGCCCTCGACGGTGGCGTGCAGCCCGGAGATCGAGAGGACCGCCGGGCTCACCTGCCGGTCTCCGCCGCGGCCGGCGCCATGGAGTCGATCAGCGACTGGTCGGCGACAAGCTCGGCGAGCGTGGTCTGGCTGAGGACCGCGTCGATGCTCTGCTTGAGGCGCATCCAGAGACCGCGCGACGCGCACTCGCCTTCGCGCTGGCAGGTGCCGGACACGTAGCCGTGGGAGACGCACTCGACCGGCGACACCTCGCCCTCGATCACGGTGACGACGTCGAGGACGCTGATCTGCTCCGCCGGGCGGGTGAGCGCGTACCCGCCATGCACGCCACGCGTGCTCTCCACGAGGCCCCCACGGCGCAGCTGCGAGGCAAGCTGCTCCAGGTAGGCGAGCGGCAGATGCTCGACCCGGGCCACCTCGGCGATGCTCAACGGACCCGCCCCGTAGGCCTTGGCGAACTCGGTCATCATGCGCAGGCCGTAATGAGCTTTGGAGCTCACCCGCATCGAGAACGACGCGGCGGGCGGTGCGCTGGGATCGGAGGTGTGCCGGTGCGAGGCCCCCCGCGCCGAACTCGAGAGAATCCCGACTGTCATGGTCAGAATTATACCTGACGCGTCCGCCGTTCAAGAGGGAACCGGCCGCTGCTGAGATATTCTCGCCGGGCCCCGATGCGATTCCCCCACGCTCGCCTCATCAGTCTCATGGCGGCCACGGCCGCCCTGCTGGCGGCGTGCGGCGGATCGTCCACGTCGACCTCGGCCACCCCGACGCCCCTCACGACCGCGCAGGTCCAGGCGCGCTACTCAGCGGCGGCCGGCCGGTACAACCAGGGCGAGGCGCAGATCGCTTTGACCGAGAACGCCTCGTGCGACGCCACCAGCGCGACGGTCTCGCTCACGGCCTGCCAGACAGCGCTCAGCAGCCAGCGCCAGCTGACCATCGCCTACGACAACGCGCTCCGGGCGATCCCCTTGAGCGGGACCGCGGCCACGGAGGTGACCCATCTCCTCGGCGATGACGCCGCCATCGAGAAGCTGCTCGAGCAGGCGGCGACCGCGCCGGCGATCGCGGTGATCGTCACCCTCCAGGGGCAGGTCATCCCGCTCCTCGCCACCGCGGCGACCGATGCCGCCGCGCTGCGCGCCGCGATCGGCCTGCCCGCGCCGGGCTGACCCGAGCGATCAGCGGCTCGGCGCCGAGACGGGGTCGCCTGCCCGACCGCGAATCCTCGCCACGGCGCCGGCGATGACGGCCGCGGCGGCGTCGATCTCTGCGGCCGTCGTCGAGCGGCCGGTGGTGCAGCGCAGCGCAGCCGCGGCGAGGTCGTCCGGGTAGCCCATGGCCCGGAGCACGTGCGAGGGCAGCGGCGCACCACTCGCGCAGGCGGATCCGGCCGATGCCTCGACCCCATCCATGTCCAGGGTGGCGAGCAGGACGTCGCTCCGCACCCTCGGAAACGCGAAGGTCGCAAACCCGGCAGCCTTGACCGCGCCGGCGGCGGTCTCGATCGCGTCCGGGACCTGTCCGAGCACCGCATCGACCAGGCGTCTGCAGAGCGACGCCTGCCGAGCTGCCTCCTCGACGCGAATCCGGCCGCCGAGGTCCGCGGCGGCGGCGAAGCCCACGATCCCGGCGACGTTCTCGGTCGCGCTGCGCCGGTTGCGCTCCTGGCCGCCACCCGTGGCCTGCGCGGCAAGCGCGATCCCGTGGCGGACCCAGAGCGCACCGACTCCCTTGGGGCCGTAGATCTTGTGCGCGGAGAGGGAGAGCAGGTCGACGCCGAGCGCCTCCGGATCGACGGGGATCCTGCCCAGCGCCTGCACCGCGTCGGTATGGACCAGCGTGCGCGGATTGCGCCGGTGGACCGCCTCGGCGACGGCCGCGACCTCCTGGACGGCGCCCGTCTCGTTGTTGACGAACATGACTGAAACCAGCACGGTCTCAGGGGTGACCGCCGCCGCCACCAGCTCGGGCGAGACGCGGCATTCACGATCACAGCCGGCGATGGTCAGCGCCGCAGCGCCGGAATCCGCAAGGTGTCGAGCGGTCTCGAGGACGGCGTCGTGCTCGACCGCGCTCACCACCAGGTGCCGTCCCCGCCCGGCGCCCCAGCGTTCGAGGACACCGCGCAGCGCCAGGTTGTCGGACTCGGTGCCCGAGCCCGTGAAGACGATCTCGCGCTGGGCGCATCCCAGCACGGCGGCAAGCCGGTCACGAGCGGCGTCGACCGCCGAGCGGGCCGCGCGCCCGGACCCGTGCACCGACGAGGGGTTGCCCTGGGTTGTCGTCAAGTACGGCAACATCTCGTCGAGGACCTGGGCAGCCAGCGGGGTCGTGGCCGCGTGGTCGAGGTGGATTCGGGTCACGCCGGGGAGCGACGCGCCGCCGTGATGGCGGTTCGGACCCGCTCGATCACCGAGTCGGTGAAGCCGGTCGTGGAGGCCTGGCCGCCCAGGTCCGAGGTCGAGATGCCGGAGCGCAGCGTCTCGAACACGGAGTCGCGGATGACGGTCGAAGCCAGACGGCACTGCTCCTCCGGCGCGAACCCGAGCAGTGCGGCAGCCGCCAGGATCATCGCCATCGGGTTGGCGACGTTCTTGCCCTCGAGGCTCGGGGCGGTGCCGTGGGGTGCCTCGGCCATCACAACCGAGGGGACGAGCGGGTCGTGGCCGAATCCCAGCAGCAGCGACTCGGCGCCGGCGATGCTGCCGAAGAGGGGCAGCACGAGGTCGCTCAGGCAGTCGCCGTCGCGGTTCAGCGCTGGAATCACGAGCGGATCACCGGCCCGGCTGAAGAGCAGCGCGTAGGTGGCGTCGATCAACTGCGGCTCGTAGTCGACATCGGGATGACGCCTGGCCGCGGCGTCCAACTCCTCCTTGAACATGCCCTCGTAGACCCTCGACACCGTGAACTTCGGGCCGCCGAAGACGCGGGCATGGGTTCGCGCCGCATGGACGAAGGCGAACTCGGCGACCGCCCGGCAGGTGGCCCGCGAGATGTGCTCGGTGCGGTAGGCGATCTCGTCGCCGTCGCTCTCCTCGCGCCACTCGTGGGCGTTGTAGGCGTCGTCGATCGCCATGCGAACGATGCTGATCGGAGCGCTCACCCCGGCGATCCCGGCGACCCCCGGGATGCGCTGCCCGATGCGGAGGATCACGCGACCGCCGACACGCTCGCGGAGCAACGCGTTCGGACTGCCGACGTCGGTGCGGTCGGTCGGGGTGACGGTCGCCGCCTTGAGCCCGAAGCCGGCGGCTCGCATCGCGTCGGCTGCCTCGGCGACCACCGCGTTCCCGGTCTCGCGCCGGTGGCCGAGCGAGAGGTCGAAGGTCTGCAGCTCGAGCTCCGCATCGATCACGTCCGGGTGTATGACGCGGAGCGCCTCGTCGAGCAGCTCCTGGCCGGTCTGATCTCCGCGCAGGACGACGATCGTGGTCACCGCCACAGCCTACGTCGGCGCCCCGATGCGGCGACCGTTCGGTCCGATGGCATCATCGCCGCGTGCCGAACTCGATCACCTCGCGCGAGGACGAGCAGGAACGCCGCCCGGGCGCGGTCCTGTTCGTCTACACATGGGACCTCGTCCTGGCGATCCTCGCCCTGATCGGGACGCTCGCGCCGTTCGCAGGCGGCCTCGCCACCAGCGCCGGGGGCACCGCAACCCTCCCGCTGGCGGCGCAGGTGATCGCGGCGGTCTCGTCCGCTTCGTACGCGGCGACCCTGATCATCGTCGCGTCGCTTCTGACCCGGAAACGCGCCTGGGTGCGACAGACGCAGATCGGCACGCTCGGGATGGCGATCTCGCTCGCCGCCGTCTCGGTGGTGGTCGGCGCGATCGTCGGGAACGGCGTCGATGCACCGGCGCTCATCGTCACGTTGATCTTCGTGCTCCTCGACGCCCTCGCGATCGTGATCATGACCGAGCGCCGGGTGGTGAGCTTCTACAACCAGAGCGCGAGCGTCCCGGTCTACGTGTGGGCGACGCTGGCGCTCTGGGTCGGCGGCAGCGTGATGATCATCATCCTGGCCGCGGTGGCGCGCTGACCTCGCCAAGCCTCAGACGTAGGTGAGCAGGTCCTCGACGATCTCCACGAGCTCGTCGTTGCGCACCGGTTTCATCATCACGGCCGCGGCACCGAGCTGTTGCGCGCGCTCACGGACGCCCACGTCACCCGGTGCGGTCAGGATGACCACCCCCGCACGCGGATGCTCGGGCGCAAAGCGGATGGCCTGGAAGAGCTCCAGCCCGTCGGTGTCCAGAGTCGTGTCGAGGATGAGCACGTCCGGCTCGAAAACCTTGAGCTCGGCACGCACCTCCCGCACCGCGCGCACCCAGCGGACGTCGTGGCCCAGCAAGGTGAATCGATTGATGACCTGCTGCGCGACGGCGGCCTCATCCTCGGCGATCAGGATGCGGGCGCGGGCTTGCGGCATCACGCGCATCCTAGGGAAACGACCCGTCGGTGTGCCCGCCTTCACCGCCCCGATCGAGCCGCGTACACTGGCCCCGGCGATGCCGCTGCCACCCCACGTCCTGCTCGGCACAGAACGTCCGCGGCGCGGACGTTTCGACGGAAGCCGTTTCGCTCGCTGGCTGCACCGTCCGGATCGCCACCCCGCCGCGCTGGTGCTCCCGCCCGCAGCAGAGCCGCCGGCGCCCAAGGTCACCCAGGTGGACTCCGCAACACGGGCATTCTGGGCGGGCAGCGAGACAGCCAAGGTCACGTCGCGGCGTGCCGCGGCGCTGGTCGACGCCCATGAGCGCGGGCACGCCCCGCTCGGCGCCCGGCCTCCCGGCAACCCCGCATTCAGCGAGGCCCTCTTCGTGGAGCTGATGCGCGCGAACCAGTACCGCCGCGCCTTCGCGCTGCTGAGCGAGGACTGCCAGTTGAGCTGGGGATCACCCGAGGCCTTCGCCGAGGCTCAGGGCGCCTCGTCGATGCGCCGCCTGCGCGGGGTGAGCGTCAAGGAGGTGCGGTATCTGCCGGAGTGGACGGAAACTTCCCGTGGCAGGACGTACCGCGATGTCGCCGAGCTCGACGTCGAGTACGAGGTCGGCGACCCGGAGCCGGTAGCCAGGATCCGTCGGGTGGTGCACCTGGTCCCCGGCGGGGGCCGCTGGCGATCGATCTGCTACCCCGTGTAACAGGCGTAAACCGAACTTCGCAGTCTCCGCCGGGCGTGGGACAATCCGCTGATGCACGCTGCCGCCTCGCGCTCCCAGCCCGGTCCGATGGAGCGGACCTGCCTGGAAATCGCCCGTGTGGAGCGTGAAGCCGCCTTCCGTCGCGAGCGCATCTCGCGCACCCGGCTCCGGGTCCGAGAGGCCGACGTGCTCATCGACCTGATCGAGGAATGCCGCCTCCGTTCCTTCCGCCTCATCCCGGCGTCGCTCTGGAGCGCGGTCGTGCGCGCGGTCGGCGCGGTGGATCCCGGGCTGCGCGACCGGCTCGGCATCGACCGTGACCCGGACCACGTGGCCGACGTCCTCTTCGAGGCACAGGAGGTGCTCTTGATGCGTGCGCTCGAGTCGCGGCGTCCGAGGCTCGCCCCGATCATTCCGCTCTTCGGCGAGCGGAATCGCACCGCGGCCGCGGGCTGACAACTCTCCCGCCGTGACCTGGGAGGTCGCCGTCGCGGGGACGTTCCACAGCGACGACCTGACGACCCCCGCGGGCAGGCGCGACGTGCTCGGCGGATCGGCCGTCTACTTCTCACTCGCGGCTTCCCGCTACGCCCCCGTCCACGTCAACGGGATCGTCGGATCGGACACCGTTCGTGAGTACCGGCGGATTCTGGCCCACCCGAACATCGACCTCGAGGGCCTGGTCGAGAGCGCGTTGCCGACCTTCCGGTGGCATGCGGTCCACGACTTCGAGCGATGGGTCACGTCCCATGAGTCCTCCGAGCCCGGGTGCGACCCCGAGTGGGAGCCGCAGCTGCCGCGCGCCTCGTCGCATGCGGAGGTCCTTTTCGTCGCGAGCATGAATCCGAGGCTGCAGCGAGCGGTTCTCGATCAGTCCACCGCGCGCCTCATCGGCATCGACTCGATGACCGAGTTCATCGCAAGCGAGCCCGACGCGGTGCGCAGGCTGGTCACACGCGCCGACGTGCTGTTCCTCACGGGCGACGAGCTCGCAGCCCTCACCAGGACGAACGACTGGCGTCGGTCGGCAGCCGCGCTGTGCGGCGCCGGGCGACTCAGAGCGGTGGTCGTCAAGCGTGGGCCCGAGGGCGCGGCCTGCGTTACCGCAGACAGCATCACGGAGATGAGCGCCGTCGTCCCGGTGATCTCGGTCGTCGATCCCACGGGGGCCGGGGACGCCCTTGCCGGTGGGTTCCTCGGTCGAGCAGCTGTGGACGAGCGAGCTGATACGGCGAACTTCGAGCAAGCCCTTGCCGAGGGAGTTGTGTGCGCCGCCGACGCGATCGTGGCATTCGGCACCGCAGGGCTGGCGGCGACCCGCACCGTATGATCCCGGGCTAATGGCGACTCGGCCGCGCGACCTGGGGACACCGATCGATCGCAACCTTGCGCTCGAGCTGGTCCGGGTCACCGAGGGGGCGGCAATGGCCGCCGCACGGCACATGGGCCGGAATCAGAAGGAGATGGCCGACCAGGCCGCGGTCGACTCGATGCGGCGGAGCCTCGGGTTCGTCGACATGGACGGGGTGGTCGTCATCGGCGAGGGTGAGAAGGACGAGGCCCCGATGCTCTACATCGGTGAGTCAGTCGGCAACGGCAACCCTCCGGCGGTCGACGTCGCCGTCGACCCGATCGACGGCACCCGTCTGGTGGCGCGCGGCATTCCCGGTGGCATCGCCACCGTCGCACTGGCCGAACGAGGCTCGATGTTCCACACCCACCTCCACTACATGGAGAAGTTGATCGTCGGGCCGGCCGCCGCCAAGGTGATCGACATCACGGCCCCCGTGGCACAGAACCTCAAGCGGATTGCCCGGGCGGAGGATCGCCGCGTCGAGGACCTGACCGTCGTGGTGCTCGACCGCGACCGTCACGAGACGTTGCTCGAGGAGATCCGGTCGGCGGGTGCAAGGGTGAAGCTGATCATGGACGGCGACGTCGCGGCGGGGCTGATGGCTGCGATGGAGCACCGCACGGGCATCGACGTGCTCATGGGCATCGGCGGCGCTCCCGAGGCCGTGCTCGCCGCGTGCGGGATCAAGTGTCTCGGCGGCGGCATGCAGGCGCGGATCTGGGTCGGCGAGGCCGAGCAGACCGTCGGGGAGAGCGAGGGCAAGCACGCCGGCGACGTGCTCGAGCTCGACGACCTCGTGTCTGGCGACAACGTGTTCTTCGCCGCCACCGGGATCACCAGCGGCGAGCTGCTCGAGGGCGTCCGGTTCCTCGGTGAGGATCGCTGCCACACCCAGAGCCTGGTCATGCGGTCGTACTCGGGCACCTCCCGCTACATCGACGCCGAGCACAACCTCGCCAAGTTGCGCCGGCGCCGCGACCCGGTCGAGCTGGCGTCGAAGGGCGAGGCGCGGCCGCCCTCGGGAGCCTGACCTCCGGGCGGATTGCTGGCACGCTGGAGCCGAAGTGCCAGAATCGGGGCGCGGTATGAAGGTACGAATCCGCCCGAGCGCGAACCTGATGCGCTGGTTCACGCCGGGGCTCCACGTCAAGCGCTGGTTGCTCCTCCTGTTCCTGGCGATCGTGATGATCAGCCTCGCGGCGGGATACATCCTGCGAGACCTCTACAGCGCGTCCATCACCTTCCCCTCGTGGGTCGGCGATCTCACGCTGCAGTTCCTACCCCGCCTCGTCCGCGCCCTGCTCTTCGCGCTTGTGGGCGTCGGCCTCATCGTCTTGAGCTTCTACAAGCTCGGCCAGTCGATCCTCGGGCCGTTCCTGCCCGGGCGCGGCAGCACCGAGCGCGGGCTCGCGGAGCAGCTGTTCAAGTTCCGCTCGCTGGCCAAGGGCCCTCGCCTGGTTGCGATCGGCGGCGGCACCGGTCTCTCCGCGCTGCTGCGCGGCGTCAAGAAATACACGGGGAACATCGTCGCGATCGTCACGGTCGCTGATGACGGCGGCTCGAGCGGCCGGCTCCGCGAGGAGTACCGGGTGCTCCCGCCCGGGGACATCCGCCAGTGCCTGACCGCGCTCGCCGAGACCGAGCCGCTCATGACCGAGCTCTTCCAGTATCGGTTCGGCGGCGAGGGGGCACTCGCCGGACATTCCTTCGGCAACCTCTTCATCACCGCGATGGCGGAGATCACCGGCGACTTCGAGCACGCCATCCGCGAGTCGGGCCGCGTCCTCGCGGTGCGCGGTCAGATCGTCCCGTCGACACTGCGCGACGTCGTCCTCTGCGCCACGGCGGGCAGTGAGGTCAGGGTCGGTGAATCGAAGGTCCCCTACGGCGTCGACCACATCGACCGGGTGTTCCTCGAGCCCGCGGATGCCGAGATCAACCCCGAGGCGGAGAACGCGATCCTTGCGGCCGAGCTCATCATCGTCGGGCCGGGATCGCTGTACACGTCGATCCTCCCCAACCTGCTCATCGAGGGAATGGTCGAGGCGCTGCGCGCGAGCCCGGCGGTGAAGGTCTACGTGTGCAACATCGCCGGCCAGCCGGGCGAGACCATGGGCTTCTCGGTGAGCGAGCATCTGAAGACCATCGAGGACCACGTGGGCGTGACCCTCTTCGATTACGTGATCGTCAACAGCAACGTCGGGCTGCCCCTGCCGCCGTCGGCCGTGGAGGCGGGCGTGACCAGGGTCGGATTCGACCGTGACCAGGCCACGCTCCAGCCGGTGAACTACATCCTCGCCGACGTGGCGTCGTCGCAGATCTCCACGCACCATGACCCGGAGAAGCTGTCCAAGGTGATCATGAAGCGGATCTGGCGCTGATCTAGAAGACCGCTGAGCGAAGCCGGTTGAGGCTGGGGCTCGGCAGAGGCACACGGACGCGGGAAGGCATAAGACGCCCGGCCTTCTAGAGCCAGCTGCTCGGCGCGACCCGCGCTCGCGGGTCGCGTCCCGTAAACGCCACGAAGCGCTCCCAGTCGCTGGCGCCGGGAGGTGGCGGTACCTCGGCGCCGAAGGGGGCACCGGGACCCACCATGTCCCGGAACTCCTGCTTGATGAAGGCGTGCGCCCCACGCAGTGCCGGCGCGGCGATGGTGGAGGCGAGTCGATCCACCTGTCCAGTGGCCCGGGCCAGGTCCCACGCGTGGGCGGCCAACTCGAGGAGATACATGTCGATGAGGGCCGCCCCCGTGTACTGCTCGCCCCAGGGCATGGTTGCCGTTGCCACCAGGCGGGTATCGTCCGCCCACGCCGCCGCCGCCTCCTGGGCGGCGCTCCGCAGCCGGTCGGGCGCCTCAGTCAGCTCCACGTGCGGGGATGCGTCCCCTGATGGGGGCGCTTGCCCGCGGCCGAGGGCGGCAGCTCGGTGCCCGGCTTCGACGACGTGGTCGATCAGCCCCGCCACGTCGTAACCATGGCAGGGTGTGGAGTTGGGCAATTGGTCAGGGCTTATCCCAGAGACGATCACCGCCGCGTTCTCGTAGGCATCGATGAGGATGCTGCGGCGGTCCGGCGTGGCCATGGTGTTCGTCCTCGCTCGTTTCATCGGGCGGCCCATTGTCGTCCAGAGCCCGACGCAACGCCCAGCTCCAGCTCTAATGGGAGTCGAGCAGGTCCGCTCGAAAGGAGCGCGGCGGCGTTGCCGTCGCGTCAATACAGGAGATCGTGCCGGACGCGGTACGCCCACTGATGGGCGGCACGCTCGGCCACCGCGTTCCAGGCGGCGTAGCGGCGGCGTCCGATGGGCAGGTCCCACGTCCCGACGTACTCGGTGATGTGCTCGCTGAAACCCGATTTGAATCGATAGAGGCCGAAGAGCGCGTGCCCCGGGTGCAGCTCCGCGGCGGGTGGCACCGCGACGAGGTCGTATGCCTCAACCCCGCGCGCCCTGAGCCAGCGCATCACCTCCCACTGGAGCAGGTGCGGCGCCATCACATCGCTGTGCTCCTTCGTGGAGCCGCCGTCCTTGTACCAGGCCTTCCTGCCCAGGTAGGTCGCGAAGACACCGGCGAGCACCTCACCGCCGAGTGACGCGAAGAAGAGCTGGCCCTGACCCGCGGCGGCGTGGAGATGCCAGTACTGCGAGAAGTATTCCCGGCTGCGCAACGTGAAGCCGGCGCGATCCCGAGTCGACGCCATGAGCGCATACATGGTGTCGATGTGCTCATCGTCGAGTGGCACCGGCGCAACCGTCACCCCGCGGCGCTGCGCCAGGCGGATGTTGTATCGGCACTTCGGCTTGAACGAGGCGAGCATCGCGTCCTCGCCGGGTTTGAGGTCCACGATGATCGTGGCCCGGCTGATCTGGACGTCGTGGCGGGACTTCTCGAGCCCCATGTCGCGCAGGGCGGCGGTGGCGGCTTCGCCCTCATCGATCTCGGGTTCCACCTTGATCGCGAACTCCGATCCGGCCGTGGCGCGGAGCCCTTCGACAAGCGCCGGTAGCTGCGCGACACCGGACACGCCGGGCCCCTTGGGCACGTAGCCGAGCACGCCGAGCCCGGGAATGGCGTGGCGCAGCACCAGGATGGCGACGGACGGGTCCGTCTCCGAGAGCAGGTATCTCGGCTGCCACCGATGCGCGCGCTTGAACTCGCCCCACGCGCGCGTCTGCAGGATCTGGCCGCCGTCCGGGTTCCCGGCGACGAGCTCGTCCCAGGCTCCAAGCTCGCGCGGTCCGGCCGGTCTCACCGATGAATCCGAGCCGCAGCCCGATACAGGCTGTGCCGCAGGGAGCGCACGCCGAGGTCCCAGGTGCCGGCGCGTTCGACGGCCTCCCCGCCGAAGGATCGCTTGAACTGCGAGAACCCATCCCAGGGGTGATGAGGCGCGCCGTCAGCCGCGGGCACCGGTGGAGCGACGCCCCAGAAGTCGAATCTGCGTGCTCCCGCCTCGCGGGCATCGAGGATCATCCGCCAGACGAGCGGCGCCGCCGCCTGGAGCTTCCGACCGGACTCCGGATCCGAGACGGCGTGGGCGTAGTACCGGGTGCCGGCGAAGTCGAAGCACAGCGCCGCTGCCACGGGATCGCCGGCGGCTTCCGCGATGTACAGCGCCGCGGCCCGTTCCGGCATCAGCGTTTCGGCGACCGCGCGATGGTACGACCGCGCCTGGCCGCGGTATCGTCCTGCCGCGGCGGTGCGCTCCTGGAGGCGCAGGAAGATCTCGATGTCGTCGGGATCAACGCTGGCGCGGAAGCTCAGCCCGCGGCGGGCGGCCGCGTTGACGGCGCCGCGGTGCCCGGCGCTCAGTCCCCGGCGCAACGTCGCTTCGTCCGGGGTGAGATCGAGCACCCACGTCCAGCGAGGCTGGATCGACCTGCTCGGATGGGCGCCCGCCGCCGTCAGCGCCGGCAGCGCGGACGCCCCGGCAGGTTCGGCCCGGACGAAATCGAGGGAGCGTGCACGGGCGGCCGCCACGGCACTCGCGAGGGCCTCGTTCATCGCGTCGATCGAGACGGCGCTGGGACCGTGTGGGAGGTAGACGTAGCGCGGGAAGTGGCCCGCGCGAATCGCGCCCGCCCACATCCACCGCTCATCGCGGGCCCAGACCACATCGTGGCCAAGGGCTGTCTGGACACGCTGCCACAGGGTGCTCTGCAGGAAGTGACCGCCGATGCGTTGCAGTGCGAAGTCCCACTCCGCATCCGCGACGCCGGCGTGCGCCGATGACACGGGGTGCGACGCTAGCACGGCGGCGGACACGATCGATGTTGAGAAAGGACGGCCGTTTTCCTTACAATCGCGGCCGTTTCCCCGTCAGAGTCCTGGAGAGAACGCATGGCCACAGTCGTGACACGCGATGTGCTCGCAAAGCAACTCGCAGATCGTGCAGAAATCACCGTCACCGCCGCACGCGATGAGGTGCGCTGGTTCTTCGACACCATCGCGCAGTCGCTTGAAAAAGGTGATGAGGTGCGCATCCACGGTTTCGGCAACTTCAAGACCGCACAGCGCGCGGCGCGGCTCGGTCGCAACCCGCGCACCGGCGAGGCCGTCAAGGTCCCAGCCCGCCGCGTGGTGCGTTTCTCCGCCAGCACGTCGCTCTCGAGCGCGGTGAAGGGCGCACGGGTTTCGCGCCGGGCCAAGGCCTGATCCATCCGGCGGCGTGAGCTGACGCCGCCACCCGCTCGATGTCGTCGTGAGTAGGCACGCACGCATGCTACGGGCCGGCGCGCGTATACAAGCCTGATGGCATGTCCGCGTCGCACCTCGTGGGTGTGGATCGTGTTCGCCGCCGTGGTCGGCGCGATGTTGATCACGGCGGCCACCTTCGTGGCCGTGCGGCTCGCAGCGGCCCCACCGCGTCCCACCATCGCCATCAGCGTTCCGGACACCCTGGTCGTCGGCCCGAGTGGGGCTCCGACGATCCCCGTTCCAACGCGCGGGAGCTTCGCGCTTGCGACCAGCGTGGACGGAACCGTGGCAACCCGCGATCCCAGCGGGGTCCATCCGATCGGATCGGTCGCCAAAGCGATGACGGCGCTCGTCGTCCTGGCCGCGCATCCCATCACAGCGGGTGCGTCCGGGCCGAGCGTGACGATGAGCAGCGCGGACGTTCTCCTGTACCGGCAGGCGGTCGCGGAGGGTGGCTCCAACATCCGCGTGCGTGCCGGCGAGGTCCTGACCGAACGCGACCTGCTGCTCGCGCTGCTGCTCCCGTCCGCGGACAACATCGCCGAGACACTTGCCGTATGGGTTTCGGGTAACCGGTCGACGTTCATCACCCGCCTGAACGCCACCGCCGCAACGATGGGTATGGAGCAAACCCATTTCGCCGACCCGAGCGGCCTCAGCGCCGGAACCGTTTCAACCGCGGCGGATCTTCTGCTCCTCGCACGCGCGGTCATCGCCAACGCTGCGCTCGCCGGGCTGGTCGAGACGCGGCAGGCCACGCTACCCGGCGGAACGCTCCTCCGCAACCTCGACATCCTGATCGGCGCCCAGCCCGGCTGGCTGGGGATCAAAACCGGGTGGACCGGTGCGGCGGGCGGCTGCCTCGTCTTCGCCGCGGACATGAGCTACGGGGCCGGACGCGTCGTCACCGTCTGGGGGGCCGTCCTCGGTCAGCCACCGTTGACCTCGGGCGACCCGGCGCATCCCGAGCTCGGCGAGGCATTCGCGTCGGCACTTGGGGCAGCCGTCGCCGCACTCCACCAGTACGCGGCGGTCGACGTCGCCGGAACCTCCCCGGATATATCGGGATCAATCTCGACGCGGTGGGGGGCCAGCGCGTTGCTGGTCGTGGCGAACCACGGCCCCGACGTCGTGGTGGTCCGCGCCGGTTCGGTGATGCAGCTTCGGGTCAGCGTGGTGGCCTCGCGTGCGCCGATCGCATCGGGAGAGGTCGTCGCCCGGGTCATCGGTGTCCTGAACGTCGGCACGTCGGTGACCTGGAACGTGGTCAGCGGCGACGCGATCGCCGCACCCTCGCCGTGGTGGAAGCTGTTCTCAGCCTGAGCGGCGCTGCGTCACCAGGCGGAGTCGGTGCGCTCCGCGGCATCGAGCAGCGCGGCCAGGACCTCAGCGTCGTGGCCGGCGAGGTCGGCCGCGATACGCAGGCTCTCGACCCGTTCCTTGGCGGTGACCATCTCCAGCTCATGGAGGCCCAGGTTCGCCTTGGTGGAAAGATGCCCCTCGTAGGCGGCGAGTGGCGCGCGCCACTTCTGGCGCAGCGCGTGCGGTGACAGCTCCCCGGCTTTGACCGTGAACCCCGCGCCCGTGCGCGAGGGGAAGAGCCGGAAACGGAAGGCGTTGCGCCCCGCTTTGGCGCACTGCTCACAGCGGCCGTAGCGCTCGTCCGGGATCTCGGGTCGCTTCATGCAGACACGACACATGCGGCGAGGATACCGTGCGCCGCCCGTTTGACACGGCCGGGCACACCACCTACCATGACCGCTCGTTCGTTCGATCGCGCAGAGGAGCGCCCTTTTTATGACAACGCAATGCATCGGGGTCGGGCTCACACCCATCGAGGGAAGAGTCCGCACGTCGGGGGTCGCTCCTTGAGTCTTTGAGCATCGGCGAGCTCTTGCTCACAGGATCGTGCGGCCCGGCCGGCACGGTCCTTTTGTTTGTCCAGAAGAGAACAGCGAAGTGAGCAGGAGAAATCGGTGTCCAGGGTAGGTGATGGCGGTATCGCCGTCGAAGTGACAAAGCTGGTGAAGTCGTTCCGGCGGGAACGGCGTGGACGGCCATGGAAGCGCCGTCAATCCGCACAGCAGTTCAAGCGCGCCGTCGACTCGGTGGACATGCGCGTGCGCGACGGCGAGATGGTCGCGATCGTCGGGTTGAACGGCAGCGGCAAATCGACATTGCTTCGGGTCCTCGCCACGCTGACCATCCCCGACGAAGGGACGGCTCGTGTGTTCGGTCACGACGTGGTCGAGGACGGCCATGAGGTGCGCCGCCACGTGAATCGAGTCTCGGTCGAGGCGAGCTTCTTCAAGGAGATGAGCCCGTGGGAGAACCTGTCGTACGCGACGCGCCTCTACGGACAGGGCGGCAAGGGGACGCGCGACGCGGCGGTCGCCGCGCTGACGCGCCTCGGTCTCCCGCGAGACACCGTCGACAAGCCGATGAAGCAGCTGTCGCGCGGGCAGCAGCAGAAGGTGGCGATCGCACGCAGCCTCCTGACGAGCCCGTCGCTCCTGCTGATGGACGAGCCCACGACGGGCCTCGACCCTCGTTCGAAACGCGAGGTGCAGGGGTTCGTTCGTGACATCAGGGCGCAGTCGGGCGTGACCGTGCTGCTCAGCACCCACGACCTCGAGGAGGCGGAGCGGCTCTGCGACCGCGTGATCATCCTCGACCGCGGGCGGATCCTCGCCGAGGGCACACCCGCGGAGCTGCGCGCGCAGCACAGCCAGAACGGCGACGGCGCCTCGCTGGAGGACGTGTTCCTGCGACTCACCGGGAAGACCTTTGACGACGACAGCGAAGCCGAACAGGAGGACGGGTGATGAGCACGCGGACGCGCGACGTCGATATGCCCTCTCCCGGTCTGCGGTTCGAGGCGAACGCGTTCCTCGGGTTCTTCGAGCGCCAGCGCAACCTCTACAAGCGCTACTGGATCTGGGAGGTCGTCTGGCTCGTCTACAGCATCGTCAGCACGCTCAGCATCGGCTACCTGGCCTCCGGGCTCGGGTCGTTCAGCGGTCCGAACGCGCACGTGGACGTCGCGCGCGCACAGCTGTACCTGCTGATCGGCTCGTTGCTCTGGAGCTACCTATCGCTGATGTTCTTCGACGTGTCCTTCGCCATCGCGTGGGAGCGTTGGGAGGGCACGATCGAGTACACGTTCATGGCGCCGGTGCGGCGGATCACACATCTGCTCGGCATCTGCTGCTTCGCGATCGTGTACGCCCTCCTGCGCAGCGTGATCATCATGGTCGCGATCGCCCTCGCCTTCCATCTCGACCTGTCCCATGCCGATGTGGGCTCGGCGCTGGTGGTGCTCGCGGCGGCGACGTTCCCGGTGCTCGGCCTGGGCATCTTCACCTCGATCCTGCCGCTGCTCTCGCCGGAGAAGGGGGAGCAGATGGCCGTGGCGGTGCAGGGCGTGTTGCTCCTCGTCTCGGGCGTGTACTACCCGATCACGGTGCTTCCCACGGTGCTCCGCGTCATGGGCCAGGCTTCGCCGCTCACGTACACGCTCAGCGGCATTCGCTCCGCGCTGCTCGACCACGCCGGCATCGGCTCCCTGCTCGGAACCGTCCTGGTGCTCCTTGTCATGGGGGCGGTGCTCATTCCCAGCGGCGTCCTGGTGTTCGCCAGAGCGGAACGGCGCGCGAAGCGGCTCGGGCTCCTCAAGCGCAACGGTTAGCTGTCGAGGTGGTGGCTGTATGCGGGGAACACGGCCACGCTCCCGCCGGTCATCCGTCCCTCGAGCGCTCCGGAGTCCCGTTGCGTTGACGAACACACTCACAGGTGGGTATATTTGTCCGTGTGAATGTCGAGGTGAGGGCCGTCGGCCTGCGGGCGATGCGTGACAAGCATCACCTGACCCAGCGTGAGCTGGCGCGCCGTCTCGGGGTCACGCAGAACTACATCCCGGCGCTCGAGGCCGGAACCCGCAACCCGGGTCCGAAGCTGCGCCAGTCGCTGATGCAGCTGTTCGCCTGTGACTTCGAGGACCTCTTCCAGGTCGTGATGGTCAACCCCGTCGACCACCATGAGCAGGTGTTGCGACCCGAGGGCGGCGTTCGCGGAGTCTGAGACGCCGCCTCCGGCGGCGCATCCGGGCGGGTCGCTCGCCGTCGTGAACAGCCTCCGTACAATCGCGCCGTGCCTGGCTCGCCGGATCTGCTCGTTCTCGAAGGGATGACCTTCTACGGCCACCACGGTGAAACCGAGGCGGAACGAACACTCGGCACTCGCTTCCACGTCGACCTCGAGATCCGCATGGATCTCTCCATTGCGGGCCGCACCGATGCCATCGGGGATACGCTCGACTACTCGCGTGCCTTCGCCCTGGTGCGCGCGGTGGTCGAGGACGAGCAGTTCAGCCTGATCGAGGCGATTGCGGCGCGGATCGCGGACATCGTCCTCGCCGAGCCGCGTGTCGGCAGCGTCAGGGTCCGGGTGGGCAAGCAGCCTCCGATCGCCGGGGCGATCGACCGCTGCTCGGTGATCATCGAGCGATTCGCGACCACGGCAGGAGTTCAAGAATGAGCGCAACCATCGTCGACGGCAAGGCGATCGCTGCGGAGCTTCGGGAGGAGCTTGCTGCGGAGATCGTGGCCATGACTGAGGACGGAAGCCGCCCGCCGTCGCTCGCCGTCGTCCTCTGCGGCGACGACCCGGCTTCGGCACTGTATGTGCGCAACAAGGGCCGCGCCGCCGAGCGCGTCGGTATTCACTTCATGCTCCACAGGCCCCCCGGCACCAGCACGACGGCCGAACTCGTCGACCTCGTTCGGGAGCTCGATGCCGACGATGAGGTCGACGGCATCCTCGTGCAGGTGCCGCTGCCCTCCCACATCGACGAACAGGCCGTGACCCGTTGGGTTTCGCGCGAGAAGGACGCCGACGGGTTCCACCCCTACAACCTTGGTCTTCTCGCGGCGGGGCACGAGGGTGCCGTCGCCCCGTGCACGCCACTCGGGTGCCTGGAACTGCTGCGCAGAAGTGGTGTCTCGGTTCGCGGCAAGCGCGCCGTGGTGATCGGACGCAGCCCGAACGTCGGCCGTCCGCTTGCGTTTCTCCTCACCAACGCCGACGCGACCGTGACCGTCTGCCATTCGCGCACCGGGGATCTTGCGAGCGTGTGCCGGGAGGCGGACATCCTCGTCGCCGCCACCGGGCGACCCCAGATGGTGGACGCGACGTACGTCAAGCCTGGAGCGTTCGTCATCGATGTCGGGACGACGCCGCAGGAGGGCGCCTTGATCGGCGACGTCGACCGAGCCGGCGTCGAGCCGATAGCCGGATGGCTCACCCCCGTTCCCGGTGGCGTCGGCCCGATGACCGTGGCGATGGTGCTCCGCAACACGCTGGCGCTCGCCCGGGCGCGGCGCTCGCTCGCGCGGGTCTGACGTCGATGCCGTCGATGCGGGTTCGCTGGAGTGAGCAGGAGGCGCGCAAACCGTACGCGCGCCCCTTCATGGTGACCTTCACCGGCGACGACGGCACCGATGTCGGCAGCGTGGCGCTCAACGGCGCAGACCTCCTCTACTACACGCAGTTCCAGGCAGCCGTGCTCTCGCTGGCGGGCGAGCTCTTCGTCGACACGGCCATCGAGGCGTCCCCCGACCCGCAGCGCGCCTGGCTGGATCGGATCGCCGGGCTCATGCCCTCGATCGGTGTGATCACGATCACGCCGCGTTCGACCTTCGACGACAACGCGGGCAGGGTGTTCCGCATGGTGATCACCGCCGAGGGTGGCCGGGCCGCGATCGTCGATGCGCCGGGGCTCCTCGAATACCAGGAGCTGCAGGCGGTGCTCGCCCATCAGACCGGCGGTCTCTTCCGGGATCTCGCAATCGAGGGGGTCGAGGACGCCGGAGACCGGCGGCGAGCCTGGATGGGGGCGCTGCGCCTGCTGGTGACCCGGCCGGACCCCGGCGAGGCGATGAACGAGGCCTGGCACTGGGCGTGACCGCGACCACCTACGCCAGCGCCGTGGCGACCCTCGACTCGGTCGCGTGGCGCGGCATCATGCCAGGGCTCGAACGCACTCGAGCCCTGCTTGCGGCGCTCGGCAACCCTCACGTCGGGCTCCGCGGCGCGCTGGTCGCGGGCACGAACGGCAAGGGCTCGGTGTGCGCCACCGTCGATTCCGTCTGCCGCGCCGCCGGCCATCGCTCCGTGCTGCTGACCAGCCCGCACCTGGTCTCGTACTGCGAACGGATCGTTCGCGACGGTGCACCCCTCACCGAGTCCGAGTTCGGGGCCCTGGTCGCTCGCGTCTGGGAGGCCGCCGAGCCCCTGCCCGACGAGTTGCAGCCGACCGGGTTCGAGGTGCTCACCGCCGCGGGCATCCTCGCCGCGCGCGAGGCGGATGCCGAGGTCCTCGTCTGCGAGGTCGGCCTCGGCGGCCGCCTCGACAGCACCAACGTGCTCGATCTCGGCGTCGCAGCGGTGACCAACGTCGCGCTCGACCACCAGGATCTCCTCGGCGAGACGATCCCGGAGATCGCGCGCGAGAAGGCGGCGATCATCAAGCCGGGCAATCAGGCGGTGACCGGGGCCATCGAGCCCGGGCTCACCGCGATCCGGGCGCGCGCGGCGGAGGTCGGCGCGGCGCTCACCGTGGTCGGCGCCGACGTCCGCTTCACCGGGCATTCGGAGGGTCTGCTGGGCGTCGCGGTCGAGACCGTGTTCGACGAACGGCCGATCTCCGTGCGCGCGCCTCTGCGGGGGACGTTCCAGGTGGCCAACATCGCGACAGCGGTGGCGATCTGCGACACGCTCAGAGCCGGAGGTATCCCCATCCCCGCCACCGCCGTCGTGGCGGGGTGCGAGACGGTGCGCTGGCGGGGCCGCATGGACTGGATCGAAGGGGAGCCGCCGATCCTCATCGACGGCGCCCACAATCCGGCGGGAATGGCCGCGATGGTCGCCGCCGCCCGCGAACTGATCGGAGGACGGCGCCGCGTCGCGGTCTTCGCCGCGATGCGCAACAAGGATGTCGAATCGATGGCGGCCGGGCTTGGCGAGCTGACCCGGGAGGTCGTGGTCACGGCTCCCGCGGTCGAGCGGGCGACGCCGCCCGCCGACCTGTCCCGACTGTTCGATCCACCTGCGGAGATCGCGGCGGACGTGAGCACCGCCCTGCGTCGCGCTCGCCGGGTCGCCGGCCACGAGGGCGTGGTGGTGGTGTGCGGCTCCCTCTACCTCGCCGGCGAGGTGATCGACCTACTGCGCTTCTGAGCGGTTCAGGCGGCGAGAACGGCGAGCAGCTTCGCCTCGAGCGACTGCTTGGGCTGGTAGCCGACGATCCGCTCCTCGGCCTTGCCGCCGCGGAAGATCATCAGCGTCGGGATGCTCATGATCCCGAACATCCCGGGCGTGATCGGATTCGCATCGACATCAACCTTGGCAACCTTGACCTGACCGTCGTACTGGGTTGCGAACTCCTCGACGATCGGGGCGATCATCTTGCACGGGGTGCACCACGAGGCCCAGAAGTCCACCAGAACGGGCAGCTCCGAGTCCAGCACCTCTTCCTTGAAGGTGGTGTCGGTGACGGTGACGGGGTGGGACATGTGGGTCTCCTGGTGGTGGGGCAGCCGCGGGTCCATCGTACTCAACCGGCGGTGTCGGTCGAAGCGGGTTTCTTGACGGGGGTCGACGTGGTCTCGGAGCCGGAGGGCTTCGTCTCGGACGTGGCGCTGTCGGACTTTCCACCCTCGCTTTTGGCGCCGTTCGCGGCGCCCTTGGATTCGCCGCGATCGGAGGTGATCGACGACGAGGAGGCGCCGCGGCTGTCGGTCTTGTAGAAGCCGGAGCCTTTGAAGACGATGCCGGCGGGAAAGAACTGCCGCGCTGCCGCGCCGCCGCACGCCGGACAGGGCGCACCAGGATCGTCATGCATGGACTGCCAGACCTCGAACTCAGTCGAGCACTTCGGGCAGCGGTATCCGTACGTTGGCAATCAATGGTTCCCTGTTCGCGGTTGAACGCTCCAACTCTACCCGCTGGCGGCCTCGTGCCAAACACGCGGAGGTTACGGCGCCTCGCTCACACCTCGAAGAGCACCAGCCCCGTGGGCACCTTCGGATAGAAGTACGTCGACTTCTGGGGCATGGTCTCGCCGGCGTCGGCCACGGCGATCACCTCATCTGCGCTCACCGCCGAGACGCCGAACGCGAGGATCGCATCGCCGCTGCGGACGGCGGAGTCGAGCCCGTCCGGATCACGCGTGTAGGCAAGCGCACCGCCGCTGATCATGGCGCGCGACACTCCGGCGGGCCCGAGCACCTCGGTTTCGAGGACGGCGACGTCGAGCCGGTCGCGCGGTGACCCGTCGGCGTGCCGCGGGCGTCGGAGTACCGCGGCTCCGTCGCCGGCCACGACCGCGAACGCGTGATGGGTTGCGCGCATCGAAGCCGCAGCCGCGATCGCGGCGCGGCCGTCAGCAACCGGCAGCGTCTCGTAAACGTCGTCGAGTCGCGCCCACAGATCGTCGAGGCTGAATGCGATGCCGGGCCCGGGTCGCACCAGGCGATGGGTCGGCAGGATGGTGATCCCGGCGTCGTCCGCCGCGGCGAGGTAGACGAGGCAACGATCGAACGACGCATCCGGTGGGGCATCGGGTTCGGCGGCGCGGCGCTCCGTGGCGTACGCGACGGCCGTCTCGTAGCGGTGATGCCCGTCGGCCACGTAGAGCGCGGCGCCGCGCAGCGCGTCGGTGATCGCCGCCACTCGCACCGGGTCCGCCACCCGCCAGAGCAGCAGTTTCTCCGACGCGATCTCCCCGTCGACGCGGCCGCCCAGCAGCGCGTCGCCGGTGGCGAGAGCATCGAGTGTCTCCGTGATCCGGTCGGCGCCCGTCCACACCGCGAAGACCGGGCTCGTCTGGGCGCGCGTGGCGCGCATGAGCGCGAGGCGGTCGGCCTTGGGCCCGGTGAGCGTGCGTTCGTGGGGACGCAGGTCCGAGGATGCCCACGGCACGGCGGCGACGGTGGCGAGCATCCCGCGTCGACGCCGTTCGGTGCCGTCGGAGTCCCGGAAGAAATGATCGACGACGTAGAAGCCGGCCGGGTCATCGCGCACCATGACCCCGAGGTCGAGCCACGAGGCTAGAAACGACGCGGCGCGCGTGTACCGGTCGTCGACACCCTCGACATCGTCCGGGTATGCGATGCCGTAGTCGACGCGCACGATGTTGCGCATGTCACGTCCATACAGCTCGTCGCGCTTCGCGTCGCTGATGACGTCGTACGGCGGCGCGAGCACGCCGCCCAGCTTCACGTATTCAGGGTTGTACCGGGTGCCCGCAAAGGGCTGAACGGTGGCCATGGATCTGCTTCCGTCGAGGACGGAGCGTCAGGCCTTCAGAGCCGCACCTGGCGGAGCTGGTCGAGCATCGCGGTTTCGCGCACCTCCTCGAGGAGCTCCGAGCCGACCGGATCGTCGATCTCCATGAGCATCACGGCGTGGCCGCGCGGCCGGTCCCGTCCCAGCTCGATGCCGGCGATGTTGACGTCGTTTCGCGCGAGCAGCGTGGAGATGGCCGCGATGACTCCGGGGCGGTCCTGGTGGGTCACCACGAGGAACGTCCCCGCAGGTTGCATGTCGACGCGGAAGTCGTTGATGCGCGTGATTCGTGGACCGTCATCGAACTGCGTGCCCGCGATGCGCAGGATCTGCTCGCCGGCCACCTCGACGAGCAGCGATCCTTCGGGATCGACGCTTCGGGTGGTGTGGCGCTCGTCGACGTCCACGCCCATCGAGGTGGCCACCACCTTGGCGTTGACGGGATTGACGCGCGTCTCGGTGAAGTGCGCGAAGAGCCCGCGCAGGACGTGCGCGGTGACGATCGACGTGTCGATGCCGGCAAGCTCGCCCGAGTAGCTGCACACCACGTGGCGCAGCTTGCGACCATCGAGCTGTGCCGCAAGTGAGCCGATCCTCTCGGCGAGCACCAGGTAGGGCTGAAGCCTGGCGAGCTCCTCGGGCAGCACCGTGGGCGCGTTGACCGCGTAGCGCGGCGTGCCACCGGCCAGGTATTCGACGATCTGGTCGGCCACGTCGAAAGCGACGTTCACCTGGGCCTCGCGCGTGCTCGCACCGAGATGGGGCGTGACCACCACCTTGTCGAGCTGGAGGAGTGGGTTCGCCGGGTCGGGCGGCTCCTTGGTGAAGACGTCGATGGCCGCGCCGGCGATGTGCCCGTCGCGGATCGCATCTGCGAGCGCCTGCTCGTCGATGATGCCGCCGCGGGCGACGTTGATCAGGCGCGCACCCTTGCGCATCCGCCGCAGCTCGGCCGCGCCGATCACGCCGCGCGTCGCATCCGTGAGCGGGACGTGGACGGTGAGGAAGTCGGTTTCGGTCAGCAACGTCTCGAAGTCGCAGAGTTCCACGCCCGCCTGGAGCGCGCGTTCGGCGGTGACCAGCGGGTCGTGGGCCAGCACTCGCATGTGCAGCCCTTCGCGGGCGATGCGGGCCACCTCGGATCCGATCTTTCCGAGGCCGAGGACGCCGAGCGTCTTCTCACGCAGCTCGATCCCCATGAACTTGGAGCGCTCCCAGAGTCCGGCATGCAGCGAGCGGTCCGCGGCCGGGAGGTTGCGCGCCAGCGCCAGCATCATTGCGATGACATGCTCGGTGGCGGCGATGGTGTTGCCGGTGGGTGCGTTGAGCACGAGGACGCCGTGCCGGGTCGCCGCCTCGATGTCGATGTTGTCGACACCAACGCCGGCGCGTCCCACCACGCGCAGGCGGGGTGCCGCTGCGAACACCTCGGCCGTGACCTTGGTCTCGCTGCGGACGACGAGGGCGTCGTAATCGCCGATGCGCTCACGGAGCGCGCTCGGCTCGAGCCCGGTCATCACATCCACCTCGCCGGCTGCGCGCAGCCGCGTCACGCCGTCTTCGGCAATCGGGTCCGCGACCAGGATGCGCGTCACCGTCCCGGCCGCCGTGCGTGGCTCCGCGGTGATGCTCACCCGACGCTGACGGGTTCTGCCTGCGCGACCGTCCCGCGTGCCTCGGTCTGCGCGGCGGCGACCGCGAGGCCGCCCCGCGTGCGCAGCCCGGTGTCGATGAGGCCGGCCTCGAGCAGGGCGAGGATGGTGTAGGCGTCGGCGTCGTCGATGAAGCCGAGATGGCCGATGCGGAAGATCTTGCCCTGGAGCGACTCCTGGCCGCCCGCGAGCACCAGGCCATGGGCCGTCCGCAACGTCGTGAGCAGGTTCTTGAGCGCTTCGGGCGTGTCCGCCGGACTGTGCACCGCAGTGACCGTGTCGCTGCGATGACCCTCAGCCGCAAGCAGCTTCATGCCCATCGCCTCGATGCCGGCGCGGATCATCCTGCCGACGCGAGCGTGACGCGCCCAGACGTTGTCGAGCCCCTCCTCGCGCAGCATGGCCAGACCTTCCTGAAGCGCGAAGATAACCGAGACCGCCGGGGTGGTGGCCGTCTGGTTCTTGTCCTGGGACTTCTTCTCACGCCCGAAATCGAGGTAAAAGCGAGGGTTCGTGGCGGTCTCGGCGCGTTCGAACGCCGCCGCGCTGACCGCGATCATCGCGACGCCGGGAGGGGCCATCCAACCCTTCTGCGAGCCGGTCACGAGCACGTCGACACCCAGCGCATCCGTCTCCAGCGGAAGGCAGCCGGCGCCGCTGACGCTGTCCACGGCGAGCATCTTGCCGCGGCTCTTGACGACGCCCGCGATGGCCGCGAGGTCGTTGGTCACACCCGTCGAGGTCTCGTTGTGCGTCACGAAGACGGTGGTGATATCGGGATGCTCGGCGAGCGTGCGTTCGACATCCTCGGGATCGATCGGCTCGCCCTGCGGAACGGTCAGGCGAACGACCTCGGCGCCGTAGACGTCGCCGATCTTCGCCCAGCGCTCACCGAAGGAGCCCATCGCGCAGAACAACGCCTGCTCACCGGGGCTGAGCATGTTGGCGACTGCAGCCTCGAGGCCGCCGGTGCCACTGCAGGGGTACAGAAGGACATCGTTGTCGGTGCGCAGCGCCCAGCGCATGCCGCCGACAACGTCATCGAGCACCGCGGCGAACTCCGGGCCGCGGTGGTTGATCATGGGACGGCTCGCGGAGCGGACCACGCGAGCGGGGAGCGGGGTCGGACCGGGAACGCGGAGTTGAGGTTCACCCATGAGCCGAAGTCTAGCGAAGGCCGGGTGCGAGACCGCCCGAGATCGGCGCCACCGTGGTGCCTGCCCCTTAACACGCGTGGTGCTAGCGCCATTGTCCTGCGCCCGTCGCTCAATACAGTAAGCGCGTGGGGAAAAAAGCGACGACGCCGAAGGAGCGCACCCGCGGGCGTGCACCGGAGCAGCCGAGGCGAGCCGGTGCCACGGCGCTGGCGGTCGGCTCGGCCGTCCTTGCCATGACCATCGGAGTTCTCACGATCGTCATGGCGGTCGCCAACAGGAGTCACATCCACGGGCTCCCGGGCACCGACATCGAGGACATCGTGGTCCCGTTCAGCCTCGGCTTCGTCGGCGCTCTCGTCGCGTCGAGGCAGCCGCGAAACCCCACGGGCTGGCTGTTTCTCTTCGTTGCAGTTGTAGCTGGTCTGCAGGGCTTGACCGACCAGTACGCTCGCTACGCGCTGGTGACTCACCCCGGTGCTCCAGGCGGCTTATGGGCACTGTGGCTGGACAGCTGGGTCATTGATCTGGTCTTCCCGACCGGCGCGCTCGTGCTTCTTCTTCTGCTCTTCCCAGACGGCCATCTGCCGTCACGTCGGTGGCGGCCGCTCGCCGTGTTCGCCGTGGTCATCACCTTGGTGCTTGCCATCCCAGGTGGAGCATTCAGTCCGGGGCACTTGACCACGGAGACGAACTTCGTGACTGCGCTCAACCCGATCGGCGTACCGTCGCGCAGCGTCGTCGGGTCCATCTTCGGCGCCCTTGGTGTTCTTTGGTTGCCGGGTCTGCTCGTCGTTGCCGCCGCCGCCGCGGCGCCGTTCGTCCGCATGCGCCGATCCAATGGAGATGAGCGCCAGCAGTTGAAGTGGATCGCCTACGCGGTGGTCGTCAGCGCTGCGGGCGCGGTGGTGTTCTCGATCGCTGATGCGCTGCTGCCGGGATTCCCGCAGGTGTCCGATCTTGCCATCGCATTGGGATTCGGCTGTGCACTGCCGGTGGCGGCGGGCATCGCCATCTTCAAGCACCGCCTCTACGACATCGACCTGGTCATCAGCCGCACCCTGGTCTACGGCTCGCTTGCGGTCTGCATCACGGCGGTGTACGTCGGCATCGCGGTCGGAATCGGAGCGTTGATCGGTGGCGGCGGCAAGCCGAATCTCGCACTGTCGATCGTGGCGACGGCGATCGTCGCGGTCGGGTTCCAGCCGGTGCGCGAGCGGGTGCAGCGCGTCGCCAACCGTCTCGTCTACGGAACCCGCGCCACGCCGTACGAGGTGCTGTCTCAGTTCTCCGAACGCGTGGCTGAGTCGTACGCGGTCGACGACGTGGTGCCGCGCATGGCCCGTGTTCTCGCCGAGGGGACGGGAGCGCAGCGCGCCGACGTCTGGTTGCGCAACGGCCGGGTCTGGCGCCAGGCGGCCGTCTGGCCCGCCGACGCCGCTCGCGCAGCCTCGTTGCCGGCAGTCGACGGAACCCTTCCGAGCGTCGAGGGCGCGAGCCGTCTCGTCGAGGTACGCCATCAGGGAACCCTGCTCGGCGCACTCGCCGTCACCAAGCGAAGCGGCGAGGCGCTGACCCCGGTCGAGGAGAACCTGCTCGTCCACCTGGCGGGACAGGCCGGACTGGTGCTCCGAAACGTCGGGCTCACAGCCGATCTGCAAGCGCGGCTCGAGGATCTGCGTGCCTCGCGTCAACGCCTTGTCACCGCTCAGGACCACGAGCGCCGGCGTCTCGAGCGCAACCTGCACGACGGGGCGCAGCAGCATCTCGTCGCCATCAAGGTGAAGCTGGGGCTCGCTGAGATGCTGCTCGTACGTGACCCGGCCCGGGCGCAGCTGACCCTGGAGCAACTCAAGTCCGATGCCGACGATGCACTCGAGACCCTGCGAGACCTGGCCCGCGGGATCTACCCGCCCCTGCTCGCCGACAAGGGCTTGCGGGTTGCGCTGGAGTCGCAGGCGCGCAAGGCATCGGTGCCGGTGTCAGTCGAGGCGAACGGCATCGGCCGCTACCCGCAGGATGTTGAGGCGGCCGTGTACTTCTGCGTCCTCGAGGCGTTGCAGAACGTGCAGAAGTACGCCATCGCATCGCACGTGGTTGTTCGCCTCCGTGAGCAGGTCGGCAGAGTGACTTTCGATGTCATCGACGACGGCCACGGTTTCGACGCAGCTTCGGTGAAGCGCGGCGCCGGGTTGACCAACATGGCGGATCGCCTCGACGCGCTCGGCGGCGAGTTGAGGATCAGCTCATCCCCCGGGCACGGGACGACGATCACCGGGGCGCTCGAGCCGGTCAGCGCGGCTGTGAGCTAGACGCGCCCGGGGAACACTCGGATCTCGACCAGCCGGGCATCGCGGACGCTGAGATCCGCCTCAAAGTGGGATGTCGTCGTACACCGAACCGCTTCGCCGGTAGGGCGGCTCAGGGCGTGCGCGGGTTCTGGCACGACCGCGTCTGCGGCGCCCCCGAATCGCGGCTCGCCGCAGCCACATGACACCGCGAAACACGCCGCTGATGAGGCGCACGACGACTGCCCCGAGCACCACGAGGATGCGCGCCACCGCATCACGGAACAGCAGGATCAGGCCGGCGGCGCTCACAGCGAGCAGCGACGCGATGACCGGGCCGAACTGGAACCCCTGGCTTCCGGGCAGCGCGGCCGAAGCAGGGGCGAGCGAGCCCGGTGTGACAGTCGCGTGATGGCCGCTCCGCCATGCGCGGATCGCGTCGCGCCGGGCGATGATCGCCGGCATGTACGCCTCGACGCCGTTGCGAATCCCGATGGCGACGTCTTGACGGAATGACCTGGTGGCCATGAGCGCGGCGTCGGTTCGATTGCTGAGATATCCCGTCTCGACGGTGGCTGTGGGAACTCGAGAGCGAGTCCAGGCGGCGTCGCCGAGTTGCACACCACCGTCGGGGACGCCGTCGGCGGTGATCTGAGCGGTGAGCGCGTCGCTCAGCGTCTGGGCGAAGCCGGCACTCGCCGTGGTCGGATAGAGCACCAGCGTCGCGGCAGTCCTCGGGTTGGTCGAGGTCGCGGCGTGAATGCTCACCACCAGGGCCGCGTGGTGCGCAGCGGAGATCTGCAGGCGCCGCGCCGGTGACACGTAGACGTCGGCCGACCGGGTCATCACAACGTCCACGAGATCGGCGCGCAGCAGAGCCGCCAGCCGTGCGCCCACGTCGAGCACCACGTCCTTCTCGAGGAGCCCGTTGGTGCCGATGGGGCCTGGGTCGAACGGGATGCCGGGATGCGCCGGGCTGGGCACGCCGCCGTCGCCTGGATCGACCGTGATGACGATCGGGCTCGGTGCCTTCGATGCCGCCGCCAGGGCGTGGGGCGTCGGGCCGAGGACACCCGCGAAGATCGCGGCGACCGGGGCTAGGGCAAGGATGTGGAGAGGACGAGCCCGGTGATGGCGCATGCGCCTGCAGCCCAGTATAGGTGCGGCGTGTCAGCAAAACCGCCGTCGGACGCGTTGGGATGGGTGTGATTGCCTCGGCGAACGTGGCTGCGGCGGGCGGGAGCGTGCCGGACCAGACCTTCGAGGCCATCGCGATCCCGGACGCCAGGCGGCTCTACTCGCTCGCGCTCTCGATCCTTCGAGACGAGGGCGAGGCTGAGGATGCGGTTCAGGAAACGCTGCTCAAGGCCTGGCGGTCCTGGGACTCGGTGTCACGCATGGATCGGCCCGCCGCGTGGCTGACCCGCGTCTGTGTCAACCACTGCATCAGCCGCCGCCGGCATCTCCGCGCGCGAGGCTGGCCACCGCTGGCGCTCATCGCCGAAGCCACCTCGCCCAATGCCGTTCAGGCCGGCGATCTCATCGATGTCGACCGGGCGTATCGGCAGCTCTCACTCCGGCAGCGGGCCGCCATCACGCTCAACTACCGGCACGGGTACTCGGTCGATGAGTGCGCCGCCTTCATGGGCTGCCGGCCCGGAACCGTGCGAGCGCACCTCGCACGAGGTCTCGCGACGTTGCGAAAGGAGCTCGGCGATGCTTGACATCGATCCCGGACTTGACTCGAAGCTTCGAGCGTTCTTCGAGCACATCGAGGCATCCGGTCCACCCTCCGGCCTCACCGACATCGACATCGGGGCTCCCCATCGCGCGAGCAGGCCGTTCAACCTCTTTGCCGGGCTAGCTGCCGCCGCAGTCGTCGCCGCGAGCGTGGTCGTTTTCGCGGTGGAGCTGAGAGGTCACCACACCCCTGCCCCAGGTCCCGCGGTCACCTCCTCGCCGCCGCCCTCGGCGTCGTCGCTCAAGAAGATGCCGTTGCTGGGCAGTGGGGGCGTTCCCACCGCCGCGCACGTCGTGATTCCGGTCACGCACGGTCAGGGATCCGTGCAGCTGCAGACGTTCGTCCCGCAGGGGACCCTCTACATTCAATTCGACTGTGCGGGACCGGGTCCGTTTACGATCGCCTCCACCAACCGCGTCTTCGGCAACGACCTCGCGCAGTGCTCGAGTTCCCTCGGTGTCAGCACGTTCGTCGTTGAGAGCCCGAAGCTGTACGACGACAAGCCTCTGACCTTCGAGATCACCGCTGATCGTTCGATGACGTGGGAGGTCTTCGTCGCCCAGAGCAGGCCGTTGCTCCGGCCGTTCAGCGTGCTCGCCGACGAGCGGGTGCTGGTCCCGGTGACCTACGGCACGGGCTCAGCGATCCTTCCAACCTTCGCGGTTGGACCAGATGAATGGTTGAACATTCGGGAGGCGTGCAATTCAGGCGGCGTCGCCAACACGCTCACGATGGTGGGGAATATGTATTTCGGGAGCGACGAGCTGGACCAATGCTCATTCCCCGATGGCGCGACCGGCGGATCAGGCTCCGGGCCGCCGGGTGGGAGCGGCAGCGGCCCGGTCAGCGTCCATGTCACCGCCGATCCGTCCATCAGCTGGGAGATTCTCATCACCGAGGGCCCCACCGACCTCGGTGAACCGTCTCCAGCTGACGTCGGCGTGGCTCCTGCCGCGTATGGGATGGGCCCCGGATCACTTCCGGCGTTCACCCCAACACAGACCTACTCCGTTGCCTTCGTCTGCTCTGGAGTTGGCTCGCTCACGATCGTGTCATCCACCTTCACGCACACGGCGACACCGACCTGTGGTGGGAATTCCGACTACTTCACCCCGCCCGGTCAGGTTGCCGGGCAGCCGGTGTCGCTGTCGGTCGAGGCTCCGGCCGGAGTGGGATGGGAGATCTTCATCTACCAGGTTGGGGCGTCAGGCAGCCCTGGCGCTTGCGGCCCGGTGCGGGAGGCCGGAGCTGCGACACCCGTGGCCTGCGTCAGCTCGGGCGCTTAGCGGATCTCCGCAAACGGCAACAGCGCGATGTGTCGCGCCCGCTTCAGCGCAACCGTCAGCGAGCGCTGATGACGAGCACACGTCCCGGTCATCCGGCGCGGCAGGATCTTGCCCCGCTCCGAAAGGTAGCGGCGCAGGCGCGTGACCTCTTTGTAATCGATGAAGTCGATGTGCTCCAGGCAGAAGCTGCAGACCTTGCGGCGGCGACGATCGAAATCAGGCATGGCTCTCCAACCTAGAAGGGAATGTCATCGGGGTCGACGTCACCGCCCGCCGGAACCGTCACCGGGACCGGCGCCGCGTTGCCGCCGTCGCCGGACGGCGCGCCTTCCTGACGTCCGGTGCTGTCCAGGAACTGGACGTCGTTCGCGTTGACCTCGGTCTTGTAGCGCTTCTGACCGCTCTGGGCGTCGTCCCAGGAGCGTGTCTGCAGGCGTCCTTCGACGTAGATGAGCCGTCCCTTCTGCAGGTACTGCGCGGTCGTCTCGGCGAGCTTGCGCGTGCCCTGGTTCCAGACGACCACGTCGTGATAGTCGGTGAACTCCTTGCGCTCGCCGGTGGTCGGATCGCTTCCGTAGCGATTGGTCGCGAGCGCGAGGTTGCAGACGGCGGTGCCGCTCGGTGTGTAGCGGAGTTCGGGGTCGCGGGTCAGCCTGCCGATGAGCATCACGCGATTGAGGGATCCCGCCATCACAAATCTCCTTCGTCGTCATCGATTGCCGAGGGAATGTCATCTGCTTCCAGATCTTCGTCCCCGTCCACGGACCCTGCAGCGACAGTATCCGCGTCTCCGCCGTCAATTTCAGGCTCGGGCTCGATCGGTCCCTGCACCTCCTCAATCTCGGCCTCGGGCTCCGGCATCGGACCCTCATGGACCACGATGAGGTGGCGGAAGACCGTGTCGTGGATGCGCAGCGCCCGCTCGATCTCGGCCACCTTGCCGCCGTCCAGGTGGAACACCACCAGGACGTAGTGCCCCTCTCGGAGCCGCTTGACCTCGTACGCCAGGCGGCGCTTGCCCCACAGCGTGGTCTTGACGACCTCGCCGCCCTGGGACTCGATCAGCGCGCGCACCGACTTGACGGCAACGCGCACCGCGTCATCCTCCAGCTCCGGCCGGACGATGTACATCAGCTCGTAGTCACGCACCATGCGTGGCACCTCCTTTCCTCTGGGCTCGCGACGCCCGGGGTGCTGCGCCTGCCGAGGTGTTCAGGCAGTCGCGATCCGGGCGCAGGAAAGCGTTATGTGGAAACGTCTCTCGAATGAGAGGCGTCCGAAGTGTATCAGGAGCCGTTCTCAGTCCAGCCGGAACGTCTTCGGCAGGGTGGTGAGGTTGCGGCACCCGGTCTCGGTGACCACCACCAGGTCCTCGATGCGGATGCCACCCAGACGTGGGTCGTACAGCCCCGGCTCGACGGTGATCACGTCGCCGACCTCGAGGACGACATCGGCCTCGCTGACCCGGGGGAACTCGTGGATCTCGAGCCCGAGCCCGTGCCCGGTGCCGTGGATGAAACGGGCATCGCTCTGGATGTCCCGGTACGCCCTGGGCAGCGAGCCGTAGCCGTGCTTCTTGAAGACCTCACAGCACGCGAAGTGGACGTCGCGCCCGTTGGCGCCCGGCCGCACCGTGTCGAGACCCGCCTGCTGCGCCTCGAGCACCGCGTCCCACATCCGCATCACCTCCGGAGGCGGCGCCCCACGCACCACGGTGCGGGTCATATCGCCCCAATATCGGGTGCGCTTGTCGAAGGGGTAGATGTCGAGCACGATCGGCAGGCCGGCGCGGAGGACGTCACTCGACGTCCGGTGCGGGTCGGCCGACTCGGGGCCGCCACAGCAGATCGAGTCGACGGTGCTGTTGCCGTTCTCGAGGAGATGGCTCTCGACCGCGAAGATCAGGTCATCGCTCGTGAGATTTCGTCCCTCGTGCACGAGCAGCCCGTCGCGAATCTCCGCCGCCGCGATCAGGTCGATCGCGCTCTGGAGCGCGGCCATGCCGGCGTTCTCGGTGGCGGTGATCCACTCCACCTCCTGCGCCGTCTTGATGCGCCTGCGTTGCTGATAGATGTCGCTGCGCGGGCGCACGTCCACGTCGCTGTGACGCAGGTGATCGGCGAGCACGGCGGGGAAGTCGGCGTCGACGTCGACCGCGCTCAGTCCATGCTCGCGGCAGACGGCCTCGACCATGGCGGCCCATCCGTCGAATTCATTACCGCCGGCCCGCGGTGCCGGCATCTCGAGCTCGACGGTGCTGCGGACCTCGCCCACCGAGGCTTCCTTACGAGCGCGACCCTCCTCCAGCGCGCTCGTCCAGAGGACGGTGTCGCTGCCGCCGCGGTCCACGACAACCACCGGGTCCGGGACCAGGAATCCGGTGCGATACAGGATGTTGGGGTGGTGATACGTCTCACCGAACAGCAGTACGGGACGGTCCTCACTCATATGGCGGAGCGTACCAGCCGGGTGTCACGCTCTTGCCGTGAGCGAGGTTCCCGCGCAACGCAGCCGTGCTGACGGCCTGGGTTGGTTCATCGCCGGATATGCGGGTGTTCTCGGCTTCTTCGTCCTCGAGGGGTCCAGCCGGAAGCGCGGTGCGGCGTCGAGCCTCAGGGCTTCGCGCGATGATCGCGGAACGACGCGATTGATCGTCGCCGCATACGCCACCGCGTCGATGGCGGCGCCGGTGATCCGGGTGATGCGGCCGCCGCAGCTGCCGCGCGCAGCGGGGCCGATCGGCGTCGGGCTCGAGGCCGCCGGGCTCGGACTGCGGGCGTGGTCGATGCGGGCGCTGGGTGATTCCTACACCCGAACCCTGCGAGTGGGTGGCGCGCAGCACGTCGTCGACCGAGGATCGTATCGCTTCGTGCGCCATCCCGGGTATGCCGGGTCGCTCCTGATCTGGACAGGATTTGCACTAACGTCCCGCAGCATCCCGGTGGTCGAGACCGTCGGCGGACTTCTCGCCTACGCGTATCACCGGCGGGTCGCGGCCGAGGAAGCCCTGCTGCGTCGCGATCTCCCCGGATATGCGGCCTACGCAAAGCGGACGAAGCGACTGATCCCGTTCGTGTGGTGACCGGCGGGCCGGCCCGGCCCGTCGGCTTCATGAAAGGACCGTGGTGGTCAGCGGGGGACTCGAACCCTCGACCTCGCGGATGTGAACCGCGCGCTCTAACCAGCTGAGCTAGCTGACCCCGCCCGGAAGTCTAGGTCAGTCGCCGACGAGCTTCGTGTAGCCGGCCTCGTCGAGCAACTCGGCGCCGTCGTCGCTGGCGCCGTCGAGACGGAGCATCCATCCCTCGCCGTAGGGGTCGGAGTTGACCAGCTCGGGGCGCTCGGTCAGCGTGGTGTTCACCGCGGCCACGGTGCCGCTCACGGGGGCGTAGAGGTCCGACGCAGCCTTCACCGATTCGATGGCGCCGAACTTCGCACCCGCCTTCACCGCCGTCCCCACGGCGGGGAGCTCGAGAAAGATCACGTCCCCGAGCTGTGCCTGGGCGTGATCGCTGATGCCGACCGTCGCCACGGATCCCTCGACGCGGACCCACTCGTGGCTGGCGGTGAACCGGTAGTTGGAGAGATCGGCCACGTTCAGGCTCCCTTGGGGCGGCGGTAGAAGGGCAGCGGCACCACCGTTGCCGCGGCGACGGTGCCTCTGATGTCAACGGAGAGTTCGGCGTCCGCCGGGACGTCACCGTTCAATGATGCCGTGGCGATCGAATGGTCGAGCGTGAAGCTGTACGTCCCGCTCGTGACCTCGCCGGCGGCCTCGCCACCCACGAGCACCGGTTGCCCATGGCGTGCGATCGCCCTCCCCTGCAGCTCGATGCCGACGAACCGCCGCGGAGGATGCTTGGGATCGAGCCCCGCCAGCGCCTCGCTCCCGATGAACTCGCCCTTCTGGAGCTTGACGGTCCACCCCAGCGCGCAGCTGAACGGGTCGGTCCTGTCGTCCATGTCCTGTCCGTAGAGCCGGAGCCCCGCCTCGAGGCGCAGCGTGTCGCGCGCGCCGAGACCGCACGGGATCAGCCCCTCCGGCGCCCCCGCCGCGAGCAGCGCGTCCCAGAGACCGGGGGCATCCTCGGCGTCGACGTAGAGCTCGAAGCCGTCCTCGCCCGTGTACCCGGTGCGCGAGACCGCCGCCGCCACCCCGGCCACCTGGCTGTCCGTATAGTGGAAGGGTTGGAGCGAGGCGATGTCGTCGCTGCAGAGCCCGCTGACGAGGGCGACCGCTCGGGGACCCTGAACCGCCAGCAGTGCCACGGAATCGCCGACGTCCTCGAAGGTGCAGCCGGCGGTGTGACCGCCCATCCAGGCGACGTCCTTGCTCCGGCAGGCGGCATTGATCACCACCATGTAGCCACCGGCCTCGCGGTAGACGACCACGTCGTCCACGATCCCGCCGGCCTCGTTGCACATCACCGCGTAGAGGGCCCCACCCACCTCGAGCCGGGCGATGTCGTTGGTCACCAGCCGCTGGACGACGTCGAACGCGCCGTCGCCGGTGAAGCGCACCTCACCCATGTGGGAGAGATCGAAGAGACCGCACCGAGTGCGTACGGCGACGTGCTCCTCGCGTATGGTCGAGTACTGCAGCGGCATGTCGAAGCCGCCGAACTCAACCATGCGCGCCCCCGCCGCGATGTGCCTGTCGTGGAGTGGAGTTCGCAAGGCCATGGGCTCGCGAGTGTAGTACGTTCCCAGACCGCTCCAAATGATCATCGCCCTCATCGTCGTGGCGGCCGTCGTGGTCGTCCTCTGCGCCGCTCTGCTGGTCGTGCGCCATCGCACCTTCGGCGTGTCCCTGCCACGGGTTCGGGGCAGGCTCGGGGTCGCCGGTCTCGCCGCCGAGGTCACGGTCGGCCGGGACCGCTGGGGCGTCCCCCACGTCAACGCCATCTCGATGGAGGACGCCGCCTTCGCGGTCGGCGTGGTCCATGCCCAGGACCGCCTCTGGCAGATGGAGGTGACCCGGCGCGTGGCGACCGGCCGGATCAGCGAGCTGATCGGCACCGAAGGCGTGAACATCGATCGTTTCGTCCGCCGGGTCGGGCTTCACCGCGTCGCGCGCGAGGAGGAGCTCCGGCTCGCTCCGGAGGCGCGCCGGATGCTCAAGGCATATGCGGCCGGCATCAACGCGATCGCCCAGTCGGGACGGACACTCCCGCTCGAATACCGGCTGCTCGGCGTGACCCCGGAGCCGTGGGAGCCGATGCACAGCCTCGCGGCGTTCAAGCTGCTGGCGCTCGGGCTGAGCATGAACTGGGACGCCGAGCTGCAGCGCCTGGAGCTGCTCCGCGCGATCGGCCCGGAGCACGCCGCCCGGCTCGACATCGTCTACCCGGACGCCAACCCGACGATCCTTGCCGCCACGGTCCGCGCGGCAGGCGGCGGCGACACCCGTACCCAGCTGCTGACCATGTTCCGAGAGGCCGCTCGCTGGATCCCGACCGCGGGAGGCATGAGCAACTCCTGGGTCGTCTCCGGTGAGCGGACCCCCTCAGGCCGCCCGATCCTCTGCAACGACCCGCACCTGGTCCCGGGCATGCCGTCGATCTGGTACGCGGCCCACGTCCAGGCGGGCGAGGACTTCGAGGCGACGGGCGTGACCATGCCCGGGATGCCCTTCGTGATCATCGGCCACAACAAACGCGTCGCCTGGGGCTTCACCAACTCCTTCGCGGACTGCCAGGACCTCGTGATCGAGGAATTCGATTCCCCTGCCGCGGATCGATTCCGCACCGAGCGGGGATTCGAGCCCACCCGGAGATTGCGCGAGATCATCCACGTGAAGGGCTCGTCCGACGTGCTCGAGGAGGTCGTGGTGACCCGCCACGGCCCCGTCGTGGAGCGGATCGAGGACCCGGAGCGGGCGATCTGGCGGGGCCTCGCGCTGCAGTGGACGGCGCTGCAGCCGGGCGGCGCCGCCGAGGGGCTCCTCCGCCTCCAGCGCGCCGGCGACTGGAAGAGCTTCAAGGACGCCTTCGTGCCCTTCGACGCCCCCTCGCAGAACGTCGTGTACGCGGACGTGGACGGCCACATCGGCTACCTCCTGTCGGGGCGGATCCCGGTGCGCAAGTCAAAGCCGAGCGGGCTGCCGGTCCAGGGATGGACCGGCGACGCGGTCTGGACGAGGTACCTGAGCCCCAACGAGATCCCCCAGATCTTCGACCCGCCGGAGCAGCAGATCATCACGGCCAACAACCGCATCGTGGGCGACAACTTCCCCTTCTACATCGGGAGCGACTACATGTCCGGATACCGCGCGCTGCGGATCGGGGAGCTGCTCTCCGAGCGGATGGTCGATCTCCCCTACATGGCTCGGGCGCAGATGGACCTCGTCTGCCCACCGGCGCGTCAGGTCGTGCGCCTGCTGGGATCGATGCGCTGCGCGACGCCGTCCGCCGAGGCGACGCGCCACCGTCTGGCCCAGTGGGACGCGGTCATGGACCCGCGCCGGGTCGAGCCGACCATCTACGAGGCGTTCATGGCCCGCCTCGCCGAGCATTCCCTGAGCCCGGTGTGCGGCAACGCCTGGCGCATCCTCGCCGGCGTCGACCTGTCCCATCCGGTCTTCCAGTACCCGGGGAACCTCGTCGGCCGGCTCACCCCTTCGCTCATCGAACGGTGGGAGCTCGGGGATGAAGGGCTCTTCGAGGGGTTGACGACCTGGGCGGAGGTTGTGGCGAAGTCGCTCGACGACGCCATGAACGACCTCCGCACCCGATTCGGACGCAGCTCTCGTCGCTGGATGTGGGGCCGCGTCCACCGTCTCGAGCTGGTCCACGCATTCGGACGCCGCCGTGCCCTCGCGCCGTTCTTCAACGCTCCGTCGATCAAGGTGGGCGGCAACACTGACACCCTCCTCGCCACCTCGCAGGTCCCCGGCGATCCCTTCGAGACACGGCTCTCGGCGCCGTCGTGGCGCCAGGTCATCGACGTCGGCAAGTGGGACGCAAGCGGCGGGATCCACCTCCCCGGCCAGTCGGGGCAGCCGGGCTCACGCCACTACCGCGACCTGTCACGCCGCTGGCGCACCAACCGGCAGTTCCCGTTGTACTGGAGCGCGCAGGAGGTGCGCCGCCACGCACGGACACGCCTGGTCCTGTATCCGGTCCAGACATCGCACGCGACCGAGCCGGGCGGGCGAACATAGGAGGCGTGAACTCGGACCAGCGCGGGATCGTGCGTGGGTGCTGCCTCGGGCTGGTCGTGCTCCTCATCCTTGTGGGCGGGTCGCTCTTCCTGGCCGATCGCGCCCTTGCGGCGCCGGCGCTGGGAGCCTCCCCTGCGGGCCCATCGCACGGCGCCACGGAAGAAGCGATCGCGCTGGCGCTCGGTGAGGAGATGGCCGCCGAGCTGATCCAGGGCCAGCATGGGATCGTCGTGCTCAGCGAGCAGGACCTCACGGTGCTCGCCATCGTCAACAATCCGCATCCGAATCAGCTCAGGGATGTCCAGGTGCGAGTGCGCGACGGGCTCGTCGTGGTGTCGGCCCGGGTGTCCGTGGGCCCGTTCACCGTGACCGGTGTCGCGCACATCAGCCTCTCGCTCCGGCCGGGCGCGTCCGGTTCGGTCATTGCGGCGCAGGTCCCGGAGGTCGACGTCGGGATGCTCGGGCTGCCCGGATTCGCGGGGTCGGGGCTCGCGTCCCAGATCGATGCCGCGCTCTCGCTCGACCGCCTTTTCGCCATCGCGCCGAAGCTCAGCCCGCTGCGAAGTGACATCGAGTGTGTGGCAGTCGTGCCTGGCGGGGTCGCGGTCGGGGTGCACGACCCGGGCGTGGCGGCGCTCTCCGCGTCGTGCGGGTGAGCTAGGGGTCCGCCTCCGGTTTGACGACGGCCAGGACGAACGCCGAGTGGCTCTGCACCTGCGGGTAGTTGCCGAGCGGCGAGTGATCATCCGGGTCGGCGACCTCGCCGAACAGCCCGAGTGGCCCCCTGGTTGCGACCGCTGCTTCGAGCCACCTCGAACCGTCGCGCCGCTGTTCGACCAGCGCCCCGTTCAGCCAGAAGGTCGGGAACACGAACGGCGCGCAGGGATCATCAAGCGTGTCCGGCTGGCCCTCGTACCGATCGATGAGGTCGCCCCGGCTGAGCCGCTCGATGATCAGGTCGAGGGTGGGGTCGATGCGCGAGGCAATCGCCTCGAGCCCCCCGAGCAGCGCCGCCTGGGTGAGCGCGGCATCGGCGCCCCCGCCGTCGAGGCGGAGCTCGAGCGCTTTCCCCGGTCCGAGATCAGCCGCCGCGGTCGCAGCAGCCCGGCGCCACACAGCCGCGTCGCCGCGCGTCGCACCTCGCTCGGCGAGGGCCGCGGCACCGGTGAGCCCGCTGATAGTCGTGAGGAGCGAGTGCGTGTAGCGTGCCGGAGCGCCCCGGATCTCCCAGATCCCGTGGTCGGGATCACGGCGGTGCTCCACGAGCCACCCGGCCAGCACCGGCACCGCGGACGCAAGCTCCTCGGGCAACGCTCCGATCCGCGCCAGTGAGGTTGCGAGCTCGATGACCTCGCCGGGCACGTCGAGTTGCGCCTGTCCGGCGGCGGCGTTGCCGATCCTGACCGGGCGAGCCCCACGGTATCCGGCCAGGCCCGCGATCTCCGTTTCCTCAGGGGGCGCGGTCCCGTCCACGCGCACCAGGGAAACCGGTCCGGATTCCATGACCACCGCGCCGATGAAAGCCCCGAGAGAACGTGCCGGTTCGACGAGTCCGAGCCGCTGCAGAGAAAGCGCCGCCAGCGACGAGTCGCGCAGCCAGCAGTACCGGTAGTCCCATGTCCGTCCCGAACCCGGCCACTGTGGCAACGACGTCGTCGGCGCGGCGACGATGCCCCCGTCGCGTCGGCGCAGCCCGAGGAGCAGTGCGGCAGTGGTCCCGAGCAACGCGTCGACGCCCGGGACCAGGATGCGCTGCTCATCGACCTCGGGGATGGTGTTGTGCCACGCCGCGATCGTCGAGTCGATGGAGGCGTCGCGTGGGACCGCGCCCGAAGTGCCGAGAGTCACTGCAGCCGGCGCTCCGGGTTGGACGGCGAACTCGCTGATCGCGCCATCCCCCTTCGGTTCCCAGGGGGACGGTGCACGGACGGACACGCGGCTCACGCCGTCAAGCTCGACCGTCCGACCGAACGTGCGCAACGACGCCGCTGTCGCGGGCCACTGCGGCGCGGTGACGCCGGCGAGCACGTCCACGCCGCCGCCCTCGACACGCACGTGTCGGACCAGAACAGGATCGTCAGCGAGCGCGAGCGCGTCGTCCACGATCATCCGCGCGCCGCCCGCCTCCCACACCGTCTCCAGGACGAGCGAACGCGGGTGATATCGCCGGGAGATGACGCGCGCGTCGTTGCGCGCAGGCCGCAGCGAGAACCCGCCGCCGCGGTCGGCATCGAGGATCGAGAAGAGCAGCGGCGTCGAATCGACCCACGGCCAGCAGAGCCACGCCACGTCGCCGTCGGGATCGACGAGCGCCGCGGTCCTCGAGTCGGCGAGCAGCGCGTGCTCGCCGATCGGGTGTTGCATCCGAAGAGCCTACGAGATCCTCATCCCGGCCGATGACCCAAGGGATCCGTCATTGCGTGGTGACGACACACGTTATGACGGAGGAGGCGACGCCATTCCTCGTCAACCCGAAGGTTTCGGCGTTGAATGGACACGTCCCATCCGCGTTCAGGGCCACGACCTTCCCGCTGTGATTCGACGCGCAATCAACCACGCCCACCACCTGCGTCCACCTTCGGCCTGCCTGCGGCGCAGGTACCGAGCGCTCGCTCGACAGAATCCCGCCAACCCTCAGTGATCACGGCACCGCAAGCGGTGGAATCGTGTCGGCGATGCTCGCGATCTTCTCGGCCCAGTTCGGGTCGCTCGCGTAGTCGACGTTCATCCCGCGCAGCGTCGGCCCGTGATAGAACTGCCCGCTCGGGGTCAGGTAGTTCGTCTCGATGAACTGCGCGACGTACTGGATGCACGCGTCGAAGCTCGTGAAGGTCATCGCGTCGCCGTAGGGATTCGCGTCGTCGGCGCCGAAGCCGAACAGGTTGTGCTTGTTCTGCGCGATCGCGCTGGTGCCCCAGCCGGATTCGAGGATCGCGTGGGCGACGAAGTAGCGCGCGCTCACGTGGTAGGTGGTCTCGGCCTGGATGAAGCTGGCACCGAGACCGGCGAGCGCCGATCCCGCGAGAAACTGATTGAGGCTCGCGGCGGTCTCACCGCTCGCGAGTGTGAGGTTCGTGTCCACCGTGAACAGCGGGCCGGGAACCGGCGGGTAGATCGCGTCGCGAGCGCGGGCCGCAGCAAGGGCGGCCACTGCCTCGGCGAGTGACTTCTGCGCCTGGGACACATGAGCGTGCGCGGTGATGTCGGCCTCCAAGAGCGTCTGCGTCTGCACCTTGATGATCGCCTGCTCGGTGCGCGCCTGTTCCTCCTCGGCCGCGAGCTGAGCGAGGTCGGCGGTGTGCTGGGCGAGCGTGCTGCTCGCCTGCTGCTCCTCCGCAGCGATCCGCGCGACCAGCTGCTGGCTTGCCGATGAGATTTCGTTGACCTGCACATCCCGCTGGATCGCGGCCGCGATGGTGTTCGCCGAGATGATGTAGGCGAGCATCGCCTGAGCGCCGCCGTTCTCGTACGACTGGCGGATGTACGCGGAGAGACGCGTGCGGTCGGAGGCGAGCTGGGCGTCGACCGTGCGCAGCGTCGCCGTGTCGGCGGCGATGGTGACGTTGAGAGCGCTGATCTGGCCGTTGAGCACCGCCAGGTGAGCGTTTGCCGAAGCCAGCGCGGCGCGTGCGAGGGTGAGGGCGGCATCCGCGTTGTTGGCGGCATCCTTGGCGTTCTGCGCGTCCTTGGCCGCTGCCGCCGCCGCCTGCTGGGCGGCGCTGACCCCCGGGGAGGGTCCCGCCGCCGCCGGCGCCGCGATCAGCGTGAGCGCCAGCGCGAAGGGCAGGGCGAGAACGAGACGATGATGGGCGAACGAAAAACGGGAGAGACGCATCGCGGCCAGTCTCCCATCGGGTACCTGTGCCGCCTCCTCATGTCATCGCGCCGTCACCGGCCGTGACGGCGGCGTGACAGGGCTGCAAGCGGAGTATCCGAAGAGCGACCCATCAGCCGCGCTCGTCGCGCGGCGCGGGGAAGGTCTAGGAGGCCTTGCGCTCGAGGAGCCGCCGGCGGATCTCGTCGGACGCGACCAGCTCCACCGCGGTACGCGGTCCGCAGCCGGGACAGATCCGGTGGCCGCCGACCGACTCGCCGTCGGCCCCGTAGTACAGCACCGAGAGCATTTCACCCTTGCACACGGGGCACCGGTCGGACGTTTCCGGGTTCGTCTCCATAGCTCAACTGCATGATCGCACGGAGAGGCCCGGTCGGGGAGGCAATGGAACCACCGTCACCGACCCGCCACGCTCGACGTCGAGGGTAGGCTCGGCTCCGATGACCTCGACTCCCCCCGGTGACACCAACGCGACTCTCGAGGCGTATCTCGACGAGCTCGACCGGTGGTCGTCGCGTCTGAACCTGACCTCGATCCCGCGTGCGCAGATGTGGTCGCGCAACGTCGTGGAGGTCGAGGCGTTGCTCGAGGTCGCCGCCCCGGAGCCCGGGAGCACCGTCGTCGACATCGGGTCGGGCGGCGGCGTCCCGGGCATCGTCATCGCGATCCTCCGGCCCGACCTCTCGATCACCCTCCTCGACTCCGACCGCCGCAAGACCGGCTTCCTCACCCACGTCGCCGGGGTGCTCGGCCTGCCGCGCGTACGGGTCGAGGCGCTTCGCGCCGAGGATGCGGGACGGATGAAGGGCATGCGCGAGGCGTTCGACCTGGCGACGTCGCGTGCGACCGCGCCGCCACCGGTGCTCTGCGAGCTCGCCCTGCCGCTGCTGCGAATCGGCGGAAGCCTCTGCGCGCTGGTCGCCCGCGCGGACACCGCGATCGCCACCAGCGCGGCGGCTGCGGGGTTGTGTGGCGGGGCCGCTCCCGAGGCCGGGTCAGCCGGAGTGCTCAGGGTCCGCAAGGTCGCGCCGACGCCTGACGCCTACCCGCGCCGGGCTGGGACGCCCAACCGCCACCCGATCAGCTGAGCCGCCTGAGGATCGCCGCGGTCGCGACCGCGCGCTCGTTCCAGGGGATCGCACCGGCCGACGTCTCGAGGGTCTTCTCGTGCCCCTTGCCGGCACAGAGCACCGTGTCACCGGGTGCCGCGTGCTCCACCGCGAAGGCGATCGCATCCTCGCGATCGGGAATCACGAAGACGGTCTCGCCACGGGTGCCGCCCGCGGCATCGGCTCCTGCGGCGATCTCCTCGAGGATGCGATCGCGATCCTCGCCGCGCGGATCCTCGTCGGTGATGACGCTGACGTCGGCGAGCCGTGCCGCCGCCGAGCCCATGGCTGGCCGCTTGTCGACGTCGCGTTCGCCGGCCGATCCGAAGACCGCCCAGAGTCTCCCGGGCGTCGTGCGGCGCAGCTCTCGCAGGACCGTCTCGAGCGCATCGGTGGTGTGCGCGTAGTCGACCACGACCTCGAACGGCTGGCCGAGGTCGACGCGCTCCATCCGGCCGGTGACCGCATCCGCAGCCTCGAGACCGCGCACCGCATCCTGGAGGCCGGCGCCGGTCGCGCAGGCGGCGGCCAGCGCCGCCAGCGCGTTGCGCACGTTGAACGTGCCCGCCAGGCGGAGGCGCACGTGCGTGTCCCCCCAGGGCGTGCGCGCGGTGAAGCCGACCCCCGACGAACCGACCTCGACACGCTCGGCGCGCAGGTCCGCGCCAACGTCGGGGAGATCGGTGTAGGTGAGCCGGGTCGCGACCGGGATGGCGGCGAGGCGCGGGAATCCGAACGGATCACCCGCATCGAGGACCGCGATGCCGTCGGGCCGCGTCGACACGCGCTCGAGCAGGCGTGCCTTGATGGCGAGGTACCGGTCGCGGCTGCCGTGCAGCTCGAGATGCTCGGTGGTGATGCGCGTGAACACCGCGGCGCGAAACTCGACGCTGTCGGCGCGATGCATCTCGAGCGCGTGTGACGACGTCTCGAGCGCGACGTGGGTGCACCCGGCGTCGCGCACGCGGGCGAGCTCCGCCTGCAGCTCGGGAGCCTCGGGCGTCGTCTGGCGCGAGGGGTTGCTCGTCACCTCGTCGAGGACGCGGCGATCCACCGTGGTGATCGCCGCAGCGGCGATGCCCGATGCACGCCACGCATGCCAGAGGAGCGTTGCCGTCGTGGTCTTTCCGTCGGTGCCCGTGATGCCGGCGACGCAGAGGTCGCGGCTCGGGTGATCGTTGAAGGCGGCGGCCAGGTCGGACAGCGCCAGCCTGGCGTTGCTCACCGTGAGCAGCGGTATCGACGCGTCGACACGCGTTTCCGGTGCGTGCTCGGCGACCACCGCGACCGCGCCACGCCGGACCGCATCCTCGATGAAGCGATGGCCGTCGGCTCGAAGCCCCGGCACCGCCACGAACAGGCTTCCGGGGACGACCGAGCGCGAGTCGAAATCGATCGAGGTGATGTCGAGGCCGGTCGCGGGCGCCGGGACGGCGGCGTCGATCCCGGCCGCGCGAAGCAGGGCCGCGAGTGGGCGCGCCGCACGCGTCGGATGCACCGTCGCAGTCTATGGTAGGGTCGCTCCGATCATGGCTGGAAAGAAGCAGAAGCGGGACGGCGGCGCGCCGGTCTCGCTCGCCGATGCACTGACCGCGACACGCGCGGCACGGCGACGCGTTTTGGCCCTGGCCGCCCGACTCGAGGAGACGGAGCGGACGATCCTCGCGGCGATGGCGCCCGCCCCGGCCCCCGCGCCGGCGTCGACGGCGCCGGCGAAGCGACCGGTCGGCAGGCCCCCCAAGGCACAGAGCGCGGCACCCGCCAAACGGCCGGTCGGGAGGCCGCGCACCCGCCCGGTCGCCGACGCCGCACCCGCGACCCGCAGCGCCGCCGTGCGCCGTGCGGCCGTCCGTCCGCCGAAAGCCTGAACCGAATCCAGACCTCCCAGGTCAGGTTTCGACAGGTTTTGGGTAGACTGGCAGCATGGCCAAGTCTTCCCGCGACCTCCTCGACGACGCCCGGAGCACGGTCCCGGAGGTTTCCCCGCAGCAGGTCCGCGCCGCTGCGGGATCCCGCACCCTGATCGACGTCCGCGAGCGAAGCGAGTTCGACCAGGGTTACATCCCCGGTGCGACGCACCTGAGCAAGGGGTTCATCGAGACCCGCATCGAGGAGTCCGTTCCCAGGCGGGACACGCCGATCACGCTGTACTGCGCCGGCGGCGTCCGCTCCCTGCTGGCCGCCCGTGCCCTGCAGGAACTCGGATATACCGACGTCCAGTCGATGGCGGGTGGCTACGGCGCCTGGAAGCAGGCCGGGTTCGACTTCATCGTTCCGCGGGTCCTGACCGCACAGCAGCAGCAGCGCTACAGCCGCCACCTGCTCATCCCCGAGATCGGGGCCGAGGGCCAGGCCAAACTCCTCGACGCACGGGTGCTGCTCATCGGAGCGGGTGGTCTCGGCAGTCCGGCGGCCCTGTACCTCGCCGCGGCAGGTGTCGGTACGATCGGCTTCGTCGACTTCGACACGGTCGACCGCAGCAACCTGCAGCGCCAGATCCTCCACACCGAGGACCGGATCGGGATGCTCAAGACGGCCTCCGCACGCATCGCGCTCACGGCGCTGAACAGCGATGTGCGCGTCGTCGAGCACAACGTGGTCCTGAGCGGCGAGAACGCGCGCGAGATCTTCGACCAGTACGACATCATCGTCAACGGCTGCGACAACTTCCCCACCCGGTACCTCGCCAACGATGTGGCCATCTTTGCCAAGAAGCCGATGGTCGACGGCGGCATCTTCCGCTTCGAGGGTCAGGTCACCACCATGGTGCCGTTCCAGTCGCCCTGCTACCGCTGTCGCTATCCCTCGCCGCCACCGCCCGAGGAAGCGCCTTCGTGCGCCGAGGCGGGTGTGCTCGGTGTCCTCCCCGGCATCGTCGGGGTCCTCCAGGCGACCGAGGTCATCAAGCTGATCGCCGGCGTCGGCGACCTGCTCACCGGGCGTCTGCTGCACATCGATGCTCTCGACATGAAGTTCCGCGAGTTTCGTGTGCCGCGCGACCCCCAGTGCCCGGTGTGCGGGGAGAATCCCACCATCACCGAGCCCATCGACTACGAGGGTTTCTGCGCGGCTCCGGCATCGGTCGCGACCGAGGCCGTCGGCGTCTGACCTCGGCTAGCTGACCGCCGGCTCCGGGCCGGCGGAACCGCCGCTGTCGAGGTGCTCAGCCTCGTGGATGAGCATCACGGGGATGCCGTTGTCCACCCGGTAGCGGAGCCTACACGCGTCACAGCGGAGCGACTCCGGCTCGACCACGAGTGGTCCCCGGCAGCGCGGACAGGCCATGATCTCAAGGAGATCCTTGGGAAGCTGGCTCATGACGCCATGCTCGCCGGTGTGAGGAACTCCGCGAGCTCATCATTGACCGCTCGGGGGAGCTCGAGGTTGCTCACGTGGCCGCACTCCAGCTCGGTGTAGCGCGCTCCCGGGATACCGTCGGCGATGGCATGAACTTCATGGGTCGGGATGATGGCGTCCTGGGTCCCGGCGATGACCAAAGCTGGGACGTTGATCGACGAGAGCAGCGCAGTGCTGTCGGGCCGCGCAGCCATGGCCCGCTGCGCGAAGGCGATCCCCGCGGGCGTGCAGCGGCGGATGCGTCCCCGCACCGGGTCGACGATGTGCGCCTCCGCCTGCGCCTGCGGGCTCAGGAGACGCGCGACCATCGGTTCGACGATCGACTCCACCGATTGCTCCCGCTCCACCTGTTCCGCCACCGCCAGACGGTCTGCCCGCGATCCGCCGGCGTCCGCCCCGGCACGCGTGTTGCAGAGGACGAGTGCGCGAATGCGTTGCGGCGCAAGCCGCCACAGCGCGAAGGCAAGGTATCCCCCCATTGAGAGACCCACGACCGCCACTCGGTCGATGTCGCGCGAGTCGAGTGCCGCGAGCACGGCCGCTGCATATCCGTCGAGGCTGGGCTCGACGGCGGGAGGCGGCGGCGACGTGCCGCAGCCCCACAGGTCGACGCGAACGCAGCGCAGGTTGCCCGACAGCGCCGCTACCTGGTGGTCCCACTGCGAGGCGTCGAGCGTGAACGCATGGAGGAAGAGCACCGCTTGGCCGGATCCCGTGTCGTGGATGGCTGGCAGCATGTCCGTTCGAGTGCGGCTCAGGCCTCGGCGCCGACCACGATCGCGGGGAAGTCCTCGTCGAGCGTCGCCGCCTCGATGTGCGTGCGCGCGTGCTTCTCGACGTCGCGCAGCTTGAGGATCTCGCTGGGCGTGATCAGCGTCACCGCGACGCCGGCACGCCCGGCCCGTCCCGTCCTGCCGACGCGATGCAGGTACTCGTCAGGGGTGAGCGGGACGTCGTAGTTGATCACGTGCGAGATGTCGTCGATGTCGAGCCCGCGCGCGGCGACGTTGGTGGCGATCAGGTACTTAATGTGCGTGGCGCGGAATTGCTGCATGGCGCGATCGCGCTCACGCTGGGTGAGATCGCCGTGGAGCAGACCCACCTGGTACCCGCGCCCGCCGAGCTGGGCCTGGAGCACGTCCGCGGTTCGCTTGGTCTCGACGAAGATCAGCGCCATGACGACGTCGGGCTGATCGAGGATCTGCGCGAGCGCATCGGTCTTGTCGGCCCACGTCGTCTGCACGTAGAGCTGACGCACCTCCGAGGGGATCTCGGGCCGCGTGCTGATCTCCACGGTTTCCGGGTCGTGCATGTGACGCAGCGCGAGCCGGCGGACCCACTCGGGCATGGTGGCGCTGAAGAGCAGCGTCTGACGTTGCGGCGGGCACTGGCGGAGGATGCGCTCGACGTCGGGCGCGAATCCCATGTCGAGCATGCGGTCGGCTTCGTCGAGCACGCACACTCGAACGTTCGCGAGCGTCAATGACCGACGCTGGATGTGGTCGCCGAGCCGGCCGGGAGTCGCAACGACGATGTGCGCACCCTGGCGCAGCTCCTCCATCTGGCGCCCGATCGAGTCGCCGCCGTAGATCGCGACGCTGCGCAGCTCATGCCGCTTGCCGAGCCTGGTGACCTCGTCGTGCACCTGCACGGCCAGCTCTCGCGTCGGGCAGAGCACCAGCGCCTGCACGGGACCGTCACGCGGATCGAGCCGCTCGATGATCGGAATGCCGAAGGCCGCCGTCTTGCCACTGCCGGTCTGGGCCTGGCCGATGACATCACGTCCCGCCATCGCGAAGGGCAGCGAGCCCGCCTGGATCGGCGTGGCCATGGTGTACCCGAGCTCGGCCACGGTGTTCTGCATGGCGACGCTCAAGGCGAGCTCGTCGAAGCTCACCGGTTCGGGGATGACATTACTCAAGGCCTCATCGACCGGCGCCGGAGCGGCGGGACGGGGCCTTGCGCCGAGCGGTCTACCAAACCGCGCGCGAGAAGACGAACGCAAGACAACATCAGTCTACCCCGGATTGGCGCGTTCACTCCTGCGTAAGATCGCCGTGATGCAGTCGCAACCGCTTCAGCGCGCTTAGGGCCGGGTGACTCCGGCGGCCGGCGTCAGCGACTCAGTGCCGGTGGCGGCCTTCGTTCCGCGCCTGGTGATCCTCGATCTCGACGGCACCACCATCGACTACCGCCAGCAGCTGCACCCGCGAGTCCGAGCTGCCGTCCGCGCCGTGGCGGCCCGCCTGCCGGTGATCGTCGCCACGGGGCGGATGTATCGCTCGGCGCTTCCCTGGGCCCGCGAGCTCGGCGCCGGCGAACCCCTGGTCTGCTACCAGGGCGCCCTGGTACGCGAACTACCCGGGCCGGACGGATCGGCCGGAGCCACGATCTTCGAGCGGCCACTCGGCGCGGCACCGGCGCGGCGGGCCCTCCAGGTGGCCCGCGAGGAGGACTGGCACTTCCAGGCGTACCAGGACGACGAGCTCCTCTGCGAGCGGGATCGGCCCGAGGCACGCTTGTACTCGCACATCAGCGGAGTGCGCTTCCGCGTCGTTCCCGATCTCGAACCGCTGCTGGCGAAGGGCACCACCAAGGCCGCCTGCGTCATCGAGGACCCCGGCGAGGTGGATCGCGCCACGACCCTCATGACCCGGGAGCTCGCGGCGAGTGCCCGCGTGACGCGGTCGAACCCCGAGTTCGTCGAGATCCTCGACCCCCATGTCAGCAAGGCGGTCGCGTGCGAGATCATCTGCCGGCGTCTCGGATACGCGCTCGCCGATGCCCTCGCGTTCGGCGACGCACCAAACGACGTCGAGCTCCTCAACGCCGCCGGCTACGCCGTCGCCGTGGCGTCGTCACGTCCCGAGGTCATCGCGGCGGCCGACGCCACATGCGCGCCGCCCCAGGAAGGCGGCGTTGCCGACACGCTCGAAGCGCTCGGTTTGGTGTGACGGTGCGCCGTCACGCCTGAGCCGGGAGTAGGCTGCGCGCGTGAGTCGCGCAACCGTTGTTGCCGCCTGCCGGACGTTCTTCGCCGGGCTCACCTTGGTGGCGATCGCCGTTCAGCTGATCAGCCTCGCATCCAAGGGGACGCTCAACCCGGTCAACTATTTCAGCTATTTCACGATCGACAGCAACCTCATCGCGACCGGGGTGTTGATTGCCGGAGCCGCGCACCGGGCTCGAGCGGCGACGCCGCGTCTCGACCTGGTCCGCGGCGGGGCGGTGGTGTACATGAGCATCACCGGCATCGTCTTCACCCTGCTGCTGTCGAACACCGATGTCGACACCGCGATCCCGTGGGTGAACTCGGTCGTCCATGAGCTGATGCCGCTGGTGATGCTCGCCGACTGGTTGGTGACCCCGCCGGCAGCGCGCCTGCGACTCCGCCAGGGGCTGCTCTGGCTCAGCTTTCCGCTGACGTGGATCGTCTACACGATCATCCGCGGCGCGATCGTCAACCTCTATCCGTACCCCTTTCTCAATCCGGCGAACGGCGGGTACGGGAGTGTCGCCGCCTACTGCGTCGCCATTCTCGGCGCGATGCTGGTGGTCAGCGCAGTCGTGGTCGTGCTCGCGAACGCCGCGGGAGGTGGCCGGCGGGCCGAGGCCGGCTGACCGAAGCCGCGTTCAGGACGACGGCGTCAGGAAACCGCCTCCGGTCTTGTTCCCGAGCCGCCCGCTCGCGACCAGGTCCCTGAGCATCTCGACCGGCTCCCAGCGCTGATCGCCGGTCTGCCTGTAGCCCTCGTCGAGGATCGCCTTGACGATGTCGAGCCCGACCAGATCGGAGAGCTGAAACGGGCCCATCGGCCATCCCAGCGCATTGCGCACCGCAAGGTCGCAGTCCTCGACCGAGATGTAGCCGCCCTGCACGAGGTGCATCGCCTCCTGGATGGCGATGAAAAGGATGCGGTTGGCGATGAAGCCGTACTCCTCGCGGGCGAGCCGCACCGGCGTCTTGCCGATCGCGCGCGCGAAGTCCATGGCACGGACGATCGCCTCCTCCGAGGTGTGCGCCCCCGGCACCACCTCGACCAGTGCCATCAGCAGGGCCGGGTTGAAGAAGTGGATGTTGAGAAAGCGCTCGGAGTGGGTCACCGAGTCCTCGAGCAGCGACGAAGGCAGGGTTGACGAGTTTGTGCCGATGATGGCGGTATCATCGGCGTGCTCGCAGATGCGCGCGTACACCTCGCGCTTGATGTCACGGTCCTCGGCGACCGACTCGATGATCGTCTCCGCGCCCGCGACCGCCTCGAAGTCCGAGCCCGTGGTGACGCGCGCCAGCGCGGCGTCGCATGCTTCCGCGCCGAGCTTCCCCTTCTCGACCCGGCGGCGGAGGATCGCCGTCGCCGAGTTCGTGGCCGCGCGAAGGCTGTCCTCGCTGCGACTGACGAGGCGGACGTCGTACCCGTGCAGCGCCGCCTGATAGGCGATCTGACCGCCCATCGCGCCCGCGCCGACCACTGCGAGGGTGGGCACGTCAGCCTCCCGCCTGGCCGGCGTCGCGGCCCGGGCGGGTCATCGCCTCGGCGTCGAGCAGCCGCGTCAACTCCGCCTCGTCGAGGCCGCTGCGCTCGCGTGCGACCTCGCGCACCGTCCGGCCGGTGTTGTACGCCTCCTTGGCGATCGCCGCCGCGGCGTCGTACCCGATTCGCGGTGCAAGGGCGGTGCAGAGCATGAGACCGCGCTCGACCATGGCCGGACCGTTCTCGGTGGCGGTGATGCCGTCGATGCACTGGGTCGCCAGGTTGCGAGCGGAGGCGGCTAGCAACGAGGCCGACTGCAGCAGATCGTAGGCGGCGACGGGCATCATCACGTTGAGTTCGAGCAGGGACCCGGCGGCGGCGCAGAAGGCGACGGTCGCATCGTTGCCGATCACCTGCGCCGCCACCATGGTCACCGACTCGCAGATGACCGGGTTCACCTTGCCGGGCATGATCGACGAGCCCGGCTGCACCGAGGGGATGGCGATCTCGGCGATTCCGGCACGCGGGCCGCACCCGAGCAGCCGGAGGTCACTGGCGATCTTGTAGAGCGAGATCGCCACGGCACGGAGGGCGCCGCTGGCGGCGACCACCGCATCGAGCGTCGACTGCCCGCTGAAGTGGTTGCCCGTCTCGTGAAACGGGATGCCGAGATCGGCGGCGAGGAGCGCGATGACCTTGGGAGGAAATTCGGGATGGGTGCCGACGCCGGTCCCGACCGCCGTCCCACCCAGCGGCAGCTCGGCGAGCGCCGCGATCGCCTCCTCGAGGCGAAGCCGCGCGCGCTCCATCTGCCCGGCGTAACCGAGGAACTCCTGTCCGAGCCGGATCGGGGTCGCGTCCTGGAGGTGGGTGCGACCGGTCTTGATCACCGGCCACAGCTCCTTGGACTTGCTTCGGAGCGACGCCTCGAGGGTCCGGAGCCCGGGGATGGTGTCCTCGCCGATCGACACCGCCGCGGCCACCTGGATCGCCGTGGGGATCACGTCGTTGCTCGACTGACCGAGGTTGACGTGGTCATTCGGGTGCACCGGTGTGCGTGATCCGCGCACACCGCCGAGCAACTCGATCGCCCGGTTGGCGATCACCTCGTTGGCGTTCATGTTCGTCGAGGTGCCGCTGCCCGTCTGGAAGACGTCGACGACGAACTCGGCGTCCAGGGCGCCGTCGACCACGTCCTGGGCGGCGCGGATGATCGCCCCGGCGATGCCCTCGTCGAGCAGCCCGAGCTCGCGATTGACCAGCGCGGCCTGCTGCTTGATCAAGCCGATGGCGCGGACGAAGCCGCGCGGCAGCCGGAGGTCGCTGATCGGGAAGTTGACCTTGGCCCGCATCGTGTTGGCGCCGTAGTAGGCGTCCTCGGGCACCTCGAACTCGCCCATGGAGTCGCGCTCCGTCCTGGTCGCGGTTGTGGTCATGCAGCCCCCTTCTCTCGGTGCAGCGGAATCGTCATGTCGAACTCGGCCCCGCTTCCCGGGACGCTCCGCGCCGCCACCGTCCCGTTGTGCCGTTCGGCGACCGTGCGCACGATATACAACCCGAGACCGCTCCCGGGAACCTTGCGCTGCCGCTCGGCGACGGAGCGGAAGTACTTGTCGAAGAGATGGCCCGTGTCCGCGACGGGAAATCCGGTCCCGTGGTCGCGGACCGTGAAGCGGACCGAGTCGCCGTCCCGCGCGGCGATCACCTCGATCGGCGATCCCGTCGGGCCGTGCTTGACCGCGTTGCCGAGCAGGTTGGTCAGGGCGAGGATGAGCCGGCGCCGGTCACCCTTCATGGTCAGGCCGTGCTCGCACTCGCTCGTGATCGTCGACTCGCGCAGCTTCGCCTCCATGGCGACGTGCTCGATCGCCTCGGCGACCACCTCCTCGGCGTCCATGACCTCGAGTGCCAGGTGGTCGTCGGGATCCTCGAGCCGCGCGAGCTCGGCGAGCGCGTTGACCATCCGGACCATCATCTCGGTGCTGGCGGTGATGCCCTCGATGGCGACTATGGCGGTCTCCGGGAGCGCGCCGAGCATCCCGGCGCTGAGCAGCTGCCCGTAGCTGTTGAGGATCGTCAGCGGGCGGCGAAGCTCGTGCATGGTGATCGACAGCGAGGTGCCTCGGGCGGACGACTCGGAGGTCGCGCTCGAGAGATGGCGCTCGAGGGTGGCCACACAGGAGGTTGCGAGACGCTGGCAGACGGCCTCGATATCGTCCGCGGTCGTGGCCGCCAGGGCGAGCGTCTCCTCGGCGTCGAGCCGCTCCTCGCGAACCGCCTCGGCGGTCACCTGCCGGAGCGCGGTCAGGTTGGCGAGCGCCGTCTCGAGCCGGCGTTCGAGCCCCGTGCCGGCGTCGAGGTGGTGGTACGCGACCAGCGGCCGGAAGTCGTCCGCGGTGAGCGCGACGAGGACGGCGTTGACGAACTGGCGGGGTCCCCGGGCGCGATCGACGGGTTCGCCGGGATCAGCCGGTGATGTCTGCCTCGCCCACAAGTCGGCGATTCGCGCCGCGTGGGCTGCCAGGAAGTCGCTGAACTGCCGGGTCACGCCGCTGAAGTCTAGGCGCACCGGACGTCAACTCCGCGAGTGCGACGTCTTCGATGGCCGCGGCCTCGACCGCGATCTCGACCGCGGAGCGATTGCCCCGCCTGCGCCGCGACCAGAGCACCGCTCCGAGCACGGCGAACGGGACCATCTGCAGGTCGATCAGCACGGAGATCGCGCCGGCGTGCGCCACTGAGACCCCGGTGCGCGAGAGCAGCGCCACGAGGACCCCTTCGCGGAGCCCGAGCCCGTTGATGCTGAAGGGTGCGAGCGCGACCAGCAGCGTGATCGGGATGCAGACGGCGAGCACCGTCCAGCTCAGGTCGACGCCGATCGCGCGGGCCGCGACGCTCATCGCGAGGAGGTTGAACCCCCAGCCGGCGGCGCCGACCAGCAGCGACTGGGCCACCGCGTGGGGATGCTTCCGGTAACCGGCGAATGCGTCGCTGAAGGACCGCACGCCACGGCTCATCGCGCCCGAGACACGGGCGAGGAGACGGTGGGGCACGAGGCGGTCGGCGCTGAGCGCCACCAGCCAGATGACCACGACGGCGGCGGCGAGCGCCGCAATGACGATCACAACCCCGGTGCCGAGAAGGGCGCGGAGCAGGATGGCGGCTGCGATCCCCCAGCAGGTCATCCCGAGCATGCCCGCGAGGCGGCTGCCCGCGAGTGACGCGAGCACGTTGCCGTGGCCGACCTGGCGGCCCATCTCGACGGTGCGCATGGCGTCGCCGCCGACACCGGCGGGCAGCATCTGGGTGAAGAAGACGCCCTGGAGATAGGTGGAGCTCAGGCGGCGCCAGCTGAGCACCGATCCCGGCCCGGCGCCGGCCGGTGCGTTGGAGGTGCGGAGCAGGACCCCCCATTCGACGACGCTCGCCGCGACCGCGAGGATTGTCAGGCCGAGTGCGGCCGCCATCCAGAGCGGATCGGCATGCGCGAGGCTCGCGACCGCTTGGGGCACATTGATCGTATGGGCGAGGATGGCAAGCCCGACCACCGTGCCGCTGACCCGGGTCCACGGGGAACCGATCACCGCACGGGCGGTTCGCAGGGCTCGTCTCATCTGCACCATTGAACCAGGGTCGCACGGATCGCCTCGGGGCGTTGGCCGGACCGTGACACGGCGACGGCGCCTCGCGACTCTTTGCGTGGCCGGAGCGTCACTCCGCGGCAAGGTAGGGCTCGCGGAACGCCGTCTGCTCGGCGATGAAGACCAGGGGCAGATCGTCGACCGGCCCGTTGCGGTTCTTGGCAACGATCAGCTCGGTCTTGCCCTTGTCGATCTCGCGGTTGTGCATTCCCTCGCGGTACAGGAAGAGGACCACGTCCGCGTCCTGCTCGATCGAGCCGCTGTCTCGGAGGTCGCTGAGCTGAGGGCGTTTGTTCTCGCGTTGCTCGGCGGCCCGGGAGAGCTGGGACAGTGCCAGCACCGGGACGTCGAGCTCCTTGGCGATCGCCTTCAGCCCCGAGGAGATGTCCGACACCTCCTGCACCCGCGAGTCGCGGCGGCCGCCCTGCATGAGCTGGAGGTAGTCGATGACGATCAGCTCGATCTTGTGCTGCGCCTTCATCCGCCGGGCGCGCGCCCGGAGCGTGTTGATCGCAAGCCCCGGCGAGTCGTCGATCCAGAGATCGGCGTGCGTGAGCGTGTCCATCGCCTTGGCGATCTTCTGGAATGCCATCGAGTCCGCCTGACCGGTGCGGAGCATGTACGAGTCGACGTGCGCCTCACTGCAGATGAGCCGCTGCACGAGTGACTGGCGCGACATCTCGAGCGAGAAGACCACCACCGGCCTGCCCGCGAGCACCGCAGCGTTGCGGGCGATATTGAGGGCAAAGGACGTCTTCCCCACCGCGGGGCGGGCCGCCAGGATGATCAGCTCGCCCGGCTGCAGCCCCTGGGTGAGCATGTCGAGCTTCGAGAAGTTTGTCGGAACGCCGGTGACCAGCTGCTTGTGCTCGATGCGCTTCTCGAGAACGTCCCACCATTCGCGAACCACCGGCGCGATGTTGCGCATCTCAGAGCCCCGGCTCTCCTGGCCGATCTTGAAGACCTCCTGCTCGGCCTGGTCGATCGCCTCATGCACCGGGGTGCTGTTGTCGAATCCCAGGCGGCTCACCCTGCCGCCCGCCTCGATGAGACGGCGGCGGAGGGCGTGCGCAATGACGATGTCGGCGTAGTGCTTGACGCTCGCAGAGCTGGGGACGACGAGGGTCAGCTCCGCGATGTAGTCCATGCCGCCGGCACGGCCGATCCCGGGACCGCGCTCGAGCTGATCGCGCAGGGTGACCGTGTCGATGGCCTCGCCGCGATCGTCGAGCGCGAGCGCGGCCCGGTAGAGCACGGCGTGGCGTTCGGCATAGAAGTCCTCCGGGACCAGGACGTCGCGCACGATCGACAAAGCCTCGCGGTCGATGAGGAGGCCGCCGAGCACCGCCTGCTCGGCCTCGTTGTCGTGGGGCGGGACGCGCATCGGAGCGGCCCCCGCAGCGGTCCCGCGTCCCACCAGCTCGGCCTGCGGGAGAGAGGTCATTGGGCCGCGACGACGACCTTGAGTGTCTCCGTGACCTCCGGATGGAGCTCGATGGTGGCCTCATGAGGGCCGAGGGAGCGAATCGGGGGGTCGATCTCGATCTTCCGCTTGTCGATGTCGATCCCCGCCTCGCGCTTCAGCTGCTTGGCGACGTCGGCGTTCGTGACCGTGCCGAAGAGGCGTCCCGCCTCGCCGGCCTTGGCGTAGACGGTGACGGTCAGCTTGCGCAGCCGCTGCGCCGTCTCCCTCGCGTCGATCAGGGCCTTCTCGACGCGGCGGCGCGTGGCCTCTTCGCGGCGGCGGATCTGGTCGACGGTGTTCTGGTCGGCGATCACCGCGAGGTGCTTCGGGAACAGGAAGTTGCGGGCGTACCCGGGGGACACCTCGCGAACGTCGCCGGGCTTGGCCGTTCCTGCCACTTCTTTCAAAAACAGAACTTTCACGAGACCGCCTCCCGCTCCTCGGGACGCAGACGCCGGTAGATCATCAGCGCGATCCGCTCTCCACTGCGCACATCGTCGTCGAAGCGGCTGCGTCGCTGCGTGATCAACTCCTCCTGCTCGGCGACGACGTGACGAGGGCACGCAGCGATGAAGGCGCGGGTTGCAAGCAGGCTGAGCGCGAGCACGTCGAGCTCGCCGATCACGGGCAGCGACTCCGGAAGATCGATCACGGGCAGTGCGATGAGCGCAAGTCCACCGCCGAACGCGAGCTTCATGTACCCGGGCACGCGCGCGTCGAACATCAGGCAGTAGGCGAGCCGCAACATGCGCGGCAGATCCACGAAAAGCCGTTTGGCGCTGCGAAGCTTGCTCAACATCTCGAACCGCGCATTCTACTTTGTTGCGGTTGCTCCCGATCGGAGACCGCCGCGACACGGCACCGCACGGGTGTGCGTTTCAGCCGTCGGTCAGGATATCGGGGTGCGCGTTGACCCAGCTGCGCGCCTGCGCAGGGTCGCCGGGCGGGATGGTTCCCTCGATCACGGCCTCGCGAATCGCGGCCTTCGCCTTTCCCACCCAGGGCCCGGGACCGCGCCCGGCCATCGCCATCAGCTCGTCGCCGCTGAGCGGGTCGGCCATTGCGGATACAACGCCTCCGGCATCGAGGCGGGCCATCCGCTCGCCGAGCTCGTCGAGCTCGTCGAGCGTCGGGTACGCGGAGGCACTGGTGTCGGCACGGGCGAGATCGAGCATCCGGTCGCGGAGCGGACCCGCGTCCCGGATCAGCCGGCGGACGGCCGTGTCGCTGAAGCTCTCGCGCTCGTACTGGATCGGGCGGAGATGGAGGCGCACCAGCAGGCTCACGTCGCTGATCTCGTCATTGCTGTAGCGCCACCGCGTCAGGATGTCCCGGGCCATCTCCGCGCCGACCTGCGGGTGGTCGTAGAAGGTGTGCTTCCCATCCGAAGCCACCACGTGGGTGGGCGGCTTGGCGATGTCGTGGAGCAATGCGGCACTCCGGGTCACCAGGTCGGGCGGCGCCGCGTCGACGGTGAGCAGCGTGTGCCCGTACACGTCATGCGTGTGGTAGCCGCCCTGCTCGACGCCGATGCCCGCGACCAGCTCGGGCAGCACCACGTCGAGCAGCCCACCGTCTCTGAGCACCGAGATCCCGGCACTCGGGTACGGGGCCACCAGCATCCGCCGGATCTCGTCGCTCACCCGTTCGATGGAGAGGATCGACGTCCTCGCGGCCTGCGCCCGCATCGCCTCGATGGTCCCGGGGGCGAGCGCGAAGCCGAGCCGGGCCACGAATCGCGCTGCCCGGTACATGCGCAGCGGATCCTCGGCGAAGGTCTCGGCCGGGTCGAGCGGTGTGCGCAGCACTCCGGCGAGCAGGTCGGCGATCCCCTGGCCGGTGATGTCGACCACCTCCCCGTCGAGGGTCTGGCAGAGCGCATTCACGGTGAAGTCGCGCCGCCAGACGTCCTCGGCGAGGGTGCCGGGACGGACGTCGGGGTTGCGCGACTCAGGGTCGTAGCGCTCTGCCCGGGCTCGGACGCCCTCGACGATCCAGGCGCCGCCCCGGATCTGCGCCGTCCCGAAGCGCTCGAAGCGCTCCGGCAGATGCCAGCCAAACCCGGCCGCCACGGCCGCGAGCAACGGCATCGGATCCATCCCGACGGTGACCAGGTCGATGTCCTTGCCCTGAGCGCCGCCGAGCAGGCGGTCGCGTACGAACCCGCCGACCAGGTAGACCTCTGCCCCGAGAGCGCGCCCAGCGGCCGCGACGGATTCGAGGACATCCTCGAGCTCCGGCGTGTCCGGTCGGATCTCGCGGACGGTGAAGCTCATGGAACCGTGGGGACGAGTTGCCGCGTCCCGCCGCGCAGCAGCGCGGCTCCGAGGATCGCCGCGGCTCCGGCGCAGAGTGCGGCGCCGAAGAACACCGCCCGCAACTCGGTGACGATCGCGTTGGTGACGTCGTGCTCATAGGCCGGGCAGTTGAGAGGCGACTTGGGGCAGAGCACCTCGGGCGACGGGAACACCGACGCCGTGGTGTAGAAGACGTGCAGGCTCACGGCGGTGAGGACGGAGATGCCCACGAGCATTCCGATCATGCGCGCCACGACCACGAGCGCCGAGGCGAGTCCGTGCATCTGCTCGCGGACCGAGGCCAGCATCGACGCGTTCACCGGCGCGATCGCGAGGCCGAAGCCGAGGCCGGCGACGACCAGCACCGGGTCACTGGGATGCAGCCACCCCGGGCCGAAGGGATCGGCAAGGGTCGTCGCCGTCCAGCGGGTCATGGCGAGGAACCCGGCCGCCGTGAGCACCATGCCGGCCGCTGCAACCACACGGTTGCCCAGGCGCTGGGAGAGCCAGCCACCGGAGACCGCTCCGATCGGCACGCCCACCAGCAGCCGGAGGAGCACCAGGGCGGCGCCGAGCTGGGAGTTCGGGTCCACGGTCGCTCTGGCCAGCACCGGGATGTCGAGCAGCGCTGCCATGAGCGCCGCTCCCACTGCGAGATTGGTGAGCAGGGCGCCGTAGGCGCCCGGGGAGCGGATCTCGGCCGCGGCGACGAGCGGATGTCGCGCCCGGCGTTCGCGGAGCACGAAGCCCGCCGCCGACACTGCACCGAGGGGGAGCAGCCAGATCGCTGCCGGCGCGATCGCCGCAGCGGTCGGGTCCTCGGTGGAGAAGCTGACGATGATCGTCGAGAGTGCGATGCCCAGGAGGACCGCTCCGGGCCAGTCCACCGCGGCGGCCAGCGCGGGCAGACGCCGGACGGCGATCAGGGCACGGGTGCGGCGATGACCGCGCGCCTCCCAGAGGATGAGCGCGATCGCGGCGGCGGCGGCGGCCAGGGCAACCGGCGTGAGCCAGATCATGCCCCCGATCGCGGTGTACGCGACGCCGAGCGTGACGTCGTCGCGAATCGGTCCGGGAGCGATGATCGAGAGGCATCCGGCCCCCAGCGCGACGCCCGCCATCAGGAGGGAGATGCGATCGAGACGTCGATGTGGCTCCGGCAGCGGATCCGCGGTCCGGTCGCGCCTGCCGGCGGCCACCAGCGCGAGCGCCAGCAGGCCGGCGAGCGGGAGGTTCAGCCAGAAGATCGTCTGCCAGGTCGCGACCGTCAGGATGAGTCCCCCGTAAAGCGGACCGAGGACGCTGCCCAACTCCTGGACGCCGCCGATGACCCCGAGCGGCAGGCTCCGCCGCTCCGGCGGCCAGAGATCGGCGACCAGGGCGAGCGTGACCGGGACAAGCCCTCCGCCGCCGAGGCCCTGGAGCGCCCGCCCGGCGACCACCGAGCCGAGGTCCGTGGCTGATGCGGTCACCAGCGAGCCCGCCGCAAAGACCGCGAGACAGAGGATCAGCAGGGGACCGCGGCCGTAGAGGTCCGACAGCCTGCCGAGCATCGGCATCACCACGATGTAGCCGAGCAGGAACCCGCTGACGATCGGCGTCGCCGCCTGGAGCTGGTCGATGCCGATGCCGACGTCGGCCATCATCGCCGGCAGCGCGAGCACGATCACGTAGGTGTCCATCGCGGCGACGAGCACCGATGCCGCCGCGATGGCAAGGATCCAGCGCCGGCGCGTGTTCACCCGCTGGCGGGCGGCGTCACTGACACGTTCTCGCCATAGTTGGTAAGAACGAGTATGTAGGTTGCATCGGTGCTTCTGATGATGAACGGCCCAGTGAGCTCGACGCGCCGGAGCTGGTTGTTGCCGGTGTCGATGCCGAAGGTCGCCGCCACACTCGTGGACGGGTCGGCGCTGGTGAGCAGCGCCGCGACCGCGCTGCCGGGCAGCGCGCAACCGATCTCGTGCAGGGCCTCGCCATTGAACCGATCGTCACCCTTCACCTGGGGCGACTGGCATTTGAGGAGCAGCGACGAGAGGCCGGTGTTCGGGTCGATGAGCTGGGCGGGGTCCGCGAAGCCGTAGTCGGCAGGGTTCGCGGTGGAGAAACCCGTCCCGGTCGGCAGCTTCACCGAGAACGTGCCGCCGACCGAGACCACGGGCACGTTGAGCGCCAGTCCGATGATCGACACCTGCAGAGTCCCCGACATGCTGTCCGGCCGTTTCATGTCCCCGCTCCCGCCGGTCAGCTCCGAGCCTGACCCGCTGACGTCGGCGCTCGTGAGCACGAAATGAAAAGAGGGCGTGCTGTCGATGACGCTCTTGGCCGTCTTCAGCAACGACGTCGCGTTGATCGACGGCACGTTCGACGAGCCGCCGCACGCGAACAGCAGCCCTGCGGTTGTGACCACGGTGAGGCGGCGCAGGCCCGCGATGACGTTCCCTCCGAACGGGGCAGGTATCGCGGGCGAGTATAGGTGTGCCGATACACTGCGATGCGTGAGCGGAGAGCCTGCCGCGCCGGCGGAGATCGATGCGGCGCAGTTCTTCGCGGTCGACATCCGCGTGGGAACCGTGCTGAGCTGCGAGGTGTTCCCCGAGGCACGCCGCCCCGCGTATCGCATGGTCATCGACTTCGGCCCCCTCGGCACCATGCGGAGCTCGGCGCGGCTCACCGATCTCTACTCGCCGGAGCAGCTCACCGGGAGCTCCGTCGTCGCGGTCGTCAACCTTCCGGCGCGACAGGTCGGGCCGGTGCGCAGCGAGGTGCTCGTGCTCGGCGTGTACCAGGAGGGATCCGAGCGCGTCGTCCTGCTTCGACCGGAGCATCCCTGCGCCCCCGGCGACCGGGTGGGCTGAGATGTTCCGCTTCGTGGCCAGTTGACCCGTGCCGCCGTGATCGGCGAGCCGGGTGCCCGCCGGGTGAGCCCGTTCCTGTTCCTTGTCGTCATCCTCACGTTCTTCCTCGCGTTCGCCGGGGTGTCGTGCAACGCGACGGCGACCAAGTCAGCCATCGGGTCGATCGACGCCTCGGAAGGTGTGAGCGCCGCCCAGGCGGCCCAGGTGAATGCCTGCATCGACGCGCTCGGCGGCCTCAACATCCTCACCTACAGCGGGTGGCAACTCGTGTTTGGCAAGGACCCCGTGATCGGGTCGGTGCCGGCGGCGTGCAACCAGAACAACGCGGCAGGCGCCGACACCTCCTCGGCGAACATCGGCGCGCAGCTTCTGGCCGTGCTTGGGCTCGTGAGCGTGTTCCTGGGGCTGCTCTTCGGCCTCGCTGGGGCGCTCGGCTCTCTGGCGGCGCGGAGCAGGGCGCTGGTCACCGCCGTCTTCGGCGCCGGTGCCGGGGCGCTGCTCGTCCTGGATCAGATCCATGTCCGCGACGTGATCCTGGCGAAGATCGCGTCGAGCGAGGGATCGAACGTCCCCGGTGTCGACCCGGCCACGCTCTTCAACGTGAACCCCGGAATCGGACTGGTGGTGGCACTCGTGATTCTCGCGATCGCGGTGCTCTACAACCTCGCCGCGCTCATCGCGCCCCAGGCCCCTCCGGTCACGGTCGCGAGCCTGGAACCTCCAGAGCCTCCGCCGGTCTCGCCGCCCCCGTAGCGGTCAGGTCAGTTGGTGCCGCCCAGAAACGGGATGCCGTAGGTCTCGGGTTGGGCGCCGACCGATGTCGACCAGACCTCGGCGATGGCGTCGGCGGTCCACCCGCCGTCGCGGTACGCCACCGATATCTCCTTGGGGTGCGCCCAGAGCGACAGCTTGTCGCCGCCGAGACCGATGCACTGCCCGGTCACCCCCGCCGCCTCGTCCGAGCTCAGGAACACGAGCAACGGAGCGACGTCGTCGGGGGTGCCCATGCCCATCTGCTTGCGCACCGTGGCGGGGAGGGGCTCGCCCTTCTCGGCGGCCTCGACGAGCGGGGCCATGCCCGGGATCGTCGAGATCATCCGCGTGATCGCGTTGGGAACGATGGCGTTGACGGTGATGTTGTGTTTGGCGCACTCCATCGCCCAGGTGCGCGCATACGCGGCGATTCCCGCCTTGGCGGCGGCGTAGTTGGTCTGCCCGAAGTTGCCGCGCTGTCCCGCGATCGACGAGACCACGACGATGCGTCCTCCCGATCCCTGCTGGCGCATCTGGCGTACCGCCGCCCGCGCGCACGTGAAGGTGCCGCGAAGGTGCGTCTCGATGACCGAGTCGAAGTCCTCGTCGGTCATGTTCCACAGGACCCGGTCGCGAAGGATGCCGGCGTTGGTGCACATGACGTCGAGATGCCCGAAAGCCTTCACCGCTCCGGCGACGAGCTGCTCCGCCGCCTCGGTGGACCCCACCGCGCACACTTCGGCGACGACGCGTCCGCCGGCCGCAGCAATGGCGTCCGCGGTCTCCTCGGCGACATCGCCATCGACGTCGTTGATGACCACTGCGCAACCGGCCCCGGCGAGCGCGGTTGCATAGGCGCGACCGATGCCACGTCCGCTGCCGGTGACGACCGCGACCTTTCCTTCGAGATTCATGGCGCCGACTCTAGTGCTCCGGGTCGACGAGCCGCTTGCCGAACTCGATTTCCACGTGCTCGCCACGCGGCTCGTATCCCGCCTGCCGGTAGATCAAGTTCGAGACAGGATTGTCAGCATCGGTGAAGAGCATGGCGCGATGGACCCCCGGACGTCGCAGCGCGGCTGCGGTCACCTCGTAGGTGAGCCGTCGCGCATAGCCGTGGTTGCGATGCTCGGGGGGCGTGTATACGGGGCCGACGCGAACCACTCCCGCCGCATGGCGGTACCCGACCATGGACACGAGCTGTCCTGCCACGATCCAGACGTCGACATGCCCGCTCCGAACCATGTGATCCGCCAGCGCGAGCGCATCGGTCGGGGCGGCGTGCTCGATCTCCGCGCTGAAGGTCTCGAGCCAGGCGGCGAGCACCGGAACGTCCTCGATGCTGCTGCGACGGCGCTCGCCGGGTGGCACGGGCACCTCGACGAGCATGGCCAGCTCGTTGAGCAGGATCACACGATCGCGTTCGACGACATCGCCGGTGATCGCCGTCCAGGCGGCTGCGACCGCGCGAGCCGCCACCGCCGGACCGACCACCCCGAGCGGACGGTGGCCGAGGGCGTCGGCGCGCACGACAGCCGCGGCCGCCAGCGGACGGGTTGCCTCGTGCGGGAGCGACGACACCAGCAGGTTGTGCGGTGGGGTCCAGCTCGCCGCGCCGACCACGGCGTCCGAGTCGGTGATCCAGAAGAAGCTCGGCGGCGCGATCTCGGTCATCGGCGCAGCACGGACCGTATCGATGATGGTGAGCAGGACGTTGCGCGCACACGGCTCGGCTCGGAGAAACGACAGCGCCGCGGCGGCATAGCGCTCAACGTCGCCGGTCGTATGGACCTCCATCACCGCCGATTCTGCCGGTCTCAGAGCGCCAGACGTCCGCCGGTCACGACCTGCGCGACGACGTAGGTGACCCACGGCACCAGGGCGAGCATGAGCACCGCGCCCCGGGCACGCCCGCGCCAGAGCAGCACCAGCAGGAACGTCGCGGTCAGCAGGGTGAGCGCGGCGCTGATGAGCCCCGCCGAACCCGGATTCCAGGTCGTGAAGACGATGCCGATGGCTGCCAGGACGCATGACTGGAACGCGGCAGACCCGGCGACGTTGCCGAAGGCGAGCATGTCGTCGTCGGTGCGTACCCAGAGCACGCTGTTGAGCGTCTCCGGCAGCTCGGTCGCCACCGGCACGATGACGAGAGCGAGCACGAGCTGCGGGACCTGCAGCGCCGATGCGGTCTGGTCGAGCGCGCTGACGAAGAGCTGCGAGCCGACCACGAGGAGGGCGACGGCAATCGCGAGTTGCACGGTCACGAGCGCCGGGTGCGGATTCCCGGGCCGCCAGCGAACGATGTGCAACGGCTCCGGGCTCTCGCCCGCGGACGCGCTGCTGCGGAGCGTCACCACGACGTACACGGCATACGCGACGAGCAGCAGCCCACCGACCGCGATCCGCGCGCCGTGGGGCAGCACGCTCGCGACCACCGCGACGGTGAACGCTCCGATGAAGACGCCGAGGTCGCGCCGGGCCTGGCGCCGGTCGATTTCGAGGCGGCGTGCCCCGCCCCGGAGCACGACGGCGACACCGGTTGCACCCGCTCCCAGCGTGAGCAGCAGGAACGGCGAACCGAGCACCGCCCCGGTGGCCACCCGGTCGGCTCCGGGGGAACGGGTGGCGAGCGCGACGATCGGGACGACAGTCTCGGGGAGCGAGGTTCCGAGGGCGGCGAGCAGGCTTCCCGTCGCCCCGGTGCCGAGATTGAGCAGGTAGCCCGCCCATTCGATCGCGTTGGTGAACAGCTCCGACGCGACGACGACGAGGATGAGGCTCGCAACGAAGAGCAGCGCGGTGATCATCGGTGTCGCATCAGGCGGTCGAAGGGTGTGTGCAGCCAGGCGGTCGCGAAGCCGAGCACATGACGGACGGTCACCGGCTGCACGCGGTGCACCGCTGCGCCGCCGCCCGCGACGTCGACGGCGTCACGCGCCCGCTCGCGAATCCACGGGAAGACGGTCCGCGGCAGGTGGTCAGGCGTGGCCATGCGGAGCGCCCAGGCCTCGAGGCTGCGTCGCGGACCGCCGCCGATCACGTCACCGAGAAAGACCACGTCCCCCGCCGAGCGGAGCCCACGCCAGGAGTACACCCCCACGATGCCGGCGATGCGCACCCGGTAGCCGGTCTCCTCCTCGGTCTCGCGCGCAGCGGTCACCGCCGGGTCCTCGCCGGGCTCGCAGTGACCCCCGGGAAGCTCCCAGCCCGGCGGCCACGGCCGGAACTGGAGGAGCACCCTTCCACGCTCGACGATCGCGACCTGTGCGCCCTCGACCGTCCACTCGACGCCGTCAATGACCACCGTGCTCACGACAGCAGATGGAACAGGTTCGGCAGGCCGATGAAGAGTGGGTCGACGCCGGGCACGATGAGATGGTCGAAGGTGAGCGTGGCGGTGCCGACGGTCATCGACGCAACCGGGTCGACGCTGCCATGGGTGAGCGGCGGAGGAAGCAGCGCCGCGAGGACGGCGATCGCATAGAGCACGAAGCGGTACTGCTCCAGATAGAGGAACAGGCGCGGCGCTGCCGTGAAGAGAAGGCTTCGCACCAGCGCGTACCCGTCGAGCCCTGGGATCGGCATCGCATTGAAGACGAAGAGCGCGATGTTGACCAGGAAGCCCTGCAGCAGGACCCCGAGGACCACACCCTGGAGGGTGAATTGCGCGAGCGTGTCGAAGCCGCTCGCGTCAACGCCGGACCCGAGCAGCTCCACGCGCAGTGCTCCCGCGAAGATCGCGGCGACCACGAGGTGCGCGAGCGGGCCCGCGGCGGCAACGGCGGCGCGCTGCCTGGCGTCGCGGAGATATAGCGGATCGAGCGGGACGGGCCTTCCCCAGCCCACGCCGGCCACGAGGAGCGCAAGGCAGCCGAACGGGTCGAGGTTGCGCCGCGGATCCAGGGTCATCCTGCCGTCCCGCCTCGGGGTGGGATCGCCGCAGCGCAACGCGATCGCCGCGTGGCTGAGCTCGTGGATCACCGATCCGAACAGGAACCCCGGCAATGTGTAGAGAACGATCGCCAGGTAGGTGCCGGGGCTGGTCACCCCGCGCGGCTATTCGAGCTCGACCCGCGACGGCCGCCGCGAGCGCTCTGTTCCGTTCCGTGAGCGTCTCCGGCCGCTGGTCGGAGACTCGGTGGATGCCGGCTGTTGCTGGGTGTGATGCTCGATCGTCGCCGCCAGGGCGAGCAGCAGCTCGCGCTGCGCGATGAGGAGGTGACGCTGCGCCTCCGGCGGGATGATATCGCTGAACGACGTCCCGAGGATTCGCGATGCCTCATCGACGATTCGTGATGGGCAGACGCGACACGCCTCGGTCACTTCTTGCGATCCGAGAACGTGACCAGGAGCATCCCCTGGTCGAGACGCCCCTTGGTGACCTGCTTGCCGTTGAGCACTCGCGGCAGGGAGATCTCGCGCTTGTACGGCCCGACGCTGACGAACAGCTCGCCCTCACGATGCTTGATGTCCACGTCCTCCTTGCCGACGAACGGCAGGTGGAGCGAGAGCTCGTAGTTGTTGCCGACCTTGTGGATGCGCTGAGGCACGGCGTGATAGAAGATCTGCGAGGGGTCACGGTCTCCGTAGATCGACTCCCCCATCTCCGCGAGCGCGTCGAGGCCGACGATCTCGTGGTCGAACAGCTTCGTCTGCAACGTGGGGATCGGTGAGAACGCCGTGTCCACCATCACCGCGTACCGCTGCTGCGCCTCGCGCCAGGAGTCGAAGTAGCTGTCGGTCACCTCCGGGGGCAGGACGCGGTTCACCACCACCAGGTCGGTGAGGTAGTCGTAGAGGCTCAGGTACGTGAAGGCTCGCTGCGCCTCCTTGACGACCATCTTCTCGAGGTTGAGCACGATCCGTGTGGTGCACACCTTGGGATCGCCGAGGATCTTCTTCATTCCCTCGAGGTCGAGGAGGAGATCCTTGACATTGCTGAAGATCTCGTCGCTCGGCAGCGGGATGCTGATGAACGGTTGCATCACCGGGCGCGCGACCTTGTTCATCATCCGGTGGATCGGGAAGATGCGGTCGAGATACCACTTGGCGACATCGGGGAACGCGAGCAGCTGCAGTGTCTCGCCGGTCGGTGCGCAATCCACGATGAGCACGTCGAACTTGCCTTCGCGCTTGTGCTTCTTGATCCACATGAGGCTGGCGACCTCCTCCATGCCTGGAGGCGATGCCATCTCCTCGGCGACGATGTCGTCGACGCCCTGGGACGCGAACAGCGAGGAGAGGTAGATGTGGATGCGGTCCCAGTGCTCCTCCAGCTCGTGCAGCGCGTTGACCTCCTGGCCCCAGAGGTTCGGCGCCAGCTCGGTCGGCAGATCCCCGATCTCCTGGTCGACACTGTCGCCGAGGCTGTGGGCCGCATCGGTGCTGATGACCAGGGTCTTGAGACCGAGGCTCGCGCACTTGACGGCGGTCGCAGCCGCCACCGTCGTCTTGCCGACGCCACCCTTGCCTGTGTAGAGGATCACTCGCACGCGCGTGTCTCGCTGCTCACGGATTGATTCGTGTCACCACGAAGGCCGCGATGAGGATGAGCACGACCATCAGCGCGGCCATGATCGCCACGCGTCGCAGGTCGCGTGGCACGTAGGGGACGCGGTCAAACGGGATGGCGGCCTCCTCGCTGTCGAGCGGCTGGAAGAGCGCGGCGGCCGTGGCCTGCCCCCTGATCTGACGGGGCTGGGCTGACGGGTTGACCCGCTGCACTCGCCGGCGCGCGAACGTGTCGGTGGCGACGGCCACGGCCTCGTTGTCCGTGGCGCCGTCCTCGACCTCCTCGGACTCGATCTCGAGCTCGGTCCCCGGCAGCGGCAGGATCGTTTCGGGGAGCACGCGAGGTGGCGCGGAGCGCGGGGCCGCGGGCGTGGCTGCCGTCGACGGGCGGGCGGCCGTGGCCGGAGCGGTTTGCGCCTGCGCCGCCGGGCGTCGCGCGGTGGCGCGCTGCTTCTGCTTTCGGGTCTTCTTGGCCATGAACTCACCGAAGCGTATCAGGGGGGTGAGGGCCAGACCCGAGGTCGAAGAACCCGAGCGGGCGCCGAGAGTAGGGCAAAGGGGCAGGCAGCGGGCCTCCGGATGAGAGGGGCCACGATCGGAGCCATGGCCTGAGCGGTGAAAGAGCCCGGCGCCCGCTGCCCGACGAGCCGAAGAGGTAAGGGGTGCAGCCCTACATCTTGTGGCCTGCGCGGAACGCTAGCACATCATGCGGGGGTATTCAACGCTGACGTTGTGCATCGCACAGAGCCGCGGCAACACGCCATTTCGACGATCTCAATATCAGTCGACGCCGGGTAGCACCCATCTCGGTTTGTACCTGGCTGGTGGCTCAGTGCTCGACGCGGCTCTCCGGGATGGCGAGCGGGCCGAGTCTCCTGGCGAAGCGCGGAATGCTGGGACCAGTTAGC
>Ga0116215_1000027_pt1 | contig 113151 bp, 125 predicted proteins | sample Sb_taG_7_FD_89698 | JGI IMG/M metagenome (GOLD analysis project Ga0116215, IMG submission 89698) | Peat soil microbial communities from Weissenstadt, Germany - Sb_50d_2_FS metaG | ecosystem: Environmental > Terrestrial > Soil > Wetlands > Peat | place: Germany: Weissenstadt | collected 2010-09-21
CCCGCCCAGTCACGTAGGTCAGCTCGGATCGGGAGGTCGATGAACTCGCGGCGCGCCCTCAGGGCCATGGGGATCGCAAGGAGAACCCCGAGCGTTGCGCAGAAGACCAGGACGAAGCCCACCACGACCAGGAACGATCGGACGTCGGTTCCCGGACCGGAGAGCACAGGGGCGAGAAGGAGGATCAGCAAGCCGCTCGCGAGGATCCAGCATCGGAGCTTGATCACCCAAGGCTTCCCCGATCATCCCATGGATCGCGGCGGCTCCCCAAGCAGGGCGACGATCTCGGGTGATCTTCCAGCGGCGATCGCGTGACGCCGGCGAGCCTCGCAAAGGCTGACCCCCGCCTGCGGGGTCGATGGGGCTGTTTCAGATCCCCAAGGCAGGAGCCGTCACGGGTCTATGGATAAGCGACGGTCGGAGCGGGATCAGCCCTCGCTCGACTGGTTCACGTCGCTCGTCTGCGGTTGCCGGGCGATCACTCGCGCAAAGATCCGTTCCCCGCACCCGGAGCATTTCGCCATGGGGCGGCGGTAGTGGACCTCGGGACCGGCTTCGCGCCGGTAGACGGGAAATGTGAGCGGGATCAGGCGGTCTGCCCCGCACCGGGGGCAAAGGATCATCACGACACGAGATCGTGCCACGAACCCCAACCTTTCATCGGTCCGCGAACGGACCATCCAGCGTCACGCCGCGCGCGTCACGGGCGGTCAATCGCCCCGCTCAGCAGGCGTACGGTGGCGATGACGCAGATCCGAGCCCGGTTCGTCAGCCCCTCCGCGCTAGAGCGCCCGGCGTCCCGCGAAGGCTCGCGCCATGGTCAGCTCGTCGGCGTACTCGAGGTCGGATCCGGCAGGCAGCCCGTGCGCGGGACGCGACACCGTCACGCCCAGGTTCGCGAGACGCTCGGCGACGTAATACGCAGTGGCCTCGCCTTCGACGTCCGGGTCGGTGGCGATCACCACCTCGTGAATCTCGCCCTCGGCGACGCGCGCCTCGAGCTCGCGGATACGAAGCTCGTCCGGGCCGACGCCATCCATCGGGGAGAGCGCGCCGCCGAGCACGTGGTAGAGGCCGTGAAACTCTCCGCTCCGCTCCACCGCGAGAACATCGAGCGCTTCCTCAACAACGCATAACAACGATCCATCACGCTTCGCATCCGTGCATATGGCGCAGAGCGGACCGGCCGCGATGAAGAAGCACCGCGTGCAGGGATGGACTCGCGCATGCAGGTCGTTGAGCGCGCCGGCAAGACGCTGGGACATGTCCGGCGACGCCCGCAGGCAGTAGAACGTCAGGCGCTGCGCTGTCTTCGGGCCGATGCCGGGCAGGCGCCCGAACTCCGCCGCCAGCCGTTCGACGGCCTCAGGAACGAGTGGCACGTCCCTCCTCGGTCATCACGCGCAGCCGGCTCCCGGTCAGAGCAGGCCGGGAGGAAGCCCCAAGCCGGCGGTCAGCTGCGACATGTTGGCCGCAGCGGCGGCGCGTGACTTGTCGAGAGCGTCGTTGCAGGCGGCCAGGACCAGGTCGGCAAGCAGTTCGGCACCCTCCTCGAGCGCCTCCGGCTCGATCGACACCGACAGGATCTTCTGGTGGCCGTCGGCGGTGATCGTCACGACGCCGCCGCCCGCGCTGCCGGTCACGGTCACGTCGTTGAGCTCTTCCTGCATCTTGGCCATGCGAGCCTGCACCTGCTGGAGCTGCTTCATCATCTGCTGCTGGTTCTTCATCTGAGACCTCGTTGGGGCAGTCTACGCACCGTTGGACGATCGTGGCGCCCCGAGCCTCGTATCGTCGTGCAGACGCGTCGCGGTGACCCGGCTGCCGGGAAAGGTATCGAGCACCGCCTGGGTCACGTCGCTCACGGAGCCCGACGGTCCGCGTGGACGCTCCTCACCGGTGAACCGGGTCACCACCTGAACCGGCCGTCCGGCGATCGCCGACAGCGCCTCGGCGATCACCCGCCGCTTGTCGGGGTCGCTGATCTGCTCGTGGTGAAAGCGGCCGTGGGTTCCGAGGGTGACGCTGGAGGCGTCGGCGTCGACGGGCCGGCAGTCCCGCAGCACCCCGGCGAGCCCCTTGTTGGCACGAGCCACGGCCTCGATGGCCACGGGCCACTCGGCGACCCAGCCGTCGACCGTGCTGAGGTCTCGCCTGCCGATCGCCTCCACGACCACCTCTGCCGTCGCGCCGTTCGCCTCAGCCCCCGCGTCGAGCAGCGGTCCCGGCTGCTGGGCCGGCGTAGCAGCGGAGACCGGCGCTGCCACCGGCGCCGGCGCGGGCAGTGGCGCGGGCGCCGGCGAGTCAACCACCCGCCGACCACCTTCCTGAGCGGCACCGCGTTCGAGCGCCGCGACTCGCAGCGCCAGTGCCGCAAGCCCGGCATCCTCGCCGTCGGCCGCCGGGGGACGCAGGGCCCGAAGCAGGCACACTTCGACGAGCAGCCGGGCGTCGACCGACTGACGCAGGTTCATCTCGGCCTCGGCGACCAGTTCGAGCAGGCGGAGCCAGAGGCCGGCGGGAGCGATCGCGGCGAGGTCGGCGACGAGCGCGATCTCATCCGGGCCGGCCGACGCACCCTCCGGGTACCCGAGCGCAACCAGTTCCGCGGCGCGCGCCAGGCGGGCGACGTCACGAAACAGCTGGCGAGGGTCGGCGCCCGCATCGAAGGCCGCAGCCGCCGCCCGCAACGCGCCGGCGGCATCCGCGCCGGCCAGCGACGCCACCAGCGCATGCAGCGTCGACGGATCGGTGAGCCCGAGTGACCGGCGGGCGACCCCGACGGTGACCGGCCGCTCGCCCGCGCCGAGCGCCTGCTCGAGCAGCACCAGAGCGTCGCGCAGGCTGCCCTGTGCCGCCACGGCGAGCAGCTGGATGGCATCGGGGTCAACCCGCTCCTCCTCCTTGGCGGCAACATCGGCGAGCATCTGCTGGATCGCCGGAACGGGGACGCGCCGGAAGTCGAAACGCTGCACCCGTGATCGCACCGTCTCGGGCACCTTGTGCGGTTCGGTGGTGGCGAGGACGAAGAGCACGTGTGGCGGCGGTTCCTCGAGGGTCTTGAGAAAGGCGTTCCATGCGTCGGTCGTGAGCATGTGGGCCTCGTCGATGATGTAGACCTTGCGCCGGAGCACCGCCGGGAGGTAGCGAACCTTGTCGCGCAGGTCACGCATCTCGTCGATGCCGCGGTTGCTCGCGGCGTCGATCTCGAGCACGTCGACCGCAGCCCCGCTGAGGATCTCGACACAGGGCGGGCAGACGTTGCAGGGCTCGCCGCCGACAAGCGCTTCGCAGTTCACGGCGCGAGCGAGGATGCGCGCGGTGGACGTCTTTCCCGTCCCGCGAACGCCCGCGAAGAGGTAGCCGTGCGCCAGTCCGCCCGAGCTGACTTCGTTGATCAGCGTCCGGGCCACGACCTCCTGTCCGACGAGATCGCCGAATCGCTGCGGGCGGTACCGGCGATAGAGGGCAAGGCTCATGGCGCGTCACTCCGGAGCGGGTCGGTCAAACGGCGGTCCACGGCGCTCGACTCCTCCTCGATGGGCACCCCAAGTGGGCGGCATTGTCGCAGTGACGGCGGGTCGCCCGTGATGGCGGCCCGCCGGGAACGAGGGTAGTCGCGCACCCCACGTCGTGGGTACGCCACCGGCGCTCACCCGTACGACCGGCTCAGACCAGGTTTCCCCACGGCACCCCCGGGGAACCGCTTACCGCTGCTTCCTTCCGGACCTGACGGGGTTCACGGGCCCGAGCTGCGCGGGACCCAGTCGTCAACGCCGGCGCGTCCGGAGCAGACCCAATGACGCGCCCCCTCGGTGGGGAATTCAGCCCCGCTATAGCGGATTGCGGGTACAGGGCACCGCTAACGCCCCGCCTAGCGCGACCGTCCTCATTGTACCGGCACAGGGGACGCGACCGGGTCCGGATCGCGTGCCTCGACGAAGGGCGAGGTCGACTCCGGCCAGTGCATCGAAACTCGGGTGCCGGAGCCGACGACACTCTGCACATCGATGCCGGCGCCATGGGCCTCGACGACGCGTTTGACGAGCGCCAACCCCATCCCGGTGCCGCCGAAGCGCCGGGTCGCGGTGCTGTCCACCTGGAAGAAGCGCTCGAAGATGCTCGGGAGGTCGCCTGCGGGGATGCCGATTCCCTGATCGACGATTTCGATCAGGACGGTACCCGGCTCGGCGCGGGTGCCCCGAACCAGCACGCCGCCGCGACCGTCGCTGAACTTCACGGCGTTGTCGATGAGCGCGCGCAGCGCCTGACCGAGACGATCGGGGTCCGCGATCACGGTGACCCCCGGGTCCACCTCGACCTCCGCCGGGACCGGGAGCCCGCCCCTGTGCCGTTCGCCGACGATACCGACGGCCGTTCGCACGGCGTCCTCCAAGGGCACGTCCGACAGGCTCAGGACCAGCGGCTCGCCCTCGCCGACCGAGAAGTCGATGATGGTCTCGACGATCCCGTCGAGGTTCCGCGCGGCGACCTGGATGTCTCGCAGCGCGTCGAGCTTCGGTGAGTCCTCCCAGATCTCCCAGCACATCTCCAAGAGGTCACCCAGCCCGAGGATCGCCGTCAGCGGGGTGCGCAGCTCGTGCTGCACGGTGGACAGGAAGTCCGTCTTCATGGTGTCGAGCTCGCGCAAACGGCGGACCGACTCGCGCTCCATGTCGTAGAGGCGGGCCTTCTCCATGGCGACCGCCGCGTTGTCGGCGAGAATGGTCAAAACACCCTCGGTGTCGACGTCGAGCGCCATCGCATCCGGTGGCGACATCACCGCAAGCGCGCCGACGGTCTCGCCGCGATACGACATCGGCAGCACCAGCAGCGATCCGAGGCCGTCGACGGAGCGCCGGACGCGCCGCCCGGCGAGGACCTCCGGCTCCGCCTCCCAGCCCTCGAAGGCGTCCGGCGCCGCCCCGTGGGCATCGACGACACGGACGGTGACGCGCTCCCCGTCACGCAGCGCCATCGCGGCAGACGCCCCGTCGCCGGCGATCGACGCGGCGGCGCAGACAATCTCGCGCCGCAGCTCGGGCACGCCGTCGGTGGTGGTCGTCAGCGCGCGTACCACCGCTCCCACGCGGTCCACGGGACCGTCCACCGGGACGTGCGCGCTCGGATCCGGAGTGCCATGCATGACCTCGATCATACGGAGGGGCTCACGGACCTCCGCCGATGAGTCAGTGACGACGGCCGAACAAACGAGTCGACAACTTCGGCTCCTCGCCCCGGAGGATCCGGCGGATGTTCGGGGCGTGGCGCACGACCACCAGCGCCGAGGCGAGCGCGGTGAACACGAGTGGGGTCGGGTCGTGGCGCCGCCTGCTGTCGAGGCCGGCGCCGAGCGTGGCGGTCACCGTGGCGCTGAGCGACCCGATCGACATGGTCCGGCTCACGGCAAGCGCACCCAGGCCGCCGACGGTTGCCCACGCCGCAGCCTCCGGGGAGACCATCAGCAGCCCGCCGAAGGCGGTGGCGACCGCCTTGCCGCCCCGGAACTTGGCGAACACCGGCCAGGAGTGGCCGACGCATGCGGCGAGGCCGGCCGCGGCCTGTGCGGCAGGATCGGCGCCGAGACGGCGTGCGACGCCGATCGCGGCCGCGCCCTTGGCGACATCGAGCGCGAAGGTGATCGCGCCGGCCCGTGCGCCGACGGTGCGCAGCACGTTCGCCGTGCCCATGTTGCCGCTGCCGAAGTCGCGCACGTCCAGGCCACCCACCGCCCTACCGATGATCAGGCCAAACGGCACCGACCCGATCAGGTACCCGGCGCCGCAGCCCGCCGCCGCAGCCGCGTTGCCAGCCATGCGGCGTTGAGTTTAGCCCCGCACGACGTCGGGGGCCAGCACCGCGAGCCCCGGCGACGGCCGGAGCTCGAAGGTATCCCCGCCGTCGCAGGCGGCGGCCATGGCGCTGCGGCAGGCGCCGGCCGCGCTCCGGGTGACCAGCGCGGCGACCGTGCCGCCGAATCCGGCACCGACCAACCTGGCGCCCGCGCAGCCGGAAACAGCCTCGGCGGCGCCGACCACCGCGTCAAGCGCAGGCGTGCTCACCTCGTGCAGGTCGCGGAGTGATCGGTGGCTCTCGGACATGAGACGCCCGAGAGCGGCCAGGTCCTCGCGTCGCATCGCTTCCGCGGCCTCTGCCGCGCGTCTGGTCTCCCCCATCACGTGGCGAAGCCTTCGCTTGACCGCAGGTGCCAGCGCCGCCGAGTCGATCATCGCTTCGCTCAGCTCCTGACAGTTCGCGGCGCTGAGCGCAGCGAGTCCCGCCTCCGTCTCCTCGCGGCGGCGCCGGTACTCCGTCCCGCCGACGTCGTGGTGCGTCCCCGTGTCACAGCCCACGATCACGATGTCGGACCAGGTCCATGGCACCACGGTCTCCTCGCCGGTCCGACAGTCGAGCAGGAGCGCGCCGTCCTCGGGCGCGTCGATCACCGCTCGCTGATCGAGCGGCCCGCACGGGATGCCGAGGACGTCGCGCTCGGCGGCGAGAGCGACCGCGGCGAGGTCGCGCGCGGTCATGGTCGCGCCGAGCAGCCGAAGGATCGCCGCGGTAGTCGCCACCATCAGCGAGGCCGAGGAGGCGAGCCCCGCTCCGGCGGGAAGCGTCGCCGAGATCCCGATTTCCACGACAGGGACGGGAACCCCGCGATCTCGAAGCGCGATGACAGGGGCGAGCACGCGATCTGCAGCGTCCCCGGCGGGCCCGGCATCCCGGCGGATCAAGGTGCTGCGATTGCTCGCGGCCAGGTACCGCCCCGTCTCGCTTCGACGCACCGCGGCCGCGATGCCGAGGTCGACGGCGACGCAGAGCACCTGACCGCCCGCGTAATCGACGTGCTCCCCCACCAGCGTGCACCGTCCCGGCGCCCAGGCGCCGGCCGTGGCCGATCCTGCGCCACCGGCACGCTGAAGCTCCCGCACCGCCTCGGCCGCGGTCAGATCTCTCGACTCACCGATCGGCATAGACGCGGTGAAACGGGTACCACTGCTCGGGGTACGCGCGGATCGCGGGCTCGACGCGGGCCGCAACGCGACCGATCACCGCGGTCTCGTCATCGGATGTCTCCACGGGCGGATGGATTTCGAGCACCCATCCCGGCCCGTCGCGGCGGCAGGTGACCGGGAGGATCACCGCGCCGGTCGCAGCGGCCAGGCGCGCCGGCACCGCACTGCAACGCACCGGCCCACCGCAGAACGAGACCACGACGGTTGGCCCCGCCTCGGGCACGTCGAGCATCAGCGCGACCGTCCGCCCTCGGCGCAGGGCGCGGACCAACCCGCGAGCGGACTGGCGCACCGTGAAGATCTCCAGGCCCTTGCGCTGCCGCGAAAGCGCCACCATCTCGGTGATCCCCGGCGATACGACCGGTGCCATCACCGTGCTGAGGTGGAGCCCGAGGCCCAGCGACGCGCTTGCCGCCATGTCCCAGTTGCCGAAATGCGGCAGCACGACCATCGACCCGCGATCACCGACCTCGAGGTGCTCCGCGCCGATGACGCGGAAGTGGCGGAGCACCTCCACCGAGTCAAGCGGCTCGGCCCACATCGAATCGACGAACATGCGGACATACTCCTGGTAGGAGCGGCGCGCGAGCGCGGCGGCGCCCGCATGGCTCAGGTGGGGCTGCAGGCGGTGGTGATTGGCGGCCGCGCGGACTCGATCCTCACGGCTCAGCCGCGCGTACCACACCGCTCCCGCCGCAGCGGCGGCCGCGCCACGCAGAGGCCCGAGGGTGCGAACGGTCCTGGTGAGCACGCTGAGCGCAACCGCGGGCCAGTCGCGCGCGGCTCCATCCGGTGCGTGCTGAGGAGCGGTCAGCGCAGCGTTCCGGCTCCCGCCGTCGCCACCGCGAGCAGCGGCTGGATCAGCACCACGAGGCCGACTCCGGCGAGACAGGCTGCGCCGGCGATGATGCGGGACACGAGTGGCGTTGCGCCGAGGGTGAACGGGATCTCGTCGCCGGTCTCGGCATAGAGGGTCGACACGAATCGCACCGCGGCGGTCAGCGTCAGCAGGGTCGCGCCGACGGCCAGCACGGCGAGCCACCCGTAGTGGGTGTCGGCTGCGCTCGAGATGAGCAGCAGCCGCGACAGGAACCCGGCAAGTGGCGGAACCCCGGCAAGCGTGGCCACGGCGACAGCGAGGAGCAGCGCCGCCGGGGCGGAGCGGTGAGCCAGGCCGCGCACGTCGTCGATGCCGTCGCCGATACCGGCCACCTGGAGCATCGAGAGCACGCCGAATGCGGCCAGGGTCGCGATCGCAGTGACACCGAGGCTGCCGAGGAACGCGGTCATTCCATACGCGGGAACGCCTCGTGACCCGGTCGTGAACGCAACCAGTCCGAGCAGCAGCATCGCGGCCTGAGCGCTCACCAGCTGACCGATCAGGCGCGAGACCGTGGACTCCCGCAATGAGCTCAGCGATGCATGTCCGAGCGCGACCGCGGCCACGATGGGGACGAGCCACCGCCAGACGCCGACACCGGGACCGAACCCCGAGACGGTCACCCGTGCCAGGGCAGCGCCACCGGCGATCATGCTCATGGCCAGGATGAACCCGGCGGCCCCCGCGGGAACACTGCCGGCCACGCGTCCGACCCACTGGCGCAGCGGGAAGACCCCGAGCGTGGCACAGAGACCCGCGACGGCGAGGGCGACGCCGAGGGCCACCGCCCCGGGGGCTGCGGCGACGGCCGCCGCCAGTGCCGAGAGATTGGTGCTCCGCGTGGTCCCGTAGAGCAGGACGAGCCCGTAGAGCACGGCGGCGAGGCCGACACCCCCCTCGATGAGGTGTTCGAAGGAGGACACGGCGCCGCGCGGATTCGTCTTCACGAGCGCACCGAGTGACACCATGCAGACCAGCAGCACCGCGAGCGCGACGAACAGCGTGGTCATCTCGCGTTCGGCGGCGATGGCCTCGGCCGCGGCAGTGGAGACGAGCGTCAGCGCGTAGAAGGCGCTCGTGCGGGACGGGATGATGCGCACCGCCGTGTCGCTGATCAGACAGGAGACGAGCGCGACGACGCAGGCGAGGATGGCGATGAACATGGCGAAGCTGTCGACGACGAAGCCGCCGTTCCACACCGATATCGCGATGCCCGAATGCTCGTTGCGGAGGCCGAGCAGGACCAGGCCGCACGCGGCCAGCGACCCCACGATGCCGATGCACGCGATCCAGCGATGGATGTCGGGACGGAGTCCGGGGCGGAGCACGGCGACGAGGACCGAGATCACGGCCGTCCCGACGAGCATCGCCTCGGGGAGCAGTGCGAGCGTCATCGCGTGAGTGAAATCCGACGGCATCCCCTACCCTCCCGTGATCCGGGTGGTGATCTCGAGGACGCCGTTGGCGATCACCGGGACCACCGCCCCCACCCGGACGCCGAACAGCAGCACGGCCGCGACCAGCGGGATGAGCACGGTCAGGTCCAGGAGTGTGACGTCGCGCACCCGGGCGAACTGATCCCGGACCGGTCCGAAGAAGACCCGGTTCGCGACCCAGAGGAGGCCGCCGGTGGTCACGATCACGCTGGCCATCACCAGCACCGTCGCGATCCGATGCTCGGGGAACGAACCCGCGAAGACCATGAAGTCGCCGGCGAACCCGGCGAGCATCGGCACGCCGATCACGCTCGCCGCAGCGACGAGCCAGAACCCCGCCAGCCGGGGCGCCTGCGTCACCAGCCCACCCATGGCTCGGATGCTCGTCGTCCGCGTGCGCTCCTCGATGGCGCCGCTGACGAGCGTGAGCATGGCCGACGCGAACCCCTGTCCCGCGAGGAGGAGGACCGCGCCGACCAGCGCAACCGACGTCTGCGCGCCGATGGCGAGCAGCACCAGGGACATCTGCGCGACGTTCATGTATCCGATGAATCGGCGCAATTCGTCCTGACGCAGCGCGCCGATGCTCCCCCAGAACGCGCCGACGACGGCCAGGCCGGTGATCGCAAACGAGTAGTAGTGCGCCGTGACCGGGAAGACGACGAGGCTGATCCGCATCATCCCGTAGGCGCCGAGCAGCAGCATCGTCCCGGAGAGGATGGTCGCGACGCCGGCGCTCGCCTTGCTCTGCGCCTCGAGCATCCAGGTGTGCACCGGAAAGACGGCCATGGCGATTGCGAACGCCGCGAAGCTCAACCAGAAGCCGACCGTCTCCGCCGTGACCGAGTACGTCACCAGATCGACGCTCATGTCCGAAGACTGCGTTCCCGACTCGACCACGATGATCGCCACTGTCGCGATGATCAACGCGAGTGACACGGCCTGAAAGCCCGCGAACCATGCCGCGGCCCGGCGTGCGCCGTCGCCTCCCCAGATGCGAATCAGGAGGTACATCGGGACGAGCAGCAGGCCCCAGAAGCAGGCGAAGAGCACGAAATCCGCGGAGCAGAGCACCCCGTTGACCGCGGTCTCGAGGAGCAGCACGAGGATCACGTAGAGGCGGACACGCTCGTGGATCTTCCAGGAGTGGAAGAGCGCGCAACCGAACACCGTGGTCACCACGACCAGCAGGGGCAGCGTGATCCCGTCGGCGACCAGGTCGTAGTGCGCCTGGAACAGGAAGTTCCAGAACCAGGTATGGCTCTCCTGGTATGCGGACGCGAGTCCGCCGCCCTGGCCGAGCCCGATCTGGCCAAGGATGGCGAAGAACGTGGTGACGAAGAAGCTCGTCCCGGCTCCGGCGAGCGCGACCGTCCTCACCCGGGTGCGCTGCTCGTCATCGCGCTCCGGAAGGAACAGGACGATCACCGCGAAGAGAAGCGGCGCCCAGACGATCGTGGAGAGGATCACGCTCATGCGAGGTGCACCCAGAGGTGCCCGGTTGCGGCCAGTACTGACAGCAACGCGAGGATCGCGACGACCACGAGGCTGCCCGCGAGGTAGCGGGCGAAACGCGCGTTGCGGAAGATCGCCAGCACTCCGGCCGCCTCGTCAACGCTCTCCCCGACCGACGCGGCGATCGGTGCCGTGACCTGCTCGTCGAAGGCGGACACGCGACTCGAGACGATGAGCAGCGGCTGGACTGCGAGTTCCGTGCCGCGTTCGACGGAGAAGCCCTGCGCGGCGATGCGCCATGGCAGGCTCGCGCTCAGCGCGGCCACGGCGCTCTTCCGGGCCGGGTTGAACCACAGGTATGCCGCGCCAAAGCCGCCGGCCGCTGCCAGGAGCGCGAGCAGTGCGGCGACGCCGTCGAGTCCGATCGCCTGGGGCCGGCTGCCGTAATAGACGAATCGCATGAAGGTCAGGCCGGCGATCCGGCCGCTACCGAGATGGAACGGCTGCAGCCCGGGCAAGCCGACGATGACGGCGAGCACCGCCACGACCATCGCGAGCCAGAGCGGCCGGCGCAGCGCGGCCTCGACCTCGAGGACACGATCGTGCTGAAAGCCACGACGGCGCTTGACCGCGCCCGACGTTACGGTGAGCAGCAGGCGACCGGCGAGCACCGCCACCAGCACCGCGGCCACGGCGGTGACGACGATGATCGTGGCGCGCTCGGCGGCACTGAAGACGCCGCCCGCCGGGTCGACACCGCTGAGCGCCGATGACAGTGCGTAGTACGCGCTCAAGCCGATTCCGCCAGCGAGCAGGGCCCACACGCCCAGCGCGACGCTGGTGGTGCGCAGCTTCGTCCAGGCGCCACCCATCTCCTCGATGTCGTCGGTGCGGTAGATGCGGACGAGGTTGGCGACAGCGAGGAGCAGCAGCGTCGACGTGAACACCGATGTGAATGCGACGAACACGCCCGGGCTGAATCCACCCATGCCGAGCGCCGCGAGACCGAACCCCAACTCCGATGCCACGGCGCACGCGGCTATCCGGGTGATGCTGCGCTGGGCGATCCCCGTCGCCGCGCTGAGCACCGCGCTGAGCGCGCCGACCAGGGCGAGCACGGGGAGCGCCCGAGGGGCGTGCGCGACCACCGGGTAAATGCGTGCCACCAGGTAGATCCCCAGCGGCGCCACGGTCGCGGCGGCGAGGGCGAGGACCGGGATCGCGGACGAGGCCGTGTCCGTGAGCCAGACGGTGAACGGGAACTGCGCGCTGCGGACCAGTGCCGCCACGATGAAGACGATGCCCATGACGAGAACCGCCCGCGGCCCAGCGCTCGCCACTCCCTTGTGGAGCGTCGCGATAACTCCCTGCGAGATCACGTTGAACGAGAACGGGTCCGCCACCGTCTGCCCGGCCGGTGCCGGCAACAGCGAGGAGAAGACGCCGAACTTGATCCAGGTGAAGACGACTCCGAGGACCAGGGCGATGTCGCCGGCGGTCAGCACGACCATGGCTCGCACGGAGTGAAGCGCCGTGTCGACGCGCTGCCACGAAAGCGTGAGCAGGATGTACAGGCTCGCGGATGCTCCCACCCACATGATCAGCGAGTCGAAGAGGTTGGGGCTGAGCACGAAGCCGGTTGTGCAGAACGCGAGAACCGATGACGCGCAGAAGAATCGACGGAAGCCGTGCTCACCGCGCATGGCGTTGACCGCGTAGCCCTGGATGACCAGGGTGGCGAACGCGATCGCCGCCGCGAAGCTCGCCGAGAGCGCGTCGACCTGGACCCCGACCTGCGCCTGGAACTGGGTCGCGAACGTCGCGCCCTCGGGCGGCGTCATCGAGAAGAACGTCAGGAGCGAGACGAAGGGCGCACCGGGCGCGTGCGTGAGGCGGACGCCGAGGACGATCGCCGCGGCGACGAAGGACATGCCGGTGAACACCACGCACAGCTGCGCCGCGCGGCGGTTTGTCTCCACCCCGAGCGATGCGAGGGCGCCGAGCAGGGGCAGGAAGGGGATCGCCCATGCGGCGTTGTAGATGCCCAACCCTATCCCTCGAGGTCGCCGAGCGCGTCGATGTCCGCCCGCCCGGTGCGGCGCCACAGCAGCACGATCAACGCGAAACCGAGGCCGGCGATGCAGCTTCCCGCCACGATCGCGAAGGCGGCGAGTGCGTCGCCGATCGCGATCGGACCCTCTGTCGCGTGTGTGAATCCAACCAGTGCGATGACCGGCGCGGCGAAGAGCAGCCCGATCGCGAGCGCGACGCCGAGCGGATGGCGGCGCGCGAGGACGCCGTAGATCCCCATGGCGAAGACGGCCGCGCTCAGCACGGCGAACTGACCCGCTCCGACGGTCACGAGTCGTTCCTCGCCGTGCGCCGGCGTCCCTGTTCGCGATCCTCGCGACGCCTTCGCGCAAGCTCTTCGCGCTGACGGCGCTGCTCCAGCACCTGATCGAGCGTGTGCTCGTCGGCGCTTCGCCTCCCGATGACGAGGCTCGCCGCCACCGTCACCGCGACCAGCACGACGCCGATCGCAAGCGCGTAGGGGGCTCGGTAATGCAGCACGGTGACCAGCGCGGCGCCGGTGTGGACCGCCTGGGCGAGCGTGGTGAGATCGCCCGGGTACCATCCTGAGCCGACCAACGCGAGCGTGACGACCAGAACCGCCGCGACGCCGATGGCGATGGGAGCGGCAATCCAGAAACGCTCCGGGACGCTCGGGACGGCGATGAGGCCGCGGTACGCGTCGTGACGGAGCACGAGCACGACGATCCCAGCCGCCACGCCCGGCACCACGATCTGCACCACGGCCAGGGCGTACGCGCCGGAGATGAGCTCGAGCACGGCCATGAGCACCATGAGCGCGGCGCCCGCGTACCCCGCGCGGCGCAGTGAAGGAAGCCCAACTGCGGCCCCGGCGGCGAGCACGATGAGCACGGCGACGGCGTAGAACGCGACTGCGTTTGGGGTCATAGGGGCGCGGGCGGCATTGTAGTCAGCGCGGGCTCAGATGGAATCGTCGTCTTCAAGCCGCGACGTCCGCGTGAGCCCCGGCGCCCGAACCGTGGTCGGGATGCGCTCGAAGAGGAGCACGAGGCTCAGGCCGACCGCAGCCACCAGCAGGCCGACGATGGCAACCGGCGTCACCCTGATGCCGACCAGCGGCAGCGACACCCCGGCGTCCCACGGACCCGGTACGGAGGTCGAGGCGGCGACGGCTCCGAGCCGTGCCACCGCGGACGGGCTCGGAAACACCCGCTGGCCCACGACGCCGACGACGAACGCCAGGCTCCCCAGGGTGCAGACGTAGTAGAGCCAGTTGCCCGTCTGGCGGCCGGCGTACCAGGACGTGGTCACCGCCAGGCAGCCCGCAACCACCGCGAAGATGCCGATGACGACCTGCTCCGGGGTCGGGGGCATCGCCGCCGGGCCTCAGGAGGCCAGGCGGATCAACCCGCCTCCGAGGACCTCGTCGCCGCGGTAGAGGACCACCGACTGCCCGGGCGCAGCCTGGTCGACGGGGGCGTCGAAACGGACACGCACCGTATCGCCCTCGGTCTGCTCAACGTGGGCCGGATGGGGCTCGCCGTGCGCGCGCAACTGTGCCTCACACGCCGTGCCTGCAGCCGGTGCCGGACCCGCAACCCAGCGGAACGACGACGCCTCGACGAGGCTTCGCCGGAGTGCGGCGCGCGGTCCGACGACGACCGCATTCCGGTCTGGCCGCAGCTCGATCACGTAGCGCGGCTCCGCGTCGGGCCGGGAAGGCGCGATTCCCAGACCTGCCCGCTGCCCAACGGTGAAGAACGGGAGCCCCTCGTGCTCGCCGAGCACGGCGCCGTCGCTATCGGTGATGGGCCCGCGGGTGAAGCGGCCGGCGAGCCGGATCCGGAACTCCGACCTGAGGTCGGAGTCAACGAAGCACAGATCCTGGGACTCCGGCTTTGCGGCCGTGCCGAGGCCGAGCGCGTTGGCCTCAGCGCGGACGCCGGCCTTCGACTCGTCCTCGCCGAGCGCGAACACGGCGCTCCGCAGCTGGCCCTGATCGAGCCGGTGCAGCACGTACGCCTGATCGCGCCGTTTGTCTCGAGCACGGTGCAGCGTTGCCAGCCCGCCCCTGCGACCGGTGCGCGCGTAGTGGCCGGTTGCCAGGTGCGTCGCTCCGGCCGACCTCGCGCGCTCGAGCAGCACGCCGAACTTGATGCGCTGGTTGCATCGGACGCAGGGATTCGGTGTGACGCCGTTCGCGTACCCCTCCTCGAAGTCACGCACCACCTCGCTCTCGAAGTCGTGCTCGAGGTTCCAGACGTAGTGCGGCAGCGCGAGCAGGCCGGCGACACGGCGGGCGTCGTCCACCGCGTCGATCGAGCAGCAACCCCGATCGCGAACCGTCTCCCGGGTGCCCGGCCACATCGCGAGGGTGATGCCGAAGGCGCGGAGCCCGGTCGACGCCACGCGAGCGGCCACGACACTGGAGTCCACTCCACCCGACATCGCCACTGCGATCACCGCGGATCGCGGCAGGAGATCCAGCGGGCGGTCAGCGAGGACCGCCACCTCCGGCAACGGCGGGGACGATCGATACCTCGTCGCGCTCGGCGATGGGGGTGTCGAGACCCTGGGCGAAGCGGATGTCGGAGTCATTGACATAGATGTTGATGAACTGCCGCAGGCTCCCGGTGTCGTCGTAGAGGCGATCGTGGAAGCCAGGATAGGTCGCGTCGAGGTTGGTGAGCAGCGCGCCGACGGTGTCACCCGCGACGCTCACCTCGGCATTGCCGCCGGTCAGCCGGCGAAGGGGTCCCGGAACGCGAACCGTGGTAGCCATTGAGGGGCGAGTATACGGAGCGTCACCCCTTTGGCCGCTTCGCGGCGTCGAGCGCCGCCGTGACCGCTCGCTCGCCGGCCGGGCGCAGCCGGCCGGCTGCGCGGAGCTCCTCGACGCGTCGCAGGTTCGCGGCCGTCCAGTTGCTCCTCGGCCGGCGCGGGGTGAAGCGAGCCATGTAGGACGCCTCGTCGACGCGGCGGACGATGCTGTCGATCCAGCCGTGGCACAACGCCTCATCGACGGCATCCTGATACGAGATGCCCGGACGCTCGAAGCCCTTCTTCCAGAGCCCGACCCACAGCTCCGGAGCCGACGGATTGGCTTCGAACCACGACGAGAGCTCAGCGGTCGTCAGGAAGAACTCGGGTCGCGCGGGGATTGCCGAGGTCACGGCTCGGGGTCGAGGTTGACGACCAGCGGGCTTTTCTCGACCCGCGTCTGCGCACCGGCGACGAGATCGTCGAAGACGAGCTGAGACCAGGACTCCATGCTCAGGTAGTGGCGGCGCATCGCCTCCAGCGACAGCGACTCCCCCTCGAGCTTCTCGGTCTCGCGGATCTCGACGGTGCCGGCGGCGGGCTCGACGAGAAAGACGAGCCCGAGGTGGACGCGCGAGACCGGGCTCGAGTCGTCGTTGAGGAGGGCAACCAGGCTCGCCCGCGCCGGCGCCGCGCAGCGGATCTCCTCGGCCCATTCGCGGCGGAGGCCGCCGACCACGGGATCTTCACGCTCACCGTCCCCCGGGTTGACGTGCCCCCCGATCCCGAGCGAGTAGAGGTGGTGGAGGCGCTTCTCCGTCGAGCGCCGGAGCCGGCGCGTGATTAGGTACGAGTCGTCATGCGGGTGATGGACGACGCAGTAGGGAATGATCTGTTGCATCCCGGGGTCGTCCTCGATCTCCGCGCGCGGCCGGTACTCCGCGGTCGCGTGCACGGTCCGAAGCACCCGCTCCAGTCCGCGCGCGATCAGGCCGTGCCAGGCGCCGTCCGGAAAGATGGTTGAACGGGGCACGCAGAGGACGTCCTCCGCCTCGTGCGCACGGCTCCGCCGCGGCCCGACGGCAGGCGGACCAGCCACGCTTCTCGGCACCGGGCGCATTCTTTCACCCGCGATGCCTGAACTGCCCGAGGTCGAAGCCCTGTGCCGCTCCTTCGACGCGCGACTCCGCGGCCGCGTGGTGGCGCGGATGAGCGTGCGCTCGGTTGCCGCGCTCAAGACATTCGACCCTCCGGTGGCGGCCATCGAGGGCCTGGCCTTCGACGGGTGCGGCCGCCGGGGGAAGTTCCTCGATCTCGCGATCCCACCGCTCCACCTCGTGGTCCACCTCGCTCGCGGCGGCTGGATCCGGCTTCGCGACACACCCACCAACGCCCGGCCGTCGCTTCGAGGTCCGCTTGCTGTGATCGTGACGCTCCAGGACGGGGGCAGCCTCGAGATCACCGAGCACGGCACCGACAAGCGCCTCGCCGTGTCGGTGGTGCGGGAGCCCCGTGACGTTCCCGGGATTGCCCGCCTCGGCATGGACGCCCTCGACCCGGCGCTGTCGCCGTCGAAGCTCGGGGAGATCCTGGACGGCAGGCGCGGAACGCTCAAGAGTGTCCTCGCCGACCAGGCGGTGATCGCCGGTGTCGGCAACGCCTACTCGGACGAGATCCTCCATGCCGCGGGGCTCTCGCCGTTCCGGCACGCGGATGCGCTGACAGGCGAGGAGCTCGACCGGCTGGCCGCGTCGATTCGGGACGTGCTCAGCGCCGCGGTCGCCCTCGCCCTCGACTCCGACCCGGGATCGCTCAAGGAAGGGAAGAAGCAGTCGATGCGCGTGCACGGCCGCGCCGGACTCGCCTGCCCGATCTGCGGCGAGACGGTGCGCGAGGTGTCGCTGGCGTCTCGCTCGTTTCAGTACTGCCCGGGTTGTCAGACCGGCGGACGGGTCTTTGCGGACCGGCGCCTGAGCCGGCTGCTGCGGTGACTGAGGGCGTGCCGCACGGCGGTGATGCAACGGTGACGCCGCTCGCGCTGGAGCGGGCCCTCTGGGCGCTTCGCGCCTACGACACCATCGCCCTCGCCACGACCAGCCAGGCGGGCCCACACGTCGCCGGGGTCTTCTTCGCACCCGAACGCATCGAGGGCGGCCTCAGGCTCCTCATCGCCACCAGAGGCGGCTCACGGCTGCAGCGGGAGCTCGTCGCCGACCCGCGGGTGGCGTTCATGTGCTCGCCGGGCAACGCCTCGCGGTGGATCCAGGGTGGCGGGATCGCGAGCGTGGTCGATGACCCGGGGCAGCGGATCGACGTCATCCGCCGCCTCATCGATCACGCAGCCGGCGCCGAGGCGTACGTCGAGGGACCGGAGGTGCTCCCGGTCATGATCGCGGTCCGCTGGCTCAAGGTCGTCGAAGCGCGCGACGGCCCCCACCTGCTGCTGGGATTCGACGTCTGAGACCTCAGGACGCGAGCAGGGCCGCCAGGTCGGTGAAGAAGCCGGGGTAGGACACCCCCGCGGCGCCGGCGCCGTCGATGACCGACTCACCTCCGCCGTGCGGCACCAGCGCGGCTGCGATCGCCCAGGCCATCGCGAAGCGGTGATCGCCCGCGGCGTCGAGGCGTGCGGCTCGCAGCCCCGCAGGGCCGTGGATCGTCAGCGTGTCGGCGGTGCTTTCGCAGGGAACCCCGAGCAGCCGGAGCCCCTGTTCGAGCAGGGCGATCCGGTCGGTCTCCTTGTTGCGCAATTCGCCGGCGTCGCGGATCTCGGTGTCGCCATCGGCCTGACTGGCGAGCACCGCGATGATCGGAAGCTCGTCGATCGCGCGAACCGTGAGCGCCCCTGAGATCGTGATCCCGTGGAGGTGCGTGCCGCGGACCTCGACGTCGCCGGCGGGTTCGACCCCGCCCGCGGGATCGCCCTCCTCCACCTGGACGGTTGCGCCCATCGCCTCCAGCACGGCGAGGATGCCGGTGCGTCCCGGGTTCAGGCCGACACCGGGGCAACGAACGCGCCAGCCCGGGCGCGATGCGGCCAGGGCGAGGAAGAAGGCGGCGGAGCTGAGGTCACCGGGCACGCGCAACCCGAAGGGTTCGAGCGGTCCCGGACGGAGGGTCACCTCGACGCCGTTCGACACCACGTCGACGCCGCACATGCGGAGCATTCGCTCGGTGTGATCCCGGGTGGGGAGCGGCTCGATGACGGTGGTGGGGCGGTCCGCGGAGAGACCGGCGAGCAGGATGGCCGACTTCACCTGGGCGCTCGCCACCGGCGACCGCCAGGTCACGCCCTCGAGCGCGCGCCTCCCCCGGACGCGGAGTGGCGCGGTGCCCTGTGGCGATGCCTCAACCACCGCGCCCATGGCGCGGAGCGGCTCGGCCACGCGCTGCATGGGGCGCCGGCGGAGCGATGCGTCGCCGTCGAGGGTGGCCTCGCAGTCGCTGCCGGCGAGCGCGCCCGCCAGCAGCCGCATGGTCGTCCCGGAGTTGCCGCAGTCGAGGACCGAGTCGGGGGTTCGCAGGCTTGTCCCCACGCCCGCGCCGTCGAGGGCATACCGCGAGGGGGGGAAATCGCGTACCCAGACGCCACAGGCGCGCAGGCACTCGGCGCTTGCCAGCACGTCGGCTGCGGGCGACGCGTTGCCGATGTACGTCCGGCCCTTGGCCAGCGCACCGAGAATCAGCGCCCGGTGGCTGATGGACTTGTCGCCCGGGACGTGGACCTCGCCGTCGACCCGGAGCGCGGGTGACACCCGCTCGTGGGTCACTCCGCCCGCCATGCCTCGACGCCGATCATGGTGCGCAGGAATTGCCCGGCGGCGGTGACGGCGTGATCGGCATCCGCGCCGATGGCGTCGAGCAGGGCGGATCCGACGACGGCTGCCTCGGCGTGCCCACGCAGGGCGGTGAGGTGGTCATGCGTCGAGAGGCCGAAGCCGAGAGCGCGCGGTAGGGACGTGATCCGGCGCACCGAGTCGAGCAGCGCGATCGCCTCCTCGGCGATGGTGATTCGGGCGCCGGTGACGCCGGTGACCCCGACGCAGTAGACGAATCCCGCGCCCGCGGAACAGATGCGCTCCAGGCGATCCGCGGTGGTGGTCGGGGCGACCAGCGGGATCAGCGCGACGCCGGCGCCGTGCATCGCGTCGCGGACGCCGCCCGCCTCGTCGAGCGGAAGATCGGGAACGATCACGCCGTCGATCCCCGCAGCGGAGGCCGCGCGGGCGAACGCCTCGACGCCGAAGCTGAGCACCGGGTTGACATATGTCATGACCGCCAGTGGAATGCCCACGCCTCCGGCGCGTGCGGCGTGCACCTGGGCGAGCGCGGTCGTGAGCGTCATCCCGTTGCCGAGTGCGACCTGGCCGGTGCGCTGGATCGTCGGTCCGTCGGCGAGCGGGTCGCTGAACGGGATGCCGACCTCGGCCGCGAGGCAGCCGGCGCGCTCGGCGCACAGCAGCAACGCCGCAAGGCTGTCGTGATGCGGGTATCCAGCCGTGAAGTACGGGATCAGACCGGGAGGCGTGTCCTGCGCACGAGCGGCGAAGGCAGCGGCGAACCGCGTTCGCGGCGCGACCGTGCTCATGCCCCGTCGTACGCGCGCACGGTGTCGACATCCTTGTCGCCGCGGCCGCTGAGGCAGATGAGCACGACGTCACCGGCGGGTCGGTTGAGGGCGAGCGCGGCACCGACGTGCAGGGCGTGCGACGACTCGAGCGCCGGGATGATGCCCTCGAGCAGGCACAGTTCGTGGAACGCGGCGAGCGCGTCCGAGTCGGTTGCCGCGAGGTATTCGACACGACCGCTGTCGCGGAGCGCGCTGTGCTCGGGGCCGACCCCCGGATAGTCGAGGCCGGCGCTGATGGAATGGGTGGCGAGGACCTGCCCGCCGGCATCCTGCATCAGGTAGCTCAGCGATCCGTGGAGCACCCCCGGACGTCCCCGCGACAGCGGCGCCGCGTGCTCACCGCTGTCGAGTCCGCGGCCCGCCGCTTCGACTCCGACGAGGCGAACGTCGTCGTCGAGGAACGCGGCGAACATCCCGATGGCGTTGCTCCCCCCGCCGACGCAGGCAACCACCACGGACGGCAGACGCCGCAGCCGGGACAGCATCTGAGCGCGGGCCTCGTCGCCGATGACGCGCTGCAGCCGCCGGACCAGCGACGGGTATGGATGCGGCCCGACGGCGCTGCCGATCACGTAGTGGGTGCCGCGGACGTTCGCGACCCAGTCACGAATCGCCTCGTTGGTCGCGTCCTTGAGGGTTGCCGATCCGCTGTCGACGGGCACGACCTCGGCGCCGAGCAGGCCCATCTTGTAGACGTTGAGCGCCTGCCGGCGCATGTCCTCGCGGCCCATGTACACGACGCACTCGAGCCCGAGCGCGGCGCACGCCGTGGCGGTGGCTACTCCGTGCTGCCCGGCGCCGGTCTCGGCGATGATCCTGTGCTTGCCCATGCGCTGGGCGAGCAACACCTGGCCGAGGGCGTTGTTCAGCTTGTGCGCCCCGGTGTGGAGCAGATCCTCGCGCTTGAGCCAGATCTGCGCACCGGAGTAGGCGTCGCTGAGGCGGCGCGCGTGGGTGATCGGAGTCGGACGTCCGGCGAACTCCGCGAGCCAGCGATCCAACTCCGACGTGAAGGCGGTGTCGGCGAAGGCGCTCGTGATCTCGGCCTCGAGCTCCTCGAGTGCGGGGACGAGGGTTTCCGGCACGTACGCACCCCCATAGCCGCCGAAGCGGCCGCGAACCTCGGCGCTCACCGCGGGTCGATCCCGAGCCGCGCCGCGGCGGATCGGGCGGCGGCGACGAAGCGGTGGACGAGCTCGGGATCCTTCTCCCCGGGATGCCGCTCCAGGCGGCTCGACGCGTCGACCCCCGCGGGGCGCACGGTCGCGATCGCCTCGGCAACGTCTTCCGGTCCGAGACCGCCCGCGAGCATGATCTCGCGATGCCGGGCGACCACCGCCGCCCAGGCGAAGGGGACGTGACGGCCCGTCCCGCCGGGGAGCGCTCCCGGCTCGGGCATACCGTCAAGCATCACCAGCGTGTCCGGTGGCCAGTCGAGGGTGCTCGCATCCGCGCCATCGCGTACGTTGAAGACAGGGATGACAGGAACCGAGCACTCGGTCACCAGGCTCCGGTCGAAGGTGCCGTGCACCTGGACACCGGCGAGGTGGTACCGATTGGCTGCGTCGCCGCACTCGGCTGCGCTGGGTTCGACGAAGACCCCGATCAGATCGGCCCGGTCACCCACCGCCTGCACCACCTCCCGAGCGGCTTCGTCGTCGGCCCAGCGTGAGCTCTCCGGTACCAGCATCAGGCCGATCCAGTCCGCCCCCGCCTCGAGCGCGGCCTCGACGACCTCGGACGTGCGGACCCCGCACACCTTGACGATCATGATGACCCCGATCCGCCTGCCGCCGCAACCATTTCGGCGCATGCGGCTGCGGGCGTGGCGGCGCGCATCAGCGCCTCGCCGACGAGCACGGCATCGGCTCCCTCGCTGACCAACCGGGTCACGTCAGCAGAGGTGCGAACACCGGACTCGGCGACGTAGATGACGCCGTCGGGGAGAGCGTGACGCACCCTCGCGAAGGTCGCGAGGTCGGTGGTGAGCGTGCGCAGATTGCGATTGTTGATGCCGATGCATTCGGCGCCGGCGGCAAGCGCCAGACGCGCCTCATCGGCGTCGTGCACCTCGACGATGGCGTGCGCGCCGCTCCGCGTCACTCCTGCGAGGCAGTGGTCGAGCGCGTCCGGACCGAGCAGCGCGACGATCAGGAGCACCCAGTCCGCCCCCGCGACGCGGGCTTCGGCGACCTGCACGGGGTCGACGGTGAATTCCTTGCGCAGCAACGGAACATCGACCGCTGCGCGAACCGCGGCGAGGTCGTCGAGCGACCCGCCGAAAGCGGGTCCGTCGGTGAGGACCGAGATGGCCGCGACTCCGCATGCCGCATATTCCCTGCCCAGCACCGCGGCATCGAGCCCGGGACGGAGCACGCCACCGCTGGGCGATCGCCGCTTCATCTCCGCGATGATGGTGCCGCCGCGCAGGGCCGCTGCAAGGTCGCGCGCGGCGGGCAGCGACTCGGCTTTCGCCCAGAGTGCCGCCTCCGCACACCGGAGTTGCTCGACCTCGCCGCGTTTGCGCACGGCGATGGCGTCGAGGGCGCCAGCCTCGCTCACGCGCGCACTCCGGCGGCGGCGATCCCGGCCGTCTCGAGGAAGTTCCGCAGGAGGGCATGGCCCGAGGGCGTGCCGACTGACTCGGGATGGAATTGCACCCCCTCGACGGGAAAGGTGCGGTGGCGCATGGCCATGATCAGTCCGTCGTCGCTCCACGCCGTTGCCTCGAGCGCGTCGGGGAGCGCCTGCGCGGACACGACCAGTGAGTGGTAGCGCGTCGCCATGAAGGGATCGTCGAGGTCGCGAAGCACACCGGCACCATCATGGTGCACGGCGCCGACCTTGCCGTGGACGACGGCCGGCGCGCGCACCACCCGCGCGCCGTAGGCCACGCCGATCGCCTGGTGCCCGAGGCAGACGCCGAGGATCGGCACCGCACCGCCGAGTTCGCGGACCAGCTCGACGCAGATCCCCGCCTCCTCGGGAATCCGGGGGCCCGGGGACATCACGATCGCCGCGGGATCGGCGCGTGCGACCTCGGCGACGGAAAGGGCGTCATTGCGTTCGACGGTGACCGCGGCCCCGAGTTCGCGCAGGTACTGCACGAGGTTGAAGGTGAACGAGTCGTAGTTGTCGATGACGAGCACCTGACCCCTCAGCGTCGAGCCCACGCGTTCGCCTCCTGCACCGCCAGGATCTGCGCCGCGACCTTGTTGTCGATCTCCACGGTCTCCTCGTGGACCGAGGAATCGGCAACGATGCCGGCCGCAGCCTGAACGTATGCGACGCCGTTCCGGATGACGATGGTGCGCAGGGCGATCGCTGTGTCAAGGTCGCCGCCGTACCCAACGTAACCGATCGCGCCCGCATACGCTCCGCGAGTCTCGGGCTCGAGCTCGGCGATGATCTCCATCGCGCGTATCTTCGGCGCACCGGTCACGGTCCCCGCGGGGAAGCAGGAGCGGAGCGCGTCGAGCGAGTCGTGTCCGTCATCGAGCGTGCCCTCGATGCTGCTCACCAGGTGCATGACGTGCGAGTAGCGTTCCACCTCCATGTGCTGCGTGACGCGCACGCTGCCCGTGGCGCAGACGCGCCCGAGATCGTTGCGTCCGAGGTCGATGAGCATGAGGTGCTCCGCCGCCTCCTTGTCGCTAGCCCGGAGCTCACGCTCCATCCGCGCGTCGTCCTCCGGGGTCCGGCCGCGCCGGCGGGTCCCCGCAATGGGGTGGTACCGGACCTCCTGTCCGGTGACCTGGACGAGCATCTCCGGCGAGGCGCCCACCAGGGTGCACTCCGGGGTGGCGATGTAGATCATGTACGGGCTCGGGTTGATGGCTCGGAGTGCGACGTAGACGTCGAACGGATTCGCCTGCAGCGGCAGGGCGAATCGCCGGGACACCTGGACCTGGAAGACGTCCCCCGCGACGATGTACTCGAGCGCCCGGGCAACCCGATCCTGGAAACCCTCTCGCGAAAGGTTGGCCTCGTGGTCGTGGGCGCGGACGTCCACGGGGATCCCCGCAAGGGCCGCCGGCGCCTCAGGGGCGGCCGCGCAGATCGCCTCGCGCAACTCGTCGAGGCGCGCGATCGCTCGCGCGTACGCCGTCTCCAACCCCGCCGGGTCGCCGCGGTGCACGCAGCTCGACAGCAGCAACCGATGCTGGGAGTGGTCGAACACCGCGACCGTGTCGAAGATCGCGAACCATTGGCGCGGCAGTTGGAGCGGGTCGTGCGCCGGCAGCGGGAGGCGCTCGTAGCGGCCCGCGGCCTCGTAGGTGAGGAACCCGACCGCCCCGCCGAGCAGCGGTGCGCCGAGGCCCGGCGCGCAGGCTGCGCCGATCGAGGCGACGTCGCGGTCGAGCACGGCGAGGGGGTCGTCGCCTCCCCCCGCGTCGCTGATGACGCGTACCGGATGGTGCCCGAGCATCGACCAGCGTGCCACTGCCCCGCTGCCCTCCACCGACTCGAGGAGGAAGCACTCGGCCTCGGTGCCGAGGGCGCGCATGGCGGCGACGGGCGTGGCGTCGCCCACCGGCAATTCGAGGACGACGGCGACGACGTCGTGATCAGTCAGGCGGAGCCGCGTCTCCTCCAGGCCGGGAAGCGGCTGCTTCATCGGAGCCGCGCCATGGGGGTGTCATCCCGGGACCGCCACGCCGACGTACTGGGCGATCCGGCGCGCCGCCTCCTCCAGGTTGGCGATCGACGCCGCATAGCTGAGGCGGATGTGGCCGGCGCCCTCCGGCCCGAACGATTGACCCGGAAGCACCGCGACACCAACCTCGTCGAGGAGTGCCGCCGCCAGCTCGCGGTCGCCGAACCCGGTCCCGGTGATGTCCGGGAAGACGTAGAACGCACCCGCCGGCCGGTGGCATTTGAAGCCGGGGATCTCATTCAGGAGATCGACGATGCGGTCGCGGCGATGGCTGAACTCAGCGACCATGCGATCGACGGCGGCGTCGGACTCCGGCGAGTCGAATGCCTCGACCGCCGCCCACTGGGTGAAGGCCGCGGCGCACGACGAGCTGTTGATCATCAGCGTGTCCATCTTCCTGGCGATCTCCACCGGCATGGCGCCGAAGCCGAGACGCCAGCCGCACATCGCCCACGCCTTGGAGAGGCCGTCCATGTAGATGGTCCGCTCCGCCATGCCGTCGATGCCGTACAGCGACACATGGGTGCCGTCGTAGCTCAGACGGTTGTAGATCTCATCGCTGAGGACGATCAGGTCGTGCTCGATGGCGAGGCGTGCGATCGCCTCGCAGTCCTCCCGGGTCAGGATGCCGCCGGTCGGGTTCTGCGGCGAGTTGACGACGAGCATCCGCGTCCGCGGCGTGATGAGGCGGCCCAGCTCCTCGACGTCCGCCCGGAAGTCGTTCTCCTGGCGCAGCGGGAGCGAGATCGCCTTGGCGCCGATGAACTCGACGAGGGAGCGATAGATCGGGTAGCCGGGATCGGGGACGATGACCTCCTCGCCCTCCTCGACGAGGGACAGCAGCGCGAACAGCAGCAGGTTCTTGGACCCCGGGGTCAGCACGATGTTCTCGAACTGCGTGGGGACGCCAGTGTGCCGCGTCACGTACGCGGCGGTCTTCTCACGCACCTCGCGAATCCCGCTCGCCGCCGTGTAATGGGTCGCGCCGGACCGCATCGCTCGCACCGCGGCGTCGATGATGTTGTCAGGAGTGGCAAAATCCGGCTCGCCGATCTCGAGGTGGACGATATTCCGTCCCTCGGCCTCGAGGAGACGCGCATGGGCGAGGACCTCGAAGGCGCTCTCGGTGCCCAGCCGGGAGAGGCGGTCAGCGAATCGAATTGTCATATCGCCACCATCATGGCGGGAAGATTGCCGCTCGGGTCGGAGTATTCGACGTCGAGTCGATCCACCTTCGCGTGGCTGGGCCCCTCCCGCAACAGGTCCAGCATTCTCTCCACAACCGGGCGCGGTCCCTCCAGCACCGTCGCGACGGTGCCGTCCGGCTCGTTGCGCACCGTGCCGGACAGGCCGGCGTCGCCCGCGTGACGGATCACGAAGGCGCGAAACCCGACCATCTGCACTCTTCCGTGCGCCACTGCACGGACGCGCACCACCTCTGAGCCCATCGCCGCCCGATTATAGGTGCGGCGGGTTTCCCGGCTCAGGCAGCCGCGGGCGAGAGTTGCTTGCCGGCCGTCAGCTTGCGAACCAGGGGAGGGATCTCCCGAAGGTTCTTGATCTCGACACCACTCAGCTCGGACAGGAGCGCGAGGATCCGGCGCTGCACCGGAGCCTCGTGGTCGCGACCCGGGAGGTACCAGTTCAGCATCTTCGAGATGTACTCCGGATCCTCGAGCTTGCTCACCACCGACGGGTCCGTGATCGTCGTCGGGTGCTTGGGCGCGTCGTTGGTGCTGCGCATCATCCAGAGCGACATCTTCAGGATGTCGGGAAGGACCTCCGGCCTGTTGGCGACGGCGCGGCGCATGTACTTCGCGTAGCAGGCCGCGTGCCGCAGCTCGTCGGCGGCGAGGATCTTGAAGATTTTGCGGATCACGGGCTCCGGCCCCTGCTCGCTGAAGGCCGTGTACCAGTGCGCCAGGCGCTGCTCGCCGCAGAAGTGCATCGTGAGCGTCTCGATCGCGGGGCCTGGCGCGAACGTGAGCCGCAACTCCGGGAGGGCGGCCTCGTCGAACGTCTCGCCGCACCGCTCGAGATACTTGCGGAGCGTGAGGTGGTGCTTCATCTCCTCGTAGAACCAGATGGAGATGAAGCTGCAGAAGTCGATGTCCGTGTAGAAGTCACGGATGAACATCTCGGTGGCGTACAGCGCGGACAGCTCGGTCAGGCAGATGTTCCGAAGGTCGCTGATCCACTGGGGGCTGACGAGGCTGGGATCGATGTCGTCGAACGGGATGTCGGAGCTGAGCGTCCAGCGGGCGCGCTCGAGGCGGATGAACATGTCGTCGTAGAGCATTGCGAACCAGCATACTTTCTTCGCCGGGCACAAAGGGTGGGCAATGTCATCCGGCGTACATGCCAAGATTTGTGCATGAGGGACAATATGGCCCAATTGACCAAGGCACCCGAGCTCAGGTTGTCCGTGGCGGCCACCCTGCCGCCCGAAGTCACCGACCGGCTCCTCTCGGAAGTCGACGTGATCGCGCGCCGGATGACCCGGCACATCGTGTCGGGCATCTCGCTGCCGGACAGCCGTTTCCGCACTCTTGGGTACTTCCGGACGGTCACCTCCGCCTGCAGGGACGCGCTTCGCACGTTCGTCCGCCTCCTCCGCGACGGGCGCGGGCTGCGGGCCGGGGACCTGGAGCGACTCGGGTCGATGGGCGCCCAGCAGGCCGAGTTGGAGGTGCCCCTCGAGCTGGTCTTCGGCGCATATCGCCTCGCCGCTCGCGTGCTCTGGGATGAGGTGATCGGCCAGCCCGCGATCCTCAACGACGTGCCGCCGAGCACGGTGATCGGGCTGACCAGCACGGTGCTCGAATACTTCGATGAGATCAGCGCGGCGGTGGGTGGCGCCTACCTCGAGACAAGAGAGCGTCTCCTGCGCCAGCGCGATCGTGATCGCGATCGCATCCTCCAGCGGCTGCTCGCCGGAGATGCGTCTCCCGAGCTCCGCCGTACGGCGGTGTCGGCCGAGCTCATGCTGCTCCCGCCCTACACCGTGGTGGCCTGCTCGGCGCCGACGCTGGAGGCGGAGCGCGAGCTCGAGGCGACGTGGCGCGCCGAGGGGGCGCATCTGATCGGAGAGGAGCCGGGGCTCTGGATCGCCCTGCTCCCCGAGGGCCGGGACCTTGCCAGGCTCTGCGCGGCGGCCGGCCCGGTCGTCTTCGGCGTGGGTCCCGTGGCCACCACGCTGGATGCGGTCGCCCCTTCGGCGCAGCAGGCCCGGCGGGCGCTGGAGGTGGGTCGCCGGCTCTACCCGGGGCGTTCCGTGCACACCGACGCCGAGGTCGGCGTCTTCGCCGCGCTCGCCGACGATCGCGACGCGATGCGCACCTTCATCGACAGAGTGCTCGGCCCGCTCGCCGCCGGGACACCCACCCGGAGGCTCGAGCTCGTCGCGACGCTCGAAGCCCTGCTCGACAGCCGCAGCATCGGCGAGGCGGCCGAACGCCTCGGAATCCATCGCCACACCGTGGTCTACCGGGTTGGCCGGCTCCGTCAACTTGGCATCGACGCCGACGACCCCGAGCAGCGACATCAGCTCTGGCTCGCGCTCCGCTGCGCCCGCCTGCTCGAGGGGTAACTCGCGCGGATCCCGGCGTCTGCGGGACAGTTGCAGGTGGCTCGCGGGTGGTTGAAGGATCCATCGTAGAAAGAGATCATTCCTATTGAATGACCCTCATTGACGCACCGATCCGGCCCTCCGCAGAATGGAGCGATCGCACCAGAGAGAGCAGGGGGAGGTGGCTGACGGAGCCGGTCGACGCGTCGCGCTTGAGGAGCACGGCAGCGTGTCTCAGGGAAGCGCGTCGGGGCAGGCGAATGATTCGATGAGGGGATCATTCCGTTCAAATCATGCTCATTGCTTAATGGCGGGTTTGAGGGGAGAGTCACCTCGACGAGATACCGCGACTCAACTGGGCGAGCGACAACTGTTCGAATGAACGAGGCCGATCGAGAGGGGGCCTCAGGAAGAGAAATCGGTAAAGGGGAGACAACAATCATGTTTGGGGAAGCACCTCTACGATCCGCGGCGAAGAGCCGCAGGACCACGCGTCGCGCCGCGACGTCGGTTGCGCTGCTGGCCACCGCCGCGATGGTCGGCGCATGCGGGGCCACCAGCGGCCCGGCGAGCTCCGGCACGCCACAGCCCGACCCGGCCACGGTCAACCTCGGGTACCTCGTCAACCTGACGCATGCGCCGGCGCTCATCGGCGTCTCGCAGGGCTTCTTCCAGGGGGCGATGCCGAAGGGCACGACGGTCAAGACGACCACGTTCAGCGCGGGCCCCGCAGAGAGTGAGGCACTGCTCGGCGGCGAGCTCGACGCCGCATTCGTAGGGCCTGGTCCGGCCATCAACGCCTTCATCAAGACCAAGGGCAAGGTCCTCATCGTCGCCGGCGTCGCGTCGGGCGGGGCGGGTCTCGTGGTCAGCAAGGCCGTCGCGGACGGCAACTTCCCAGCCGACCTCGCGGGCAAGACGCTCTCCTCGCCCCAGCTCGGCAACACCCAGGACATTGCGCTGCGCACCTGGCTCGCCACCAAGGGACTCGCCACAAACATCACCGGTGGCGGGCAGGTGAACATCGACTCGAGTTCGGGTAACGCGATCAGCCTGCAGAACTTCGAAGCCGGCAAGATCGCGGGTGGATGGGTTCCGGAGCCCTACGAGTCCGAGTTCATCCTCCAGGGCAAAGGTACTCTCGCGGTCGACGAGTCCTCGCTCTGGCCGAACGGCCAGTTCCCGACCACCGTGCTGGTTGTGACCCAGAACCTGCTCCAGAATCATCCCGACATCGTCAGCGACCTTCTCAAGGGGCTCGTCAAATCGGTCAACTGGATCAACTCGAACGAATCGACGGCGCCCGCGGCTGTCAATGCCGCGCTTGCGTCGAGCACCGGCGGCAAGCTGCTGAAGTCGAGCGTCATCGCGCTGGCGTGGACGCACCTCAGCTTCGGGCTCGATCCCTTCGCGGCGGACCTGCAGACAGACGCGAACAACGCTGAGAAGCTGACGTTCAACAAGACGGCCGACATCAAGGGCATCCTCGACCTAGCACCCTTGAACGCCGTGCTCAGCGCCGCTGGTGCCCCAACGGTCAGCTCCGGAGCGCTCGGCTGATGAACGTAGCGTTTGCTCCCCGCCCCGCGGTGCTGACTCTCGAGCCAGATGACAGCTTCGTGACCCTTGACGGGGTCACAAAGGTGTTCGGCAAGGCCAAGCACTCCGTGATTGCGCTGGAGAATGTCTCGCTCGAGGTGGGCAAGGGTGAGTTCGTGTGCATCCTTGGCGCCTCGGGGTGCGGCAAGTCCACGCTCCTGTCGCTCGTTGCCGGCCTCGACAAGATCACCTCTGGGACGATCGAAATCGCTGACGGTCGTCCGGCGGTCATGTTCCAGGAGCCGGCGCTCCTTCCCTGGCTCACGGTTCGCCGCAACGTCGAATTGCCGATGCGCCTCCACAAGGTGGACTCGGAGGAGCGGAACAAGACGGTCAACCGACTCCTTTCCATGGTCGGGCTCATCGATTTCGCGGACCATCGTCCGCACCAGCTTTCGGGCGGCATGCGCCAGCGTTGTGCGCTCGCTCGCGCGCTCGCGCAGGACTCCGAATTGCTGCTCATGGATGAGCCGTTTGCGGCTCTCGATGCGCTCACGCGTGACCAGCTCCACGACGATTTGAATCGCATCTGGCAGGAAACCGGCAAGACGATCATCTTCGTGACTCACAACGTGCGTGAGGCGGTGCGCCTGGGTGACCGGGTCGTGCTCATGACGCCGCGCCCCGGCCGGGTGGCGCGCGTGTGGGATGTCGAGATCGCTCGGCCTCGCGAACTCGACTCGTTCGAAGTGTCGGGACTCGCTCACGAGATCACGATGCAGCTGCGTGCGGGGGCGAACGCCAATGGAGCGCAGTAGGCTGCAGCGGATCTTTCGGGCCGCATGGCCGCGGCTGTTGGCGATCGCCCTCCTCGTCGGCATCTGGCAGCTGCTCGTGGTGGCCGGGGTGCAGTCCGGCGGCTCCACGGGAGCCGGGGAGCCGCTCCCCGGTCCCGGCGACGCGATCACGGAGATCGGCTATCTCGTTCACATCGGGGTCCTCGTTCCGGCGCTGGCCCAGACACTCGAACGTGCCGCGGTGGGTTATGCGCTAGCACTGGTCATGGGAACAGTGATCGGACTCGCGGTCGTACGTATTCCGGTCCTGCGCGCCGGCGTCGGATCCCTGCTTGCCGGGCTCCAGAGCCTGCCATCGGTGGTCTGGGTTCCCTTTGCAGTCCTCTTCCTGGGAGATTTCGCCGTGTACTTCGTCGTGATCATGGGCGCATTCCCATCGATCGCAATGGGGTTGATGTCCTCATACGACAATGTCCCGACGCTCACGTTCAGCCTCGCGCGCTCGATGGGAGCGCGCGGTCCCGGGTATTACCGGCACTTCATCTTCTCGGCGACATTGCCGGGCTACGTCGCCGGTATGAAGCAGGCGTGGGCGTTCTCGTGGCGCTCGCTGATGGCCGCCGAGTTGATCATCGGATCCACGGCGAGCACCGGGCTCGGGCAGATCCTGGACAACGGCCGTACGCTCGGCGACCTTCCGGAGATGTTTGCCGCCCTGCTGGCCATCCTGGTCGTCGGCATCGCCGTCAACGACCTGCTCTTCGCGCCGCTGGAGCGTGGGCTCCTCCGTCGCCGCGGGCTGGTTCCCGCGTAGGTGGGTTTCTAGCGACTGGCCTTCCCGTCAGCCTCGCGGCGGCGATGTCCGCCCGAGGCGACGGTGGCCCCCTGCTCCGCCTCGCGCGCGAGCACGAAGAGGAGGTCGGAGCATCGATTGAGGTAGCGGAGCACCTCGGGGTTCTCGACGCCCCCGGCGTGCTGCAGCGACACCGTACGCCGCTCCGCGCGGCGCACGAGGGTGCGGGCGAGGTCGATCGCAGCGCCCACGGGGGTACCTCCCGGGATGACGAAGCCGCCGGGGAGAGGCACTCGCGCCTCGAGATCGTGGACCTCGCGCTCCAGCGCATCGGTCATCTCGGCCGTCACGACGTTGAAGTGACGCTCGAGTTCCGCCCGATGTCCCGCCCCGGTGGCGAGCTCCGCCCCGACCACGAACAGCTCGCGCTGCAGCGCGAGGATGCGCGCCGCACGCTCGGGTGAGTCGGTCAGCGCCCGCGCCAGGCCGAGCGCGGAGATGGCCTCATCGAGCGAGCCGTAGGCCTCGGTGTGGAGGTCGTCCTTGGCCACTCGCCCGCCGTAGAGCAGGCCGGTCTCTCCCCCGTCGCCGTGACCGGTGGTGATGCTCACGCGTCTCGCTCAGACGGCGCCGTGCAGGGTCGCTTCGACAAGCTCAGGAGGGGTGTCATCACGGCCGCGCCGCCAGTCCTCGATCCACTTGCTCGCCGCGATGGTCGCGGTGGTGGCATCGCCGACCGCGGTGGTGATCTGACGGGTGAGCTGGCTGCGCACATCGCCGGCCGCGAAGATGCCCGGGATGTTGGTCATCATCGTCATCGGGTCGGTGACGTAATAGCCGGCTTTGTCATGATCGACATGGGCGTCGACGAGCTGGGTGTTGGGGATGAAGCCGATGAAGATGAAGATGCCTCCCACCTCGAGCTCGGAGCGGCGCTCCGTGTCCAGGTTGCGCAACGAAAGCCGGCGAACCCTCTCGTCGCCGTCGATACTCTCGATGATGGTGTCCACCAGGAACTCGATCTTCGGATGCTTGCGGGCTTCGTCGAGCAGGATGGGCTGAGCGCGAAACTCCTTTCGCCGGTGGATGATCGTCACCTTGCTCGCGTAGCGGGTGAGGAACAGCGCCTCCTCCACCGCCGCATCGCCACCGCCGGCGACCGCGAGGTGCACGTCCTTGAAGAACGCGCCGTCGCAGACCGCGCAGTAGGAGACGCCGCGACCCGCGAATTCCTCCTCACCGGAGACCCCGAGCTTGCGAGGATTGCCCCCCGCCGTGATGATCACGGCGGGGGCCCGATAGTCGCCGTCATACGTCTCGATGAGCTTCATGCCGTCGGGCTGCACCTTGATCGCCTTGACCTCGGTGCGGACCAGCGTGGTGCCGAAGTGGGCAGCCTGCTGCTCCATCACGGTGGCGAGCTCGCCTCCGAGGATGGAGAGAAAGCCGGGGTAATCCTCGATAAGCTCGGTATTGAGGAGTTGGCCACCGGGCGCCTTGCCCTCCAGCAGGACGGCGCGTTCGCGGTTCCGGCCCGCGTAGAGCGCAGCCGTCAGCCCGGCGGGACCGCCGCCGATGATCGCGATGTCGAAGTCGTCTGTGGGCACGGTGGTTGCACTCCTCGGGGCACGTCTGTACGGCCCGTCAGGGATGACGATACCCAATGCCGGGCCGAATCATCCCAGCGTCACCCAGAGTCGAAGGTCGGCAAGCACCCGGCTGATCGGGATCGCATAGGCGTCCGGCGCACTCGGGCTTGCCAGCGTGACGATCCCGATCACCTCGCCCTGGGCGTCGAGCACAGGGCCGCCGCTGTTGCCCTCGTAGACCCTGGCTCCCTGGAGATGCAGCATGTCGTCGTACTCCTGAGGCGAGGACTGGCCGGCCTCGATCCCTGTGCCGGCGAGCGGGACGTCGGCATGGAGCTCGACCAGGGTCTCCTCGGTCATGTCGGCGTGGCTGGTGGCCCGGCTGGACGCCAGCGTGATGACCGCGAGCGGCACCTCGGTGAGCGCCCTCGCATCGATCGGCAGCGGTGTCCCCGCAAGCGTTCCGGTAACGCGGAGCAGCGCGAGGTCGACCGACGCGCTGCTCTGGACGAGGCGGGCGACATGGGTGTGATCGGCGCGGTCGGTTACCCGAAGCGAGTTATCGCCACTGACGACGTGGGCGTTGGTGACGACGTCCCCGAGGTTGTCGAAGATCCACCCGGTCCCGAGGGACTCCTCGGCACCGTTGTCGAGCTCGGCTTCGACGGTCACGACGCTGGCAAGGTCGTCATGGCCGAGGTCGGTGAGGATCGGCATGGATGGGGACGGGGAGATCGCTGCCGGGGGGGTGACCGGCGTGACGCGAACCGGATTGATCTGGGCGAGGTCGTTGGCCACGAGGAAGCCCACCAGTCCCGCAACCAGGAGAGCGATGATGGCCGCGGAAGCACGAGCGACTGCCCGTGGTCGGAACGTCGGCTCGGGCCCTCGATCCACGAGGAAACATTGTGGTAGTTCGGCGGCATGGGATCACCGTCGTGGGTGGCGGCGCCGGCGCGCTCGGAAGCGCGGTGGTCACCCGCCTCGTCGCGGCAGGACGGCACGTGGTCGTGCCGACACGGCGCCCGGGACGGGTTGCGCCGCTTGACGGTGTCACCGAGATCGAATGCAATCTCGACGACGTCGACTCCGTGGAGCGGCTGCGCATCGCCGTCGAGGCCTCCGGTCCCTGGGACGGCGTCGTGAGCGCGTCCGGTGGGTTCGCGGGAGGTCGCGCCCACGAGGTCGAGGACGCCGCCATCGAGGCGCAACTTGCCGCCAACCTCCTGGGCCCATGGCGCCTCGCCCGTGCCGCCGCCGCCTCGATGGTCGCCGGCGGCCAGGGCGGGCGGATCGTGATCGTTGCGTCGCGGGCCGCAATCGAGGTGGCGCGGGGGCAGGCCGCCTACCAGGTGAGCAAGGCGGCGGTGCTGAAGCTCTCCCAGGTGATGGCGGCGGAGTTGCGGGGACATGGCATCACGGTCAACGCGGTGCTCCCCGGCACCATGGACACGGCATCCAACCGTGCATCGATGCCGAAGGCGGACCGCGCATCGTGGGTGTCCACGGATTCCGTCGCCGCGGTCATCGAGTGGCTGCTCTCCGACGCCGCCGCGGCCGTGACGGGGGCCGCCATCCCCGCGGGCTGATGGTCACCGGAGCGAGGCCGGGTCGAATGCCCCCGACTCGCCGAGCCGGGCGATGGCGCGGGCTCGGTGCGACACCCGTGCCTTCTCCTCCTCCGGTGCTTCGGCGAACGTGATGCCGAGGTCCACGGAGAGGAACGCGGGGTCGTAGCCGAAACCGTTGTGGCCCCTCGGCGCGACGAGCGTGCCAAGGCACTCACCACGGGCGATCACGGGCTCGGCGCCGGGTCGGGCCAGCGCGGCGACGCAGACGTATCGGGCTCGACGGTCGTCCGGTGTCCGGCGCTCCACCTCGGCCAGCAGTCCGTGGAGACGGTCCTCGTCGGTTGCCGCGTCGCCCATCCAGCGGGCTGACATCGGTCCCGGCCACCCCTGAAGCGAGTCAACCTCGATCCCGCTGTCGTCTGCCAGGGACGGCAGCCCCGTGCCCGCGCACACCGTGGCCGCCTTGGCGATGGCTGATTCCGCATATCCCGGACCCGGCTCGTCGAGCGGGGCGTCAAACCCCACCTCGTCGAGGGAACGGAGCTCCAGGGGCCACGGACTGAGCAGGCTGCGCAGCTCCCGGAGCTTCCCCTGGTTGCGCGTGGCCAGCACCAGGACGACTCCGCTCACTTCGCGGCGCTCAACACCTCTGCCTGCAGCGCGAAGAGCTGGGTGAGCCCCGCGCCGGCCAGGCCCAGGAGCGAGTTCAGCTCCTCGCGCGAGAACGGCTCCTGCTCCGCGGATCCCTGCAGCTCGATGAACCGCCCGTCCAGCGAGCCGACGCAGTTCATGTCGGTCTCGGCGGCGGAGTCTTCGAGGTAGCAGAGGTCGAGCCGCGCCTCCCCGGCCACGATCCCGGCGCTCACCGCGGCGACCGGCCAGCGCAGGGGGTCGGACCGGACCACGCGTGCCTCGCGCAGCCGCGCGACGGCGAGCGCCAGCGCGACGTAGCCGCCGGTGATCGACGCCGTGCGCGTCCCGCCGTCGGCGACGATCACATCGCAGTCGATGAGGATGCTGCGTTCACCGAGGGCTTCGAAGTCGACGGCTGCCCGAAGACTCCGGCCGATGAGCCGCTGAATCTCCTGGACCCTCCCGTCGACGCGTCCCTTGCGCCCATCCCGTTCGGAGCGCGTCTGCGTGCTCCGTGGCAGCATCGCGTACTCGGCGGTGACCCAGCCACGCCCGCTGCCCTTGCGAAACGGCGGCACGCGCTCCTCCACCGTGGCGGCACAGAGGACGCGCGTGTCTCCCATGGTGATGAGTGCGCTGCCTTCGGCGTAGGGCAGCGTGTGCAATTCGATCGTGGTCGGTCGGAGCTCATCGGAGGCACGCTGGTCTGGGCGCATTTGCCCGAGTGTATCGGTCGACCCTGCAGTCAGCGCCGGAAGATCCGCTGGAGCACGATGATCGACACCTCGTAGAGCAGGAGCAGCGGGATCGCCAGCAGCGTCGGCGTGAACGGGTCCGCCCCCGGCGTGATCACCAGTGCTGCAAGAATGATGCCGACGTATGAGATCTTCCGCCAGCCCTTGAGCTTCTTCGACGAGACGAAGCCGAGCAGGCCGAGCAGGACGATCACCACGGGCATCTCGAAGGTGATCCCGAAGATGAACACGATGATCAGGAAGAACCCGATGTACGAGTTGATATCGGGGAAGTAGACGGCGTGTCCGTTGAGGAAATTGGTCAGGAAGCTGAGCCCGATGGGCATCACGAAATACGCGAACGCGGCCCCGACGGCGAAGAGCAGCAGCGCGCTCGCGATGAACGGGCCGACGAACTTGCGCTCCTTCGGACGCAATCCGGGTGACACGAAGCCCCACACCTGCCAGAGGACGACCGGCAGCGCGATCACGAGACCGACCACTGCCGAGACCTTCAGGGGCACGGTGAGCCCCTCGGTGGGGCTGGTGTAGATCGCCTCGTTGTTCGGGATGATGCTGTGCGAGTTCTTGAGCACGGTCGCCAGCGGATGCAGCAGCACGCCGATGAAGAACCCGTTGAAGACGAAGGCGGCCGCCGTGCCGACGATCCAGGCCGCCATCACCCAGATGAGGACGCGCCGCAACTCCTCCAGGTGCTGGACGATCGTCATCCGCCGTTCGTCGTCGCCAGCCACTCCCTGCACCTTACGTGCCTCCGGTCAGCACGCGCCTCTCGGGCGCGTCAGCCAGAAACTGAAGGCTGGTGTGTCGTCGCGTCTGCCGGGACCGTCACCGGCTGGGCCGGCTGGACGGGTGCGGGAGCAGGAGCCGCGACGGCCTGCACCACCGGGGCGGGCTGCGCCGGTGCCGCGGTCGTGCCCATCACGGCGTCATGAGTCTCGGACGAAGCCTTCCGAAACTCGCGGATGCCCTTGCCGATCCCCGCGCCGACGTCGGGCAGCTTTCCCGGTCCCCAGATGATCAGGATGACCACCAGGACGATGATGATTTCCGGCAGATGTCCGCCTATGAATCCCATGTCAGCCTCCAGTCTAGCATCATTGTTTTTGCCACCTCTGAGATCAGACTGAGACCGAGGACAGCGTGCGGGCGAACGACTCGACCGTCCTGTCCACGTCCTCATCCGAATGCGTTGTCGAGAGAAACGCCGTCTCGAACTGAGACGGCGGCCAGAGGACGCCGGACTCGAGCCACGCAGCATGCAGGCGCCCGAAGCGCTCGCGGTCGGCGTGCTTGACATCGTCGAAGGAGCGCGCCTCCTCGATGCCGAGGAACGGGGTGATCATGCTGCCGACGCGACCGACCGTGCAGGCCACGGCGGCCCGGCGGGCGGCGGTTTCGAATCCCTTCTGGAGGCGCTGTCCGAGCCGCTCCATGCGTGCATACAGGCTCGCATCGGCGCGAAGCACGTCGAGAACGGCGATGCCCGCGGCCATCGCCGGAGGGCTTCCGGAGAGCGTCCCGGCCTGGTAGACGGGACCGGAGGGCGCGATCTGCTCCATGAGGTCGCGACGCCCGCCATAGGCGCCGACGGGAAGCCCGCCGCCGATCACCTTGCCGAACAGGCTCAGATCGGGACGAACCCCGTAGAGCGATTGGGCGCCGCCGTACGCGACGCGGAATCCGGTCATCACTTCATCGAATACGAGCACAGCACCCCATTTGGATGTGATGTCGCGAAGTCCGTCGAGAAACCCGGCCTCGGGCGGCACGCATCCCATGTTCCCGGCGACCGGCTCGACGATCACGGCGGCGATCTGCTCGCCCTCGCGCTCGAAGACCGCCGCCACCGCGGCCGGCGCGTTGTAGGGCAGCACGATCGTGTCCTCGACGGCCGCGGCGGGAACGCCGGGCGACCCGGGGATGCCCAGGGTGGCGATGCCGCTGCCCGCTTCCGCGAGGAGCGCGTCGGCATGACCGTGATAGCCGCCGGCGAACTTGACGATCCGGTCCCTGCCCGTGGCGGCGCGGGCGAGCCGTATGGCGGACATGGCCGCCTCGGTGCCCGAGGTCACGAAGCGAACCATGTCCACGGACGCCACGGCATCGACGATCCGCTCGGCGAGCTCGACCTCCAGCTCGACGGTGTGCCCGTAGGCGATACCGCACTCGAGCTGGGCGCGCACCGCGGCGAGCACCTCTGGTGGTTGGTGGCCGAGGATGTGCGGCCCATAGGCGAGCACGAAGTCGATGAACTCGTTGCCGTCGGCGTCGACAACGTGAGCGCCCTCGCCGCGCACGATGTGCGGTGGGACCCCGGGAACGGCGCGGTAGGCGCGGACAGGGCTGTCGACCCCACCGGGAAGCACCCGCTCGGCGCGCTCGCGCAGCGCTCGGGCGTTGCCGTCGCGCATGACGCTACGTCTGCTCTCGCACGGTGATCGACTTCATGAGATCCCCCTGCGCGATTGCCAGCGCGACGGTCATCCCCGACTCGACCTTGCCGAAGAGGTTGTACGACGGCGTCAGCTGCGCCGAGTCATCCGCGATGCAGATGAAGAACTGCGAGCCGTTGCTGTTGGCCCCGCTGTTGGCCATTGCGAGGGCGCCCTCGACGTATTGCTGATGCACGGGCTCATCGTTGAACTGGAATCCGGGACCGCCGCCGCCACATGTTCCGGACGGAGTCGCGGGAGGCGCCGGGACGTTGCCGACGCATTGCGGGTCGCCACCCTGGATGACGAATTTCGCCACGACGCGATGGAACGGGATGCCGTCGTAGAAATGGTTGCGTGCCAGGGTGACGAACACGTTGACCGTGTTCGGAGCGAGATTCGGCTGCAGGCACAGGACGATGTTGCCTTTCGGTGTGAGGATCGTCGCCTGATACAGCTTGCCGGTGTTGATGGTCATCGCCGGCGCGGCGGCGTACGTGTGCACGCTCGCTGGCGGATTGATCGGTGCCAGCACCGGACCAAACGTCGTCGTCGCGCAGTCGGCGAAGGGGATCGTGGGCGCGGCCGTCGGCGTCGGGGTCGGTGAAGGAGTCGCGGTGGGCGTCGGCACCGGCGCGGTCGGGGTCGGGGTCGGGAGAGCGGGCAGTGGCGAGCTCGCGTTGTTGACTCCGATAGCGATCGCCACGATGGCGACGACCACGACGGCGCCGGATCCGAACACCAGTGGAAGGCGGCGGCGGCCGCCGGTCGGGTCACTCATCGATTCACTCCTTGGTCTCCGCGAGCCAGCTCGCGGCGGCACGCGCGTGGTACGTGATGATCATGTCGGCCCCGGCGCGACGAATGCCGCCGAGCGCTTCGAGCACGGCGGCACGCTCGTCGAACGCTCCCGCGGCGGCCGCGTGATGGAGCATCGCAAATTCGCCGCTCACACAGTAGGCGGCCAGGGGCAGGTCGGTCGCGTCGCGCACCCGGGCGACGACATCGAGGTAGGTGAGCGCCGGCTTGACCATGACCATGTCGGCGCCCTCTTCGACGTCGAGAATCGCCTCGCGCACTGCCTCGCGCTGATTGGCCGGGTTCATCTGGTAGGCGCGCCGGTCGCCCGTCCTGGGCGCGGACTCGGCGGCGTCACGGAAGGGACCGTAGAGCACGGTGGCGTACTTCGCGCTGTAGGCGAGAATCGCGGTGTCCGTATAGCCTGAGGTGTCCAGCGCCTCACGGATGGCGGCCACCTGGCCGTCCATCATCCCGCTCGGCGCGATGATGTCCGCCCCTGCCGCCGCCTGGCTCACCGCGGTTCGCGCGTAGAGCTCCAGGGTTGCGTCGTTGTCCACGTCGCCGTTTTCAAGCAGGAACCCGCAGTGCCCGTGGTCGGTGTACTCGCAGAGGCAGCAGTCTGCGATCACGACGCAGGAGTCCCCGAAGCGCTCGCGAAGCGCCCGGATCGCCTGCTGGACGACACCGTCGTCAGCGAAGGCGCCCGATCCCTGCGCGTCCTTCGTCGCCGGGAGACCGAAGAGCAGCACACCGCCCAGACCGAGGCGGATCGTCTCCTCCACCGTCGCGCAGAGGGACCCGATGCTCTCGTGATGCTGCCCCGGCATGGAGCCGATCGGCCGGGGCGAGTCGAGCCCCTCACGAATGAACGCCGGGTGGATCAACTGCCCGGCGCTCAGCCGCGACTCGCGGGCGAGACGGCGCAGCGCAGGCGTCCTGCGCAGGCGTCGTGGTCGCTCGAGCGGGAATCCCATGTCGTCGCTCAGGGTAGCGGCTGAGGTGCGAGGCACTCGGTCAGCGCCTCCACGAGCCCCTCGACGGAGGCCACGGCAGCCACCCCCTGCACGGTGAGCCCGGCCAGCCGCGCCTCGGTCGCCGTCTGCTCGCCGATGCAGACGACGGCCACGGAAGCCGGCAGCCCATCTGAGACGAGTGCCAGGACGAGGTTTCGGGCCGTGCTGCCGCTGGTCAGCGTGATCGCGTCGATTCCTCCCTCGAGTGCCGCGTGCAGGCGCTCGGGCGCCGACGGCGGCATGGAGCTTCTATAGATGTGCTGGACGCGCACCTCAGCACCGCCTTTGCGGAGTGCCTCCGCAAATCCCCGGCGCGCTCCCTCGGCGACCGGGAACCAGATGGTGGCAGCGGCCATTCCCCGTTCGAGCATCGCCGTGGCCAGCCCCGCCGCCTCATGGTCGGTCGCGACCAGGTCCGGCGCAACACCCAGAGCCTCGAGAGCGGCAGCAGTTGCCGGGCCGACTGCGGCGACGAGCATGCCGGACAGCGCCTCGGCTCCGGCCGCACCGATGACCAGCCGTACTGCCGTCGCGCTCGTGAAGGCGACCCAGCGCGGCGCGGCAGCGCGGCCGACCTCGGCGGCAACTCGCTTGATCGATTCCGGATCCGCGATGGGCACTGTGGCGATGAGCGGGACGACCGCCACGGAGGCGCCCGCCTCATGGAGACGGTCGACGAGCCCCTCGGCCTGTTCGCGGGTCCGGGTCACGAGCACTCGCCGCCCGGCGAGCGGTTGCGCCGGCTCGGTCACCGCAGCTGCGCCGCCACCATCTCGCCGAGGGAAACGGGCGCGTCCAGGTCGCCCGAGGCCTCGGTGCGACGGATCCGACCGTCCACGACGAAGGCCCCGACCAGCACCAGACGGCCGTCCTCGATCCGGGCCCAGGCGCCGAGCGGCAGGAGGCAGCCCCCGCCGAGGCCGGCCAGCACCGCTCGCTCGGCGGTCACGGCGATCCGGGTCGGCGGGTCGTCAACCGTGGCGCAGGCGCCCGCGACGGCGGTGCCGGCCACCGTCTCGAGCGCGATGGCCCCCTGCGCCGGCGCCGGGACGAACTCGCCCGGGTCGAGACGCTCGCAGCAGCGATCGCCGAGCCCGAGCCGGTCGAGCCCCGCGCATGCGAGGAGGAGCGCATCGACCTCGCCGGCCTCGAGCTTGCGGAGCCTGGTGTCGACGTTGCCGCGCATCGGGACGGCTCGCAGCGCCGGGTACAGGGCCGTCAGGAGACCGGCGCGCCTCGCGCTGCTCGTGCCCACGGTTGCTCCTGCGGGCAGCTCCCCGAGCGGACGGCCACTCCTCGACACGACCCCGTCCCGGGCATCGGCCCGAGGGAGGTAGGCTGCGATGCCGAGTCCGGGGGCGAGCGCCGAGGGGAGGTCCTTGGCGCTGTGCACCGCCACGTCGGCACGGGCGTCGAGCAGGCTGCGCTCGAGGTCGGCCGTGAACCATCCCTGGCCCTCGAGCTGATCGATGGGAGCAGTGAGCCGCCGGTCGCCCTCCGTCCTGACGACGACGGTCTCGACCCCGGCATGACCCACCGCCTGGAGGGCGTCAGCGGCGAGGCGAGCCTGCCTCAGCGCGAGTGCGCTCCCGCGCGTCGCCAGCCTGAGGGTCGAGATGTCCGCGGCCGGCATCAGCGATCGAGCCGGAACGCCTCGCGGATCGCGACCGTCGTCGCGGGGTCCCCCGCCTCGCGAAGTCGGGTCACGGGACCGTGCAGGAGTTTGCGGACCATGCTCCGGGTGAGCATGTCGACCCGCGCTCGCGTCTCATCGTCGATATCGTTCCTGGCGCCGAAGGTGCGGGCCACCTCCTGGGCACGCAGCGTCTCGGCCCACTCGACGAGTGCCGCGATGGTCGGCCCGGTCGTGTCCCGCTGGCCGATCACGGTCACCGTCCTTTCGAGCTCGCCGTCGATGATCTCCTCTGCGGCCGGGATGGTCTCGCGGCGCTCATCGAGCTTCGTGGCGACCCTCCGTCCGAGCTCGTCGATGTCGATGAGGGTCACTCCGGGCACAGCCGCCGCCGCGGCGTCGATGTCGCGCGGAACCGCCAGGTCGACGATGCAGAGCGGGCGGTGCGCGCGCCTGCGTTGGAGCGCCTCAACCCTGGTCGCATCGAGAACGACGGTCGCGCTGTCGGTGGAGGCGATGATCACGTCGACGTCGTCCGCAACCTCCTCGATCGTGGCCAGCGCCACCGGCTCAGCGCCGACGGCGCGCGCCAGGCGACGGCTCGATTCGCCACGCGAGGTGGTCATGAGGCGGGCGCCCTGGTCACTGAGCCGGTTCGCGGCGAGGCGGCTCATCTTTCCGGCGCCGATGAGCAGGACGCCCTTGCCTTCGAGGTTCCCGCACGAAGCCCGAGCGCACTCGACGGCGATCTCGCTCAGGCTCGCGGCACCCCTGCCGAGCGCCGTGCTGGTGCGCACTCGCTTCGCGGTCGAGATCGCCCGCCGCATGACGTAATCGAGCCGCGCATCGACCGTTCCCGCTTCGGTGGCGACGCGATGCGCCGCCTTGAACTGCCCGAGCACCTGCGCCTCACCGATGACCATGCTCTCGAGGCCGCTCGCAACCCGGAACATGTGCATCGCGGCGTCGCGATCCTCGAGCGTGACCATGTGTCGCTCGACCGCGCGAGAGCCTCCCGGGTCGAGGTATCGGGCCAGCCGCGGCGTCACCTCGGCGCTGAGATGGTCCGGGCACACGACATAGAAATCGGTGCGGTTGCAGGTCGAAAGCACCGCCGCGCCGTGGAGGCCCGCATGCCCTACCAGGTAGCGAAGGGTCGTCGCAGCGCGCGCCGCTGGGATGGCCGCAGCCTCCCGCACAGCCAGTGGAGCGGTGCGAAAGCTCAGCCCGGCGGCTACCAGTCGCATCACGAGCGAGTATAGGTTGGAGCTCTGCCCGCGCCGGTTCCCCTGTCCCGGAGTTCTAGGATGGGGGTGTATGGAAACTCGCCGGCGATACGGTCGCCGCCGAGGGAGGGTCCCCACGGGCGACAAATTCTTACCGCGCCTCGGTCCGGCGGGAGCCGAGCCTTTTGCCACGCTCGACGATTCCGTCGACTCGTGGTCGGCGGAACGACCAGCGCCGGACACGCCGATCGACGCGCTCCATTTCGTCGCCCTCGATTGCGAGACCACCGGCCAGTCCCCGCATCACCTCGTCGAGCTTGGCGCGGTTGCGTTCACGATGCGCGAGCACCTGATGAGCTTCGAAACGCTCGTGCACAGCAACGATCGGATCAATCCTTACGCGCGGCGCATTCACGGGATCGACGCTGCGACCCTCAACGGCGCGCCCCCGGTCTCGCTCGTCGTCGAGCGTTTTCAGCGCTTCGCGAAGGGCGCCGTACTCGTGGAACACAGTGCGGATGCTTTCGACACGCGGCTGATCGGCCGCGCCATCGGCTCGAGCCTCGATGCCGACAATGTCGACACCACGCGCCTCGCGGCCAAGCTCTTCGATCTCAAGGACACGATCGGGCTCGAGCGGCTGTGCCGCGAACTCGGCGTGGCGCACCGGAGACCCCATCACGCGCTTGCCGACGCTGAGGCCACCGCGGCCTGCTTCGTCGAATTGGTCCGGCGCGGCAGCGAACGCTTCAACTGGCGCACCTTGGGTGATCTGCTCTTGGCTGGGAAGCCGCCTGCGTTCGCCGGCGATACGGGCGCTTCTGCCCCCGGCGCGGCGGCAAAAGGCCCCGATTCCGGTCCCCGAACGCGCCGTCGGCGTTGACAGCACGCGCAGCGCTGCATACCATCCACTCGAACCAACCCACTCATACCGGCTCGCGCGACGGCGATCCGGTGCTCCGTCCCGGTTCATCTCGAGGACACTGCGATGCCGAGCCACATCAACAGGGCCGAGGCGATCGGTGCCGCGTCAGCCGCACTCGGCGTTCTCGTGGCGTTCCTTCCCTGGTACGCATACGCCTCGGGCAACTCCCACGTCACGGTCAACGCTTTTCGCGCGTCAGTGTTCGGTGACCTGTTCTTCGTTGGTGTCGCCGCGGCCATCCTGCTGCTGCTCATCGGCCGCGGATTCGTGGATGACGTGGTCACCCCGTACGTTCCCGAGACCACGGCCCATGCTACCGCGGCCGCGGCGGCGATGGGCGGCGTGCTCATTCAGCTGATCCTCGCCAGAGCCGGCGGGCGGTCATTCGGGATCGGGATCTTCCTGGCGTTGGTTGCGGCCGCCGGCCTCTGCACCGCCGCGGTATTGCGCCGTCTGCATCCGGATCGGCGGCGGACTGTTCGCGAACGCCTATCCCACGAGGGTCTGATTACTCCATAATCCAGCGATCCGCGCTCGGGGGACGTGGCGCTCCCGGATTCAAGCCGATGCCACAGCTGCTCATTCACCCTGGGAGGAACCACCCGCAAACATGGCCAACATCCTGACCGACCCGCCCTTCGCAGCAGACCCGCCGGTCAAGCTGAACATCCCCGCCAAGACGCTGGGATTGGTCCTGCTGATCCTCGGCGCGATCGGCATCATCTTCGGCCTGCTCGGATTGTTCGCGACGTTTGGTGTGTGCAGCTTCGGAGACTGCGGCTTCCCGATCCTCTGGCTGCTCGGAGCGATCATCGGCCTGATCGGTGTCGTCATCGGCACGTTCGGCGCCTACCAGATGTACCAGGTCAACCGCGACGGCAAGCGCCTGGTCATCTACGGTCTCGCGATCGGATTCATCGGCGGCATCGTCAGCACGATCGGGAACATCATCTTCTACAGCAGCTACGCCATCCTCGGAGTCGGATACGGCGGCGCCATCTTCGGCCTGATCATCGACGTGATCGTCTACGCCTGCGTCTGGTACGTGGTGATCATCAGCCGCTTCCCAGGCGATGCGCCCCTTGTCGCGTCGGGCCCGACCGGCGGCTACGGCAGTCCTCCCGGTGGCTACGGCAGCCCGCCACCGCCTCCTCCGCCCAGCGCCTGATCAGACTTCTCCCGATCTCTTGACCAACCTTGTTTGGCAAGGGATTGCTTGACGTGCCACTGAACATCGCCGGCAAGCAGACGTCCAACGGCACCCTTGCCGTGGCGGGTGGACTGATCGTCGGACTCGTCAGCGCCTTCCTTCCCTGGCACAGCACGACCATCCCGACGGTGTTGGGCTCCACCACCAGTGGCAGCCACAACGCCTTCGGGTACTGGTCGGGCTGGCTCTTCGTCCTGGCGGTCCTGACCGGCATCGCTCTGTTCGCGGTGCGCAATTACGTCCCCGACATCAGCATCCCCGCATTGCCCTTCACCGACTCGATGATCTACCTGGGCATCGGCGTCGTCATGCTCCTGTGCGCACTTCTCTGGCTCGCGACCGGTGGCGGCTACGGGTCGGTGCACGCCTACGCGTCCGACTTTCCCGGCTACTCGTCAGGTCCGAGCTTCGGGGTGTTCATCGGCGTCCTCGCCGGCGTCGCGGTCGGGGCCGGCGGGTACCTGGTCCAGTCCGAGCCGCAACCGGCGACCAAGCCGCTCAGTGTCTACCAGACACGACCGTCCCCCTCGGACCCGCCGCCCGCCATGCCACCTCCCGCACCGCCGGCACCGAGTTCCTGATCCCCAGGGGTGGTCGGCGGGAGCGACGTCCCTGACCCGGGCAGCGCCGGTGCCATGCCGCCCGCGCCGGTCGATGGCGGTGGCGGCGCGACCGAGCCGGTGGCGTTCGGGCTCGATTCGCCGGACACCCTGCTCTACGTTCGCTCCCGCAACGGGATCGGGCTTGCCGCCGGTCTCTGCGGCGTCGCGGCACTGCTCCTCTCATGGATCCCGTTCGTCGACTACATGAGCCTCGTGCTCGGCGCGCTCGGGATCATTCTCGGCGGCGTCGGTGTCCACCGGGCCAATGTCGACCCCGGAAAGGGCAAGGGCATGTCCATCACGGGAATCGCGTGCGGCATTGCCGGGTTCGCCATCGCCGCGATCGTCCTGCTGCTCATCTACGCACTCGTGGTCACCATCAACACAGGCACGCCATAGACCGCCCTCAGACGCTGAACTCGGCGACCACCGGGTAGTGGTCCGATGCCACGGCGGCATCGGGGTCCGGCCAGGTCCTGCCGCCGACGACGTCCGCGCCCACAACGTGCGCTGCGAGGTCCCTGGTGGCGAAGACGTAGTCGACGCGCGCTGACAGCTGCCAGGTTGCGCACGTGAGCCCGCGCGCACGTGGATGGATGTGGCGGTAGCAGTCGACGTATCCCTCCTTGTGCAGCCGCTCGACCGTCCAGCGCTCGATCATGCGTCCCAGGAAGCGGTCCATCGCCCTCGAGACCGGCAGGCCGACGGTCAGCGGTGCGACGACCCGAGGGAGCGCCGGGATGCCGCCGAGCAGCCGCGGGTCGACGCCGGCTCGACGCCACCGGTCGGCGACATCGTCGCCCGAGGCGCTGTCATCGGGAGCGAGCGGCGCGAGGATGCCGCTGCGTCCCGCCACCAGCAATCCCGCACGCCGCAGATCGTTCATACGCCGGAAGAACGAGGTCGCGAGAATGTCGTCGCCGGGCGAGAGCGCGTTGAAGTCGCCGATCAGCATGTGCGGGAGCGCCGGTTCGCCGGCGATGTCGGTGAGCACCGCGCTGATCTCGCGAATGCGCCGTGCCTCGCCTTTGTTGCGATCGCCGAAGCGCGCGGCGAGGTGCAGGCAGTGCACGCCGATCACCGGGAGCTCATGGCCGCCGGTCTCGACTTCGCAATGCAGATGGGAGCGCAGCATTCGGCCGTGGTGGCGCCGGTTCCGCCATGCGCGAACCGGCAGGCGCGAGAGGATCGCGGTGTGCATCGGCGAATCCGGATCGCTCGGCTTCCCGAGGAACATCTCCATTCCGAGGTCCGCGGCGAGATCGCGGATGCGATCCACCTCGCGAACCTCCTGGAGTGCGACGACGTCGGCGTTGATGCGCCGGAGGACGTTGCGAACCAGGTCGCCGCGACGTTCGCCACCGAGCAGGATGTTGTACGTGGCGACGCGAATCCTCCGGGGCGACGTTTTTCTGGTTCGCGACATCGACCGAACTTACAATGCCACGGTGCAGCCACGGCGCGACGCACATCTCACCGAGCTCGTCTTCCTCGACCGCGGTCCGATCGCGCTGCGCTGTGTCGCAGTGGCGGTCGCCGCGGCCGCGTGCGGTGTGGCGGGCACGTTGCTGGTGCGCCTGCACCAGACGCTCGCCGGCCAGCTCGCCGCGCATGTGGCGCTCAATCCACTCCAGGCGGTCATCGCGAACGGGTCAAGCGTGCGCACCCTCTGGCCCGGGTGGGTCGCCGCCGTCTGCTTCCTCGCAGCGGTGCTTCGCCTCCGGCACGGTGCCACGGAACCGCCCCCGGGCCGGACCGCCGTCGAGCACCAGACGCTCGGCCAGCTCCGCGCCGGCCTGCGCCGCGAGTATCGGATCGTCCGCTGCGCGCTGGTGGTGGTATGCCTTCTCGCCGCCGTCGACGTGGCGCGGACGGTGGCGAGCGAGATCACGGCACAGGCCGGCGACAGGCAACTCTCGGCCGCGATGCCCGCGACCGTGGTCGAGGCCGTGGGTTATGTCGTGGCGGCGGTGGTGCTGGCGGCGTGGGCTCGCGCCTTCGGCGCCGAGGTGCGACGCCTCGGCGCCCTGTGATCCCCGCAACCGTCGAGCGAGGCGGACCAGGTCAGATCCTGCGCTCGACAACGTAGTCGCAGACGCGCTCGAGCGTGTCGCGAGCGCTCGACTGCGGAAATCCCTGCAACTCCGTGGCGGCTTCTCGGGCGAACTCCTGCGCGCTGCGCTCCGCCTCGGCGATCGCGTCGGAGCCGCGGACCAGGGTCACCACCGTGTCGAAGTCCTCGTCGTTGAGGTCATTCTTGGCCAGAATACGGCGGAGGCGGGTGCCGACCTCGCGGTCCTTGAGAGCCAGCATCAGCGGCAGCGTGACGGTCCCCTGGCGAAGATCGGCGCCCACCGGCTTGCCCACCTCGGCGCTGGTCGCGACGTAGTCGAGGACGTCGTCGGCGATCTGGAATGCCATGCCGAGACCGTGGCCGTAACGGCGCAGCCGCTCAACCGCATCGGTCTCGAGTCCTGCGATGAGGCCTCCCCCGTAGCAACTGGTGCTGACCAGGGTCGCCGTCTTGCGCCCGATCTTGCGGTGGTAGTCGGTGAGCGACTGGTCGTACTCGTTGCGGCTGGTCATCTGCAGCAGTTCCCCCATGCAGATGGTCATGACGGCGTGGCTGATGGCCGAGTCGATCGCGGGCATGCCGATCTCCGCAAGCAGGTAGGCGCCCTTCGCGAAGTAGTAGTCACCGATGATCACCGCGGGGTCCGGTCCGAGCGCCTCGTGGATGGTGGTGATCCCGCGGCGTGTCGGCGCCTTGTCGATCAGGTCATCGTGCACGAGCGTCGCGGTGTGGATGAATTCGATGCCCATGGCGAGGTTGAAGACGTTGTCGGCGTCGGCGGCGCCGAGGCGAGCGGCCAGGATCACGAGCGCCGGGCGCAGCCGCTTGCCACCGGCCTTGACGATGTGCGACATCGCGCTCGCCATCGGCCCGAGGTCGGAAGCGATCTCCGCGTCGAGGCGCCGCTCGAACTCGATGAGTTCGGCCGCGATCGGCTCCAGGAGCTCCTCCGCAACGATGCTCACGACCCTGCTGCCACCCGCAGTGCCTGGGGCACGGGCCGGACCAGGCGTGGCTCCGGGAACGGCTCATCGAAGAGGCCCGCCGCGCTCGCCTTGAACCGCGCCGGAGCCGCGGTGACGAGCAGCTCGATCGAAGGTGTCCCTGCGTCCGCCGCGGCGGGCGCGTCCGCGCCGATCCGGTTTACCGCGATGATCCGGCTGACGCGAGCCGCCGTGGTGTCGGCGCTGTCGACGACACGCAGCCGGCGCGAACCGATCAGGCGGCGCAGGGCCGGGCGGAGCAGCGGATAGTGCGTGCAGCCGAGGACGAGCGTGTCGGCGCGCCACTCGAAGATTCGCTCGAGCACGGGCTGGAGCGCCCCATCCGCGCGGGGCGAGTCGGCATCGCCGTCCTCGACGATCTCGACGAGGTCGGCCGCAACCTCGCTGAGGACGAGGATCCCGGGATTGGCCTCCTTGATGGCGTGAACGTACTCGCTGCTTGCGCGTGTCCCCTCGGTGCTGAGCACCGCAACCCGCCCGTTCCGTGTCGCCGCGGCGGCCGCCTGCGCTCCCGGCGCGATGACGCCGACCACGGGGATGTCGAATCGCTCCCGCGCGAGATGCAGCGCGGCGGCGGTCGCGGTGTTGCAGGCGATCACCACGAGCTTGGTGTCCATGCCCACCAGCATGGCGATGATGTCCAGGGCGAGGGCGCGCACCTGCCCCTGCGAGCGCGGTCCGTACGGGAAATGCTCGAGGTCGGCGACGTAGATGAGACCTTCCGCCGGCAGTTGATGACGGATCTCGCGGAGCACGGTCAGGCCGCCGACACCGGAGTCGAACACGCCGATCGGGCGCGAGTCGCTCATTCGTTCCGCAGGATAGCAGGGGTGCGCGTCAACTCACCCCCGGAGAGGGCGAGCCCCATGAGCAGCATGTCCCGGTCGCCACTGGGCATGCGAACCTCGCCTCGGGCCAGGCCCTCGTCCTCGAATCCCAGGGACCGGTAGAGACCGATGGCACGGTGGTTGTCCGGGAACACGCGCAGGCTGAGCTTGGCGAGACCGACGGCGCGTCCCCAGGCGATCGCCATCTCCATGAGGGAGCGCCCAAGCCCCGCGCCACGCTCCGTGTTCCTGACAAGAATGGCTATTTCGCCGACGTGCCCGTAGTGCCGTCCGGGACGGCGCTGCACCATCACGTGTCCCGCGGGAGCGCCGTCGACCTCGAGGGTCAGGGTCAGGCCGCCCTCGAGCACGATCGACACGAGGCGGACGCTCTGCTCGATGGTGTCGGGCTCGCCCGGCACGGCGGCGATCAGCTCGCCCTCCCCCGCCACCGCCTCGATGAGCGCCGCGAGCCCGGGTGCGTCGCCGTCCTGCGACGGCCGGATCAGGTACGGGCGGCCGCTCGGCGTGAGCCCCTCACGGCGAAGCACCGGCCGGGTCGCCGTCATACGGCGACGGAGAGCCCCGGCTCGTCGTGCGGCGCCGTGGCCCGATCGGCGACGCGCCGGGCGATCCCGCCGGCGCTCATCACGGTCATGTGCCCGTGCGGGTAGGTCCAGAGGTGTGTCTGCCACGCGTCGGCCAGCTCCGTGACGGGGTCCGGTCCCACCACCAGATCCTGCATCGCACGAACGAGCGTGATCCGGTCGCCCGGCGTGCGTGGTGGTGTCAGGTTGCGCGCGACCAGCGGCGCGAGTGTGCCCTCGAGGAAGCGACCCGCGCCGGCACGGTCGGGCCCCCAGGAGCCGCCGTACTCGCCGATCATCCCGAGATGGCGGAGCGATGGGGTCGGCGGCCGCTGCGAGAGCGTCGTTGCGGGGTCGCAGAAAGGGGCGACGGCGATCACGCCGTCGAGGTCGAGCTGTGCGGCGAGGAGGGTTGCGATGAGCCCGCCGAGGCTGACCCCGACGACGCTCACCACCGGGCTCACCTCGGCGCGAGCCCAGGCGATCACGGCGGCGGCGTCCTCGACCGACTGGCGGACCATGGCTCTGATGTGTGCCGGGTCCAGACTGAAGTAGCCGTCGCCGCTCCGCTGACCGGGCAGGGTCCGCCGCAGATGGAAGGGCAGGTCGAGCCGGGCGGAATGCGCTCCGCGCAGCCGCATCTGCTTGGCGAGCCAGCGGTCGTAGGTGGTCTGCGGGACGGCGTACCCGTGGAGCAGCAGGACGAACGGCGCGGGTCCGGGGTCGCGGCGCACGTGTGCGGTCGCGACGAGACGGCGGCTGCCCCAGTGCGCGCCCGGTCCCTCACTGTCGCCTTCGAGCTCCAGTTCGCGCCAGCGCGGCCCTCCGAGTGACTCCCACTCGCGGTTCACCCGGATCGCGTGTGGATCGTGGACACGGCTCGGCTTCCAGAACTGGACGGGATCCGCGGGCGCGCGATCGATCACGTCGGGGCGGGTGATGCCGACCGCGGTCAGGCGGACGTGCACCATCCGATCCAGGATCAGTGAAACCGTCCCGATGAGCCGGTCGTGCGAAGTGTCGGAACTCATGGCCAGAACCCTCTCCGACAATCATGCATCGATTGGCCGATTGCGTAACTCCGACGCGTAGAACATGATCGAACGTGGCTGTGCCCGAATCGTCTCCCCCGCTACGCGTGGTCGGGGCCCCAGAGCGTCCGAGTGACTGGGAGTCCGTCTACCAGGAGCATGTCGCTCCCCTCTATCGATATGTCTACTCGAGGACCGGCAACACCCCCGACGCCGAGGACGTCACCTCGACGACGTTTCTCCGCGCGCTCCCACGCCTCCGTTCGGACGTCTCCCCGGCCGAGATCGGGGCCTACCTGCGGACCACGGCGCGGAGCGTGCTCGCGGATGTCTGGCGCCAGCGTCATGGGACCGTCCTCATGGAGTTCGACGATCAGCGCGATGCCGCCCCACCCGCGGAGCAGGAGCGTGATGTCGATATCAGCCCGATCCTGGACGGGCTTCCCAGCAACTACCGCAATGTCCTCGAGTTCAGATTCCTGCGCGGCTACTCGATCCGCGAGACCGCGGCGGCGATGGGCGTGAGCGTCGCCAACGCCAAGGTCCTGCAGCTGCGCGCGCTCCGGCGCGCCGCGGCCAACGGAGTTCGTGATGTCGAAAGCTGATCGCCGCCTCGCGCGTTTCGTGCGTGCGCTCACCGCCAACCGGCGCCCGCCCCGGTCTCCCGCGGGTGACGACTCGGCTGCGATGCAGGTCGCCACACGCCTTCGGGCTGCCCATCCCGGCGGATCCACCCCGTCTCCGGCATTCGTCGACACGCTTGCCCGGAAGCTGCGCGAGGCGTCGGAGCACGAACCCGGATGGACGGAGGCCGGCATCCGCCGCCGCAGGTTCCTGGTCGGCGGCCTCGCGACCGTGGCGGCGTCGGTGGCGGCCGGCATCGGCGTGGAGCGCATCCACGAGGTGCTCACCGAGCCCGCCAGCGGCGCCGGTACCATCGAGCCGTACATCAGCACATGGGTCGCCGTCGCGACGCTGGCCGACGTGACGCCGGGAAAGATCAAGCAGTTCTCCGCGGGCGGCCTGCAGGGCGTGGTCTTCACGCTCGACGGCGAGATCCGCGGCCTCAGCGCGGTGTGCACGCATCAGGGATGCACGCTCGTTCCCGAGGCCGGGCAGGGCAAGCTGGTGTGCCCCTGCCATCCGATGAGCTTCAACCTCAGCGGGAACGCCAATCCCGGTGACTACAGACTGAATCCGCTGCCCGCGATCCAGACGCGCGTCAACGCCGACAGTGTCGAGGTGCTCGTCCCCGCCTGGACCTGAGCCCCGGGGCCGCTCCGGATGGGACCCGGCGTCGTGTTTCGACGCTGTGATCCGTCGCCTCGACCCGTCCGTACCAAGCGGTGACAGGGCGGAGACAAGACGGCCACCCGGATCGCCAACGACCGCCCCAGCGAGGTGCACACATGGCCAAGGTGACGCGGCGGACGTTTCTGTCCACGACCGTGGGGGCAGCGGGCGGAGTGGCGGCAATGGGGCTCATCGCGGGACCGAGCACCCTCGTGGAGGCGGCGCAGAACGTCGCCGACGCGAGTGACGGTCCCCTCTCGAGCGCGCCGATGACCGCGTACGTTCGCGATGCGGCGACCGGCGAGATCTCGGTGATGGTGGGACATCGCGAGGTCGTGACCAAGGACCCGCAACTCATCCGGCGCCTCCAGCGCGCAGCGCGCTGACGACCCGGGCTCAACAGCATCCACAACTCCACGAGGGGTACACATGTCTTCGCATCGTGAAGCGCCGGGCATCTCGAACGACCCGGTTGCAGACAGCACTGACCTTTACGCGTTCACCAGCCCGGATCGTCCGGATACGGTGACGCTGATCGCCAACTACATCCCGCTCGAGGGACCCGACGGCGGCCCGAACTTCTACAACTTCGGCGACGACGTGCTCTATGAGATCACGGTCACCAACGGCGGCAGCGTGGCCGACGCGATCACCTACCAGTTCCAGTTCACCACCGAGTACACCGACCCGAACACCTTCCTCTACAACACGGGCCCGATCACGAGCCTGACCAGCTCGAGCTGGAACGTGCGCCAGTTCTACTCGGTGACACGGATCAAGGGTGGCCATGCGGAAGTGCTCGCCAGCAAGCTGGCCTGCCCTCCGGTGAACGTCGGCGTCCGCTCCACCCCCAACTACGGCGCGCTCGCTCGGGCCGCGGTGCATCCTCTCGACGGCGGGTGGGTCTTCGCCGGCCAGCGTCGTGAAGGGTTCTACGTCGATCTTGGATCGATCTTCGATCTCGGCGTCCTGCGCCCATTCCAGAACCTCCACCTGATTCCGCTTCCCGCAGTCGGTGGCGTCGATTCGGCCAAGCACCTCAACGTCCACACGATCGCCATCCAGATCCCGAAGACGAGCCTCACGAAGAACGGCGAGATGCCGACCGATCCGGCGAGCGCCGACTCGGTGATCGGCGTCTACACAACGGCCGGCCGCCGTAAGTCGACCGTGCTCGAGCATGGCGGCCGGTCCATGGACGTCGGACCCTGGGTCCAGGTGTCGCGCCTCGGCATGCCGCTCATCAACGAGGTGGTCATCCCCATCGGCAAGAAGGACTTCTGGAACTCGACGGAGCCGCAGAACGACGCCCAATTCGTCGCCAACTACGCGCATCCCGAGCTGGCCGGCCTGCTGCCGGTGCTCTACCCGGGCGTCTTCCCGAACCTCGCCGCCTACTCGGCCACGCGGGTCGACCTCGAGGCAATCCTGCTGACCGGCATCCCGACCGGAATCATCCCGGGATTCCAGAACAACACCGGGTCGACACCGGCCGACCTCCTGCGCCTCAACATGGCGATTCCCCCGGCATCGTCCCCTAGCATCAACGGCATCCTCGGTGGTGACCTCGCCGGGTTCCCCAACGGACGCCGCGTGTTCGACGACGTGGCAACCATCGAGATCCGCGCCGTCGCCGGCGCCACGATCCCGCTGGTCGACCACAGCTACACACCCGACGGCGCCGCCGGCGTGGTGAGCGACTTCTCGTCCGCCCAGTTCAGCGGGGGATCGGTGCCCGGCAACGGCCGGTACCTCGACCACTTTCCGTACCTGGGCACGCCGCTCAACGGTTTCGACAACCCGAGTTGACCGAGATCGAGTCCGCCGGTCCCGCCCCGAGCGGGCCGGCGGTCCTCGACATCGGTGGGGGGACCGGGGCGCTGCTGGTGATCGTGCCGGCAGCGCTCCTCCACACCGAGATCGAGGTCAGCCCCGACGGGCGGCCCGCCGCCCGGACCCACACGGGCGTTCACGAACGCTCGCTGGGTGGCGAGTCGCTCGCCGTCGCACTCTTTCCCTCCCTGGACGCCGGGCCCTGGACGCTGTGGAGCGCAGGCCCCTGTGCGACCCGTGGCATCGAGATCAGTGACGGTCAGGTGACCCAGGTGGACTGGCGCTGACGGTCGCTTGACGGTCCCCAGGGTTTGCGTCTAACGTAGCCTGATTCTACAGGCGTTCAGTAGAATTTCTTGCATCCGCATGCGCTGCTGGAGGACCTGGTTCATGGGGCTGAGCTTGGGTGACGTCGACTCGGATCGGGTCGCAACGCTGACCGCTCGCGAGGAGGCCGAATTCCGTTCTCGACGGACACGCTCGCGCGAACTGTGGAAGGAAGCAACCGAGTACATCCCGCGCGGAGTCCCGAGTTCTTTCCAGGACACGCCGCCGCAGCCGGTGTTCATCGAGTACGGCAAAGGCAGTCACGTCTGGGACGTGGACGGCAACGAGTACGTCGATTTTCACAACGGGTTCGGCGTGATGGTGGTCGGCCATGCCCACCCGGCAATCGTCGCGGCGGTCGAGTCACAGATGCACCGGGGCACGCATTTCGCCCAGCCGGTGGCGGAGAACATCGTCGTCGCCCGCGAGCTTGCGCGGCGATTCCAGCAGCCGCAGTGGCGTTTCACCAACAGCGGGACCGAGTCGACCCTGGACGCGATCCGCCTGGCACGTGGCTTCACCAACCGCGAGCGCATCATCAAGATCGAGGCGTCATATCACGGCCATCACGACGCGCTGCTGGTCTCGGTTGAACCCCCCGTCGGCCTGATGGGTGATTCGGACTTCCCGAACTCCGTCCCGATGACGGGTGGGATCCCGGCGTCGACCGTGGAGCTCACCAGCGTTGTCGGGTTCAACGATCTCGCCTCCCTGGAGCGCGCGTTCGCGTCTAACCCCGGCGAAGTGGCGGCCGTGATCGTCGAGCCGGCCATGATGAACATCGGCTTCGTGCTTCCCGACGACGGATACCTTGGCGGCGTCGTCGAGACGGCGCACCGGCATGGCGCCGTCGCCATCTTCGACGAGGTCAAGACCGGCGTGACCATCGCGCCGGGCGGAGCCACGGAGCGGTTCGGCGTCGTTCCCGACATCGTGTGCCTCGCCAAGGCGATCGGAGGCGGGCTTCCCTGCGGCGCTGTCGGCGGTCGCGCCGACATCATGGCGACGATCACCGACGGCAGGGTCGCGCAACTGGGCACCTTCAACGGGAATCCGCTCACCACCGCGGCATCGAGGGCGACGCTGCTCGAGATCCTCACCGGGCAGGCGTACTCGCATCTCGACGCGCTCACCGAGGAGTTGAGCGGCGGTCTCCGCGATGTGATGTCCGAGTACAAGCTCCCCTTCCACGTCGTGTCGATGGGCGCTCGCGGTTGCGTCACCTATCGCGAGGAGCCGGTCCGCAACTATCGGGACTACGCGGCCATGGACAAGTCGCTCGCCTACGTGTCCTGGCTCTACCAGACCAACCGCGGGGTCCTCATGGCGCCCGGCGCCGAGGAGAACTGGACGCTGTCGGTGCAGCACTCCTCAGAGGACGTCAAACGCTATGTCACCAACTTCCGCGAGCTGGCGCGGGATCTGAAGGCATGAGTGCGGTCGCGGTGCGCTCACTGCGCAACTTCGTCAACGGCGAGTATCGCGACGCAGGCACCGATGCCTTCACGCCACTGATCAACCCGGCCACCGGTGAGGAGTTCGCCCAGGCGCCGGTGTCGAGCGCCGCCGACGTCGATGCTGCGCTCCAGGCCGCGCAGCGAGCGTTCGGCGGCTGGCGGGACACCACACCGAGGGAGCGGAGCCTCGCGCTGCTGCGCATCGCCGACGCCTTCGAGCAGCGGGCCGAGGAATTCGTCGCCCTGGAGTGCGAGAACACCGGCAAACCGATCTCGCTGACGCGGAGCGAGGAAATTCCCCAGCTGATCGACCCGGTGCGGTTCTTCGCGGGCTGCGCGCGGATCCTCGAAGGGCAGAGCGCCGGCGAATACATGGCCGGCCACACCTCGATGATCCGCCGCGAGCCCGTCGGGGTCTGCGCCCAGGTCACGCCCTGGAACTACCCCATGCTGATGGCGATCTGGAAGTGGGCGCCCGCGATCGCCGCCGGCAACACGGTGGTGCTCAAGCCCTCGGACACCACACCGGTGACCACGCTGCTCATGGCCGAGATCATGGCCGAGCATCTGCCGCCGGGCGTCTTCAATGTCGTCTGCGGCGACCCGACCACAGGCGCCGCCCTGGTGACGCACCGGATTCCCGCCATGGCGTCAATCACCGGCAGCGTGCGTGCCGGCATGGAGGTTGCGCGGGCAGCTGCCGGCGACCTCAAGCGTGTCCATCTCGAGCTCGGCGGCAAGGCGCCGGTGATCGTGTTCGACGACTCGGACGTCGCCGGCACCGCTGAGGCGGTTGCGATGGCCGGGTATTTCAACGCTGGACAGGACTGCACCGCTGCGACCCGTGTGCTCGCCGCATCGTCGATTCACGACGAACTGGTCGCCGCCCTCGCCGAGCAGGCGGCGGCGAACAAGACCGGCGCTCCCGACGACGAGGATGTCGCGTTCGGTCCCCTCAACAATGCCAGGCAGCTCGACAGGGTTCGTGAGCTGGTCGGCGGCGCTCCGTCACATGCCGAGGTCGTCGCCGGAGGGCATCGCATCGGCGACCGCGGCTACTTCCACGAGGCGACCGTCATCGCCGGGCTCCGCCAGGATGACGACCTCATCCAGCGCGAGATCTTCGGGCCGGTGATCACCGTGCAGCGCTTCGATGACGAGGCCAAGGCCCTTGAATGGGCCAACGGCGTCGAGTATGGTCTGTCGGCCAGCGTCTGGACCCGGGATCACGGTCGCGCGATGCGCATGGCTCGGGCGCTCGACTTCGGCTGCGTCTGGATCAACACCCACATCCCACTGGTGTCGGAGATGCCACATGGGGGCTACAAGCACTCGGGGTACGGCAAGGATCTCTCGATGTACGGGTTCGAGGACTACACCCGCATCAAGCACGTGATGAGCAACATCGAAGCCTGACGCACCAGGCTCGAGTCAGGAGGACACGGTGAGGAGGAAGACATGGCGACCCTAGCGGAGCCGATCGTTCACGGGAAACAGGTGGTCTCGGAGCTGAAGACCAACACCCTGAATCTCTTCGACGCCACCATCATCGCGACGTCGAGCGTCGCACCCGCGTACAGCCTCGCAGCGACGATCGCGTTTCTCTTCGTCGTGGTGGGCGCCGCGTCGCCCGCGGCGATTCTCGTGAGCTTCTTCCCGGTGATGTTCATCGCGCTCGCGTACTACTACCTGAACCGCATGGATCCCAACTGCGGCGCTTCGTACTCATGGGTCAGCCGCACACTCAGTCCGTACATCGGATGGTTCGGGGGCTGGGTACAGCTGTGCGCCAACGTTCTGTTCTGTGCCGCCGCGCCGCTGATCGCCGGTCAGTACACGCTGCAACTGCTCAACAGTTTCGGATGGGTCAGCGCCGACGTGGCGGGGAGCCAGTTCTGGACCGCGGTTGCCGGTGTGCTCTGGCTCCTCTTCGTCACCTACATGGTGGCCAAGGGCATCCGCCTGACCGCCAACTTCCAGTGGATCCTGCTCGCCATCGAGTACTTCATCGTCGTCGGGTTCTGCATCGCCGCCTTCGTCAAGGTGATCGGGGGACACCCTGCGGCGCAGCCGGTGCAGGCGAACTGGTTCAACCCGGGGGCGCTGGGCTCGATCAACGGACTTGCCGCCGGGGCGGCACTGGGCGTGTTCTTCTTCTGGGGCTGGGATACCGCGGCCAATGTCAACGAGGAGAGCAAGGACGCCGAGACGACGCCTGGATACGCCGGGCTGCTGAGCATGGTCGTCCTCCTCGTGCTCTTCCTCTTCTCCGCCACGGCGATCGACATGGTCACTTCGCCGGCGGATCTCACCAATATCGGCAACAACGGCGGTGACATCCTCTACTTCTTCGCTCAGGGGCTGAGTGGGGCACCCATCACCTACCTCATGGTCCTGGCGGTCCTCTCCTCCACCGTCGCCACCGTGCAGACGACCCTCCTGCCGTCGAGCCGGCTCTCGTTCTCCATGGCCCGCGACGGTGTCTTCCCGAAGATGTTCGGGATCGTCCACAAGAGCTGGCAGACACCCTGGGTCGGGACGCTGGTGACCACCGGGCTGTCGATCCTCGTGATCGCGTCCACGTTCATCGGCAGCGTGAACGACGTCTTCGGCAAACTGATCCTCGAGATCGGCGTCCTGGTCGCCTTCTACTACGGCATCACCGGCATCTCCTGCGCGTGGGCCTTCCGAAAGGTGCTGTTCACGTCGGCGAGCCTCTTCTTCCTCGCAGGTCTGCTGCCCCTGTTCGGTGGCGTCTTCCTCTTCTGGATCGGCTACCAGGTGGTCTTCCCCTCCGGCCAGAGCTTCTCGGATTCCATCAACGCTGCGCTGCCGGTGCTCATCGCCTTTGGACTCGGGATCCCGCTGACGATCGTTGCCGCCATGGTCAACAGGAACGGCTTCTTCAAGGAGAAGACCGTCTCCTATGTCAAGCAGAACGGACGGCTCATGGCGGCCCTTGCGGGCGGCGGAACGATGGAGCTCGCGGGAGCAACCATCTCGACGCCAGGGGCCGAGGCAACCCCCGAGTCCGTGGCGGACGCAGCACCTCAGAGCCGATCGAGCAACGAGTAGTACACACCGACGAGTGGGAGGAACCAGGGGTGCCCCCGGTACAACGGCATCCGCGGAAAGCGGAGGTCGGAGAAGGCCGGTCGGGCACCTCTGGCGATCCACTCGGCGGCGAGCGTTCCCATCCAGCTGCCCAGCGCGACACCACTGCCGCAGTAGCCCATCGCGTACGTGACGCCCTCGGATCGCGTGAGATGGGGCAGCTGGTCGAACGTGAACCCGACGTTGCCCGTCCACGCATGACTGACGCGAACGCCGGCGAGTTGCGGATAGATGTCGATCATCGCCGCGTACAGGCGGTCGCGGGCGGTCTGCACGCTCATCGGCACGAAGCTCGCGCGTCCTCCGAAGACCAACCGTCCGTCCGGTGACAGGCGCCAGTAGTGGAGAAAGTTGCGCGTGTCGCTCATCATCCGGCCCTGCGGGCTGACGTCGGCCGCACGCGCGTCGCCGAGCGGCTCGGTGGCGATGATGTAGCTGCCGATGGGGATGATCCGGCCTCGCGCCCAGGGTGCCGCGGCATCCGTGTAGCCGTTGGTGGCGACGAGCACGTCGCCGGCGGCGATGTCGCCTCGCGACGTGTGGACGAGCGATCCGGTTCCGCGCGACTCGATGGCACTCACCGCCGTGTGGGGATGCAGGGCCGCGCCGTTGGCGAGCGAGAGCCGCGCGAGCCCCGCGAGGTAGCGGGCGGGGTGGATGCTCGCCCCGTTGTCGGTGAGGATCCCACCGAAGAAGCCGCGGCACGGGGCCTCGCTTACGAGCGCGGCCTCCTCGAGCATGACCGTGGACTCACCGAGCCGCTGGCGTCGCTCCGCCTCGTCCCTGCGCAGTCCTTTCATGCGCGACCTGCGATGCGCGAGATGCAGCCAGCCGGATTGCCGGTACATCGCATCCGGCGCCGCAGTGGCCGCGGTCTTCGCAACGAACGCATACGCCTCGACACTCGCGTCGTGCAGCGCGCGGCCGGCGTCGCCGTGTTTGCGCTCGAGGAACTCGGGCCCGCGGCGAACGCCCGCATGGATCATCCCCGCATTGCGACCGCTCGCGCCCTCCCCCAGCGCGCCGCGGTCGACGACGACGGCGTGCTTTCCCTCCGATGCGAGCCGCGCCGCCGCCGCGAGCCCGGTGAAACCCGCACCGATGACGACGACATCGCAGGTGGCCGGAAGCGTCGCTTCGTCGACGGTGGGAAACGTCGTGTCGTCCCACCAGACCGGCGTCTCGCGGTACTCCTCCGCCAGCGGCGCGGAGCGCTTGCCGGGCGGACCCGCGGGCGACCAGATGCTCATAATCTACTCAACAGTGACAAGTTCGACCGGGTCGGACAGCGTACCCGCTGCCTGCCTCGCGTCGTGTCGAGGAGTGTCCGCGTGGACGACATCCGCATCGGCGAGGTCGCCCGGCGAGTCGGCGTGAGCCCGTCGACGCTGAGGGCGTGGGAACGCAAAGGGCTGGTCCGTCCGGTGCGCGCTGGCGGGCACCATCGCCGCTACACCTCGGAGGACATCGCCCGTCTGCGCGATGTCCGGGCGCTGCTGACGCGCGGCTTCGCGCCACCGGCGGTGCATTCGCTCATCGCCGGTGAAGCCGTTCCCGAGGATCCGGTGGTCGGCAAGCGGCTCCGCGCGGCGCGAACCAAGCGGAGCCTCTCGCTGCGCAGCGCGGCCGGACGAGCGGGGATTTCGGCGTCGTATCTGAGCCTCGTCGAGCGCGGGCTTGCTGAACCGTCGGTGTCCCTTCTGCAGCGGGTTGCGTCGGCGTACGGCGGCACGCTGCTCGAGTTCTTCGGCGCGGGGTCGGGTGGCACCGCGGGCTCGAAGCTGGTACGCAGCGGCGAGCGGCGCCGGCTCCGTGGCTTCTACCGCGTCGAGATCGAGAACCTGGTCACCTTCCCGAACGCGGTCCTGGAGATCGACATCTTCAGCGTCGCACCGGGTGGTGGCAGCGGTGGCGCGTACGCGCACGACGGCGAGGAGGCCATCTACGTCCTCACCGGTGAGCTCGACGTCTGGCTCGACGAGGCCGAGCGCTATCACATCGAAGCCGGCGACACGCTGTATTTCCACAGTGCCCAGCAGCATCGCTGGATGAATCAATCCGGCATCACGACCCGGCTGTTCTGGGTCAACACACCGCCAACGTTCTAGGAGGAGCGCGCACCCATGGACACGGTCGAGAAGTACCGCCGCTACGTGAACACCAGCGCGTTCGCCGGGATGGAGCCGATCACCGTCGACCACGCGCGCGGCGCGACCGTCACCGCCACCGACGGCACCGAGTACACCGACCTCTACTCCGGGATCGGCGTTGTCAATGCCGGACACGTGCCGCCGAAGGTCGCCGAGGCCGCCAAGCGGCAGATGGACAAGATCGTGCACTCCTGCTCGTATGTCTATCACGTCCCGGTCGTCGCGGACCTTGCGGAGCGCCTGGCTCAGGTCACGCCGGGACGCCTGCAGAAGACGTTCTTCGGCAACAGCGGCGCGGAGGCCGTCGAGGGCGCGCTCCGCCTTGCCCGCGCCTACACCGGGCACCGCGAGATCATCGCGCTGCAGGGTTCGTTTCACGGGCGAACCGCGGGCGCGCTCGCGGTCACGGGCAACGCGTTGCGCAAGCATCGCGGCGGAGCACAGATCGCGGGCATCGCGTTTGCGCCGACCCCGAACCCGTACCGCTGCCGCATGTGCTCCGGCTCCTGCTCGCTCGCATGCGCCGACGCGGTCGAGGACGTCATCCGCTACGACACCAGCGACGATGTCGCGGCGTTCATCGTCGAGCCGATCATCGGCGAGGGCGGCATCATCCCGCTGCCCGCCGGCTATCTCCGTCGCGTCAAGGAGATTCTCGACGCGCGCGGGATCCTGCTCATCGTCGATGAGGTGCAGAGCGGTTTCGGGCGCAGCGGAAGGATGTTCGCGGTCGAGGCATACGATGTCGAGCCCGACATCATGACCATGGCCAAGGGAATTGCCAGCGGCTTCCCGCTGGGTGCGTTCATCGCCCGCGAGGAGGTCGCGGACGCCTTCGAACCCGGCGATCACATGAGCACGTTTGGGGGCAACCCGATCTCGTGCGCCGCGGGCGTCGCGACCATCGACATGCTTGTCGAGGAGCGCCTCCCCGAACGCGCGGCGCGCATCGGGACGATGGTGATGAGCCGCCTCGATGCCTTCGCAGTCGAATCGGAAATGGTCGGCGACGTGCGCGGCAGCGGCTTGATGATCGGCGTCGAACTGGTGCGCGACCGCGTGACCAAGGAGCCCGCCGCCGCGGCGGCGGCCGCGGTGAAGCGCCACTGCCGTGAGCGTGGCGTGCTCATCGGAGTCGGCGGCGCATTCGGCAACGTGGTGCGAGTGCAGCCGCCACTCGTGATCGGTGAGGAGGAGCTGGACCGCGCGATCGGGGTCATCGAGGAGGCGGTCACGACCCTGTCGGCGCAGCCCGTCGGGTAGCGAGCGGCGCGGCGGCCAAGCCGTCAGTCGACGACCATGACCGGGGTGCCGATCGACGCCCACGAGTATGCCCAGCGCATGACCGAGGTTGGGGCGTGGACGCACCCATGGCTCGCACTGCCGGTGTTCTGGCTGCCCGGACCGTATGCGTCGCCCGCTTCCCAGGGTGCGTCGTGGAGGAAGATGCCGGCACGCACGACGGTGAACTCGAGCGCGTAGTTCGCGCGTTCCGGCGGATACCAGTACGGGGAGCCGCGCGGCGCCCACGATGTGAACAGGACCGGCGATTCCTTGTGGAACACGTGAAACGTCCCGGTGGGCGTGCGCTCGTTGCGACGACCGCTCGTCACCGGAGTGGCCTGGAGCGCGCATCCGTTCTGATAGAAGACGACCTCCTGCAGAGCGAGGTTGATGACGATCGCCTTGCCGGACGGCACTCGGTGGCCGCAGGCGTCCTTCTGCAGAGCACCGCTGATCGTGCTGTCGAGGGACGCGACCTGCACACTCAGGGATGCCAGCGCTGCTGCGTTCGGCTTCGCCGCGACGGCGGCCGCCAGGTGCTGGTACGACGCGAGGAAGGACGTCGCCCCGGGGATGCTCTCCGCGCCGGCCTGGTCGGCGGCCAGGAGCAGATCGCGCAGATGCCCGGGGAGGCCCGCGACATCCGACCCCTCACTCACGAGCACGGCTTTGGCGGTGGTGGTGGTCTGGGAGGCGATCTGCGTGGAGAGCGTCTCGATCGATGCGGGAGTTGCGGCGCCGGCGAGGCGGGTAGCCCAGGTCGTCGACAACGCCGTGGTCGCGGGCGGCAGCACCGCGGCGTCGCGCTCGACCATCACGTCCCAGCCGAGCAGCGCGGACGTCGCGTGCGCCTGGGCTTGGGCCATCGCCTGGTCCCACATGGCCTGCGTCCCCGTCTGCAGGCCGTGGAGAAAGGATGTGCCCGGGTCGTTCCACCACACCGGGGACCACCAGGGTGCCTCGTACGACGACGTCCGCAGCGCGGTCTCGAGTGGTGCGAGCGATGTGGATGGCACGCCCGCGCTGCTCATCTCCGCCCAGGCCTGCTCGAGCGTCGTCGTCTGTGCCACGAAGTCCGTGTGCCGGCCGGCTCCGACCGCCGCGAGAGTGGATCCCGCAATCGCGACGATCACCGCGAGGTTGGCGACGGCGAACGGCGACGTGCGCATGGGCATTCGGGCGATGGTAGCGTCACGGGACGGCGGCGAGCCCACTCGCGGGGCGGAGGTGAACGCACCGGCAACAACTCCCTCCCCGACCTTCAGCGGCCCGGACGGGAACCGAAGATGGCTCAGGCGGTCGGCCGCGCGGCTGCCCCGAGGAGCGTCGCTTCGATCGCTCGGAGGTCACCGTCCTCGTCGGTGAGGGTCAGGACCTCGCCGTAGCCGAGGTCGACGAGGTCGTCGCGCAGGAGATCGGCCTGCTCACCGCCCAGCTCGAGCAGCAGAGCGCCCCCATTGCGGAGAAAGCGCGGGCTCTGCTCGAGCACCCGACGCAGGATCCCGGTTCCGTCGGCGCCGCCGTCATAGGCGAGCGGCGTTTCGAAGGTGAACGTGTCCCGCTGCAGCAGCGGAAGCGCGGGGGTCGGTACGTAGGGCACGACGGCGACGATGACGTCGACGCGATGCTCGAGCTCACGGGGCAGCGGCGCGAAGAGATCGCCGAGGTAGACCTCGACACCGTTCTCGGTGGCGCAGGCCGCGGCGCGGGCGTCCACCTCCGAGGCCACGACGCGAGCGCCCGGGCGGTGGGAGGCGATCACCTTCGCGATCGCGCCGGACCCCGTGCAGAGGTCGATCGCGATCCCGTCCTTCGGGAGCCGCTCGATCGCGCGCCGGGCAAGTGGCTCGCTGAGCCACCGGGGTACGTAGACGCCGGGATCGACGCGGACATCGATGCCGCAGAAGGAAACACGCCCCGTGATCCAGGCAAGCGGCTCACCGGTGAGCCGGCGGCGCACCGCCGACTCCAGCAGCGCGTCATCAGCCGCGGCGTACACGAGGAGTTCCTGAGCCTCCTCCGCAGCCGAGAGGAACCCCTCGCTCGCGAGCAGCGCCGTGAGCGACGCGGCGTCGCCGGATGGCGACACACAGTCAATCGGCATGGTGATCGCGTCAGGGCCGATCGCGGTCACTCCGCTCAGGGGAGCGTGAAGGGCGGGTCCTCGATGACGCCGAGCACGACGATCCGCAACCCCGGGAACATCTCGCTTCGTCGTTTCTCATTGATCGACGGTGGCGTGGATCAACAGCAACTGTTGGGCGGGCTCGCAATGGCCATGATCCCGCCGATCACCAGGAACGCAAGCACCAGCAGCAGCAGGCCGGCGATCACCCATTTCGTCTTCGTGTCCATACCTCGACGCATGATGCACAAAGCTCGAGGTGCCATGTGGCGCGGCGGTGCGATGTGGATCAAGCACCGCGGGGTCCATTAGCCCGACGGACCCACCTCACGGACCCTCGGATCCGGAGCGCAGGCGACGAGCATACGCCCGGAGTTCAACCTTTGTGGGGTCTTGGCCGATCCCTCGGAAGAGCCAGGAACGCCCCTTCTCGCGTGCGGGCCTCTCAGCCCTCGACGCCGTTCGCCTCGTCCAGCTTCTGCTGCGCTTCGGCGATCGCGGCATCGCGAGCTCGTCGCGTCGCCGCCTCCCGCTCGCTTTCGGCCGCGCGACTCTGCAGCGCTTCGCGATACACGCTGTTGGCGGCGTCCACCTTCTCGTGGATGCGGAGGTTGGCGTCGAGGTGGTCTTCAGGGCCGACCTTCCACTCGATGTCTCGATCGGCGATTGTCGGCTCTGCGCGGGACATGAGGTATTCCCGCGAGCCCCTCCTGTGCGTCGGTGCGTTCGCAAACGCGGCGATCCACCCGGGTTCGGGCGCCGTGCTCAGCGACCAACGCAGCGTCTCGAGGTCGACGATGGTTGCCCGCCAGACGATGACTGGATCCCACTCGATGGCGTTGCCGGTCTGTGTCACGTGTGGTTGAACCTCCCTGGACGGGGACTCTACAGCGAGGCGGCAGTGGATACCGGGCCCGGGAATTGAACCCGGACGAGGGTTTCCCCCCAGCGGTTTTTAAGACCGCCGCGTCTGCCATTTCGCCAGCCCGGCAGGCGGATTCTATGGTTCGGCGGGGCCCGGAGACGGGCCGCACCGTCCGGGTCTCCGAACCCGAGGCGGCCGTATACTCCCGGAGCAGATGTTCGGTCGACGCCCCGATGCCACCTACCGACGCAGCCAGAGTGCGAGCGGGCTCCCGGTGCAACCCAGCGCGGTCGCACGTGGCCTGGCACTGCGCATCATCGACTCGTCGGAGGACCCCGGTGAACGCAAGCGCCTTGGGCAACGTCTTCTTGATGAGCTCGACGCGCTCGCGGGGCTCCCCCACTGCGAACTGGTCGTCGCCGATCGCGCCCAGGTGCATTCACACAACGGGCAGCGTCTGCAGAGCAAGACGTACGGCTACTACCGATGCACCTTCGCTGACGGTGCAGTCAAGTCCGCCCGGATTCGCATCTATCACAAGACTGCCGTGCGCCAGCAGGTCATCACGACCAAGGTCTTCCTGAATACGCTGCTTCATGAATGGGAGCACCACCATGACTTCGCGGGTCTGCGGCTCGCGCGCTCGCCGCACACCGCCGGGTTCTACTCGCGACTGCGGGCACTCGCCGGCGCGCTCGAGGTGGCATTTGTCATGCCGCCTGAGCCGGGCGCAGACGGCGGAGCGCAGACCTCGGCAGCCTGACTCTCCTCGGCAGTGCTGTCGCGGGGTGCGCTGTCAGCACGCTGGCGGGCGACGGCCACACCGGTCAGACGCACGATCTCACCGGCTCGGAAGCAGTCACATCTGCCGAAGCAGCCGCGATGATGTCCAGCGTTTCCGGCAGGGCGATTCGATTGCGCTCCACCCGTCGCCCGGCGGCCCACCGCCCTCAGAGCGACAGCCCCTGAGAGACATTCGAGTAGAGGCTGCCGACCTGGTGACCGATGACCGCGACCACGAGCACGACGAGCGTGATCGTGATGATCGTGATGCCGTAGCCTGCGATTCCGCGACGGCGGCGACGGCGAACATCAGTCGACATCGTCGACATGGACAACCCCCCGGCTGAATGAGTCCCCTTCCGGCGCCCCCGCGCCACTCCTCACAGTATTGTCGATCGCGCCAAAAGGTGCAAGCAGGAGAATCGGATCCCGGCGATCGATAGGATGGGCTGAGGTCGCTCCGGTATTCTTCAGACGCTGGCGGTTCATCGATCCGGGGCGACGTAGCCAAGTGGTAAGGCAGAGGTCTGCAAAGTCTGGACCGCACCGTTGCAGCGTGTCGCAGTGTGTCTATTCTGAATACGATTACGGCTCTGCAACACCACCTTCAGTCGCAGCGTGTCGCAGTGTGTCCACCGACGAAGGTGTCAGGTTAGGTGTCATTTCGCAGTGTCGCGACGATCGCTGAAATCGCAGCGCGGTGCGAGTCCAACCTGAGACCGGCGCACCCGGGACAGATCTCGTGTACCTGCGAAGCTGCGGCCAACAGAGGGCGAGCGCGGTCGAGGTCGCCAACCCGGATCGCCGCTGCCGCTGCAGCCACAAGGCGCTCGGCGGTGTCGAGGTCCGGCACTGCCGGAAGCGCGCCGGCACCTTTCCAGTCCGCGACAAAGGTGGGCACGTTCTCCGACCATCGCGCCGTGAACCTGACCAGCTCGGCGTAGGACACCGTGAGACTGATGCGCACCTTCGGCTCGACGTGGACGTTCGCCTGATACGCAGCGTCCAGGTCCGGCAGCAGCTCGAGGAACTCGCCTAGCGACACGGCTCCGGCCGAAAGAATCTCTCTCGCTCCTGGCCCGCCGCGGCCCCGCGTCTGAGGCAGCATCCCCTGACCTTCGAGCCGCCCCCGAATCCTCGAGACGGTGTCCACCGCGACGCCGGCGAGGGTCGCCGTCTGACGATCAGAGCGAGTGGGCGCCTGAGTGAGTAGCCGCTCGATCTTCCGGCGCGTCGGCGGGGAAATGCGATGCCCAGGTCCACGTCGCAACGGGGCAAACCTCCAGCAAACCGACAGTTGAGAGTGCCGATTCTACTGCAACTCACGGCGACGCACTGCGACACAAGGAGAGACGAGATGGAGGCGCCCACGATCGACAAGGCCGAACCCGACCGCTTATACCGAACGTCCGAGGTCGCCATGCTGCTTGGCTGCAGCATTTCGTATGTCTGGAGGCTGATCGATCGGGGGGACCTCAGGTCCATCCACGTCGGCCGGCTGGCGCGGATCCCGGCGAGCAACGTTCGCGCGTACATCGCGGAGCGCGTCCAGGCGGAACACCCCGACCGCGGGTAGCGAAGGTGGCTGGCGGGCCATTTCCGGATCGCGCGGGGGCAACCGAAACGGTATTGGACCGTATAGCTCCAATGAACACCGCATTACCGGACCCCCCCCTTTTGGTGACCGTGGGGGAAGCTGCGCGGCTTCTGGGCATCAGCGAGAGCAAGGCGTGGGGACTGATACGGCGCCGGGACCTGGAGGCTGTCCGTGTCGGCACGCGGTCGACGCGGGTGATCGCCTCTGCACTCGATGAGTACGTTCGTGGCCTCCGAGCGGCCGCAATGTCGGGAGGCAGCGACACGACGTGAACCGTGCCGCCGCCAGCCGCGACGATCACCCGGATTCTACCGTGCCTGCGGGGTATGCCCTCGATCCGTGGGCTCCTCCGCCGGCTGACGTCGAATGGTTCAAGGATCCCGCGAAGAGAGCGAACTACGCGGCGGCGTTGGAACACCACAACGAGCTGCTCTTCCTCGATGCCGTGTCATGGAGTCACATGTGGCGCGGCGAGATAGCAGCCGACGCACGCGCCGGGGAAACGTCGGAGTGAGCTTCTACGATGAAGACCTCGACGTCGGTCGGGATCTTCGCGATTCGCAACTCAGGCGCGCAGACCGCGGCGATCCCCCGGCGGGCTCGGGGACGGGTTCGACAGCGAACGGTCCGCGACGGATGCTGGAATTCAAGACCGCACACCAACGCAACACCGAAAGACCGGCCTCTGTCGATTGGGTGATTCGGAACATAGCCGCCGTGGGCGTCATCACGGAGCTGGACGGCACGCAGAAGCTGTCAGGGAAGACGACGCTTATTGCGTTCGCTGTCCGAGCCAAGTTGGACGGGCTGCCGTTTCTCGGCCAACCAACCGCAGCCGGTCCCGTCGTGTGGCTCACCGAGGAATCGTGGGCAACGCTACAGGAGCCACTTCGCGAGGCCGGTCTGCTCGACCGGGACGATCTTCACATCCTCTGTCGTGAAGATGCCTTCGGTGTCACCTGGGAAGAGGTAGCTCGTCAGGCTCGGGAAAAGGTCCTGGATGTCGGCGCCAACCTCGTCATTGCGGACACCCTCAGCAGCCTGGCCGGGCTCAAGGGAGACGAGGAGAACAGTAGCGGCGGCGCAGCGGCTGCGATGAGGCCCGTCCACGAACTGGTCTCGGCCGGCGTGGCTGTATGGCTCACCCGACACGACCGACGGGCTGGAGGCGAGGTGGGCGAATCCGGGCGCGGTTCGACGGGCTTCGCGGGCGCAGCCGACATGATCTTCCGACTGGCGCGGCTGGGCGGAGATGGACGAGCGAGCCTGCGGAAGCTGGAGTACGTTGGTCGGGTTCGAGGCGTGCCTGACAGCCTGATCGTCGAGCTCACCGACACCGGCTATGCGGCGGTCGGCACTACCGCGGACATGAAACGTCAAGAGGCTCGCTCGCTGCTCCTCGAGCACCTTCCGGATAGCGAGGATCTCGCGGTCACGCTGCCGACGCTCTGGACGACCGAAGACAAAACGAAGGATCGTCCTGCCGGCCCGCTTGCCGGTTCGAAGATCGGGAAAACGACCTGGAGGGAGACCGCCGAGACGCTCCTGGCCGAAGGGCTGCTCGGGAGGCGACAAATCAACGCCCAGAAGCAGGTTTGGTGGTGTGTGTCCGGTGCCCGCGGGAGCGGTGGACACACACTGACGATGTCCGGAGGCGATCCGGGTGACGGGTGTGTGTCCGGTGGACCGAGTCCCTTAAGGGACGGACACACGGAGACCGACGCTGCTGCACCGGATGTCGACCCTGTCAGCCCGATGACTTTGGCCGCGCTGGACACCTTCCCCGGCTCGAGGATTACCGGGGGCGCGCATGTTTGATCGCGTTGGGCTCGCAGCGGTTGGCAGAGACAAACGGCTGGCGTCCCCTGTCGACCTGATCACGCGGTGCAATGACCGCGCGGTGATGCCGTCAGAGCACCGAGGCAGAGGTCTGACACACTCACGAAACTCGCGGGTGGCCGTATTCGCTAGGAGGCCGGATGGGGCACATGACACCCGCAACTGACACCTTCGCGCCCCTCGATGACCACGCCGTGACAGCGCCAGGAGCGTCCCGACCGCGGATTCCCGTGGACTCGCTGCCGCCGGCACCGCCGTGGTGGGCCGCATGGCTCGAAGAGGACGACCGAAGACGAGCTCAGACGATGGCGGCAGGCAAGGCACGCCTGGCACTACGTCACAACCGACCCACGGAGGCACACCCATGAGGCGCGGCCCCCTGTTCGAGAAGGCCGTCGTGGAGTACCTGCGTGCCGAAGGTTGGGAGAACGCCGAGCGGCGCGTGATGGGCGGCGCCAACGATCGCGGCGACGTGGCGGGCATCCCGAACGTGTGCCTGGAAGTGAAGAACACCGGGGTGATGGAGATGGGACGGGCCGTCGCCGAGGCTGAGAAGGAAGCGAAGAACGCCAACGCCCGGTGGTGGAGCGTGATCTTCAAGCGCCGGCGCGCGAACGTCTCAGCCGCCTACGTGGTGATCGACCTGGAGCAGTGGAGTCGCATCCTGCGGATCCTCGACGCTCACGGGTGGCTGAAGTGATCGACGCCACGCTCTACGGCGCCGGCGTGATGATCACTGCAGGCGTGGCAGCCGGCGCCGATTGCGCCGGGACAAAGAACGGGAGGTAGCTGGACGGGAATGGCGGGGGCATCGGTGATATGAGCGGCGGACCCGCTGTCGTCACGAGCAGCAGCACGGCGCCGGTCGCCAGCAGGGTGGCGATGCCGACTTCCCGCGCGAGCCTCTTCACTCGCCCAGTATGGCGTCCCACTCGCCGCCCCACGGACGTCGCAAACCCGCCCCTCGCCGATGATGTCGCCCGGCGGCGCTCCGAACGCGAGCTTCTTCACCAGGGCATGTAAGGAGCGCCGCCGCTCTGCATCGAGCACCTCCGAGGGGTTGCAAACCCGCCGTGGCGAGATGATTGTGGGGTTGATCGGAAGCGCGTCCCGCGTCGGGTCAAGACGGCGCCGGCGCGCCACGTTCATCGCTTGAAACTCCTGCGGCGGCGCTCCAGAACTCGGCCGCGTCACCCCGAATCGGTTGTTCCACCTGGGGCGTCGCCACCATTCTGCGCGGGACGCAAGCGTCGTGCAATGCGAGAGTGGATCACGAGGCGACCGCCTTCGGGGTTGCGTGGCTGTGGTCCCGTCGGCGTCGCCTCAATCCCGCCTCACCAACACCGGAGATTCGCCATGACGACACTCGCTGAACTCGCGACCTATGCGCGGCGGTCGCCACAACCGTCGCGCGAAGATCGCAGGGTCGCTGCTCGCGCGCTGACGTCGCGGACGCAGGCGTCGCATCCGATCGTCGTCACCACGCCCGCGGAGGTGACCGCCCGCGCCAAGGCGATTGCTGAGGCGATCCTGTCGAGCCCTGTGGCGCGACGGCGGCTGCTCAAGGCGGGCATCAAGCTGCCGCCCCTGAAGCCGGGAGCGCATCAGCAGGCCGCGTCGACAGTGCCGGCCGTGCTCCCGGCCGCACGACCGCGAGTGACCGGGCCGTCGACTCCTGTGCGGAGCTCGTTCACCCCGAAAGCGGCGGTGATCGCCCTCAACGAGCTGCGCGAGGACATCCGCCGCGAAGGCGGACACCCAACGCTGATGGAGGCGTTCGCGCTGGCCTGTGAGCGTCGTCCTGACCTGGCTGAGGCTGCCGGGCTCAGTGGCGCCGGCATGGCGTCGCTGAACACGTGGATGAGCGGCAGCGGGCGGACGCACGCCGAGGGCTGCGCCTGCGGTGGGAACGGCACGTGCGCCGGTTGGCAGCCAGCGCAATGAGCAACTCGCCGACGGCCAATCCGACCGGGACCGTCTTCCTCCGTCCGATCGCCGGCTCGGGGATCTGGCCGGATGGAACGCAGCAGTACGCCATCGTCCACCAGGACGTGCTCGCATGGAGCGCCACGACCGTCTACGCGCTCGGCGTCCAGGTCACCGGCTCCGACGGCAAGGTGTACCTGAGCAAGGCGAGCGGGCTCAAGAACGTGAACCCCACGACTGATGGCGCGGTGCATTGGCTCAACTTGTGGTGAACGCTGCCAAAAGGTTGCGCCTGCGACCAGTCGGCATCCCGGGATCGGACGGCGCTCAGGACTACCAGGTGATCGGGGTGGATGTCGTGGAATGGAGCTCCGGGGCCGTGTACTGTCGAGGCACCAACGTCCTGGCATCCGACGGTGCGGTCTACGCGGCGCAGGCGACCGTCCACCGGGGCGTGGATCCCGTCAGCGATGACGGCAAGAACTGGCACAGGATCTCCGCCTGATCCCATGACGTGCGGTCGCTGCGGTGCGGCACTCGAGCACAGCGAGGACTGCTGGTATTGCAGGACGGCGTTGTGTCCCGACTGCTGGAAGAGCACCGCGATGCCGTCAGCAGCACGTGCTCGCACGACGCACGGCGGTGCCGCGAGAGGGCGTCAGACGCTGGAGTACAAGAGCTGGGTCAGCATGCGCGAGAGGGTCCGCAATGCCCACCACGTCGCCTTTGCCAGCTACGGCGGGCGGGGCATCACCATCGACCCGCGCTGGGACCGGTTCGAGAACTTCCTGGCCGACATGGGCCCGCGCCCGTTCGGGCTCACCCTCGATCGCATCGACGTCAACGGGCCGTACAGCCCCGAGAACTGTAGATGGGCGGACGCCACCACCCAGGCGCGCAACCGACGGCGCCGGAACCACCGGGAGCAGTGCGGCGGGCGTGACGGGTCCCCTCGCTGCGGCTATTTCGCCGGCCACCGGGGGTTCTGTCAGACGCCGCCCTATGCCCTCGAGGCGACCGCGTGACCTGCGGATGCTGTGGCGTCTTCATCCCGTCGGGGCGCGACGAGCTCTGCTGGTACTGCGAGGGTCCGCTGTGCGCCGATTGCTGGGAGCTCGAGGGCCACTGCGGGCATCCGGAGGCTGACGCGCTGAACGAGGTCGCGGACGCCTTGTGGATCAACGCCGCGACCCTGAGCGAGGCGCTGGTGATCGCATGACCGGCGTGGGTTACCAAGAGTAGGCGACCTTCCCAACCACCTCCGGATCCACCATGGGACCGATCGAGTGAACCTTCCACCGGCCGTCCTCGCGCAGCAGCGTGTAGAAGTACGTGTACATCGGCGTTGGCTCTGTGAAGACCACCACATCGTCCTGGTCGGGGTGAAGGACCGGCGCCAGGACATACGCCATGTCGTCGGCCGGGTAACGAACAAGGCTCGAGACGTGCGCGAGGTCCGATCGCATTTGCTGAACCGTGCCCGCAGCCGCCTGTTCTCGCCAGTTTGGCCATGACGCCGCGGAGGTGAGCTCCTCGCCCGTCTCGAGAAACCCCGGCAGCCCGTCCATCCACCGCCAGAACGCAAAGACCGCCGCGAGTGGCTCGCCGCCTTCCTCAAACAGCCATCGGCTGGTGTCTGGATTCACCGCGGACCCTGGCGGCATAAGTGACCGAACATCAGTTTCACCCTATCCGAATGCAAGCCGCACCGCCTCGTAGACGCTGAGCAATCCCGGCTCGATTCCCACGGGGCCGTCGTCCCGGCGATAGTCGTCGAGGGCCGCTCGCAACAGCGTCGGCAACGTTCCAACCGGCAGGTCGAGCTCGTCAGCGAGAAACGCGGTGATCATGGCGAAGCATCGAACCATCGCCGTGCCCGTGTCGGCTGACAACTCCTCAGTGAGCCACCATGGCAAGGCGTCTCCCACCGGCCCAGGCCGCGTCGCGTCACCCCAAGTTGGCATCTCGCCGATCATCGCCGCGCACCGTCGCCACCCACGGCGACCTCAGTGAGGTAGTCGCCGAGACGCCGGTACGCCTCGCGCTTGCGGCGATCGGTGATCTCCGTGTAGATCCGCAGGGTTTCGAGGCTCGCGTGACCGAGCACCTCCTGCACCAGGCGGACGTCGCCATTGGTGGCCTCGAGCAGCGTCGTCGCGGCGGTGTGGCGAGCGACATGGGGGCTGTGTAACGCGCTCAGCAGCCGGAACGCCTCCGGATCCCCGCTCACCCGGGCGCGCAGCGCCGTCAGGGCCCTCCTGGCGCCGTCTGGGGTCAGCCGATTGTCGGGAAGCGTGCAACCGCCGGGTCGATCGGCGCGCGCCACGCTGATCCACAGCGCCGGCGCCTCATCAAGCCCGCGCCTGCGCAGGTAGTCGCGAACGGCCTTGAGCGCCGCCGCGGTGCAGTAGACGGTTCGGTGCCTGCCGCCCTTGCCGAGCACACGGAACCCCTCGAGCCGCACGTCGTCGCGGTTCAGGCCACACGCCTCCGCGATCCGGCAGCCTGTCGACAGCAGGAAATAGATCAGGGCACGGTCGCGGAGGTCGCGAAGGTTGCCGCGTGGGAGTGCCGCGAGCAGCCGTGGCACGTCCTCGGTGTGGATCGGATGCGGGTCGCCGAGGACGTAGCGCGGGATGGTGACCTGTCGGCTCAAGAGGGTCGGCGTCCACCCTTCGTCGAACGCGAAGTTGAGAAAGCTGCGCAGTGCCACCAGGGCGCGGGCTCGTGTCCGAGGGTGAGGCAGCACGCCGGCGAGCTCGAGTTGGTAGCGGCGCAGCACCGCGCGGTCGAGCCCCTCGAGCAGATCCGGACTGCGGATGTCCACCGTCGTGGACAGGAACGCCACGAACTTCGCGACATCCTGGCGGTAGGTCCGGACGGTCGTCCATGGCCGATTGCGCTCCACCGCCAACCACTGGAGCCACTGCTCGACCTGCGCCGGCAGCGGATCGCGGGGCCCAGGGATGAGGCGAGCCCACGCGGGCCCACCTCCATCCTCGGTGGTCACAGCTCTTGCGTTTGGCAGTAGGCGTCGAACTCGGACTCGCTCATCCGCCACACCATGGCGTCGGCTTCCGGCGAGTGCAGAAAGTCGATGACCTCGTCGAGGGTGGCTCCAGGCCAGGGCATGCCGCCGCCATAGGCGACCACCTCGGCTTCCCAGTCCACGAGCCCGAATCCGCCGTCTTCGCCACCGCCGTCTTCCTCGCTCCAACGGTGACGGGTTTCGATGAGCTGCAGCCCGCGACGTCTGGCGAGACGCTCCAGGCGTTGCCGAGTGAACTGATGTGAGGTAGTCACATCAGCGGTTAGCGCCGGCAATTCGATCGGCGCCGCGATACCACCGGCAGGTGATGTGACCGTGTCACAGGTTACGATGGCCATTGTCAGGTCCTCCAACACAGGGTCTGTCCATGGGGCCGGCTGTTAGCGCAGCGCGGCCCTTTCTCGTTGCAGTGTCTCATCTTTCCGCCCTGAGCGCAATGACGACGTCGTCGCAAGTGCGCCCGTCAGGCACGCTGAGGCCGCTGTGTCCTTGCAAGAATTCTTCGTCGACATAACCGGGTCGTCCGCGGGCCTGATCCGAGCGGCCGGCGAAGGCGAGGCGGCCGCGGGGTCGCTGGAGTCGCGTCTCGGCGGTGTCAGCAGCGGCATGGGTAGCATCGGCTCGGCGGCGTCGACGCACATCGGCGGCACCGCAGTAAAGAACGTGTCGCTGCTCGACCGGGCCTTCGGTGGCGTCATCAACTCCGTCAAGGGTGTCATCGGCTCGGTGGTGTCGATGGTCGGCCAGACCGCGGGGATCGGCGCGCTGTTCGGCGGTGCCGCCGGGTTGGGCTACGGCGTGAAACTCGCCCAGCAATACAACGAGCAAATGGCCCTGATCGCAGCGACCTATCGCAACGTCGGGGCTGCCGTGCCCACCGCTGCGATCTCCACGATGCAGGCGAAGATGACCGCGCTCGGGTTCACCGAGGACGCGAGCAACGCCGCGCTGCTGGGCCTGGCGCAGGCGCACATCCCGGTCAACCAGCAGATGGCGGTCATGTCCACCGCCGCCGACTTGGCTCGAGCCAAGAGCATCAGCCTGGCGAGCGCCGAGGATCTGCTCCTCAAAGCAGCACAGGGCACGGGGCGTGGACTCCAGGATCTGGGCATCAACCTGCCGATCGTGGTGCCCAAGGCGGCGGCGCTGGCGAGTGCTACGGCTGCTTTGCAGAAGGCACAGGACGCCTACAACCTCGCGCTCGACAAATATGGGGAGTTCAACGCCAAAACCGTCACGGCGCACGAGAAGCTCGCCGCCGCGACACAGAAGGTGTCGACCGACACCGCGGCCATGAACGACCACTTCTCGAACTTGGGGTCGACGCTCGCCGTGGTGAATACCCGCGTGGCAGGGAGCGCCCAGGCGTTCGCGAAGGCCGACCCGCTCGCCACCATGGGCGCGTCCCTCCAGGCCATCGCGCGCACCGCTGGTGAGGCGTTGCTCCCCTCGCTCGACAGCCTCGCCGGCTGGGTGCAGAAGAATGAACCCGCGATCGCATCCTTCGCGACCAACGCCCTGGACGTCATGGGCTCGGCTGCAAAGGCTGCCGGTGGATTCATCGCCAACGACCTCTACCCCCCGGTGCATGACGTGATCCAGTTCGTCATCGACCACAAGACAGTGTTCGAGACGTTCGCGGGCACGCTGACCGCCCTGTGGGCCGGGGCGAAGATCAAGACGGCCGCGGGCAGCGTGCTCGGCGACCTCAAGAGCCTGCTCAGTGGGAATGTCGCCAGCAACCTGCTCCATGCCATCACCGGCATCGGCGGCTCGTCCTCCGGTGGTGGCCTCGCCGGGACAGTGTCATCAGCGGCAGGCCAACGAGTGTTCGTCACCAACTGGGAGATGATGGCCGGCGGTGGCGCCGGAGGAACCGCCGCGACTGCCGCCGAGGGAGCAGCCGGCGGCGGCTTGCTCTCCGATCTCGGGTCGATGATCGCACCGGCCGCCATCGTTGCGACGGTCGCTGCGGCTGGGAGCTGGGTCGTCAATAAGATGGGCGGCGACTTCGGCAAGTCGACGAGCTTGTTTGACTTCCTTCCCATCATCGGCCCCGAGATGCTGAACCTGCAGCGGGCGACCAATGCACAGATCGACGCTGCGAAGGCCAACGCCGCGCAGACGACCAGCGCCACGAGCACCGCCGCTCAGGACATGCACGACCTCCACGCGGCGCAGACCGGGGCGATCCAGGCCGCGCAGAACATGGCCGCGAACGAGCGCACCGCGGCCGGCTTGATCGCGGGGATCGGCGCCGACGCCCGCGCGGTCGGCACCAGCCTCGCCCTCAATTCGATCGGCCAGATCACGAAGCAGGCCCGGATGGGATTCGCCGGGGGTGGCATCCTCATGGAGCATGTGGTCGGCGTCGGCACCCAGACAGGCACCACGTACGACTTCGCGGAGAGTGGACCGGAACGGTTCTCACCGCTCAGCGGCGCAGGCGCTTCGTACGGCGGACGCGGTAGCGCCGGCGGGGGTGTGAGTGTGGCCGGCGATGTCATCATCTACATCAGCGGCGCTATGGATCCCACGGCAACAGCGCTCGCGGTTCGCGACGAGCTGCTCACCCTCAAGCGCCGCGGGGCGATCGGCACGGTCTTCCCCTGATGACAGCGAATCGCATGACCGTGAGCCGCCCTGAGCAGCCCTGCTCGGCCGGCGTCGGCTTCCCTGACCGGCTGAGCGCGTATCGGGCCATCCACCTCTGGGGCGCGACCCTGAGTGGTCGGAGCGCACGGCTGATCCCCTTCCGTTGCTCGATCTGCGGGTTCTTTCACCTGTGCCCGAAGGCGGGCGAAGCACGACAGCACCCCGCCGAGCGGGTGGGCGCGAATGCCAGCGCTCCCTGAGATGACAGAGCAGCGCCGCATGACCGTGATCCCCGGCGACTTGGACACCAGTCCGGTGTCGACGGCTGCGCCACGGCGACCACGAACCACCGAGGAAATCGTCGCGACGTGGACGAACCTTGAAAACGGACTGCAGTTCACCCTTCCCGTGGACATCACTGCGCTGTGGAGCACCGCCGGCCTGGTCGCCCAATTCGAGCAGATGACCTTCTACTTGGACGAGGTCGACCCGGTGAGCAAGCGCCGCCGGGGCCCGCTCAACGGCCACGGCGTGCCCCGACCCTGCATGAAGATCTATGCCAGCACGTACACGGCTGCGATGAACGGGCTGCGCTCGCTCGGAGCAACCCCGGCCTCGATGGCCGCGATGATGTCGGGTGTCGCGGCCGGCATGGGGGTGGCGGGTCAGCTCGCCAACCATCGAAGGTCCAAGGACCGTCCGTGAATCTCACTGCTGAGCAGCTCGAGCGCTACTCGTCGAATCCTGTGGCGCTCATCGCGGAGCAGTTCGTCCTCGAGGTCGATGAGCCCTACGGCGTGGTCATGCAGCCGTTCCAGCAGGAACTCTTCGAGGCCATCTTCGCCGTCAAGCCTGACGGCCTGCCGCGCTATCGCCTGCTCTACGACGAGCGTCGACGGGGTGAGTCCAAGACCGAGGACATCGCTGCTGCAGCCCTCGCCGACCTGATGACCGGCCCGGACCTGCACCGGTCGTTCGCGGTCGCCGGCGACGAGGACCAGGCGCGTCTCGTCGTCGACGCCATCGTCGGGTTCAAGGTGCGCTCCCCCATCCTCGAGGACATCGAGATCGATCGCCTGGTGGTGCGCAATCGCGTGACCCTGAGCGAGCTGCGCATCCTCTCCAGCGACGCGCGCACCAACTACGGCATCAAGCCTCGGCGCATCTTCTTCGACGAACTCTCGCTGCAGCGCGATGAGCGCCAGTGGACGGTTATGTGGTCTGCCATCGCCAAGAAAGCGCACGCGCAGATGGTCGCGGTGACCATGTCGGGGTGGGACTTCACCGGCCTCGCCTGGCGGATCCGCGAGCTGGCCCGGGAGAGCGACGCGTACTTCTTCGCCTCACGTGAAGGCACCGAGCCGGCGCCCTGGCTGTCGGCGGCGCAGATGGAGGAGCAACGGCTCACCCTGCACCCTGCCGACTACGCGCGCTTCTGGGTGTGCCTCTGGACCGAGCCCCAGGGTTCGTGGATCACTCGCGAGATGTACGACGACGCTGAGCGAGGCCAGGAGGCTTTCCGCGGCAACATCGAGTGGGATTACGCCGGCTTCGTCGACATCGGCCTGGTGCATGACGCCACCGCCATCGCTGTGTGCCACCTCGAGGGCGACGTGGTCGTGCTCGACACGCTGGTCACGCTTCGCGGCACAAGGACTGAGCCGGTGGAGCTCGAGGCGGTCGAGGAGATCGTCACCGACCTGACCCGGAGGTTCGGGGTGCGCGAGTGGATCTTCGAGGCACCCCAGGCCGCCGCATCGGTGCAGCGTCTCGAGAAGAGCCTGCCGGTGCCCGTGACCATTCGCTATCCGACGGTCGAAACCCAGACCCGGCTCTTTGGTGGCCTCTACCAGCTGTTCAGCACCCACCGGCTGCGGCTGTTCCCCCACGAGGAGCTACGTCGGGAAGCGCTCACCCTGGCGACCCGCGTGGTTGCCGGCCGGATCAAGGTCGTCGACTCAAGCCAGATCCATCAGGACCACGTCATCGCGCTCGGCGGTGCGGCCGACATGCTCGTCAGCGCGATCGCCGCCGAGTTCTTCTTTCCTCCGGTCAGCCCGAACGGCGCACTTCTTACGGAATACGCATCCTACGCGGCGGATCCGGATGAGCTCCGCATGCCGGTGACCCAGCCGGAGTGGTGACGGGTCTCAGCTTGGAGCTCCCAGCGCCCGGTCGATGGCGTCGGCGGCCTGACGCTGCATGGTCGGAGTTACGTGCGAGTAGAGGTCCAGGGTGATCCCGACCGAGCTATGTCCGAGCATCTCTGAGACCATCTTTGGATTCACGCCCTGGATGAGCATGAGCGTCGCCGCGCTGTGTCGCAAATCGTGAAACCGGATTCTCGGCAGGCCGGCTTTGGACAGCACACGGTGCAGCGCAAGCACGATCGTGTTCGTGGGCAGGTAATCGCCCCACTCATTGCAGAACACCAGTCCGTGGTCGCCACGCAGCGGCACGATCCTTCGCTCTTCGAGTTGCCGACCGCGATGCTCGTGTAGCGCCTGTACGGCCGTTGGCCCGAGGTCGACAGCGCGGTCCTTGCCGTTCTTCGGCGTCCCGACTTTCATGCTCGCGCGCGACGTACCCATGAGAGAGCCGCGCACAGACAACCTCGCGCGGTCGAGGTCGATGTCCTTCCAGCGCAGCGCGCGGAGCTCGCCCTGACGGAGCCCGGTCGTGAGCGCCACCACGAACAGCGCCTCGAGACGTTCGCCGTGCGCCGCGGCGAGGAAACGTCGCGGCTGGTCGCCCTCGGCGATCGTGACCATTTGATGTCTCGTGGGCTTTGGTCGAGTTCCGCGGCGGAAGTCATCAGCCACGTTGTGCGCCAACTTGTGGCCGAGGACGGCGTCGTTGAGCGCCAGGTGGACCACTGCGTGCAGGTGGTGGACCGTGGTCGAACTCAGCCCCGAAGCGAGTTTCTCCGCGTATAGCCGGCGAAGGTCATCGGCATCGAGGCGTGCCAGCGGTTTCTTCGCGACCGCGTTCGTCAAGACGTGAAAACGGACATACCGCTTGTAGTACGCGATTGTCGCGGGCTTCGCTTCTGGGAGTCCCTCTAACCACTGCTCCAGGTAGGCGCCTACGGTCAACTTAACGTCTGGCAGAGGTCGTCCTGATTCCATCGCCTGCAAGGCTTCCTTGAGCCGCGCCTCAACGACCTTCTGACCCTTTGGGCCCCTTCCGTAGAACCATCGGACAGTGCCATCCAGCTGCTTGAGACGACCGGCCCATCGTCCGTCCGCGCGTTGAATAACAGCACCATCGCCGGCCGCGCGACGTACGCGCCGTTTGGACGCGGGCCGGGTCTTGGTAGGAACCGCGTCAGGTTCGGTATGGTTCTCCATGTCAGCTCTCCTCTATAGAGCGGGCCACGCCCCCGGCCGTGTCTGCGGCGCGGGGGCTTCACACACTCATATGGTAGCGGATAAGGTGTCCGAAAGGTGTCAGGCGCCTCTGAAATGACGCCAATGACGCCGAATCCGAATACATCGGCGACGTAGCCAAGTGGTAAGGCAGAGGTCTGCAAAACCTTCATCGTGGGTTCGATTCCCACCGTCGCCTCCACCGCGCGTATCCTCGTCGGCGTGTCTGTGACCCAGTCCGCGCACATCCGCGCGTACGCCGACCTGGCAGAACGGGCGCGCAGGGTCCTCCCCGGCGGAGCCACGCACGCGTCTCGGACCTACAACCCGCGCATCTATGTTGCTCGATCAAGCGGTTCGCGGAAATGGCTGATCGACGGCACCGAGCTGATCGACTACACCATGGGCCACGGCGCCCTCCTCCTCGGCCACGCTCACCCCGCGATCGTCGAGGCCGTGCGGGTGCAGGTGGGGCGCGGCACCCACTACGGCGCGGCGCACCCGCTCGAGGTCGAGTGGGCGGAGTTGATCACGTCCCTGGTGCCCTCGGCGGAGAAGGTTCGCTTCACAGCATCGGGGACGGAGGCGGTGATGCTGGCGCTGCGGGTCGCGAGAGCGGCGACGGGCCGGGATCGCATCGTCAAGCTGCAGGAGCACTTCCACGGCTGGTCGGATGCGGTCAGCCTATATCTCGACCCCGAGGGACGCACCCGGACACCGCTCGGCGTGCCCGAACTGCTCGGCGAGCTCACGACCGTCATCCGGACCGACAGCACGGCCGACCTCGAGGCAACCCTCGCTCGCGGTGACGTTGCCGCAGTGATCATGGAGCCCTCCGGCGCTCACTACGGCCAGCTGCCGCTCGATCCAGCGTTCATCGCGGCGGCTCGGGCCGCCTGCACCGCCAGCGGCACGGTGCTCATCTTCGACGAGGTCGTCACCGGTTTCCGCATCTCACCGGGAGGCATGCAGTCCGTTCTCGGGATCACCCCGGACATGAGCGTGCTCGGCAAGGTCATGGCCGGGGGCCTGCCCGCAGGCGCGGTGGCCGGGCGGAGCGACCTGCTGGAGCTGCTCGCAACCGCGATCCCGCACCCGGGCACCTTCAACGCCAACCCTCTCAGCGCGGTCGCCGGCATCGCCACCCTTCGGATCGTGGCCGGCGGGGTGCCTCAGAGGACCGCGGAGGACTTCGCCATCAGCCTCGCGGGCGAGTGGACCGCGGCACTCGCCGCCGCCGGCATCCCGGGAACCATCCGCCGGCTCTCGAGCATCCTGCACATCTTCCTCGGCGATCCGAGGGCCCAGGCTCGGATTGCCAACGCGATGCGCGCGGAGGGTGTCGACATCCTGAACACGAGCGCGTTCTGCTCCTCGGTGCACACGATCGCGGACCTCGAGCAGACCGCGGCCGCATTCGAACGAGCGATCATCGTCGCCGCGACTCCCGCATAGCGGGTCCCGCCGTCCGAGCGGCTCTAGATGATGCCGTGGCGCTGCGCCCAGAGCGCAGCCTGGACGCGATCCTCGACACCGAGGCGATCGAAGACCGACCCGAGGTGGGCTTTCACCGTCTTCTCGCTGATCCCGAGACGCCATGCGATCTGCTTGTTGCTCATCCCCCGTCCCACCAGCGTGAGCACGTCGAGCTCGCGCTGGGTCAGATCGTCGAGCGGCCGCCGCTTGATGCGATCGCGCAGCAATTCCTTGGCCGCCTTGGGCGAGAGCGGCGTATCCCCCTTGGCCGCCGAACGGATCCCGTTGAGGAGTTCCTGGGGCTCGGTGTCCTTGAGCAGGAAGCCGACCGCGCCGTTGTCGATCGCCTCGACGACCATGTCGTGCTCGGAGTAGGAGGTCAGCATGACCACCTTGGTTCCGGCCACGGCCTTGAGCATCCTGCGCAGGGCTTCGAATCCGTTCATGCCCGGCATCGAGATGTCCATGAGCACGATGTCGGGATGCTCCTCGACGGCGTAGGCCACGGCCTCTTCGCCATCCGATGCGGCGCCGACGACCTTGATGTCGGTGGTCCCGTTCAGCAGGGATGTCAGCCCTCGCCTCACCAACGGGTGATCATCGACGATGAGCACTCGAATGGGGTTGGGGTGCGTTACGTCCAAGTCGTGGCCCAGCCTAACCGATATCTCGCACTCTGGAGAAAGAAGTCGGCGGTGGCACCGACCCAGCAGAACCGCGATACACCCGGTGCCGCGGGGAGGGGGAGCCCGCGAGGGTAAACCACTGAACTGGGTCGGCGCCCGCCCGCCTATCAGGGGGACTTGCGTTTCGAAAGAGATGAATTCCCGTCGCGACGATGGTCAGCCCGGGGGCGTCCGGACGCCGCTAGGACGATCGTCTTAAGACGTCGTGCCCCGCTTCGACAGATCCTGGCGATTCGCCTCGAGCCGCTCGGCGACCAGGCGCTCCGCCCCATGGTCCGAGGGGTCGTAGTACCGGTGGCCGGCGAGCGAGGCCGGCAGGTACTCCTGCGCCACGACGCCTCCCTCGTGATCGTGGGCGTACCGGTAGCCGGTGCCGAAGCCCATGGCGCGGCCGAGCCCGGTGACCGCGTTGCGAAGGTGCAGCGGCACGGGCTGGCTGAGCGTTTCGGCCACGTCCGCCGCAGCGGCCACGTAGGCACGGAGCGCGCTGTTGCTCTTCGGGGCCTCCGCCAGGTAGAGCGCAGCCTCGGTGAGCGGCAGAAACCCCTCGGGCATGCCGATGAAGTGCGCCGCCTGCTGGGCCGCGACGGCGACGCTCAACGCCTGCGGATCCGCGAGTCCGACGTCCTCTGCGGCCAGGATGACCATCCGGCGGGCGACGAAGAGCGGATCCTCGCCGGCTTCGAGCATCCGCGCCAGCCAGTAGACCGTGGCGTCCGGGTCGCTGCCCCGAACGGATTTGATGAACGCGGAGATGAGCCAGTAGTGCTGGTCGCCGGCCCGGTCGTAGAGCAGCGCCGGATTCTGCAGCGCTCCCTCCACATCTGCCGCGGTCACGCGCGCCACCCCCGAGGGATCGCGTCCGGCGGCCTGAACCGCCAGCTCGAGCGAGTTGAGCGCGATGCGCGCATCGCCGCCACAGAGCGAGACGAGGCGGTCGATCGCGTCAGGGTCGACGACGACGTGCTGAGCCCCGAGCCCGCGCTCGGTGTCGGTCAGCGCACGTTCGATGAGGCTCCGCAGGTCGTCGGGTTCGAGTGCCTCGAGCCGGATCACCCTGCTCCGCGACAGCAGCGCGGCGTTGACCTCGAAGGAGGGATTCTCGGTGGTGGCGCCGAGCAGGGTCACCGTCGCGTTCTCGACGTGCGGCAGCACGGCGTCCTGCTGGCTCTTGTTGAAGCGGTGGATCTCATCGATGAAGAGGACGGTCCTCCGCCCCGCGCGCAAGCGTTCATTAGCGCGCTCCATCACCTTGCGCAGGTCCGCCACCCCGGCACTGGTCGCGCTCACCGCCTCGAAGGTCGCATTGGTCGCCCCCGCGATCAGCGCGGCGAGGGTCGTCTTACCGCTGCCGGGGGGCCCCCAGAGGATCAGCGACGGCACCTCTCCGCTCTCCACCGCCCTGCGCAGCACGGTGCCGACGCCGATCGCCCGGTGCTGGCCGACGAACTCATCGAAGGTCCGGGGACGCATCCGCGTCGCCAGCGGCGCGTGCGGCGCTCCGCCTCCAGACGCCGCCGGGGTGACCGCGTCCGCGCCGAAGAGCGAGCTCTGTCCGGCCACCGGCGAGGGTCCGCTCAGCTGCTGGACGGTGGGACGGTGACGATCGTCGGCGGCTCGAGGCCGGGTGCGTCACCCAGCACGCTGCGGAGCACCTGTGCCGCGCCGAGCAACCCGGAGGTCTCGGCCGGAACCACGAGCTTGGCGTTGGGGCTCTCGGCGAACTTCGTCAGCGTGTCGAGCTGCAGGATCGCCACCAGCGTCGGGTCGGGCGCAGCGGCCTTGATCGAGCCGTACACGGTGGAGATCGCCTGGGCACGGCCTTCGGCCTCGAGGATGGCGGCCTGCCGGTTGCCCTCCGCCCGAAGGATGGCAGCCTGCCGCTCGCCTTCCGCCTGCTTGATGGCGGCCTGCCGGTTACCGTCGGCGATGTTGACGGCCGACTGCTGCTGGCCCTCGGACTGCAGGATGCGGGCGCGCTTCTCCTGGTCCGCCTGCTTCTGCAACGCCATCGCCTGGAGGATCTGCACCGGCGGGGAGATGTCGACGATCTCGATCCGGTTGATGCGGATCCCCCACTTGTCGGTCACCTGCTCCATCTGCTGCTGCATCGCGGCGTTGATCTGCTCGCGAGAGGAGAGCGCCTCGTCGAGGCTGACGTTGCCGAACGCGTTACGAAGCGTGGTGCGTGCCTGCTGATCGATCGCGACGAGATAGTCGGAAACGTTGAACAGTGCCGCTCGCGGCTCGATGACCTGGCTGAAGATGGTTGCGTTCACCGCGACCGCGACGTTGTCGCGGGTGATCACGTCCTGCCGATCTCCGGTGCGCGGCGTCTCGCGCATGTCCACCCGGAGGAGCTTGTCGATGAAGGGCGTGATGATGGTCAGGCCGGCTTGAGATTCCCGACGGAATCGTCCAAAACGGGTGACCACTCCGGCGAATCCCTGGGGCACGACGCGCACCGCGCCGCCGATGAGGATGGCCACCACGATGAGCAGGACGACGACGATGATCGCGGTGACCAGGCCACTGTTGTCCACTGAGTCAGCCTCCCTTGGGGGGCGCGACCACGAGGGTGGTGCCGCGCACTTCGACGACAGTAACCTGCTGATGTGCCGGCACGCCGCCTGGATTGGTTGTCACCGCCAGCCAGCGTTCGTTGAAGAGGCGCGCGTGCCCGGGGTGGTTCTCGTCGCCGACAGGCTCGAGTGTCAGCGCGGGCTGCCCGACAAGATTGTCTGACGCGCCCGGCATGGCCAGCTTCGGGCCGAGGCGGCTCGCGGAGATCCGGGCCAGCGTGGGCCGCACCGCCATGGTGCCGATGATGGCGACCGCAGCGCCGACCACAGCCTGGAGCCACACCTGTGTGGGGAAGATGGCGACGACCGTCGCCGCGAAGGAACCGAGCGCCAGGAACAGCGCGTAGAACGCCTGAGTGTGGACCTCCATGCCCACGAGGACCAGGCCGGCGAGCAGCCAGACCACCCACATCCAGGACAGCATGCGACGAGTGTACCCGGCTGAAGAAACCCCTACACAGGCGGATCGCTGGTCATCCGTCCTCCGGCGGCCCGGAGGAGCGCCAGCGCGACCAGGCCGCCGGCGGTCGCCCATGCCGCGAGGCTGATCGTCACCTGGCTGAAGTCGGTTCCTGCCAGCTGTGCGTGGATCAGGAAGATCGCGAACATCGGGTAGGTGAGGCGATGGATCCAGAGCCACACCGCGGGGCGCATCACGCGTCGCAGGGTGGCCGTGACCGTGATCAGCACGAGAGCGAGGAAACCGACCGTGCCCAGCCCGACGGCCAGTTGTGATCCCGTCCCCTCATCGACCCGAAACGGCACGAGGACATCGAGCGGCGTGACCTGTGAGGTCGCGTCGAGCAGGAGCGCAGTGACGTGCACCACGACGAGCGGCACCCAGAACCAGGCGAGAAACCCGTGCACCGCAACGACGGCCCGATTCCGGGCGAGCGGCGCGAGATACGCGGCACGGATTGCCATGCCGGTGAGCAGCGAGGCAGCGAGCACGAAGAACGCCGCCAGGGCGGCTGCGCGGGTGGCGTACCACAGGACGAGGTCGAGGTTCGCGTCAGGCATCGAGGACGAGCGCATGCCGCAGCGACCCGCGGCGCCGCGAGCCACGCGTCCACGGCCGACGCTCCCATGACACATGCGCTCTTGGCGAGCACCTCGGCACGGAGCGCGGTCCCGGCGACGACCGACACGGTGGTGACATCGGTGCGAGCGGGCGCCGCGGTCCGCGGGTCGATGAGATGGTGTCCACCCGGCCAGCGCCTGCCCGAGATTCCAGAGGTTGCGATGCCCGCATCCCCCACGGTCACGAGGCGCCCGTCGCAAAGCGCAACCGTCCAGCCGCGGCACTCGGGTCCGTCGCCACGAGTCCGGACGTCGCCACCGAGGTTGACCGCCGCGTTGTCGAAGCGCTCGCAGAGACGATCCGCGAGCCATCCCTTGCCCACCCCACCGAGGTCGACCGCGCAGCCCGGAGCCACGCGAGCCCAGCCGGCGCCGACGTCGAGCACCTCTGGAAGCGGTGGCACCTGCGGGCGCGCCGCCTCGCGTCGCAGGATCGCCGGATGTCGACGCACGGCGGTGATCGACCGGTCGTACCCCGCGGCGACAAGCGCGGGAAGGCAGGCGGCATTGACGAGGCCGTCGCTCAGCAGATAGGCGTCGAGGCACACGCGGAGCAACTCGCTGAGGAGCGCGGAGACGGGCGCGCGTGCACCGGCCGCGGCGTTGAACCGCGAGAGTTCGCTGCGGGCGTCGAAACGCGTCAGCCTGCGCTCGAAGGTGACGACATCCGCCACCGCTGCGGACACGTCAGCCGCGGGCGCATCGCAGACCATGAGCTCGCATCGCGCTCCGCCGAACGCCGCGAAGGCGTGACCGATGGTGCGGGCGGTTGCAGTCTTCATGAGACGTAGGTGTTGATGAGGGGCTGCGTCGAAGCGGGCGCCGCGACGACCGATGGTGCGATCGACCCACCGTCCGCGGACCCCGTGCCCTGGTACTCACAGCGCCCGCTCGAGCTCATCGCTGAGCGGCGCAGCGCCCGCACGTAAGCTTCGATGTCGAGCCGCTGCGATGCCGTCAGCGACGCAAGAATCGCCCGGCGTTCGGTCGCCGTCGTCGCCTGACCAAGGCGTTGAGCGATGGGCAGCAACGACGGATCGAGGGTCGCGGTCGCGCCGCTGCCGGCGAAACCTGTCGCGCCGCATGTCGGCGGGATCACCAGTGACGCGGTGCCGTGCGATGCGCCGTTCACCGGTGGCCGCAGCGGTGCCGCCGCGGGTTTCGGGTCGGTGGCGACAAGCACGCCGCTCACGCCGCAGAGTGCGACAGCGCTGACGCTGCTGATCGCCTTGAGTGCCCGCGCGGTGAGGGTCACGGTGCTAGACGGTCCGGATGATCGGCAGCTCGGGGAAGGATGCGCCGAGCACCGACGCCGGGTCCGCCCGGAGCCAGTCGCGGATCAGGCTCTGGTACACGCTGCGAAAATCGACGTTGTACTGCAGGTTTCCCGAGTCGACGGTGCTGGTGAGCGACGGCTGCTCACCGAGCACACCACCCTTGACGGGCTTGCCGACGACAAACACGGGTGCGGCGGCGCCATGGTCGGTTCCCTTACCGCCGTTCTCGCGGACGCGCCTGCCGAATTCGGACCAGGTCATGAGCACCACGCGATCGGCCATCCCATGGTTGGCGATGTCCTGCATGAATGCGCTCACCGCGCTGTCCACGTATGCAAGCAACGCGCTCTGGCGGGTGTCCTCGTCCTGGTGCGTGTCGAAGCCACCGAGGACGACGTGACAGATCTTCACGCTCGGCTGGGTGACGATCATCTCGGCCGTCAGCTGCAGCGATGCCGCGAGGCTGTTCTTGCTGCCGTACACGGTGCTCTGCGGCGTGTAGGTGACCGAAGGCGCGTAGCGATTCTGCGAATCCGCAAGCGCCGCGATCCCGTACTCCGCGGTCGTCAGCGCCTGGTCGAACAGTGCCCCGTAGATGCCCGGCGTCCTCCGATACAGCGCCGGACCAGCGACACGTCGTCCCTCGCCGCCCTCCACCGCGTAGGTGGGTATCGAATCGATCACGCTCACCGAAGCGTTCTGGGCGAGCAGTTCGGCGGGGGTGCTCGCCTGGCCGAGAGCGCACCCCGTGAGCGGATGGCCCTGCGCGTCGAGTTGGCCCGCGAGCAGCTTGCCGAGCCATCCTTCGGTCTGCCGCATGGTCGGATCAGCGTGCTCCCAGATGTACAGGCCCTCGAAGTGCGAGTACACGGGCTTCGGATACCCGACACCCTGCACGAGTGCCACCGAGCCGGCGTCGAAGAGCTTCTTGATGCCGGGCATCACCGGATTGAGGCCGATCTCGGCGTTGAGCCGGAGCACTTTGTCGGCCGGAATCCCGATCGTCGGCCGCGCCTGCAGGTAGGCCGGGTCCGCGTAGGGGATCACGGTGTTGAGCCCGTCGTTGCCACCCCCGAGCTGCAGGATGACCAGCACATGGTCGTTGTGGACGTCGTCGATGGTCGCGGCGAACACCGACTTGGCGAAAACCGGCGGCACGATGATGCCGGCACCGGTTGCGGTGATGCCGCTGACCATGAAATCGCGGCGGGTGATCATGTCATCGGCCTCACTTGAGCTGAAACTCGGGGCTTGCGAGGAGCGCGTACCACCTGTCGCCGTTGCTCTCGCTCGCATTGAAGACGGTCGCCGTGTCGGACCCCACCACGCCGTCGAGCTGGGTCCGCACCGCCTCGAGGGGATCCGGGAGGTCCGGGGTGGACGCGACCACACCCGCCGCGAAGTTCAATCGCGCCAGCCATGCCGCCGAAGACACCCAGCCCTGGTTGGACGGCCAGCCGGCCACCGTGGGCATGTCGTAGAGCAGCTGATCCATCGCCGCGCCGGACCGCACGCACGTCGCGGCGAGGTCGGGGCGTTTCAGCGCTCGCATGGTGGCGACCATGTACTCCGCGGGGCCGCGCACCAACGATCGGTATGCGCTCGCGGAGGTGAAAGCCGGGTCGGTGAAGATCGCTCGCATGAGCGTCTTGATGTCGTAGTTGCTGTCGCGGAACTGCGATGCCACGCTGTTGACGAGCGCGGTGGATGGATCCGGCGTGCAGAACTGCACGAGCGCACTGCGCGCGATGCGTGGTGCGCAGGCGGGCTGGGACAGGATGATGTCGAGCGCCTCTGCCGGGTCGATATCGCCGGTGTGGCCGAGGAATGTCTTGACCCCGGCGTCGTGCTGGCCGGCTGCGAGCACCCCCTTGAAACGTGCCCCCTGAGCGATGAGCTGATCCAGGGTCTGGGCGTACACCGCGGGTGTCGAGCCCTTGAGCTTCGGCGGCTGCATGCGCCGTCCGTTCGCATCGACGAGCACGGTCCGGATTCCTGAAAAGGCGCGAGCCCCTTCGCGCACGTCGGTCTCGGTGTAATGACCGGCGCCGAGCGTGAACAGCTCCATGAGCTCGCGGCTGTAATTCTCATTGGGGGCGGCGGCGGTGCTCTCCTCGAGGTCGAGGTAGCGAATCATCAGCGGGTCGTAGGTGACAGCCTTGATGAGCGTTCGGAAGTTGCTCCGACCGATCGATCTGTAGAGCTCGTTCTGCTGGAGGACGAAGGGCAGGCGCGCCGCCTTGCGATAGTCGCTGGTGAGCAGCCCGTGCCAGAAGAGCGTCATCCGCTCCGGGAACTGCGCCGGCGTCGTGGCCATGTGGTCGTACCAGGCTTGAACCACCGCCTCGTGGTTGGTGGCGTCCCCCACCCGCGGCAGTGCCTGCGCCGCCTGGTTGACGACCATGTCGACGAGGTCGGCGTACCGCATCGACGCCGCCGAATCGAGCTCCGCGGCGGTGTACCCGAACGTCGCCCGGCGCAGGAGGTGGGCCGCCAGGCCGGCCGGGCTGCCGAGCGGGCTCGTCCAGGCTCCGTCAACGCCGGACGCCGATGCGGTCTCGCGCGACGCCGCGGGCAGCTGCATGGCGAGGTATCGAAAGCCAACCGCGCCGATCACGCCACCGGCGCCGATGCCGAGGACCTGACGCCGGCTGAGCTGCAGGTTGGCGCTCCCCATGGCCGGCCAGTTTCGCCGTCCGATCTGAGAATTACCCTGCCCTCGCAGGCCTCCACGGCGCCTCTCAGCCGATTCTCAGGACGCGGGCGACGCGGCCCGCACCGCGGCCGGTCCATCGCCGCACTCGGTAGACTGGGATCGAGGCCGGCGTGCAGCCGGCCGGATGCAGATCACTTCCAAGGAGTACCAACCATGCCGTCCACACCAGCCGAAATCTTCAGTGAGATCAATTCCCGCATCGCCGCCGATCCGACCAAGACCGCCGGGATGAACGCTGTCTACGCCTTCGATCTGAATGGCGAGGCCCCTGGTCAGTACCACATCGCTCTCAAGGACGGCAGTGCCGACATCGGCGAGGGAGTGCCGGAGAACCCCAACATCACGATCACCATGAAGTCGGAGGACTTCGTCGACCTGGCCACCGGCAAACTCGACGGCACCATGGCTTTCATGAGCGGCAAGATCAAGATCAAGGGCGACATGGGGCTCGCGATGAAGCTCCAGTCGGTGCTTCGCTAGGCGCACAAGGTCTGCGCACGGTGGCCGAGGAGCTCCGACCCGTGCGCTTCGACTACGACGAGCAGCATCGAGCGCTGCTGATCGATTGGTCCGACGGCGCCTCGCACCATATCCCGTTCGCCGTGCTCCGCCGGGCCTGCCCATGCGCGGCATGCAAGGGGGAACCCGGGTTTCGGGGCCGCTTCAGCTCGGACCCGGTCCTCCATCCCGGCGAGGATGAGCTCGCGGATATCTCACTGGTCGGCGCCTACGGGTTGAACACCGTCTGGGCCGACGGCCACAACACCGGGATCTACACATACGAGCGCCTCCGCGAACTCGGCAACGCGTCGGCGTAGAGTTCGCCGCCATGACCGCCGAAGCAACGCCGACCACCGCCACGCAACTGCTCCGGTCCGTGAGCGACGGGGTCCTCACCCTGACGCTCAACCGGCCGGAGGTCCTCAATGCGATCACCCCTGGGCTCCTCGATGAGGTCACCGGGGCGCTCGTCGAGGCAGCCTCGGGCCGCACCGTTCGCGCGGTGATCATCACCGGCGCGGGGCGCGGCTTCTGCAGCGGTCAGGATCTCCGTGCCACCGCGACCGACGGTGGATTCGACGTGGGAGCGGTGCTCCGGGATCACTACACCCCGGCGATCCGCGCCATCCGTTCCATGGACCAGCCGGTGATCGCCGCTGTCAACGGCGTCGCGGCCGGCGCCGGATTCTCGCTCGCGCTCGCCTGCGACCTCCGCATCGCCGCCGAGTCCGCAACGTTCGTCCAGGCGTTCATCCGGATCGGTCTCATCCCCGACCTCGCCAGCACCTATTTCCTGCCCCGGCTCATCGGCCCGGCCCGCGCCGCCGAGCTCACCATGCTCGGGGAGACGGTCGACGCCGCTCGCGCACTCGACCTCGGCATCGTCAACCGGGTCGTGCCCGACTCCGAGCTTGGCACGGCCGCCGCCGAGCTCGCCGGCCGCCTGGCGCGCGGCCCGCGCTCCATCGCCCTCACCAAGCGGGCGCTCGAGGTCTCGCACGAGAACGATCTCGAGGCGCAACTCGCAGTCGAGGAGCGCCTTCAGACGGAGGCGACGACGACGAGCGATTTCTTCGAGGGCGTGAGTGCGTTTCTCGAGAAGCGCCGGGCAACCTTCACCGGCTCGTAGGCGCCCGCACGTGCTCAGTGCCGTCGAGAAGCTCACGGCCCTCCTGGGCCCCGCGAGGGTCCTGACCGGCGCCGAGGTCAGCGAGGACGACTGGCACGACGAGTCGCTCGTGGCCCACTGGCACGCTCCGGACGTGGTCGCCCTCCCCCATTCGGCCGCCGAGGTGTCGGCGATCATCGCGATTGCGCGCGAGTTCGGGCTGCCCGTGACGGCTCGCGGCTCCGGGACCGGCCTCGCCGGCGGCTGCGTCCCCCGCGAGGGCGGCGTGCTCATCGCGTTTCGCGAGATGAGCGCCATCCTGGAGATCGACGTCGACAATCAGGTCGCGGTCGTCCAACCCGGGGTGAGCCTCCGCCAGCTCGACGAGGTCGTTGCCCGGCACGGCCTCGTCTATCCGGTCTACCCCGGGGAGAGCAGCGCGAGCCTGGGCGGCAATGTCGCCACCAATGCGGGCGGCATGCGAGCCGTCAAATACGGGGTCACCCGCCACCAGGTGCTCGGCCTCGAAGCGGTCCTCGGGACGGGCGAGGTCATCCGCACCGGCGGCAAATTCGTCAAGGCAACCTCCGGCTACGACCTCACCCAGCTCATCGTCGGGTCGGAGGGCACGCTGGCCGTGGTCACCGAGGCGATCCTGCGTCTCTATCCCCGCCAGCCGCACGCGGCGACCGTGCTGGCTCCGTTCCGAACCGTCGCGGAGATCGCCACCGCGGTTCCACGCATCGTCCAGAGTGGCGTCGCGCCGATGATCCTGGAGTACATCGACATGATGTCGATGGCCGCGATCACCGCCGCGCGCGGGCTCGAACTGGGGATCGGCGCAGCGGTCAAGGAGGCCGCGCTCGCCTACCTGGTCGTGGTGCTCGAGTCCCGTGACCCGGGCCGCCTCGACGAGGACATCGAGCAGCTCGGCGACCTGATCACGACGCTGGGCGCTCTCGACGTCTATGTGCTGCCGGCGCGTGCGGCATCCGACCTGATCGAGGCGCGCGAGCGGGCATTCTTCGCCGCCAAGGCCGCGGGTGCCAACGAGATCATCGACACGGTCGTCCCGCGCGCGCAGATCCCTGAGTTCCTGGCAGAAGTGTCACTAATCGCGCAGGATACGGGCTCGATGGTGATCGGGTGCGGCCACGCCGGCGACGGCAACGTTCATCTGTCGGTGTTCCAGTCCGACCCGGAGCGGCTCGAGCGAGTGCTGCGCGGCGTCTTCGCCGCCGGCGCGGCACTCGGCGGCGCCGTGTCCGGCGAGCACGGCATCGGCACCGACAAGCGCAGCCACTTCCTCGCCCTGGAAGACCCGGCGAAGCTCGCGCTCATGCGCAGGATCAAGACGGCGTTCGATCCCGACGGCATCCTCAATCCCGGCGCGGTGCTCGAGCCCGAGACCGCGTCGATGCAGCCGAGCGCGAGATGATCGGCGGCGAGGCGGTCGTCCGCAGCCTGGTGGCGTCCGGCGTCGACGTCGTGTTCGCGAATCCGGGCACCTCAGAGATGCACTTTGTCGCAACGCTCGACGCCGTGCCGGAGATGCACGGCGTGCTTGCGCTCTTCGAGGGAGTCGCCACCGGCGCCGCCGATGGCTACGCGCGCATGCGCGACACTCCGGCGGCGGTCCTCCTCCATCTCGGACCGGGCCTCGGCAACGGGCTCGTAAATCTCCACAACGCGCGGCGCAGCCACGCCCCCGTGGTGGCGATCGTCGGCGACCACGCCACGTATCACAAGCGGTTTGATGCGCCGCTCGAGTCCGATATCGACACCGTGGCGCGCAACGTCTCGACCTGGATCCGCCGGAGCATGCGGTCCACCGATGCCGGCGCGGACGCCGCCGCCGCGGTCGCGGCTGCGTGCGGACCGCCGGGGCAGGTGGCCACCCTCATCCTTCCGGCGGACGTCTCGTGGTCCGAGGGCGGATCGGTGGCGCCTCCGGTGACGCGGACTCCGCGCGCCGCAGTGCAAGCCGCCACGCTCGAGGAGGCCGCGGCGGCACTCCGTTCGAAGGAACGTACGGCGCTGCTCATCGGCGGCGGCGCACTCCGCGAACCGGGTATCCGCGCGGCGTCACGTATCGCGGCTGCAACGGGCGCGGAACTGCTTGCCGAGACATTCGCCGCGCGCGCCGAGCGGGGCGCGGGCATCCCGGAGATCCAGCGACTCGCCTACCTCGCGGAGATGGCCGCGGGACAGCTCGATGGCCTGAGACATCTCATCCTCGTCGACGCGAAGTCTCCGGTCTCGTTCTTCGCCTATCCGGGGAAACCCAGCGACCTCGTGCCCGACGGTTGCGACGTGCTCACCCTCGCCGGCGAGGGTGACGACGCGGTTGCAGCGCTGGAGACGCTCGTCGCGGCGTTGGGCGCCGACACCTCCCCAACTGTCGCCGATCCGGCGCGCCCGGAGCGGCCGACCGGTGACCTGGGCGCCGAGTCGATTGCTCGTGCCATCGGCGCGCTGCTGCCCGAGGGAGCGATCGTGTCCGATGAGGCCAACACCAGCGGCACCTTCCTTCCCCTGTTCACCGCGGGGGCTCCGCGGCACGACTGGCTCACCCTGACCGGTGGGTCGATCGGCCAGGGCCTTCCGGTGGCGCTCGGCGCTGCCATCGCCTGCCGGGACCGGCAGGTCCTGGCCCTCGAGGCGGACGGATCGGCGCTCTACACGCTCCAGTCGCTCTGGACCATGGCGCGCGAGCAGCTCGACGTCACCTCCGTCATCTTCAGCAACCGCCGCTACGCGATCCTGCGGATGGAGCTCGCCCGGGTCGGCGCGACTTCGTCCGGCGAACGCGCGCTCGCGATGCTCGACATCGCGCCGCCTGAGATCGACTTCGTCGCGCTCGCCCGGGGCTTCGGAGTCCCCGCGACCCGCCCGGAGACCGCGGAGGCATTCGCGGATGACCTGGCCCGGGCGTTCGCCGAGCCGGGCCCCCACCTCATCGAGGCGATCGTTCCTTCGCTGTTCTGATCACCGATGCAGGCGCTCTCCGCCTCGGATCGGGACCGCCAGCCAGTTCTCGCGGGGCGGCAGCGGACAGCTCCACCTCGGGTCGTAGCTGCATGAGGGCTGGTACGCGAAGTTGAAGTCCAGGATCAGGCGTCCGCCGCCATCGGTCCCGAGATCGGCGCTCTTCGCGGTGTCGAGCAGGTAGCGACCCGCGCCGTACGTCTCGCCGCCGGAGGTGGCATCGCGAAACGAGAGGAAGAACCCACCCGCATAGTCGAGCAGCCAGAACATCGAGAGACTTGACGGCGCACCGCCGAGCGAGAAGCGCGCGGTGGCGGCACGCTGCGCGGTGATGTGTCCGCTCGTCGAGCCCGGAAGCTCGAAGGTCGCACCGTCGGCGGCTTCCACCTCGGCCGGCGTGCGCAGCGCCGGGTCGTACCCGTAGTACTCGGGGGCCGTGGAGTCGCCGCGCTCCGCCGCGGGCACGGGGCTCTGCGAATGGGTCCGAAAGAGCCGATCGCGCACCGCACACCAGCGCATCCACGCCGACGGAGGGTCCGGCTCGGCGCGGACCGCCGCGTACAGCTCGCTCACCTGACGGCGCCAGTCGGCCAGCTCGAGCAGTTCGGTGATCACGGGACCAGCGTCGCGATTGCCTCGGTCAACCGAGCGAGCGTACCTCGCGCTCAGCCACCGTCGCCGTAGACGACGCCTTCCCGCAGCTCGTCCATGCGCCGCATCCGTGCCAGGGCGGTCTCGCCGAGGCGAGCGAGCACGGCGGCGATCAGCGCCTCGGTGAGCGCCAGCGCAGAGACCATCGAATCGAACGGCGCCACGGTCGTCTGCACGCCGGTGACCAGGACGTAGCGTGCCGAAGCGGCCGCCGGAGACAGCCACGGATCCGTCACGAGCACGACGGTGCTGCCCCGGCCGGCGGCGACCTTGGCGCTGTTGATGGAGTCGCTCTGATAGCGGCGGTAGTCGAAGACCACCAGGACATCGCGGCGCCCCAGGTCGACCAGGTGATCGGCCGGATTGCTCCGCTCCGGATCGACGAGCTCGACGCCGGGACGGATGAGGTGCAGCTGGCTTGCCAGGTAGCGCGCCATGAAGGCACTCACCCGGCCGCCGAGCGAGAGCACCCGGCGGCGTGGGTCGGCGAGGAGGTCGATCACGGCCTCGAAGTCGTGCTCCGACACCATGTCGAGGCTGGTCCGGAGGCTGTGCTCGTAGGTGGCGAACGCATCGTGGAGCACCGAGTCGCTTGGGCCACCGGGGGGTGTCAGCTCGTAGCGCGCGAGCGGCGAGCTGAGGCGCTCCTGCAACTCCTGCCGAAGCGAGTCCTGGAACTCCGGGTAGCCGCGCAGGCCGAGCTTGGTGATGAATCGAGTCACGGTGGCGGGACTCACGCCCGCGCGCTCCGCGAAGCGGGTCAGGCTCTCCAGTCCGGCGACCGGATAGAACGCCAGCAGCACTTGCCCGAGCCGCCGCTCGGACGCGCTGAACGCCCCCATCCGCTGGCGCACAAGCTCACCGACGAGCAACTCCGGCATTGAAACGATTCTTACAGTTTTGCGCCGTTTGGGTTTGTTCGATAAATCTGTTGACGCTGGTACGGAGGCGCTGCTACTGTGCGCCCACCGCACCGGACTGCATGGGGAGATGAGCCGATGACCGTTCAGGCTGTTGACAGCGATACCGAGACTCTGCACAGGCTCGGGTACGCCCAGGAATTGCTGCGGCGGATGGGGGGCTTCTCCAACTTCGCTGTCTCGTTCACGATCATCTCGATCCTGTCGGGGTGCCTGACCGCGTACGGCGTCGCGATGTTCAACGGCGGCCCGATCGACATGAACATCGGCTGGCCGCTCGTCGGTGTCATGGTCATCATCGTCGGCCTCGCCATGGCGGAGGTCTGCTCGAGCTACCCCACAGCCGGTGGGCTCTATTACTGGTCCGCCAAGCTCGGCGGCAAGAACGGACCGGCCTGGAGCTGGTTCACCGGCTGGTTCAACCTCGTCGGTCAGGTGGCGGTCACCGCGGGCATCGACGGCGGCCTCGCGCTCTTCGCGTCAGCGTTCATGAACAACTGGTTCGGATACCCGCTGACACCATGGCCCATTCTCGGCGTCTATGCGGTTGCGCTCTTCCTCCACGGATTGCTGAACACGTTCGGGGTCCGGCTGGTCGCGCTCCTCAACGACGTCTCCGTCTGGTGGCACATCACCGGAGTGGTCGTCATCGTCGCGGTGCTCCTCATCGTTCCCAAGCACCATCAGTCGGTGTCGTTCATCTTCACGAGCTTCCAGAACGGAACCGGTGCGTCCTTCCCCGGCAACATCATCTATGTCTTCCTGATCGGTCTTCTGCTGGCGCAGTACACCTTCACCGGGTATGACGCCTCGGCGCACATGACGGAGGAGACCAAGAACGCGGCCACCGCAGGGCCGCGCGGGATCGTCCTCTCGATTGTCGTCTCGCTGTTCGCCGGGTGGATCCTGCTGATCGGCGTCACCTCCGCGATTCAGAACTACGGCACCGAGTCCACCGCGGTCGTACCGGCAGCACAGATCTTCATCGACGCGGCGGGCGGCGGTCTCGGCCAGTTCCTCCTGCTCATCGCGATCGGCGCGCAGTTCTACTGCGGCATGTCCTCGGTGACCGCAAACTCGCGCATGATCTATGCCTTCTCGCGTGACGGCGCGGTTCCGGGGCATCAGCTCTGGAGCAGGATCAACAAGCGCACGCGCACGCCAACCAACTCGATCTGGCTTGCCGTGGTCGGCGCGTTCATCCTCTTCCTCCCGTACGTGTTCAACACCTACGCATACGCGGCCGTGATCTCGATTGCGGTCATCGGTCTCTACGTCGCGTACGGCATCCCGATCCTGCTGCGGCTGCGCGCGGGCGACGCATTCGAGCGTGGTCCGTGGCACCTCGGTCGGTGGAGCCGCGTGGTCGGAACCATCGCCGTCGTGTGGATCGTGATCATCAGCATCCTCTTCATCCTCCCGACGGCATTCCCGATCACCGGGACCAACTTCAACTACACGATCGTCGCCTTCGCGGTGGTGCTGGGCGGCACCACGATCTGGTGGATCGTCTCGGCGAAGAACTGGTTCAAGGGCCCTCGCGTGCAGGGCACGGCAGAGGAGCTGGCGATGATCGAGGCGGGGTTCGCGCCCACGACCGCGCCGGTGCCCGCCGTCTCGGCAGGCTGAGCCCACTCATCGGTTCATCACGCGTGCTCGCGGCGCCGGCGCCGCGAGCACGCGAAGGATCCCCAAGATGTCCAAGCCCAGGATTGGCGTGACCTGCAGTCCGCGCCGCGGACCGGCGTACTACTCGCCGTACATTCGCGCCGTCGAGGCGGCCGGCGGTGAGCCGGTGACACTCGATCCTCAGCCGAACGGCCTCGGAGCCGACGAGGCGTCGTCATTGATCCATCGCATCGACGGGCTGCTCGTCCCGGGTGGCTGGGATGTCGACCCGCCCGCATACGGTGAGGCCCGGCAGGAGGAGACGCCCAACGTCGATCCGCCGCTCGATCTCACCGAGATCGCCCTTGTCCGCGCCGCCGTCGAGGAGGGGGTGCCCGTATTCGGGATCTGCCGCGGACAGCAGGTCATCAACGTGGCGCTGGGCGGCTCGCTGCGCCAGCACATCGACGGTCACGACAACCACGGGCTGCCGCGCGACCTGCTCGCACACTCCATCGATGTGGTTCCCGGCTCGGAGCTGTCGAAGGTCACCCCCGGTGATCACGTGATGGTGAACAGCCTGCATCACCAGTCGGTGAAGGACGTCGCACCCGGCCTGCACGTGACGGCCAAGAGTCCGGACGGTGTCGTCGAGGGCATCGAATCGGCGGACGGAATGATCGTCGCCGTGCAGTGTCATCCCGAGGAGTTGCTCGACCGGCAGGGATGGGCGATGTCGCTCTTCCGGCGGTTCGTCGATCGCGTCGCCGAGCGCAACCACAATGGCGCGGTCGCAACCGATGCCGCCAAGGAGGGCAGCTGAACCATGCTCACGCTCGACGAACTCACCAACTCCGTCGAAGCCGGCGATGTCGATACGGTCGTCGTGGCGTTCACGGACATGCAGGGTCGCCTCATGGGGAAGCGCATGGAGGCGCACTTCTTCCTCGACGAGATGGCGCACAAGAACCCGATCGAGGGTTGCAACTACCTGCTCGCACTCGAGATGGAGATGGATCCCGTGCCCGGCTACGAGATCGCCAGCTGGGAGCGGGGCTACGGCGACTTCTCGATGGTCCCCGATTTCGCCACCATGCGGCGCATTCCCTGGCTCGAAGGCACCGCGCTCGTGCTCTGCGACGTCGCGTGGAACGATGGCACGCCGGTTCGCCCGTCGCCGCGCCAGGTGCTCAAGGCGCAGATCGAGCGCGCCCGTGGCCTCGGATACGAGGCCATGTTCGGCTCCGAGCTGGAGTTCTTCCTCATCAAGGAAACGTATGCGGAGGCGCACGCGCAGCACTACCGCGGACTCACCCCCTCGGTGCCGTACATCCTCGACTACCACATCCTCGCAACCAGCTATGACGAGCCGTTCATTCGCGCGGTGCGCAACAACATGCAGGCGGCGGGCATGCGAGTGGAAACATCCAAGGGCGAGGCATGGCCCGGCCAGCAGGAGCTGAACTTCCGGTACGACACCGCCGTGACCATGGCAGACAACCACGTCATCTACAAGAACGGGATCAAGGAGATGGCACACCAGCGCGGCTGCTCGGTGACCTTCATGGCCAAGCCGGATCACACCTGGATCGGAAGCTCGTGCCACATCCACTCAAGTCTCTGGGGTGGCGGCGACGCACTCTTCGCAGGCGAATCGACACTCTTCAAGCAGTACCTCGCCGGCATGATCGCTTGCGCCGGTGAGTTCGCCGTGTTTCTCGCGCCGAACGTCAACTCCTACAAGCGATATGCCGCGGGAAGCTGGGCGCCGACGACACTCGCCTGGGGTTACGACAACCGGACGTGCGGCTTCCGTGTCGTCGGTCATGGCAAGTCGCTGCGCGTGGAGTGCCGGATCCCGGGAGCGGATGCCAATCCGTACCTTGCGTTTGCCGCGTTGCTCGCAGCCGGATTGCACGGCATCGAGAACAAGCTCGAGCTCCCGCCGGCATACACAGGCAACGCCTATGAGTCCGATGTCAAGCGCTTTCCGCACACGCTGAACGAGGCGATCACGGCGCTCGAGCAGGGCACGGTCGCGCGTGCCGCGTTCGGCGACGACGTGGTGGATCACTATTTGAACTACGCGCGTACCGAGCAGCACCTCTTCGACAAGGCGGTCACCTGCTACGAGCGCGAACGCTTCTTCGAGCGCGGATGACCCTCCGGGTTATCAACCCGGCCACGGAGCAACCCGTGGCCGAGCTGGAGCAGGCGGGCGTGACCGAGACCGACCGCGCCGTAGCGGCGGCGAAGGCCGCGTTCCCGGCCTGGCGGGCGGTTGCCCCGTCTGACCGCGCGCGCCTGCTGCGCCGCCTCGCGGGTGTCATCGAGGACCATCACGAGGAACTCGCCCTCCTGGAGACCAGGAACGTCGGCAAGCCCATCGCGGACTCGCGCGGCGAGGTGGGCATGGTCGCCGAGGTCTTCCACTACTACGCCGGCGCCGTCGACAAGCATTTCGGCCAGACGATCCCCGTGGCCGGTGGTGTCGACATGACCTTCCGCGAGCCACTCGGCGTGGTCGGGCTCATCGTGCCCTGGAACTTCCCGCTCAACATCGCCAGCTGGAAGGTCGGGCCCGCACTCGCGTGCGGCAACACCGTGGTCCTCAAGCCGGCCGAGCTGACCCCGATGACCGCGATCCGCCTCGGCGAACTCGCCCTCGAGGCTGGCATCCCGCCCGGCGTGCTCAACGTCGTGGTGGGCCCCGGCCGCATCGTCGGCGAGCGGCTCATCCACCATCCCGATGTCGCCAAGATCGGCTTCACCGGCTCCACGGAGGTGGGGGTCGGCGTCATGCGCGGGGCTGCCGAGAGCATCAAGCGCGTGACGCTCGAGCTCGGCGGCAAGTCGGCGAACATCGTCTTTGCCGATGCCGACCTCGAGCGCGCGGCGGCCGCTGCGCCGTACGCGGTGTTCGGCAACGCCGGGCAGGACTGCTGCGCGCGCTCGCGGATCCTCGTGCAGCGCGAGGCGTACGACCGCTTCGTCGCACTGCTCATTGCCGCAACCGGTGCGCTGCGCGTCGGCGATCCGGAGGACGACTCGACTGAGATGGGGCCGCTCGTCTCGGGCGGTCACCGCGCGACCGTGGCCTCGTTCGTCGAGTCCGAGCCGCTGTTCAAAGGATCGACACCCGACGGCCCCGGTTTCTGGTATCCGTGCACGCTGGTCGAGGCGACCAATACCGACCGCATCGCTCGCGACGAGGTCTTCGGGCCGGTGGCCGCGATCATCCCCTTCACCGACGAGGCCGACGCGGTGCGAATCGCAAACGACACGCCCTATGGACTGTCGGGATCCATCTGGACGACCAACGGCGGGAGAGCGCTGCGCGTCGCGAGGGCGCTCGAGACCGGAGTGCTCTCCATCAACAGCAATTCCTCGGTGCGGGTGTCCACGCCGTTCGGGGGCTTCAAGCAATCGGGGTTCGGTCGCGAGCTCGGCATGCAGGCGCTCGACGGCTACTCCGAGGTCAAGAACGTATTCATGACGACGGAGGGCTGACACGGAGATGGGACGCCTCGACGGCAAGGTGGCGGTGATCACGGGCGCGGCGGGTGGCATCGGCCGCGAGGCGGCGATGCTCTTCTCGTCAGAGGGAGCATCGGTTGTCGTTGCCGACACAAGCCGGTCGGCGGGTGAGCAGACCGCGGCAGAGTGCAAGGGCGCGACCTTCGTCGCGGTCGATGTCAGCGACGCGGCGAGCGTCGCAACGATGTATGAAGCCGCTGTGGCCGCATTCGGCGGCATCGACATTCTCTACAACAACGCCGGGATCATGCCACCCGACGACGACTCGATCCTGACCACCGAACCCGACGCGTGGGACCGCGTTCAGGCCGTCAATGCGAAGGGCGTGTACCTGTGCTGCAAGTACGGGATTCCACATCTGCTCGAACGCGGCGGTGGCTCGGTGATCAACGTCGCCTCATTCGTCGCGCTCGTGGGTGCGGCGACCTCGCAGATCGGGTACACGGCGTCCAAGGGTGCGGTGCTGTCGATGAGCCGCGAGCTGGCAGTCCAGTTCGCCCGCCAAGGGGTGCGGGTCAACGCGTTGTGTCCGGGGCCCGTCGAAACACCGCTGCTCATGCGTCTCTTCTCGGACAATCCCGATGCGTATGAGCGCCGGCGCGTGCATCTGCCCATGGGCCGGCTGGCCACCGCGCGAGAGATCGCAAACGCCGCGCTGTTTCTCGCCGGCGACGAGTCGTCGTACGTGAACGGTTCGACCTTCCTCGTGGACGGTGGGCTGACCGCCGCCTACGTGACTCCCGAATAGCAGGCGCGGCGGTTCCTGTAACCCGCGGGCATACTCTCCGTATCTCGAATCCCGAAGAGGCGCGGCCGTCACTCTGTACGTCGGTGTCATGATCGCAACGCATGGTTGTTGAGGCGGCGCATCGCTCCGCGGCGCTGCCGGACCGCCGGGCGTTTCCGAGCGAGGTGCTCGCACCGGTCACCATCGAGGGGCTGGCCACCGCGGTTCCGCCGTATCGCGCCGGCGGCGACGAGGTGCTCGGGCTGCTCACGAAGGTCTGGCCGCGGCTCGAACGCCGGGTCAGCCTGTTCACCGAAGAGCTCGCCGACACCCACCGGTACCTGGTGCGCCCGCTCGATGAAGCCCTCGTACCGTTGAGCCCCGGCGAGCAGGCGCTTCGCTACGCCGCCGAGGCGACCCCGCTCGCAATCACCGCCGCGGAGCGGGCTCTTCGTGATGCCGGCGCCGCGAGCGACGACATCGGGCTCATCGTCGTGTCCTCATGCACCGGGTTCGTGCTTCCCGGCATCGACGTGCAGCTGATCAATCACCTCGGGCTCAGGCGGGATATCCGGCGCATGCCCTTCATGAACTTCGGCTGTGCCGGTGGCGCGGCCGCCCTGACGTGGGCGTCGGACTGGGTGCGCACCCATCCCGCCCAGACGGCGCTTGTGGTGGCCGTCGAGGTTCCCTCGCTCACGTTCCGTCCGTCGGACACCTCCGCGGACAACCTGTTGAGCGTGCTCGTCTTCGGCGATGGAGCCGGCGCCGCGGTGCTTCGCCAGGGAGTGATGCCGGGTCGTATCGGCATCGGCCGGACCGCTCACCATCTGGTGGCGTCGAGCACCGACGCGCTCGGGTTCGAGAGGGCCGATGACGGATTTCGGGTCGTGGTCTCTCGTCAGCTGCCACGACTGCTCGAGACACACCTCCCCGCGCTCGTCGACCGCTTCATCGGCTCGACCGCCGGACTGGATGCCGTCGCGCTGCACCCGGGGGGACAGGCGATCGTCGACGCGGTCACACGCTGCCTCGCGCTTGACGACCGTCAGGTGGCCGCAACCCGGCGCGTCATGGCCACAACCGGCAACACCTCGTCTGCCGCGATCCTGTTCGTGCTCGAGGAGCTGGCGGCACATCTCCCCGTCGATGCGGGACGCGGTCTCGGTGCCGCGTTCGGCCCCGGCGTGATGGTCGAGCTCTTCGAGCTGCTCTGGGCGTCATGAACCGCGGGGCGCGAAGCGCCCTTGTCCTCGCGACCGCGTCGCAGCGGCTCGTCGAGTTGCGCATCTCGTCGCGCAACCGAGCGAGGCTGCCGCGGGCCGAGCAGGCGTCGCCTGCCACCTACCCGGTCATGGTCGCCGTGCACGTGGCCCTGTTTGCGGTCAGCGCGTGGCCGCGGCGCGGACGGCGGGTCTCGCGACCGGTGGAGGTTGCGGCGCTCCTCGGCCTCGCCGCATCGGCGGGGCTCCGGTTGTGGGCGATTCGCACCCTGGGGGAAAGCTGGAACGTGACCGCGCACGTGTCCCCCGAGGGTCACATCGAGACCGGCGGCCCGTATCGGTACGTGCGCCACCCGAACTACGTCGCGGTGGCACTCGAGTTCGCGTGCCTCCCCGTCGCGGTGGGTGCCCTCCCCGAGGCTGTGGTGCTCTCGCTCGCCAATGCCGCGGTGCTGATGCCCCGGATCCGTGCCGAGGAGCGGCTGCTCGATGCCATGCCCGGCTATCGACAGGCGTTCAGCGGCGTCCCTCGGTTCGTTCCGCGGCCCGGGCGGCGCAGCCGTCAGATCCCGGCGAGCGAGAGCCAGTCGCGCGCTGAGAGATCCCGAAAGGTCTGATACCCGCAGTTGATCGCGATCAACTTGGCGAGCGCGCGCGGATCGCTTCGGGCTCGCGTCATCGCGCGCCGGCTCAACACCGGCGATCGCGCCAGGAAGAGCGCGAGTTCGGTGAGCCGGCGGCGCTCGCGAACGAGGCCATTGTGGTCGCGTGCATATCGGGCGGCGGCGGTGGGCTCGGAGATGCGTCCACTGAGGAGGTCGCCCACGTGCACGGCAAGACGCTCCGCGACGAGCATCCCGATCGCGATGCCGTCTCCCGTCGTGGGGTCGTCGTAGCCGGACGCGTCGCCGGTGAGAAAGATGGCGCCTTCCGCGACGGCGCGGACACGCTGATGGAAGTACGCGGCGCCGAGCGGTCCTGCGACCAGTTCCGCGTCACGGAGACCGGCGATGCTCCGACGCGCCGCGCCCGCGTAGGTCCGCGCGGTCATCGGCGGCAACGACCGATGAGTCAGGATCGAGACAAGCAGCAGGTCGGGCCCCACCGGAGCCTCGTACCACTCGTGGTCGCCGGCGAGGGTCACGGTCACCGCGTCACGGTCGCGGGTGTCGACGCGCCAGTGGCCGGCAAGCCCGTAGCGCAATCGCGCCTGAGATCGAGCCCGAAGGCCGGCCCAGGCTCGCACCTGCGAGTGCAGCCCGTCAGCACCGATGACGATGCGGGCCCTGATATGGCCGGCCGTTGTGGCGACACCGACCACCCGCTGCGACGCGTCGTGGATGAGCCCGGTGACCCGCTCCCCCTCCCGCACGGTGGTATGAGGTTGCCGCCGGACCGCATCGACGAGCACCTCATCGAAGCTGGTGCGCCGGATGCCGAGCCCTTCCGGCGCCCCGCCGGCCGGCGGAATCGGGAACCGCACATGCACCCCTGGACCGCCCTTCGCAAGCTGATAGGTGACGCCGCGGAGCGGCCGCGCGCCGGTCTCGAGGACCCGCTCGTACAGGCCCAGGCGTCGCAGGGCCTCGACCCCGGGCGGCATGATCCCCTCGCCACACGCTTTGTCGCGGGGGAATCGGGCCCGGTCCACGAGCACCACGTCGTGACCGCCTCTGGCGAGCAGCAGGGCGGCCGTGGACCCGCTCGGTCCCGCGCCCACAATGACCGCCTCGGTCTCCAGCACGAGGGCACTGTCGCAGAACGAGCCTTTTCCGGGCGTCTCGCGCTGTACAGCACCGCGCGGACCCCGGGGGGATGATGTCCCGGTGAACTTCCTTTCGGGGCTGCACGGGGCCGTCGCTCTCGCGCTGCTCCCCGCCCTGCTCTTCGCTGAGGAGGCCGGGGTACCCCTGCCCTTTGCTCCGGGTGAGCTGACCCTGCTCGTCGCCGGCCTGCTGATCGCGTCGGGTGGGCTCAATCCCTATGCGTTCATCCCGCTGGCACTGGTCGCGTGCATCGCCGGCTCCCTGGTGGGTTACAGCTGGGCTCGAGCCGTCGGCGATCGAGGACTGAAGGGTCTTGCGCGGCGCCTTCGTCAGCAGCGCAACCTCGAGCGGGTCGAGGAGCGGCTGCGCGCCGCCGGGTGGCGCGGCATCGCGATCAGCAGGCTGATTCCCGGGCTCCGGATCTACACCACACTGGTCGCCGGGGCAGTCCGCTCGCCCCGGCGGTCCTTCATCGTGGCGATGGTCTCCTCGACCGTCGTCTGGGTCGGCGTCTACGTTGCGCTCGGGATTCTGATCGGCGTCCCGGTCGAGCATTTCCTCGATCAACTCCAGAAGCTCGCCGTCCAGGGCGCGATCCTGATCGTGATGGGCGTGGGCTGCTATCTCGCGGTCCGCAAGACGCCGTCGTCGTCCGGCGCCGGCCTCGTTCGCGTTCCGCGATGGGTGCGCGTCGTGCTTGCCGCCCTTCTCGACATCGGCGTTGTGGCCAGCATCGTGACCGGGTTGCTCGCGCTCGGCCGCCTGCTCGGAGTCGGCTTCGGGAGCGGGTGGGTGGACGGAGTCGTCGTGCTCCTGGTGGTCGGAGCGTTCTACGTGATCGTGGCCCGGCGCAGCGCCGGTGCGACTGCCGGTGAGGTGCTCCTGCAGACGAGCTACGTGAGCGGGCACCGACTGCCGCTGAAGCCTCGCGCGGCACTGGAGGCGGTGCGATCCCTGGTGACCCGAACCGACGACGAGCTCACCGCCACCGGGGACCTGCTCCACGCTCTCGGCGATCCCGATCGCCTGCGGATCGTGACCCAGCTGCTCGATCGTCCCCAGAAGCTCGATGACCTGTCGGCGCGCTCGAAGCTCTCACCGTTCGAGGTCCGGCACCAGCTGGATCGCTTCGAGTCGACCGGGGTTCTCGTGGTCAGCGGGCAGGAACCGGATGCGACCTACGCGATCCGCTCCGACCTCCGCCACGTGCTCGTCCAGCTGCTCGCGATCATGGAATCGACGCCGGCCGCGGCCGAGCCGCGCGGAGTGTCCCCGAATCCGGCAGGAGCCTGAAACTCCCCACCCACGCCGGCTATAGTCGCCCCGAGGAACTGGACTGTCGGGCGAGTCGGCATGAAGCGGGGGATCATTGCCGCTGCACGGTTCCGTCGGGGGGCTCAGGTCGCGGTCGTCGTAGCGCTGGTGCTGGCCGGACAGGCCGTTCCCGCCGCCGCCGGCACCATCAACAGCGTTCGTCCCAACGGGCTCGGAACGCTAGACTGCAACGGGTTCAGCTCCATCCAGAAATTGGTCAAACCAAGCCTTCTCTGCGCGGACCCGCGTGGACTGACGGGTGGACCTTCCACGACAACGGCTCACCCGCCGCTGCGCGACCGGCAGCTCCTTTTGGAGCCTGCCGACCACCAGCGCAGAAACGGTTCGGGAAACTTCACCGACAGCGATCTGGCCGGCCACACCTTCACGGCAACGGTGAACTGCAGCGATGGCAGCGGCACCATTCCGCTGGCTCTCAACGGCACCACCTTCGCTCTCTCGCACAACTACGGCACCATCCCTTCGCAGCTACACGATTACCGTCACCGTCACAGATAATGACGGCGTCTCCGGCACCGGTTCGACGACCGTCACCGTGATCCTCTGAATGCTCATAAGTCCATTGCGCCGCACGGTATAATCCACGCCGAACCCCCGCCAGCTGCGACCGCTCCGGGCCGCTTTCCGGTGATTCGCGAATGCTGGCGAGTCCGTGAGGAGAATGTTGTGCTGCAGGCGAGTCACGCCGATCGTTTCTCATTTGGTCTTTGGACCGTGGGCTGGCAGGGAGTCGACGTCTTCGGTACCGCCATTCGCGCCCCGCTCGACCCCGTCATGGCCGTTGCGAAGCTCGCGGAGCTGGGTGCGTTCGGGGTGAGCTTCCACGACAACGACGTGTTCCCGTTCGGCGCGTCAGCGGCCGAGAAGAGCGAGGCGATCGGGAGGCTCCGACGGGCGGTTGACAGTGCCGGCCTCGTCGTCCCGATGGTGACCACCAATCTGTTCTCACATCCGGTCTTCCGCGACGGTGCTTTCACCGCAAACGACCGCGCGGTGCGCCGATTCGCGATCCGCAAGGTGGCGGACAACCTCGACCTCGCGGCCGAGCTTGGTGCCGGGGTCGTGGTGTTCTGGGGAGGCCGCGAAGGTGCGGAGTCGGGTGCCGCGAAGGATGTTCGCGCCGCGCTTGACCGATACAAGGAGGCCTTCGACATCCTCACCACCTACGTCATTGAGCAGGGCTACGGCATGCGCTTCGCCATAGAGCCCAAGCCGAACGAGCCTCGCGGCGACATCTTCCTGCCCACCATCGGGCACGCGCTCGCCTTCATCGGCGAGCTCGAGCACGCGGAGATGGTCGGGCTCAATCCCGAGGTGGGTCATGAGGAGATGGCAAGCCTCAACTTCGCCCATGGACTGGCCCAGGCGCTGTGGCACGGGAAGCTCTTCCACGTCGACCTCAACGGCCAGAACGGACCGCGGTACGACCAGGATCTTCGCTTCGGCGCCGGCAACGCCCGGGGCGCGTTCTGGACGGTGGACATCCTCGAGTCCGGCGGCTACCAGGGGGCCCGCCATTTCGACTTCAAGCCGCCGCGGACGGAGGACATGGACGGTGTCTGGGCGAGCGCAGCCGCGTGCATGCGCAATTACCTGCTGCTCCGGAGCCGGACGCAGGCGTTCCGCGCAGACCCCGAGGTGCATGCCGCGCTGGCCGCGGCACGGCTCGACCAGCTCGCGCAGTCGACGCTCGCCCCCGGCGAGAGCCTGAGCGCGATGCGCTCGGAGACCTTCGACGTGGAGGCCTCCGCCGCGCGAGGCATGGCGTTCGAGCAGCTCGACCAGCTCGCCCTCGACTATCTCTACGGCATCCGCTCCTAGCCGCATGGCGGGCGCGCTGCCTCGACGGCCCGAATGCCGCGCGCGGCGTGTGACCTCGGCACGGCCATGAGTGGCGGCGCACTCGTCGGCGTCGACATCGGCACCAGCTCCGCCAAGGGCATCGCCATCGACCCGGCTTCAGGAGAGGTCCTCGGTGTCGCCGAGCGTGACTACCCGGTCAGCTCGCCCCAGGTCGGCTGGATGGAGCAACCCCCCGATGCATGGGTCACCGCAACGCACGAGGTCCTCGCCAGACTCAAAGCAGGCGGCATCGAGGTGCTCGGCATCGGCTTCTCTGGTCAGATGCACGGGCTGGTGTGCCTGGATACCGGCGGCTCGGTGATCCGGCCCGCCATCCTGTGGAACGATCAGCGCTCCGCTCCGCAGTGCGCCGCACTCGAATCCGGCTCCGGGAGGGAGCGGCTGATCCGGCTCACGGGCAACCGTGCGCTCCCCGGCTTCACCGCCCCGAAGTTGCTCTGGATGCGGGAGAACGAGCCGGACGCCTACGCCCGCATCCGGCGCATCTGTCTCCCCAAGGACTACGTCCGCGACCAGCTCGTCGGGGGGCATCGCAGCGACGTCGCCGATGCGTCGGGCACCCTCCTGCTCGACGTCGGGCAGCGACGCTGGAGCACCGAGCTGCTGGCGGATCTGGAGATCCCCGCCTCATGGCTCCCGGATCTTGCCGAGAGCCCGGACTCGGTCGGCACGCTCGACGGTGTCGCCGTGGCCGCGGGAGCCGGCGACCAGGCAGCCGCGGCGGTTGGCGCGGGGATCACCGGACCGGGTCCTCTTTCCGTGGTCCTCGGCACCTCGGGCGTGGTGCTGGCCGCGACCGATCGCTTCCTGGCTGACCGCGAGGGACGCGTCCACGCTTTCTGCCACGCCGTGCCGGATCGGTGGCAGGTGATGGGAGTGATGCTCTCGGCGGCCGGGTCGCTCGCCTGGTACCACGACACCCTCCTCCCCGGAGTCGGCTTCGACGCGATGCTCGATGAAGCCGAGAGCGTGCCCTCCGGCTCCGACGGGGTGTCCTTTCTCCCCTACCTGGCCGGCGAAAGGACGCCGCACGCCGACCCCCACGCCCGCGGTGCGTTCTGCGGTCTGTCGGTCACGCACGGACGCGGAGCTCTCACCCGCGCCGTTCTCGAGGGAGTGGCGTTTGCCTTGCGCGACTGCCTCGACACCGTGACCGGCGTGGGCGCCACCGCCACTCGTGGCCGCGTGTCCGGAGGAGGCTCGCGAAGCCGGCTGTGGCTCCAGATCGTCGCCAGCGCGCTCGAGATGCCGCTGGAGGTGATGGCCACCGATCAGGGCTCGGCATTCGGGGCGGCGCTGCTCGGCGGCGTCGCGGCCGGCGTCTATTCCGACCTCGACCAGGCGAGCGAGGCGTGCGTGCGCGTCACCGAGGTGGTCGATCCGGTGGCCGAGTGGATCGAGCCTTCCCGTGCCGCCCGCGGTCGCTTCCGCGACTACTACCCGGCCCTGCGCTCGGTTCAGTAGACCCTCAGTCGCCTACGCGGACTGCCGCTCGGCAGCGCGAGCGGGAACCAGGGTCGGCTCGTCGAGGACCCGCGTCAGGGCCAGTTCCGCGGCGCCGAGCAGCGGTCCGTCGGCGCCGAGCTGCGTCGGCCGGATGAGCCCGTCGAGATCGAGCGACGGGGCCATGACTCGAGCGCGCAACTCCGCTTGCACGATCTCATCGACCACCGGCCACATGGTGGCGAGCAGTCCGCCGAGCACGACCCGCTGGGGGTTGAACACGTTGACCAGGCCGGCGAGCCCCATGCCCAGCCAGCGGCCGACATCCTCGACGGCGGCGAGCGCAACCGGGTCACCCCAGGAGGCCTCCCTGAGCAAACGGTTGACGGCGTCCGGCCTGTACACCTTGTCGGCGATCCCGACCCTCCGGAGGATCGCCGGACCGCCGATCTCGGTCTCCCAGCAGCCGATCGCGCCGCAGCGGCAGCGCTCGCCGGCGGGGTTCACCTGGACGTGGCCGACCTCTCCGGCGCAGCCCGCCGCTCCGACGAGTGGCTTGCCGTCGATGATCAGGCCGCCGCCGACGCCAACCTCGCTGGAGACATAGACGAGGTGGTCGACGCCGACTCCCGCCCCCCAGGTGTGCTCGGCCAGCGCGCCGAGATCCGCCTCGTTGCCGATGAGCACCGGAAGGCTCGACCCGATCTGGTCGGCGATGAGGCGGCCCAGGGGGACGTCGCGCCAGCCGAGGTTGGGCGCGAAGTACACCATGCCGTCGGCGCGGCGGACCACCCCCGCGACGGCGATGCCGAGGCCGGCAACCCAGCACCCGGCCGGGATCGATGCCTGCGCCGCCTGGATGAGCTTGCCGATGTCCTCGATGGTCTGATCGACCGCCAGGCGGCGGGGTCGATGCGTCATCCGGGCGCGGTGGAGGATCCGGCCGCCCAGCCCGACGACCGCCGCGGAGAGCGAGTTGACCGCGATCTCGGCGGTGATCGCCGCGGCTCCCTCCGGATTCGGACGGGCGACCAGCGACGGCCGGCCGGGGGATCCGAGGCGCGCGGGGTCGCCCTCTTCCACGAGTCCCCGAGCACGGAGGTCGGCGACCAGCTCACCGATGGTGCTCCGGGTCATCCCCAGGGCGCCGCCGATCTCAGACCGCGACAGGGCTCCGGACTGATGCAGATGGCGAAGCAGCAGGCTCAGGTTGTGTCGCCGGACCGACTCCGGGGAGGCCATTTGACTCATGGATCGATGCCGCCGATCTGCGAGGCCGATGGAGCGTTCGTTGGAGTCAGGCCCGGGTCTGCCCGCCACGGCGAGAGAGGACGTCGATGGTCCCGGCGGCCAGCAGCACCAATGCCACGACCACGTCGATCCACTCGGACGTGACTCCGATCAGTTCGAGACCGTTGTAGATGCCGCCGATGACGAGGCCGCCGAGCACGCCGTGGATCGTCTTGCCCCGGCCGCCGAAGAGGCTGGTACCGCCGATGACCGCGGCAGCGACCGCCAGCAGCACGTAGCTGTTGGCGTCCTTGATCACATTGGTGGTGATCGATACCTGCCACGAGGCGAAGAGCACCCCGGCGATGCCGGCGGTGAGCGCCCCGAGGACGAAGCACCACGTCCGGATAGTGGGCAGGCTGATGCCGGCCCGGCGCGCCGCCTCCGGGTTGCCGCCGATCGCGTACACGTAGCGGCCGAAGCGCGTGCGCTGCAGCAGGACGGTCCAGCCGAAGAGCACGACGAGGACGATCGGGATGATGAACGGCAGTCCCTCGATGACTCCGAAGTGGGCGCGGTTGACGTTGCAGATGACCACGACGACGACGCCCGCCGCGGCCGCGACGATGATCTTGAGCAGGGTCAGGCTCGCGGGCGGGGCGACGAGACCGGATCGACGGCGCCGGCTGTCGCGGTACCACTCCCAGCCCGCGGCCACGACCCCGACGACGATGAGCAGGATCCAGCTCACTGCCGGACTGAACTGCCCCCAATAGAGGTTGTAGACGAAGGCCTCGTTGCTGAACTGGGAGTTGCCGATGCCGACGAGGCTGCCGTTGAGGACGATGATGCACACTCCCTCGAGGATCAGCAGCCCACCGAGGGTGACGATGAACGAGGGCATCTTGAGGCGCGCGACCAGCGTGCCCTGAATCAGGCCGACCACTGAGCAGACGAGCAGCGCGACGATGATGGCGAACCACCACGGCCAGCCGAGACCGGCGGGCTGCACCTCCTCGGCGACGAGCACCGCCCCCAATCCCATCACCAGACCGACGGACAGGTCGATCTCTCCGAGCAACAGCGCGAAGATCTCGGCCATCGCCAGCAGCATGTAGATGGTGCTCTGCTCGACCAGGTTGACGAGGTTCTGGGGTGACAGGAACTTGCCGTTGGCGATCTGGAATGCGACGGCCACGACCACGAGTCCGAGCAGAACGGGGAGGACGCCGCTGTCGCCGCTGCGGATGCGCTGCAGCCAGGCGCGCATGTACTGCCCCAGGGACTGGGCCATGATCTCCGGGGGCAGGTCGGCGACGTCGGAGGC